>Ga0206918_1008_pt1 | contig 73589 bp, 71 predicted proteins | sample Alteio_BWOrgHeat_69_FD_152950 | JGI IMG/M metagenome (GOLD analysis project Ga0206918, IMG submission 152950) | Enriched cells from forest soil in Barre Woods Harvard Forest LTER site, Petersham, Massachusetts, United States -... | ecosystem: Environmental > Terrestrial > Soil > Temperate forest >... | reverse complement strand
GGTGAAGGCGGCTCAGGGATATCCGGGTTTGTTCGGGGAAAAAATTGAATCCGGGAAAACAATTGTATTGAATGAAGAGGCGGCTAAAAATTCTCAATTTTATTTTGCCGGGGTTTCAGAGAATGCTTCAGGACTTTACTCGAGCGGCGGGCGAGTGCTCGGATTGACGGTTTTGGCGGAGTCGATTTCTGAGGTTCAAAAACTGGCCTATCAAAAGATCAAGGAAGTTTCGTTTGAAGGCGAGCAGTTTCGCACAGATATCGGAGCAAAACGATGAGTGCCTCAAAAAAAATCTCCGTCGCCATTTTTGCATCGGGAGCTGGTTCGAACGCTTTGAATTTATTACGAACCGCACGCAGCCTAAAAAATCTGTGGATACCGCTGGTGATCGTGGATCAGAAGTCGTCGTCCTTACCGGAATCGATCGCAAAAGAGTTTCCCGAAGTAAAAGTTTCTCTCATCGAAGCTCCGAGTAAGATTCGCGCGGAACACGAAAAATTAATTTTGTCTGAGTTGAAAGAGTATTCTATCGAATGGTGTTTTCTCGCCGGATATATGCGCCTACTCGGACCGATCCTGCTCGGCGCTTTCAAGTCTCGCATCGTCAACATTCATCCATCGTTATTGCCGAAGTATCCTGGTCTTCATGCCTATGAACAGGCCTTCGCTGCCGGTGATTCAATTTCGGGAGTGACGATTCATTATGTCGACGAAGGTCTCGATACCGGACCGATCATTGTTCAAAGTCATTTTGAACGTCATGAGGGAGACCGACTAGAAGATTTCATTCGCCGCGGAAAAGTATTGGAGTGGTTGCTTTATTCGAATGTACTCACGCAATTAAATGATCAAGGGAGTCTTGCCTCATGAATCAGGAGTTATTAGCGATCGTAACGAAGGACTCAGCTGAACTGCAATTGTTTTGGGTGAAGTATTTCGGCCCGTCGATTTCCGCGGAAGATTTTAGAAAGCTCAGTCCTTTGATCATGGACGAGGTAGACCAAGAGTTGATCGTGCATCCAGGTGAACGAGAGTGGAGTCGCTTCTCTTTCAAAAAATTGCAAGTCGTTCACTTTCGCCAAGGCGTGACGGACAATCCGGCTCATTCGTTTCAGGAACTTTTGAAGTTTTCACCTTTATTTATGGGGCGCGATTTGAAGGTTCACTCGGGAGTCGCGGCTTTGCATGTGGATTCGGCAAATGCGAAGTCCTTCAATCCTTTGATCGAGGCTTCACTCAGCTTTTTATCTCCGGGGCCAAAAGGCGACGAATTGATCCTACAAGATTTTGATCTGCTTGCGGCAAAACAATCGGGCGTAGAGAAGATTCAGCTGCAAGGCTTGAGTCCATCTGAATTGTCGAAATTGTCGAATGAACGCTTTTGGGCGCTCAGCGAAGATGAGATGCTCGTGATTCAAAAGCATTTCGGCACTCGCGCCGTGACTGACGTGGAAATTGAAATTCTGGCTCAAACTTGGAGTGAGCATTGTAAGCACAAGATTTTCGGTGCGACGATTGATTATGAGGATGCAAACGAATCCTTTCAGGTGAACTCACTTTTTAAGACCTACATTCAAAAACCAACGGAAGAACTATCGAAGAAAAAAGATTGGTTGATCTCCGTATTTAAAGACAACGCCGGCATTGTTCGTTTTCATGAGAATGTAGATCTCTGTATTAAGGTCGAGACTCACAATTCTCCTTCGGCTCTGGATCCGTACGGCGGAGCCTTGACCGGTATTTTAGGAGTCAATCGCGATATTTTAGGCACTGGTTTGGGAGCGCGTCCGATCGCGAATACCAATGTGTTGCTCTTTGGGAATCCTGAGGAAAAGGAAGAATTGCCGGCCGGACTTTTACATCCACGTGAAATTCTCAAAGGCGTTCATCACGGCATTCAAGATGGCGGGAACAAGAGCGGGATTCCAACCGTGAATGGCGCGATTTTGTTTGATGAAAGTTTTTCCGGCAAACCTCTCGTGTTTTGCGGCACCGTCGGTGTGCTCCCAAGAAAAGTCGGCGAGTTTGATAGCGCGTCTAAGAATCAACGCCCCGGTGATCAAATTGTGATGATCGGCGGAGCGGTGGGACTCGACGGAATTCATGGCGCCACTTCCAGTTCCTTAGCCCTCGATGCGAAAACTCCGTCGAGCATGGTTCAAATCGGCGATCCACTGACTCAAAAACGCATGGCTGATTTTATGCTCGAGGCTCGCGATCTCGGTCTTTATAATTCATTGACCGACAACGGTGCGGGCGGACTGAGTTCCTCCATCGGAGAGATGGCTGCGGAGACGAACGGAGCGAGAGTTTATCTCGATCAAGTTCCTCTGAAATATCCTGGCCTCCTACCTTGGCAAATTTTCGTGAGTGAGAGTCAGGAACGCATGACTCTCTCGGTGCCGAAGGAAAAAGTTGAAGCACTAAAAAAATTGGCCGCAGCACGCAATGTTGATGCCTCGGTGGTTGGTGAGTTCACCGGGAGTGGTAACTTGGAAATCTTCAACAAATCGGAAGCGGTGGGAAGTCTCTCGCTCGCTTTTCTCCACGATGGTTTGCCAAAAATGAAGTTGAAGGCACGTTGGAATGGTGTTCAAAAGAAGAAGTCTTGGAAGAAGAGTTCCGCCTTGCAAAGTGAATTGCCAAGCTTCGGAAAAATTTTAGAGATTCTTGCTGCCGATCCGAGTTTAGCCTCCAAGGAAAAATGGGTTCGTCAATACGACCATGAAGTTCAGGCGGCAACGGTGGTCAAACCTTTTGAAGGGCTCACGAGTGATACCAGCACTTCAGCGCCGAATGATGGCGGAGTCATTTGGATGGGCGCTCATGGTAATTTGGGTGCGAGTCAGCCGTATGAAGGCGCCGTAGTTTCTTCTGGGATCGCTCCTGATTTCTCACATCTCGACACCGCAGTGATGGCGATCATGGCTACCGACGAAGCCGTGAGAAATGCCCTCGTGACCGGTGCGAATCCAAGTAAGATTGCCTTGATCGATAACTTTTGTTGGCCTGATCCGCTTCCATCGGCAAAAAATCCGGATGCTGAACATAAACTTGCGGAACTCGTGCGTACGGCGCGGGCACTTTCTGAAGTGGTTCGCGCCTATGAAATGCCACTCGTGAGCGGAAAAGACAGCATGAAGAATGATTTCTATGGTCGTACCTCAGACGCTAATCCAGTGAAAATCAGTGTCTTGCCCACCTTACTCGTGACGGCCCTTGCTCATCATCCGGATGTCCGGAAAGTGATGAAGCCACATGCAAAATCGGGTGATGCACTTTATTTACTCGGAACCGAAGTGCACTCAAAGTATTTTGGAACTGCTTTACCGAAATATTTTAAGGTGGAGAGTGAAACTCATTTGAAAGAGTGGAGTCCGCTCAAGACCCGAAGCTTCTATGACCGCTTCTATGAGGCGAGTTTGCAGGGACTGATGAAGAGTGCGCATGATCTGAGTGAAGGTGGACTGCTCTTCGCTATTTTTGAATCGCTACTGCTCAACAACGCGGGACTCAAGCTCGAGGTTCCTACCAACGCGATTCCATTTTTGTTTAATGAAACGCCGGGCAGGATTCTGGTGTCAGTTTCTCAGGATGATCTCTCCATGTTTGAGTCAGCCTTCGAGCTCGATGAAGTTTGTTACTTAGGTGACCTGGATTCATCGGGCAAGATCATGCTCACCGGGGATCGCCCGGAGACGATCGAAGTGGCCAAGATGGGCGAGATTTGGAGGAACTCTTTATGAAAAAAGTTCTGGTTCTTTCGGGTGATGGCATCAATTGTGAGCGCGAGTCGGCTCGGGCTTTTGAAGAAGCTGGCGGACTAGCCCACATCATTCATATCAACGAGCTGCTATCGCAACCGACGCTATTGTTGGATCATTCGATTTTTTGTATTCCCGGTGGTTTTTCCTTCGGGGATGAGCTGAGAAGTGGAAAAATTCTGGCGGAAAAAATTCGCTCTCAATTGGGATCTGCCTTTATTCAGTTCACCAAAAATGGCGGACTCACCATCGGCATTTGTAATGGGTTTCAGGTACTGATTCAATTGGGAGCCTTTACCGGATTAGACGAGTCGCGTACGGTGACTCTCGCAACGAACGATCACGGGAAATTTTTGGATCGTTGGATTGATCTGGAGATTTCTCCTCATGCTGCAAGCTCGCCTTGGTTTTTGGGAATGACGGGAAAACTTCAGCTACCGATTCGCCACAAAGAGGGACGGATCGTGATCCGTGAAGGTGAGGCTGCCGATCAATTCAAATTCCCACTTCGTTATACGAAAGCCGTCAATGGTTCTTACCAGCAAGCCGCGGCGATGCTCGATGAAACGGGACAAATCTTGGGATTGATGCCGCATCCGGAAGCCGCAACCCACGGTTTTCTCAACCCCTTGTTGGAAGAAACGGGCGCCGCCCATGAAGCCAATGCGAACAAAGTCAAAAAGATTTTTCAAAATGCAATTCAGTGGAGTGGAAAATGAAACTTAAAAGGGCACTCGTCAGTGTTTCAGATAAAAAGGGAATCGTTGATTTCTGCAAATTCCTTCATTCTGAGGGCGTGGAACTGGTAAGTACTGGAGGTACGGCAAAGACGCTGGCCGAGAACGGGATTCCCTATACGCCGATCGAGAAGATCACGGGTAATCCGGAAGCCTTCGGCGGTCGGATGAAAACGATTAGTTTCCAAGTGGGGTCGGCGCTTTTGTTTCGTCGAGATCATGAAGAAGATCAGCAGCAGGCAAAGAAACTGGGAATTGAAGCGATTGATCTGGTGATTTGCAATCTCTATCCTTTTGAAAAAACGGCGAGGGAGAAAAAACCACTGCCTGAATTGATTGAAAATATCGACATCGGTGGACCGACCATGGTGCGAGCTGCGGCAAAAAATTATCAGCATGTTGCCTGTGTGGTTTCGCCTGATGATTATCCGGCACTTCAGTCGGAGTTGAGTCTCACTCATGAGATTTCCTTGCAGACGCGCGAGAAATTGGCTCTTAAGGCTTTCACGCAAATCGCTTCTTATGATTTGTCGATTGCGGCGGAGCTTTCTCACCAGATGGGAAAAAGTCTTCGTTATGGTGAGAACCCGCATCAACGAGCGACACTTCTCGAAATCAACAACACGAGTTCTGAACACACACTCGCAAAGGCAAAAATTCTTCAAGGTAAGGAAATCTCTTACAATAACTTTTTAGACGCGGATCAGGCTTATAAATGTGCTTCCGAACTTTCTTCCCAAGCTGGTAAAGACGCCGTTTGCGTGATTGTGAAACACGGAATCCCCTGCGGTGTTGCTCAACATTCGAAAATTCTTACCGCGCTTGAGCTTGCTTGGGATGCGGACTCAGTGAGTGCTTTTGGTGGGATCCTTTGCTTCAATCAAGAAGTGACGGAATCCGTTGCCAACTGTTTGAAGGAACGTTTTGTGGAAGTGGTGATCGCGCCGTCTTTTAGTGCTGAGGCTCAGAAAATATTTTCAGCGAAGAAGAATTTACGCCTACTCGAGTGCAAGCTCAAAGACAAGAGTGAGCAGGAGTGGACGCTTCGATCGATCAATGGAGGAATTCTTTGTCAGGACGAAGATCAGGGAATTTCGAACGAACTCATGAGCGTGACTAAACTGCCGTTTCCGGAGAATAAGAATCCGGTCTTGAAGTTCGGACTCGTGGTGACGAAATACTTGAAATCGAACTGCATCGGAATTTTTGCGGAAAAAGATGGTGGACTCGCCATCGTCACCAGCGGAGTCGGGCAGCCGAATCGTCTGGATTGCATTACCCGCTTGATCGCCACTCGCTTGGAAGAGAAAAAAGAAAATGTGAGTGACGCCGTGTTGGTCTCCGACGCATTCTTTCCCTTCCGCGATTCGATTGAAGCCGCGAATGCTTTGGGAGTGAAGTATATTGCTCAACCGGGTGGTTCGGTTCGGGATCCGGAAGTGATTGAGGCATGCAATGAATTTGGAATTTCGATGGTGATGACCGGAAAAAGACATTTTAGGCACTAATATGAATCAAAAAATGGATTATAAAACGGCTGGTGTGGATGTGGAAAAGGGCGATCTCTTCGTAGAAAAGATCGGGAAATTTATTCACGAAACCTACGATTCAAGAGTGATTTCCGGAGTCGGGGGATTTGCCGCACTTTATGCGATCGATGATGAACGTTTGTTGGCTTCCGGTACAGATGGCGTGGGAACGAAGGTGAAACTCGCTCAAGAGTTGAACGTGCACGATACGATCGGTCAGGATTTGGTGGCGATGTGTGTGAACGATGTGGTTTGCACGGGCGCGCGGCCGATGTTCTTTCTCGATTACTTCGCCACTGGAAAATTGGATCTCACCGTCAGTACGGAAGTGGTGCGGGGGATTGCCAATGCGTGCAAGCTCGCGGGCTCAGCACTGATTGGTGGTGAGACTGCGGAGATGCCAGGAGTGTATGAGAACGGCGTGTATGATCTAGCCGGTTTTTCTGTCGGCGAAGTCCTTCGTAAGGATTGGATCGATGGCAAGCGATGTGCGGCCGGACAATTTATTTTGGGGATCAAGTCTTCTGGCTTTCATTCGAATGGTTTCAGTCTCGTGAGGAAACTCGTCCGAGACGATGAATATGATCTGAAGAAGGCCTTACTCACTCCTACTCGAATTTATGTGAAACTGATTCAAGCTTTGCTAAAAGATCAGCGGGATAACGTGACTGGCCTCGCACATATTACAGGTGGCGGTTTTCAAAATATTCCGCGGATCAATGAGTCTCTGAAATACGAGATCACCAATTATCCAACAGATTCATTCCGTCCGGGGTTTATGAATGAAGTCATTCGTCGTTCCGGGCTCAGTCAGTCTGAGCTTTACGACACCTTCAATATGGGCGTGGGTTTTGTCGTTACGGTAAAAGATGCTGAGCGTGCTCAGGCCTTCCTGAGAACTCAGGGCGAAGACACGATCATTCTTGGTCGCGTAGGCTAGTTTCTGAGAACGGAATCGTTATGATTCGGGTAATTCTGGATGAGATAGTCCGGAATGACATAATACTCGGACTCTGCGCTCGCCGTTTGTTTGTCATTGCTGGTCGGCGCGAGGTATTCAGCTGAAATGACATAATCGCCCGACATCGAGTCTTTCTGAATCGGAATTTCTTTATGAAGAGCCACGGCCTTATCTAAAGCCTCTTTCGTGATTTCGGGATAGAAAGCGGCCGTCGTGGTGTCATCGCTGATTCCTCCGCGAGTTCCAGAGCTGCCGTGGGATTCGCCATGAGCGAATGCAACATTTTGGTTCAAGATGATCAGGGCGCAGCTGAGTACTAGTAATTTCATGATGGTTTCCTCGTGAGTCTAAAAAATTGAATACCGGCGTGGTAAACTTGGCTCTTTCTTTTTTGTTGAGAAGAAAGGGCGATGAGTTGAGTAAAGCAGTTTTCCAAAATGGCATTCGCTTTTTTGAAGTCTGCGGGATTGAAAGAAAATGTTTCACTTCCAACAAAGCGTTCGTCGTTGGTTTGCGTGTCTAAGGCTTCCGATGCCTTTGCCATCGTTTGGCGATGGTATTTGCGAAGGGCTTCCGACGGGGTCTTAGAAGAAACTTGAATCGTGTGTTCTAGTCGGCGGTAATTGCCGTCTTCATTTTTCTCGATCAAATCTAAGCGCTGTAAACGTTCGAGAGCCTGTTCGCACTCCGCTACCGGTAAATCAAATTGTTTTGCGACTGTTTGCTTGTTGATCACAATCCCATCGACAGCAAAGAGTTGAAGAATTGCCAAGTGGTACCATTCCGAGATCGCGCGAAACTGATCTACGCTGAGATCGCGCACGGGCTTTTGACTATTGATACGATAAAGTTGTCTTTGTAAGAGTTCTTTTAATTCGGGAGCTTCAGTGGCGTCGAGTTGTACGAGTAGGCAAAAGTAATCGCGTTCGGAGTCGTTCATCCCGAGAGTTTTGGCGACATCCAGCGCTTTCAATTGTGAAAGGTGGCGTTTTCCCGTGCAAACATCGGAGAGAAGTGAGGGGGCCATTTTTAATTGTTTCGCCATGGAGCGAAGTGAATAAGAAGGATTCGTGTTCTGTCTCGTCGACAGCACTTGCTTCAAGTAAGAGCGGTAATTTTCATGTTCGAGTATCATTACGAGCATAGTTATACAGTAGTTTATTGTTTTAGTCAAGTAATATAAGTATTGAAGATCGTTAAAAAAACCTTTAAATATCAATTATTTATTATATAAAAAATGAATAATAATCGAAAAATTCGAGTGGTCACGTTCACCAATCTATGAACACTTTGTTCATACAAATGCCGCATTGCGTTGACGGTAGCGATGCTCATCTGTATAACCCATAAAAGTAAGATTCAACTTTGTAAAAACTGAAATGAAAAAAATCTTACAGTGATTTGTGCAGTTGCCGGTGCAGGTTAAACACCGGCGGCGAACTTAAGGCTGCTTCAGCAAATAGTGTATGTTGAACGTTTGTGGTATCTGGCTGGAGCAGCGTTAAGTCTAAAATTTTTTAACAAAGGAATATCGATGAGTGTTTTCAAACAATTTCTACTGGGCATGCTCATCCTTTTGGGATCTATCCTCACTGCAGCCGTAGCTCGCGCATCTTTCAATTGTGTGTCGGATGAATTCAATACCGGATGGTCACGCACCGTGAAGCCATTTAAGTTGCTGATCAATTCGGATGGTCTAGCGATTTCAGCAGAAAATGAAAAGGGTACTCTGTTAACCCTTTTGGCAAAACCTTGTCACTGCGATGCCGGTGAATATTTGGTGTCGAGAGCGGTCTCCAGTCAAAAAGTATTCAGCCCCAATTTGGATTCAAGCTTGAAAAGCATTGTTGTGAGTCGTCCCTATGCGAATGTGCCACAAAAAATTCGGGTTGAAATGCGATTCGACCAAGACTTCGGTGCTTATTCAAACTTCTACAATTGCCAACTTGACGAACAATGATCAGACAAAATGCAGAATAGACGTGAGTCCAATCAATAAAAACACGGTGGCCGTTTTGATCAGAGTTACTGCAAAAATATCCCGGTAGGACTGACGATGAGTGAGACCGGTGATCGCCAATAGGGTAATGACGGCGCCGTTATGAGGAAGCGTGTCCATCCCGCCGGAAGCCATGGAGGCGACCCGATGAAGCAGTTGTGGATCGATCCCCGCATCGTGAGCCCACGAAACATAATCGTTCGCAAAGGTGTCCAGAGCAATACTCATTCCGCCGGAGGCAGATCCAGTAATTCCTGATAACATGTTCACGGTGACCGCTTCTGAAAGTAAGGGGCCCCCACCACGATTGATTCCCATTAATGCATGCGCAATCACGCTAAAGCCAGGTAAGGCTTTGATCACGTTTCCAAAACCCACTTCAGATGCAGTATTTAATACCGCGAGCAAAGATCCGGCTGCTCCGGCATTGATCAGCAGAGCAAGTTTACCGCGGATCCGCCGATGATTCATGAGAAGGGCGATCACGATCCCGATGGCCAGTGCAATCATGAGGGCCCAGTCGTTCATCGTACCGGCAAGATGATGAGGATCCATTTTATAAGGAGCTTCAGTCGCCCAAGACGAAATATCCCAGTGAGGAAAAACAATCTTCTGGAGGACGAGGGTCACGCCGAGAACACAAACCAGCGGAAAAATCGCTAGCAACGGATGAATGGTGAGGGCACTTGTCTTTTCTTCGACAGTTTCGACAACGCCGTATCCTTCTCCAGCGGCCTTCGCTTTTTTTGCACGCGACTTAAGATAGGCTAGTCCACCGAAAAACACGCAAAGCGCGCCGAGTGTCCCGAAGATCGGAGCTGCATAAAGATCCGTATTGAAAAATTTCATCGGGATGGCGTTTTGAATCTGTGGAGTTCCCGGAAGTGCATCCATGGTGAAGGTGAAGGCGCCGAGGGCGATGGTTCCGGGTAGGAGCCGTTTCGGAATGTCTGCTTGTCTAAAAATAGATGCAGCCAGTGGATAAACGGCAAAGGCCACAACGAATAAACTCACTCCACCGTAGGTCAGTAGTGCACAAGAGAGAACGACCGATGCCATCGCGTGCTTAGGCCCAAGTCGTTTGACGATTGCTTGTGCAATGGATTCCGCTGCCCCTGAATATTCCATCGCCTTTCCAAATACTGCGCCGAGAAGAAAAAAAGGAAAATAAACTTTTACGTAACCGGCAAGACTCGGCAAAAAAAGTTCGGTGTAGGTGGGCATCACCGACATTCCGGAAAGCGCGGCCGCGAGGAGCGCAAATACGGGTGCAAAGAAGATGACGGAGAATCCGCGATAGGCCATGACCATGAGAAGTCCGAGGCCGAGAAAGAGTCCTAAAATTGCCATAAACTAGATCTAGCGGTTTTAGATCAGTTTGTCGATAATCTCCTGGATGGGAAGATCAAACTTTTGGAGACTGGAAACGATTTGGGACGCGAAGGGCTTTGAAGGTTCGATAAATTCGTCGTGCATCGGTTTCACCTGAGCTGCAAATTGAATCCGGACGCCTTCGGGTGTCCGGCCACGATCTCTAACATCACGATGGAGGCGGCGATCGAAGCGAACATTTTCCGGGGCATCGATGAAGATCGAATAATCGAGGAGGGGGCGAATCACTTCTTGAGATAAAATCAACATTCCATCCACGATCACCACGGGCAAGGCAGCAAAGGGGGTTTGTTCCTTGCTGCGTGTGTGGGTTACAAAATCATAAATAGGAACGTGCACGCTATTTCCCTTTTTCAATTCCCGAAGATGTTGGGCCAAGAGTGGGAAGTCGATTGAAAAAGGATGGTCAAAATTGATGCTGCCATCGCCTTTGAAATTTGCAGATTGATCGATGTAATACGAATCCTGGCTCAGGATTGCGCAGGTGGAAGAGCCCAGCTTTGCGCAGATCCTTTCATGAAGAATTCTGGCGAAGGTAGTTTTACCTGAACCACTCCCGCCTGAAACCCCGATGATGAGCACTGAAGAATGGTTCATGAGTGTCTGATCGTATCAAACAATCGATCACCGGCGTCGCCCATGCCGGGAAGGATGTAGCCTTTTTTATTGAGCTCACGCTCGAGATTCACGGTGTAGATCTCAACGTCAGGAAAAAGTTTATTAATCTTGGCCACGCCTTGAGGTGCCGCGAGCAAGGTGATGAGACGAATCTTTCCAACTCCGTATTCTTTCAATCGTTCGATGGCCGCGCAGGCAGTATCACCACTGGCAAGCATCGGATCCAAAAGAAGGATGCGTTGATTCTTCACGTCCTTGGGGAGTCGTAGATAGTATTCCACCGTCGCGTTCACAAAACGATCCCGATAAATTCCGATGTGACCGATGGTCGCAAAGGGTAGGATTTTCATCATCCCGTTGAGCATTCCTAAACCTGCGCGAAGGACTGCTACGATCAAGAGTGGCTCTGCAATTTTTGGTGACTTCGTTTTTTCCAGCGGGGTGACGACATCGGACGGCTGGGTCTTTAAATCCCGAGTGGCTTCATACGCCAGTAGCTGACTCATCTCTTCCACCACCTGGCGAAACACCATAGAAGAAATGTTTTTATCTCTCAGCAGAGAAAGCTTGTGCTGAAGCACCGGGTGGTGCATTTCCGTGACTCTTAGTTTTGAAGTTTTTGTTTTTGCGATTTTCTTCGCTATTTTTTTTGCCATAAATTTTTCCTTTTTAAAAAACCGTTCCGTCGCTTTTAATTTTAAGCGGAGGACCACCGTCTGTGCGTAATTGTGCTGCGATCTTCCGACCCGCATGCCAAGTCCCGCCTTCGAGAATTTTCACTAATGGAAGTTCCGTCTGACTTTTTCCCAAAAGCTTTCTCACTTCATTTCCGATTTGATCGAGGAGAGTGACGGTGAGGGCACGCCACTCGATGATCAATTCCGAATCCGGTGAATGTTCTTCGTTGGCGAGTGCGGGATCTCTCAATTCGATGAGCTTGCTGTCGAGGAGGAGTCCGCCGTTTCTATATTCAGGAAGTCCGGTAAGTTCGTCGAGATCGGTAATTTGGATTCCGTATTCCATAAGTGGCTCCATCAAGGAGTAGCTCATCCACTGTGAAAGTTTGTGAAAGGGAACGTAGGTGCCCTTGTATTCCCAAAGATCACCCATATTCACCCCGTGCATGACCACTCGCCCCGGCCAGATGGGGCCCAAGCTACGAAGAATGCTTTGGAGAATCACCGAGGCCTTGAGCGTATGGTTCACTGCTTTATTGATCCACTCGTCGGCGAGAATGCCCGGACGGGAACCTTCAAAGGCTTTACCGAGAGTGTTCAAGAGCTGAACCCTTCCATCCATACCCAAGAGGGGATTGGTAGGACTCACTTGAAAGCCGGCTTCGAGTTGTGCGCGCGAAAATTTTTTCAGGCCTTCGGAGTCGGCACCGATCTTACCTTGAGAGTGAAACGCGCCTTGGAGAAAAAGATCGAGTGAAGCAATCGCCAGTCCTTCTGACTTTGAAAAAGTTCCAGATGAAAATGGATCTTTTAGCTTCCACTGCATTCCAGCACCGGCGTCGAGTAAAACAGAAACGATGGCGAGTTCGATCTTCACCCGAGTTTTTTCAAGTGGATCGAGATCAGAAAGTTTTTCATTTAAGATTTTCAGGCGGTCAACTTTACCGGCCTGGAAATGTCCCCAGCGTGAGTGAAATGGAATCTGAAGATCGGGATAATTGGAACGAGTGACTTCTAAAACAAAATTGGCGACCTCAACGAGCTTATCGCTATTCACTTTGAAGTGAGTTTCACCACCGAGGGCGTGATTATAGATCTGGCGTGAGCGTTCTCGCACGGCGATGGGCGAAAGGAGGTAGTCGATGTCTGCCGAAGTGACGGTAGGGGTGGAGGCACTCATTCGTACAACCCACGGCCCTTCACTTTTTTCAGGTCTTTTTTCTTTTTCACAGCACCGGGAGTGAAATACCCTGCTGCTTTTTTAGCTTCCATTTCTACCGAGGCATCGGCAGGAATTCGATCAATCGGAATTTCAACACGGTTAATGATTTTAATCCCGCTGTTCACGATCGCGTCGTATTTCATGTTCGACATGGAAATAAAATTCGTGATGCGTGTGATGCCCAGCCAATGCAGAACGTCCGGCATCAGTTGTTGAAAACGCATGTCTTGAACACCCGCCACACATTCCGTGCGATGGAAATAGGTGCTGGCAGAGTCTCCACCTTCTTGGCGTTTGCGAGCATTGTAAACGAGAAATTTGGTGACCTCGCCCAGGGCGCGACCTTCTTTGCGGTAGTACACAATCACACCCGCTCCGCCTTTTTGTGCAGTTTTGATCGCGGCTTCAATCCCTTGAATGAGGTAAGGACGACAGGTGCAGATGTCGGAACCGAAAACGTCGGAACCATTGCATTCATCGTGCACGCGAACCGTGAGTTCTTTTTTCGGATCCGTGATCGCTTTGACATCACCGAAAATATAAACCGTGGTTGATCCGATCGGAGGCATGAAGGCCTTGAGATCGTGGCGAGTCACGAGCTCCGGAAACATTCCACCGGTTTCCTGGAATAAAATTTTTCTGAGTTCACCTTCCGTGGTGCCGAAGGTTTCTGCAACTTTTGGCAAGTACCACACCGACTCGATTGCAGCCTTGGTGACGGCCACATCGTGAAGAATTTCTCCGTGGCTGGTGGCATTGCTTTCTTTGACGATCTTGCCATCGACCTTGAGTTCGCCTGCACGGATCGAGTCTTCCAGCTCGGACATCTGAATGTGCGCTTTGGTCACGGCGATGGTGGGCCGAATATCGTAGCCCGCTTTCAATTCTTTTTTGAATTCAGAGGCGACGTTTGCACCCCAGGGATCGAGAGAGGTGATTTTATTGGGGTCAAACCACTGCGGATGCGGACCAATCTTTTCTACGGGTTCGGTATTGGTGAGGTCTGGTTTAAAATCATCGGCAAGTTTTCCTGCTGCCATCGCCAGTGCCCGGTAAACAGAATACGAGCCGGAATGCGCACCGATCACGTTTCTTTGAAGCGGATTGGTATTGGTGGCAATGAGTGGTCCGCGTTCACGGGCGGTTTTTGCTCCCCAATGAATAGGAAAGAGACTGGATTGCTGGGCTTGACCTGGATGAGAGGTGAGGACGACGTGTGCCGATCTTTTGTGATGCATAAGATGCAATAATGAGCTTTTTTACGAGAAAATTCCACTACGAAAGTCCTACACAATGAGTTAATTTACGTAGTCTTTTAAAATAATTACTTTTAAATCAGTAAATTTGCGAAGTTGGTCATCATTGGTGATAAAAACTTCAGCGTTATTCAGCTTTGCAACAGCCAGCTGGATTGAGTCAGGCACTTTAAATTTATAATTGGCTCTAATTTTGGCGGCCTCATGAGCGACGGCATCATCAATAAGGATAGTCTGGATATTCGAGCTTAGTAATGTGTTTCGATAAGCTTCGGCGATTTCAGTTCTATTCTCCGCAAGTGGTTTCACAAGAACCTCTAACAGTGTGAGCACAGAAGTGATACCCGATTTTGTTCCGTTGTCGATCGCCTGCATAACAGGCTCCAATAGCGAAGCATAGGTCGTATTGTCTTCTATAAAATAAATGAAAGCGCATGTATCCAGAGCTATACTAGAGGCTTGTGAGACGACTTCAATCATTGGATCATTTACCATTCACGCCTTAGGCCGCTTACGTAATCTTGTGCGTCTTCGGCTGACCAAATTTCTTTTCCAACGTTTTTAAGACTTATTAATTTTGACTTACCTTGATGTAGCTCGCCTCTGAGCGTAAGCGAGTTACTATTGGCGTCGATCCCACCTATTTGAAGCATTTCCACAGCTGTAGAAATTAACTCTGTAGAGAATATATGTTCATAATGCTCATAAAGTTCATTTTTTAGGTTCATTTTTTACCTCCTTGAAAATAGCACGGGCATTATCGGTAATGGAGTTTTCGAAAGCATGCTCAACATTTGTGTGGGCTTCGGTAATGTAGTCATCGACAATGCCGAGATTCGATAAATCTTTTTCCTTAGGGACTAAGATATCATAAAGATCGAGCATAAAACTGTGCTGCCCGGACTGTTGAACCGGAGCTGTTGAAAAAGTGATGATCAGATTATGATTTGGTATTTTTGGAGGCATATTTAATCGCAACAAAAACTCTTCGTGATGTGGCGCTAAATCAGTCGGAACTTCAGGATAAATACGAAAATATGATTCCATTTTAACATGGGCTGTTGGAATGACTATGTGGTTGATAAAACGAACACCAATTTTATGAATGTTTTTAGGTTTTGCAATCTCAATATAAGTTTTGAGCATGGCACTTACCGTTGATTTCCAATCATCGAATTTTTCTGGGTAAGGACGCAGTTGGTTGATCACCAATAGATCGCGAGAAATCTGGACCATCCTCGTGTTATTCGTCGTCATGAAACGCGCTCGATGCTCTTCCTTGGTTTGCGAGTTTGGAGCCCCATTCCCTGAAATCTGAATATCCAATTTTATTTGTTTCTGAGGACTGATATTAGGAAACTCATTTTTGATGCGATTATAGAATATTCCCGGAATGGTGGAGTCCCATTCGCTACCTGTGAAATAAAACTCACAAAGAGCTTCTACTACAGGAGGATTTTCGTATTTGCGTTTCAATGGTATTCCCTCGTCCTAATATAGAGTTTATAGGAAATTTTCTAAAGTTATCAATTTAATTGTTAATTACGTGTAAGCCAGTAGAAACAAAATACCGCGAGCGCGGCGAGGATGAATTGAACCTTCGTTTGGGATAGGAAGTCGACGATCGTTTTGCCCGTATCGAGTTTGATTGGGCGGAGCGTGACTTCGCCTTCCTTCCATAAATTAAAAATACGGTCGTTGGCGTTTTCCAATTCCTGAGAAGATTCTTTGACTGGAACCATCGACTCGATTTTGAACATCATCTTACGAGTCAGGTCTAACGCTTTACGGCACTTGTCACAGGCCATGAGGTGATTTTGTAAAAAGAATCGTTCTCTTTTTCCAAGTTCGTCGTCCATCATCCGCTGAGTCCACGGCGCGGAAGCATTGTACTCAGGGCACATTGGTCCCAAAGAGCTCGGTCCATGCGGATATTCAATTTCACTTTGAGCTTCTTGAAAGCAAAACTTTAAGCGTATCGTCCAAAGCCAAGGTTCTAAAAGTGTTTTAATGTTTCCTGATTCGATGCCCAGGGTGCGGGCGACGCGATCATAGGACCATTTTTCGACGTGGGTCGCGGTCAATAAAAACCGCTCGATCGGTGCGAGACGGAAAAATGGATGATTGAGTTTGAGGAGGGTTGGAGGATTGCGTTCCGCGCGTTCGATCATCACTTTGGAAGCGCGCTCGATCGTGCGGTCGTCGCTGAGGTTCAATAGAGAAACGCTGGTAAGCGTATCTTCACTGATCGCGACAGACTGATCGAGATCCCCCCATAGAGATCTGCTAATTCGGGTTAAGCTGCGGATATCTTCCTTGTTCACGAATTAAACTCCCTACCTATATTTAATCATAACTTGACAGTAAGTGCTAAGATTGTTGTCATAGATTTCATGGTCTCCACCCATAAAAACAGCCGATTTATCGTGTCGTGTGTGTTTTTTTGCCTAGTTTTGTGGGCAAAAGAGGGAAAAGCTGCAAGCAAAACGATCGACGTCGTTTTTTTGACGCAGTCTGGTTCTCAAGTCCTAAAATCTTGGACCACCGAGGAAATTCAGAAGGTTTCTGCGGGCAATCATAGCAATGTTTCCGCACAAAAATTGATCTTTGATGAGTCTGCCGGATCCTTGGTTTTGAATGATCGCGCCAGCATTGACCTCGTGACGATCACCACCGACACCAAAACGATTCGCGTTCCGCGCTTTTTGATTTGGCGAGGGTTCTTTCGATTTAGATTTGATCCAAAAACCGGAGAGCTTTCTTCGTCGGTAAAAAATTTAGATCGTGGACGTCTGTTGATTCCGAGTTCTTATTTCGACGCGACCAACATTCGTAAGATTGAACTCTCCGATCATTTGACGACCTACCCGCAAACAAAATTACGCTTGCGCACGAATCCGGCGGCATCCCGAGGCGAGAAACTTTTTACGCAGAGCTGTTTGGCCTGTCACTCGGTATCAACCTATGGATCGCCAGCACTCAATCCAGCAGAATTGACCGCGACGAAGCTCCACAATTTTGATAGCATCCATAAAGGTTGGAGCGAGTTGAAAATTGATTCCAAAAGTAGCCGCGGCCTCGTTGAATACTCCGAGGCCCTGGCCCTACAAAACATTGAAAAAAATACTGAAAAGAAAAGCGAGACGAAGAAATGAGCAGTGTCAGAGTTAGATTTGCACCATCACCAACGGGTTGGCTTCACATCGGTGGAGTTCGCGTTTCACTCTTTAATTACCTCTATGCGAAAAAATTAGGCGGAAAGTTTTTGATGCGAATCGAAGACACCGATACCGATCGCTCTGAAAAACAATACACGGATGATATTCTGTCGTGTTTGAAGTGGCTTGGCATGGAATCCGATGAACCGGTGATGTATCAATCGAACCGTGGGGCGATCTACCAGAAAATTGCCGACGATCTCGTTGCAAAAGGATTAGCCTATCGTTGTTTTTGCACGACCGAAGAAGTAGAGAAGACCCGTGAAGAAATGACGAAGGCTGGAAAAAAGCCGATGTACGCACGCACTTGCCGTGAAAAGAATTATGCGGCGGGAGCGGGGCCCGCAGGACGCACTTCTTTTGCGATTCGCGCCAAATTTCCTCTGACCGGAACAACATCCTTTACCGATTTGATCCGCGGAGAAATTTCATTTCAAAATACCGATCTCGATGATTTTGTGATGATTCGTTCGAACGGGGTTCCGACTTATAATTTCGTAGTGGTGGTGGACGATTTAGAAATGAAAATCTCTCACGTGATCCGTGGAGATGATCATATCAACAATACGCCTAAGCAAGTTTATATCTATGATGCTCTGAAAGCCGAGAAACCACTTTTTGCTCACCTTCCGATGATTCTTGGAGAAGACAAGAAGAAGCTATCCAAACGAAATGGCGAGACTTCGGCGAGTGCGTATCGCAAAGAGGGTTTTCTTCCCGATGGTCTTTTGAATTTCCTCGTCCGTTTGGGCTGGAGTCACGGCGATCAGGAAGTATTCACCATGGATGAAATGATCCAGGCTTTTGGCTTCGATCACGTTCAGGTGACTGGTGCCGTTTTCAATCCGGAAAAACTTCTCTGGATCAACGGAGAACATATTAAAAAAGCAACTCCGGAAAAATTGTTGGGAATCATCAAAGAAGATTTCAAGTTTAGCTATGCCGGGGTGAGTGATTCTTATGTACAGGCCTTGATCACGCACCTACAGCCGAAGATTAAATTGCTGAAAGAACTCCCAGACCAGTTGAAAACCCTTTGCGTGCCGGGCGCCGTAAGAGTCGATGGTTCCGATCTCAAGTGGAACAAGGTGCCTCCTCAAAAAGCGAAGATCAAAGAAGCGATTCAAGAGTTTTATAAAGACTGCAGTGATGTCATCGCAAAACACGGGAAGCCTTCCTTGATCGAGTGTGGGATTGGCCACGATGAAATCAATGCGAAGTTACACGATATCGCGGAAAAGTACGGATTGAAGCTCGGTGAATTCACTCAGCCGATGCGTCTCTTTGTGACTGGCCAGGCGAATTGCAATATCGGATTGTTCGATCTCTTGCCGATCATGCCTTGGGATACGGTCACGGCCCGTCTCAGTGCTTGTTTGCAGTCTTAGTTTAAGACCGGACTCACGCACTCATCTTTCTCGATGGCGGTGTGAACGTAATTCTTGAACAACTCAAGCTCGTTCTTTTCCCAAACGGCGTGGTGCCCAGCAAAGAAAACACCTTCGATGTTATTGAAACATTTTACGAGTTTTCTGAAAGGTTTGAACGCGATGAGGTTCCGTTGAGTCGCGAGATACGGAATCATGGAGCGCTTCCAGTATTCGGCAAATACGGTAGGACTGCTATTCGCTGGAATCGAATCAATGGATTGGTAAAATTTAGTGAGATCTTCCGAATCGTCATTGCTTGCTTGGACGAGATCGAGTCCCCAGGCGAGGAGAGACGGATTTCTGATCTGTTGAGTTTCAGTAATCGATTTAGGGAAAGTTGCTTCGAGGGCGTCTTCTAAACCTTCCGGATTCTTTTTCACTAATATATTGAGTAACTCTACGGCACGAATTTGTTTAGAGGTGTTTTGTTCGAGTACGCCGTCCATCTCCTCGTCCCACCAGTCATTCGCCTTAATAAAACGAGTGAGTGATCTTTGGGTGATGGTTCTCTTCTTCAGGTGGGTCATCACCAAGATCTTCTGAAGGATGCCGTTGCTGCTTACTTTTGCGGTGATGCCTGGAAGAGAAGTGAGGGGAATCAATAAGTCGCTGCTATTCATGTGGAGGGCGCGTTTCGCACGAGACTCCGCCAACATAAAGCGAAGGTGTTCACGGATACTGCCGAAGGGCTTGCTCGTTTTATTGATCTGTAAGATCTGGGAGATGCCGACGTATCCGGCAACAAAGGAAGTTTGGAATGGGACGACACTGAATAAAGTGAACATCGCTACGTTTCCAGTGAGTAAGCTAAATCCGAGGATCGCCAGATCTCCGGCTTCGGAGAGCACGAATACGAGAGCATAGGCCGCGCCCTTTTGGCGAACATAAGCACGACCGCTTTCCTTCATGCTCGCGATGGCACCTTTTACGGTTTCGCTGTCGAAAGCTGGGTCTTGCATTTCTTCGTAAAAGCGATCAATCGAATCGTTGAAGAGTTTTGCATCCTGGGCGGAAGATTCCGGAGTGGCGAGCGTAGCTGGGGTGCCATTCCACTGGGTATCGAGTTGTTCCGATAGGTATAAATTTGAATAGGCGGCGAGGATCCATTCTAATTGAGGACCGGTTAAGGCGGGAGCGGTCGCGGCAGGGGTGCTAGCCGGCGCAGTGACGGGTTCGGCTGCGTTTGCAAACGAAGTCATGAATAGAAAAGTGCTGATAAATATGAATAATCTAAGGTGTTTTTTCATTAATGGTCCTCATCATGGATCAGGAGTTATTTTAATTACATGCGGACGATATAATAAAGCCTCCCATTAGTCAATTAAATTTGTTTAATAGAGTATGACATTTTGTCATAGAAATACTTCGTGAGGCGCCTAAGGAAAGTGTGATTAATAACCAATGGATATATAAGTATCCTTGGGTCGGTAACTCAAAGGGTTTCGAAACATGATTAGGAAACTAGTCATTGGTTTAACAAACGAGAAAACTATGAAAAAAATATTATTTTTGCTTCTCTATTGTGTTTCTGCAAACGCGGATTACAGTCTTCTAAAAATTCCCTCGAATTTAAAAAATCCACGAGGATTATCACTCGGACTTGGTTATGGGTGTGTAATCGACGACGGCAAAGTAAAATGCTGGGGCAAAAACAATTATGAAAGTGAGAGGAATCCTAGGCCTGTCTTTGCCACTGCCAAAAATCCGAAAATGGTTAGCTTAAATTCTGATGGTGCCTGCATAATTGATGATGTCGGACTAAAATGTGAGGGAACTGCAGGAGTAGTCAGTCGAGTGACAGACCCATATGCATCAGGATTTAAAAATATTAAAAATCCATCTCTCGTAAAGGTTGGGGGCATTAGTTCATGCGCAATAGCAGACAAAAAAGTTTATTGCTGGGGACATGTAATGGGTGCTGTTGAAAAACATGTAGGAAACCCCGTAGACGTAGCGATGATAGACATGAATATTTTTGTTCTCAATGATGATGGTACATTACATTGTTATGGACCATCAGGCGTTTGTGCTAGATACGAATCTTTTACCTCACTTAAAAACATAAAAGCTCTTTCGACTGGTTCAGCCAACTTATGTGTAATTACTGAGCTCAACGATGTATTATGTGATTATTTGAGAAGCAGTTACGCAGAAAATCCTACAAGTGGGCCAAAATTTAAAACTCAGAAAAATGTAGTGACTGATTACGGTGGCAAGGATAGCTATCATAAATACTGGACGTGTTTGATCGTTGACAATCAGGTGAAATGCTTTGGAGTTTCTGACGGGACGTTTTCAGAGTGGACAATACCAGCCAAAAACCCAAAAGAAATTGCTATAGACAGCACCAATACTGGAACTTATTCGTATCCCAATTCAAATCGAATCATTTGCATTATAGATGACAACGGTTTGAGTTGTTTGGATGCCGACGAGTTTTAGACCCTAATTAACCGCGCAACGACTGCGCGCTTAAACACAGACTTTCGAGTCACGGACTAGCTTTTGAATATTGATTGAGTAACCGGAGAATTTATGAAAAAAATGATGTTGATGACCGCTTTTGTCCTATCTTCCATGAATGCGATGGCGCAAGTCCAAGACAACCCAGTGACCTGGACCACCATTAATGGGCAGCAGTGGAGCAATGTTCTGGAAGGTCATCCGACGAATGTTGATTTGGATGGAACAAAGCCGGTGAACGGCATCGTTCAGAAAACTCCGGCGACTGAGGCGTGTAAAGCGGTTGGTGGACGTTTGCCTACTAAAGACGATTTTATCGCTTTATGCAAAACTACGGATCAGTTTACAATCCCCGGCATGGCAAATGCGCACCTTTGGACTTCGTCAACCGAAGAAAACCCAAAATCGGTTTACCTATTTTGGAATTGTAGTATTTTCCGCGGTGGTTTTCAGCTCTTCAATTATCCAGTGGTTTGCATCAAAAACAAGTCAGCAGAGATATAAGTCGAGACCGAAGCAAAAAGCCGATCTCCGGACTAGCGATAGACATCTTTTCGATGCCCTATTTTCAATACGAGAATGAGCAACACTTGATCTTTTACTTCGTAGATCACCCGATAGCTTCCCTGTCTTACCCGAAAGGTATTTTCTTCCCCGGCAAGTTTTCGTGCGCCGGCGGGACGGGGATTCACGGCTAATGCCTGGATCACTTGGACGAGCCTGAGCATGTCTTTTACGGGGACTTTTCGGAGAGACTTCTCCGCGGAGGCTGAGATTTGGATCTTATAGTTTACCAAGAGCTTTGAGTTCCTTAATGACGGCGTCCATCGACTTAAAAGATTCCCCTCTGAGCTTTCTCAGATCGGAAAGATCTTCATCTTCTTCGATTTTGTCGAGGATCGCGTCTTCAAGGAAACGAGCAATAATTAAGCCACGCTTTTCGCAATAAGCATCCAATGCATTTTTGATGTTTTCGTCGATTTTGGTCGCCAGTTGTTTCAAAGCCATAAGATCTCCTACAGATAGGATACTATAAAAAGATAGATAAATCTATCTTTAAGTAATTGGACTCTTATATTTATTAGATAAAATCTATTGAAATATTAATGTTTTCATGCTATCCTCGGCGGCACTATGAAAAATTTCGTATTGGTATTGGGTTTGTTGGTGGGCTGTTCTTCTTACGCTGCTGAGGTCAAAGGACTCAAGTGTAGCTCCCTTTATGTTCAACACCAGATCGATCGCACTTACCATGTCGATAAAGTAAACCTCAATACATCCATGTTTGGCTACGCACCGGTCCTCGATTCAAATCGCCTGATCAAAATCAACAACCGCATGAAAAGTTTTTCAGAACAGATCAGCTACGATGAACAGAAGTCTGGTGTAAAGTATGTGATCAGCGTTGGTCAAGACATCAGCACTTTGGATATCATGCTCATTTCAAAAAGTGCCGCGCCTGAATTGATCGCGAGCAAGACCTTCAATACCTTGGAAGGAATCACCGTGAACCAAAGTTTGATGGGCAAAGCAATGATCACTGCGAATCACGGAAAAAGCGTGTCTGATGTGAGTGATGTTATCGTTTCTTGTCATCCGGCTTACTAATTTCGAATCGCTAAAAACGCTCCGCACCAATTGCGTCAAAAATCTCCCTTGATTTCATCAATAGACGGGACTACCGTTTACTTATGAATAAAACAATATTTGCCCTGATGCTGGGGCTTTCTTTATCAGCATGCGATTACTCAAACCAGTTCAAAGGAACGTTTAACAACACTCCTGCAACGATGACCGCTTATTCTAAGAATATCGATCGTTACTGCGTGGCTCTGACGATCGACGTAAACGGGACTGCGAAGAATTCTTTCGTCAGTGCTCAGTCTGTTTTTGATCCAAACAATTTATTGAAGCCGATGGCATTCAATACCAAGGGTGCTGAGTGCAGCGCTAATTTGGATGAATACTTAGTGGGGACGAGAACCACTACCGTGTTGAGCACCAGTACGGTCACTCAGCATGAGTCGGCCGGAGTGAACCTTTGTCAGAACGTGACCTATCGTGATTATCACTACCAAGAGAACATTGTTTTCGACATGAAGAACAATGCAGACGACCAGTCGATCGGTTCATTTGCCGGCGTTGGACAGCCTGCCGACTATGTTGATTTTGATCATCCGGTAGCTTTTGGTCCGGTCTACTACTGTGGACCTGCGAATCCATATCCGTACCCATATCCTTATCCACATCCAGGCCCGGGACCGTATCCACATCCGATGCCACATCCAGGCCCAGGTCCTCATCCTGGTCCCGGACCACACCCAGGTCCTGGTCCGCACCCTCATCCCGGTGGACCTCATCACCTCGATGCCGACCAAGTTACAGACGAAGTATAAGTTCTAATTTTAAATTGTAGAAGGGGAGCAATTCGCGAGGGTTGCTCCCTTTTTTATTTGTGTGAAGGCATAGAAATAATTTGCGCGCTCTCCTTCTTGCGCTTACCTTTTAGAAATATGAAAACTAAAAATATTTATGCCCTAGTGTTTGCTGCGATCACTGTATTTGCTTCGAATGCCTTCGCCATCGATCAGGTGGTTCTAAAAAGTGGTGATGTGATCGAAGGAAAAGTTTTATCTGAAGTGCCGAACTTGCACGTCGATATTCAACTCCTGAACGGAAATAAAAAACGTTATCAAATGGCCGACGTGGCCAGTGTGGAAAGAGATGTTCCATCCAATGCCGACACTCACATGAATGGAAGTACTTCCGAAGCGTATGTTGGAGCGCAATTGGGGATGCTCACGAGCTTAGACGGTGGCAGCGGAACCAACACTCTTTTTATATGGGGTGCACGCGGGGGTGTGAACGTCGCTCAACTGGGCGATTTCGCAAAATTTGCAGTGGGACTTTCTTTTACTCATTATGAGCAGAGTGCGACGTCCGGTAGTACGACTTTGACTGCGGCGAATAATGAAATTTTGGCACAACTTTTATTTCGCAAAGTGGGAGACACTGGATTTTATTTTGGCCCTGAAATCGGGCTGAGTTTAGTGAGTTTGAGTATCAGTGGTACGACCGCAGCCTCCGGTTCGACCAGCGTTTTCACTTTTGGTCTCGACACTGGTTATGATTATTACTTCAGTCCTGGTTTTTCAATGGGCCCCGATCTTCGTTACGAACGTGCGAGTAGTTCCGGTGCTAGTTTGAACACTCTCGACATCATGCTCACCGGAACGATCCACCTATAGTAGTGAGAAGTTCGGCCTAAAAATTAACCCGTGCATTGAGGTAAGCGATTCGTCCCGGCAAGGGGAAGTCCACGACGACTTCCGCCCGAGAGTCGGTGATGTTTTCGCAGCCCAGGGTGAAAAAGGTCCCATCCGTAGGACTATATTCCAGCCATGAATCGAGTAATAAATAATCGGCATGAACTCCACCGGTGGAAGTGGTGGACTGCCCCTGGTAACGTAGGTTGCCGCTGAACTTGAATGAATCGGTGGGCAATAGGGTAAAGCCGAGCAAGGTGCTGAAGTAAGGTAGATCTGGGTAGGTGAATGCGGATTGGGCCACTCGTGAGTAAGTGAGGAGGGTGGAGTTGCGAAGTGCGAGTTCTGGAATCACTCTCCAGGTCAGATCTTCATTCGCAGAAATCAAAGAAGCATTGCCGGCATTTTGGATCGTGTTGTTTTGACTCACCTGAATTTGATTCCGGTATTCTGCTTTTGCAGTGGTCGTCGTCTCTATATTCGCGATGGTATCCTGGTAACCAGCAATGAGTCCGTTCACGCGTTCCGGGCTGAGGGATGGATTGCCGTGGAAAAAAGGTGAAACATAATAGCGACTGGTGAGAGTCGGCATTTTTGCAAGCGAGTTCAGTTCATAAAACCACGAAGCCCGCGAAGACAGTTCATTTTTAAATGATGCCCGAGCAGTGGGAGAAAATCCAGTGGAAGAGACCGCGGTGCCACCACCGGCTAGTTTCATTTTCCATTGATCGCTTAAAATAAAATCGTGGGAGAGCTGGGCCATGATCGGCCAGTCATTTACATTTCCGAAAGTGGAGCTTTGGTAGTTGGTGAGTCTTGCGCTGAGGGCGAGGGTGGATTCATGCCAGTGGATCGCGTTTTCTACTCCGTATTCCTGGATGTGATCATTAGTGGAGTTCGAGGGAGATGGATCTTCAAAACGGAGTTGTTGAAGATCTCCATAGTAGGTGCTTTCCCAGATGATGAGGTCACGTTCTTCGCCAAACTCCTGATGCGATTCGAGCACTGGAATCACTCGCCATGTTTTGATTTTGTCGTTGGGGCTTGGAAAACTTTTGCTTCCCGGACTATCCGCGTCCTGCTGTGTTCCGAGTAGGTGAAACAAAAAGTGACTTTTTGGTTTTTTGATAAAATAGTAGCTCAGTGATGCTGCCGGCCCAGTCTGACGACCAAAATTCATTCCCGCGATGATCGCGATATTTTGTGTTTTGCTCGCCATCGAAAAATTTTGAAGATTGCGATCGTAGTTCACCGTAATCCGCGAAACGGGAGTGGAGAATTTTAGATCTCGTACTTGGGTGCGGGTCCAAAGATCCAATTGAATGCTGCCGGATACACCTTGGGGGGAAAATCCGGCAGCACTGGGAACGGTGCTGATACTAGCGCCGCTCCAAAGATAACTAGGAAAAATAGAGAGGTCTGGTCCTCCACCTTGAGGAAGATTCAGTGGAACGCCGAGGGTAGACACCTGAGTGTCATCGAGGGAGCGGCCGCCTAGATTGACTCCGTTTGCACCACCGGGAAATCCTAAATCCGATGCGGGATAGACTTGAGTTTGCTCGAATGAGGATAAGGTTCCGCTGCGATTCGAGTTGAAGATCACTTTCTTCTGGGGAAGGTAGGTATCTTCATTCAATGAATCGAATGAACTATTCGCTTTCACCACGACGGGCTCGAGAGTGTATTCGGTTTCGGACGCTTGGATGATCGGGGAAATAAAATAAAGAAAAACAGAGATGAATAGCATGAAGTCCTCCGCGGGAAGTTTTGTATTCTGAATACGATCGGACTTTACCGTTGCGGGACAGTGCTGGAATTGTGTGATCGCTGATCGACAAACACTCACCAGACTTCAGTGACTCAGAAGATTGTTCTTCATTGGCTTAGCAGAGGGATTTTTGAAATGCAAGGAAAGAAACTAATGGCGCGTGAGTGCGATCAATTGAAAGCTCGTCGTGACTCCACTATACGGGGCGGTTACGGATGCCTTCACCACGCCAAAAGGGACCCTTCCGAAATATTGATCTCCTTTCACATTGTTTTGGGTTTCTTTCACATGGCAAACTTGGAAGGTACCGGCTGGCACCGTAATCGTTTCAATATTCGCAGTGCCTGCAGGCAAATCAGAGCAACGATCGATCATGGATTCAGAATCATTCGCCGTGCCTAAGTCGCCATCGCTCGTTTCCACTCGAGTTTGAGAACCACCTTGATAAACCGTGACTTGTTTGGTGTAGGTGCCGGCAGAGGAATTGATCGCCGTGACTAAAATCGCCTCCTCGAAAACCTGATTCATCCCATTGGGCCCGCTAACGGTGTATGCGTAGCGAACCATGTCATTGACGGCGAGTGTAGCCTGAGCGGAAGAAATGGAAAACGGAATCAGAAGAGCGGATGTAAGTGCGAATATTGATTTCATATGGAGACCCCTTTGCTTGAATGAGTAGCAAAGAGTGTTCCATATTCAGTGACATTCAGCGGAAATTACGAGGGGGCGTTTAGGAGGACCTGTTGCTTCGGCAAAACAACCGTAAACGAAGTTCCCAACTCAGGAGAGCTTTCAGCAGTGACTCGACCACGAAGTGCGGTGACCAGATTTTTTACCACGGATAAACCGACACCCCAACCGGATTTCTCCGCGGATCTCATCGCTAAATTCGCGTTGAATATGGTTTCCAGTTTTTCCTTGGGAATGGGATTCCCTACGTTGTGCACAATCAACTTGGCTTCGTCGGATGTTTGTTTGACCTCAATAGTGACGAGGGAGCGGGGAGTTCCGTACTTAATTGCGTTCGTCGCCAGATTTTCGATGATTCGACGGAGCTCGTTTTCGCCCCAAGTGCCTACAGTCGGTCCTTCAGCTTTGAGTTGAAATGGATTCGCGGATATTTCATCTAACTCTGCCGTGACCTGCTCGGCGATCTGACTGAGGTCGCAGGTTTTTAAGGTTAGGGGCGAGCCGTCCGCCGCCACTGGTGCGGTGATTCCCAAGTCTTGGATCATTTCGGCCAGGCGGCCCATGCTTCCTTCGATTTTGAGCGCGATTTGTTTTACAAACTCTTGATCGTTTGAACGCTTTGATAACAGTTCAGTATAAAGTCTCACGGCGGCGATTGGATTGCGGAGATCGTGCACGAGTGCGGCACTCAGCGTTTCCTGAATTTTGTTTACCGTATTGGTGAATTCGGTCGCGGCGTCGTTCACTGCTTGTTCCACGGCGGCGAGGACAATTTCGGTCTCAGCGGAATTGAGCGGGCGGTTTTCCTCTAACACATCAAAAATCACCTGTCTCAGAATATGGTATTCCGAAATGAGTTGATCAATGGTGTAGTTGGTCATCTGCGCCCGTTGCCGACCATGTTCTTCACCCACTTGTCTAATTTCATATTTTGGCGACTTATTTCGAACACTCTTGATATCAGATGTCACCGTGAGTGCCTTTGCAATTTGGCTCAGGAAACTGGGGATGGAGTCTCTGATGATGAAATGATTTTGCGGACGAGCGGCAGATATCTCGTTTTCCACTCTGGCGATCCACAAAGCTAAAATTTTTTCCGCGTTTTTGATTAGTAAATCTGATGCCCGACTATCCATGAAAATCCCTCATCGGTTCTTTAGAGCACGTTCGGTGCCAACGATCAATTCGTGACAGAGATGAGTTGATCGTGAAGATGGGGCGTAATGGGGCTTACAAATCCCCGGCAATTGGGCGCACGAGGATTTCTTCAACCGATGCTCGCGGGTGAGTGAGTAGCGCCCCGACGATCAATTGAGCGATATCTTCCGGCATCATCATTTTTGGAACGAGGTCCGGCGTTGCGTTTTCTCCCCACATTGGGGTCAGGACGGCTCCCGGTTTCACATCGATGATGCGAATGCCGTCTTTTCGACCGTAACGTCTCATCACGTCGATGAGTCCGCGCTGAGCATATTTACTCATGCAATAAATGGAACTATGCTCGAATGGTTTTTCGGCGGCAACCGAAGTGATAAAAACGATGTCGCCATGGTGGGACTTTAGTTTAGTCGACGTTACTTTTTGATTCTTCATCTGTGCATATGCCGATTGCATCAGTAGGAAGGCAGCTTCCACGTTGGTCTTCATGGTGAATTGGAGATCCTCATGGGTCAGTTCCAGAAATTCACCGAAACGACCAACGCCAGCACTATGAATGAGTTGGTCCAGACGTCCGAATTTCTGAATGGTGTGAACGATCGCCTTGGATGGCTCATTGGCGAGATCGAGGGGGAGGATATCGCAGGTGAGTCCCGCATCCTGTACTTTTGCCTGAAGATTCTCCAAATCCGACAAGGTGCGCGAAGTGAGCATGAGCTTCGGATTACCCATTTCTGCCTTTCTCTTCACGATTTCTTCCACTACCGCTTTCCCGATTCCTTTACCTGCACCTGTGATCAAAATGACTGGAGAATTCATGGTTATGATATATCATGACCGCATGCCAGTTACACTCCAAAAGACGTATGAAATCCGCATCCGTAAGGACGCACTCAAATTCGCATCCAGTCACATGACCGTATTCTCAGATGGCACCAAAGAGTCCCTCCATGGGCACCATTATCAACCGACGGTGACCCTGTATTTTCAGGATGCGTCGTTCAAAAAAATGATTCCCTTTGCAGCGGTGAAAATCGGCATGAAGAAAATTTCAAATCTTTGGGATGAAAAGGTTTTACTTGCCAGCGAGAATCCGCATTTTAAGAAAACGAAACAAACGAAGGACTCGCTGGAGTTCACTCTTTGTAAAAAGAAGTACACGCTGCCGAAAGATGAAGTCGTATTGTTAAAAGTGGATAACATCACCTGTGAAAAGTTGGCGGAAGCCTATTATGAGTTTCTGGATATGGAACTCGATCTTTTTGAAAACAAAAACATTATTTCAGTGAGTGTATACATTGAAGAGAGTCCGGGGCAGGGTGCTGCTTATACGGTCGCCAGGAGTTGAACGTGGAAGCGATCAATCAACCAAAGCATATAGCTCTCAAAGTATTCCATTCGTTCAAGGCCTCTCATTCCCTCGCAGGATTTGAGACACCTCACTATCATCTCTGGAAAATTGCCGTGAAGTTTCAAGCGAAGTTTCCCTTGCCCGGTGATCGTTTGGTAGACATGATCGCGGCGCAAACCGAGTTGGGCGAAATTACCGCACCACTCGCCGGCACCTATTTGAACGACACACTCGGCATGTCGCCCACGAGTGAAAATATGGCAGCCTTTCTATGGAATAAGATGAACGAAAAATTTCCGGGTCAGCCCACGCATTCGATCTCGGTCACGCTTTGCACTTTGGATGGCGAAGCGACTGGCGAAGCGATTCTTTCATGAGTATTGAACTCAATTCTCTGCAAAAGATTTATTCTCCAAGCAATGTCGGTCTCGGGCCGACCACACTTTCGATTCCCGAAGGGCAGTGGATTTCCTTGATTGGTCCCTCGGGCTGTGGAAAAACCACCTTGCTCAAACTCGTAGCGGGACTCATCGAAAAATCTGGCGGTTCGATCAGTAAAAATTTTGAGAAAAGCGACATCAGTTATGTATTTCAGGACGCCGCTCTTTTGCCTTGGTTAACGGTACTCGAAAATATCATTCTGCCACTCACGCTCCGGGGAGCCTCCTCAAAAACGGCGATTCTAGAAGCCCAGACTTGGATTCGCATTTTAAAATTAGAAAAATTTCTGGATCACTATCCTGCGGAACTTTCTGGCGGCTTGAAAATGCGAGTATCCGTCGCGCGGGCTTTGATCACGAAACCGAAATTGATTTTGCTCGACGAGCCCTTTGCGGCGCTGGATGAGCCGATTCGCATTGAACTCGGGCTAGAGCTCCGCGCACTTTGGAAAACACTGAAACCAACGATCATCTTTGTCACTCACTCGATCACCGAAGCCCTGTGGCTTTCGGATCGCGTTCTCGTATTTCAAGGACAACCTGGGAAGGTGACACTGGACCGTGCTTTAGCCTATGGCGAGGATCGCCCTTTGTCCTTGCGCGGGAGTACGGCTTTTCAATCGCAGGTTGAAGAATGCTTTCAGTTGTTGAGGAGTCCGGCATGAAGACTAGCTTGAAACCCCTCATCCCCTTAGTCGGAATCATCGTGATCTGCGAATGGCTTTCGCGATCCGGTGTCGTTCCTCAGTTTTTAATGCCGGCACCTTCGCAAGTGCTCCTTTGTGTGCTCGATGATCCCGCGTCGTTTCGAAAAGCATTTTTAGAAACGGCGTCCGCATCCATGCTTGGTCTATTTTTGAGTATGATCGTCGGGTTGTTTTCAGCGTTGATCCTTTCGTATTCGAAAAACGTCCGTGAAATGTTTTATCCTTACGCGCTTTTTTTTCAAACCGTGCCGATCATCGCGATCGCGCCGATTCTGGTGATTTGGCTTGGCTATGGAATGCCGACAGTCGTGGCTTCTTCCTTCATCGTTTCTGTTTTTCCAATCATTGCCAATAGCGTGCTCGGTTTACTGTCGACGGACGAGCAACTGGTCAGTCTCTTTCAAATGATGGATGCTAGTCCCGTTCAAACCCTCTTTAAATTGAGATTGCCCTTCGCGCTTCCTCAGATCTTGGGAGGATTCCAAATTGCGGGAGGACTCGCGGTGATCGGTGCCATCGTGGGCGAGTTTATTTCGGGGAGCGGACTCGGCGGATTAGTCGATGCCGCCCGAAACCAGCAGCGCGTGGATCGTGTGTTCGCAGCGGTCTTGCTCGCGGCATTTTTAGGAATTTTGTTTTTTGCTTTTGTATCCTTTTTAAATCGGACCTTATTGAAACATAGGAGATCACCAATATGAAGTCACTCATCATCGCGTTCAGTCTGTTCATTTTTACCGGAGTTCAAGCTCAGGAGTTAGCCTTGAATTGGAAGCCTGAACCGGAGTTTGGTGGTTTTTACGAGGCACTGTTTAACAAGGGATATGAAAAAGCAGGGCTCAAGGGCTTTTCGATTCTTCCCGGTGGAGCAGGGCAACCCGTTCCCCAGATGGTGGCCGCGAAAAAAGCGATGTTTGGGATCGCGGCGGCTGATGAAGTGATTTTAGCGCGTTCTCAAGGCGCGAAGATTGTCGCGCTCTTCGCGGTTTATCAAGAAGACCCTCAAGGCTTCATGGTTCACCCGGAGAAGAAGCTGAGTTCATTGAAGGAATTATTTCAGAGCGAGGGAACGATCGCTCTTCAAAAAGGACTGAGCTACACGATGTGGTTGGAAAAAATGTACTCGCCGATCAAAGCGCATTTGGTTCCTTATACCGGTGGAATCACGTCTTTCATTAAAGATCCGAACTACTCCCAACAATGTTTTATTTTTTCCGAGCCGATTGCAGCTCGCCGAGAAGGCTTGAGTCCGAAGACCTTCCTCATTTCCGAATCTGGATTTAACCCCTATTTAACAGTCGTGATCGCCCATGAAGATACCTTGAAAGAGCATCCGGGGACGGTCGCGGAATTTTTGAAGGCGACCCGCGAAGGTTGGGAGTCTTATATTCAGAGTCCAAGAAAAACTAATGAAGCGATGCAAAAAATGAATCCGAGTATGGACGTCGCGACCTTTGATGAAGCAACTAAGCTTCAAGAACCCTTCATTTCCACGAAAGAAACGAAGATCAATGGGCTAGGTTCGATGAAAGCCGAGCGCTGGAAAAAACTCTACGATCAGATGGTGGAATTGAAACTCGTGAAGCCGGGGATGGATTTGACGCAGATCTACAGAAAATAAAATAGCGGTTGCGACAATTTATTGATTGTAAATGCCCCAAGGTCTGAGACCATTAGCTTACTCAAAGGATATGAGTCTCATTCATCACTGATGGTGGTTGAGCAAGGGATAGTTTCACAGGGGGAACATCATGATGAAATCCAATTTAGTACGGACACTCGCGGTAGCTGGTTTGTTGCTACAAACGGCCGCATTCGCAAGCTCACATTCAAACAACGTTAAAGAACATTGTAACTTTATTCCAAAGAACAACTTGAACATTCCGGTCGGCGCTAATCTCAACGGCGGAATCGATGAAGCAACATTCAATCGCGTGATCGACAATGTTTCTTCTTTCTACAATCCAATTATCACTGCAAAAGGCGGCACTTTGAAAGTGAACCGTTTGTGGACTGATGGAACAGTAAACGCATCTGCTCAGCGTTCAGGCAAAACCTGGATCTTGAATATGTACGGCGGACTTGCTCGTCACTCGATCACTACTGAAGATGGTTTCACCCTCGTCATGTGTCATGAAATGGGCCACCAACTCGGTGGATTCCCAACTTCTGGTGGAATTTTCAGTGGTAACAGCTGGGCTTCTAACGAAGGACAAGCGGATTATTTCGCAACCATGAAGTGTTTCCGCCGTGTATTCCACGATGTAGACAATACTTCTGTGGTTTCGACCATGTCTGTACCGGAAATCGTGAAGACTAAATGTTCTGATACTTTCAAATCGACGATCGACATTAACATTTGTGTTCGTGAAGCGATGGCGGGACAAGTGCTTGCAGATCTTCTCTGGGCTCTTTCTAATGGCCAGAAGTCACTCACGGCAACTGCTAAACCAGCTTTCGATACTCCAGACATGACTAAAGTATCTAAAACCAATAACGATCATCCGGCTGCCCAATGCCGTATGGACACTTATTTTAACGGTTCAATCTGTCCAGTTGCTTACACCGAAGAATTTGGAGCGAAAGATCCAACTACAGGTGCATGTGCGACTGAAAAAGGCGATAAGCTCGGCTATCGTCCTCTTTGCTGGTACAAACCTAAGAACTAGTTTCGATATCGGTTATCAATAACCGAACTAAATTTACGTAAAGAGAGCGGCTGAAGATTTCAGCCGCTCTTTTCATTTTGTGATGGCGATTCATTTAGCGGATAGCGTTAGATTAAAAAGTGAAAAAGAAAACAAAATCTTATTCAAAAGCACTTGTAATATGCCAAATATTTGAGACCATTGTTCGGTCGGGATCATAAATCAAAACCGGGGGGAAATATTGATATGAAATCCTTAGTAACTGTATTAGCGATGGCTTGCTTTACGTTAACAACATCTTTTGCATCACCTGCTAAAGATCACTGTAACTTTATTCCAAAAAACAATTTGAACATTCCAGTAGGCATGGAGCTGAATGGTGGGATTGATCAAGCGACATTCAATCGCGTGATCGATAACGTTTCTTCTTTCTACGCGCCGATCATTAAGTCTAAAGGCGGCGTTTTGAAGGTGAATCGCTTGTGGACTGACGGAACAGTAAACGCGTCTGCTCAGCGCCAAGGTAAATCTTGGATCTTGAACATGTACGGCGGACTCGCTCGTCACTCGATCACTACTGAAGATGGTTTCACGTTGGTAATGTGTCACGAAATGGGTCACCAACTCGGTGGCTACCCATTGATCAGTAATTCTAAAGACAGCGAATGGGCAGCAAACGAAGGACAAGCGGATTATTTCGCGACCATGAAATGTTTCCGTCGTGTGTTTGAAAAAGCAGACAACGCTTCTGTGGTTGCAGGACTTGATGTTCCTGAAATCGTGAAGACTAAGTGTTCTGACACATTCAAATCTAGCACTGAGATCGCGCTTTGTGAGCGTGAATCCATGGCCGGAAACACTTTGGCTCTCTTGCTTTGGACTTTGTCTAACGGTAACAATGCTAACGGCATCGTTTCTTCAAGAGACAAGCCAGCGTTCGACACTCCTGATACTTCAGTAGTGAGCACCACTGATGATTCTCACCCAGCTGCTCAATGCCGTTTGGACACTTATTTCAACGGTTCAATCTGCGGAGTTCCTTTCACTCAAGATTTCGGCAAGGCCGATCCAATCACTGGAGCTTGTGCGATGGAAAAAGGCGACCAAATCGGCGTTCGCCCACTTTGCTGGTACAAGACTAAAGAATAGTCTTTTTCTAAATTGATTTCTAAAGGGGCAACTGAGCATCTCAGTTGCCCTTTTTTTTATTTCCGGTCTACACTATCCATATGATCAAGCTTAAGTCAGGAACACTCTCGCAGATCGGCGCGAAGCATATTCAGAATGATGATACAGCCGTCGTCAATGCGAAGGAGGGAGTGTACATTATTTGTGATGGGGTGAGTGAAGGAGGTCAGGGAAAATTGGCATCCGCGCTGATCTCTCAAGTGATTCAGGAAAAATTGGTTCAAGCCAATCAAGACTTCAAAACAAAATCCTCAGATCTCGCTGGAACCAAACGTTTGCAGGCAATGCAGGAAGTGATGCAAAATACCTTTGCGGATGCTCAGTCCGCACTCAAGGCTCAAGCTGAAAATAATCCTCTCTATAAGGTCGCAGCGACGACTTGTATTGCTCTTTGGTTCAATGGACGTTTCGCGATTCTTGGGCACATCGGCGACAGCCGGGCCTATCTGTTCAGAGCGGGGAAGCTCTATCAACTCACTAAAGATCATTCGGGTTTAGACGAACTGTTAAAGATGGGGATGCCGATGGAAACGGCGATGCGGAGTCCTCTTGCGCATGCACTGACCCGGGCTTTTGGGAATGCACAGTTCAATCAGCCAGACTTACTCAAGATCGAATTTGAACCGAACGATAGCTTGTTTTTGTGTACCGATGGGATCTACACCGCGCTCAGTACGCCACAAACAATGACGGCATTCGTGCATGATTTGATCAATGAGATTCCTTTGAAGCCGTGGGTGGAGAAGTGTGCAAAAACGAGTGGAGACGACTCTACCTTGATTCATATTCACTTCGAAGAAGAAGAACATACCCTCGTTGGTATCCAGGCGTCCGAACGGATCCACCTCGTCCAGAAAACACCGCTGAGTCGCTATTTCGATTATGTTCAGGCCTCTCACATCGCCGCCATTTGCGAAATTGAGAGTTTTAAGGCTGGCGAAACGGTGATCAAGGAAGGCGACGATGGTGACCGGATGTATATCGTTGCCAAAGGTGGGCTCACGATTCAAAGCAATGGAAAATTTCTCACCGAGAATAAACCCGGCGACTTCTTCGGTGAAATCGCACTCGTCCAAAAATCAAAACGAACCGCGACTGCGCTTGCAAAAGAAGACACCTCCCTGCTTTCGCTCAAACGTTCCGATCTAGAAGAGGTCTTTAAAAAGGATCCTTTAATTGAGACTCGTTTTTATAAGGCAATGCTCGAAACCGCGCTTTCCAGAGTGGTGGAACTTGGTGTGCAAGTCGTCGGAATGAAATAAAGGAGATGAACTAATGGCTCGTCCTCCATTTTACGCTGAAGGAATTAAATTTGAATGCCAGGGTTCTGGAAAATGTTGCACTTCGCGCGGTAGTTACGGTTTTGTTTATCTGACCCTTGCCGATCAGAAACGCTTTGCAAAATTTTTCAAGATTACCCGTGCAGAGTTTTTGAAGCAATACTGCGGTAAGAAGAATGGTCACGTGCATCTTTTGGATCCACCGGAGAAAAAGGGTGATTGTATGTTTCTCGAGGATAAGAAATGTACGGTCTATGAAGGACGCCCTGAACATTGTAGAACCTGGCCTTTTTGGCCAGAGAACATGAATCCACGTACTTGGACTAAAGAAATCGCGAGTTTTTGCCCAGGAGTGGGCAAGGGCAAGGTTCATACGATGGACGAGATTAAAAAAATATTGAAGGACCAGGAATGATGCTTTCGGTTTTGTTAGCTTTGTCTTTACCCTATCAACCTGCGACGGATGCACTTTGTTTTAAGAATGCAGATCCGGCCCTCGCTGACGCGGGAATTCCGATTTTAGGAAAACTCGGCGCAAAACAGGGTGTATGTCAGGGGATGGCCGAAGTGACGGCGGCATTTTTAGAAAATGCGAAGTTCGCGCCGGATCTTCCAAGTACGGAGAGCGAGCAGGAAGCAAATACTCTCATCGCGAGGTTGCTTGCCTTCCATCGTAATCATGCTCGTGGCTTGGTGATGATCAATGGCTCTAAAAATCTCAAAGAATTTTGTGAAAAAAATAAAAAACAGCTGATGCGTGCGGCGATTCTTGAAAACGCTGAAATTGCGGCTGAGCAAATATTACCTCTGCTTCCCGAGTTTTTTACCGTGAAGAAGGGGAATTTGAGAGGCCTTGCAGACCAAGAGCAATTGGCGACGGCTTTGAGTCAACTCGAAGCTTCTTTGAAGGTCGGACAATATCCTCTCATGCTCTATTATAAGCATGTGGTGATGGTCACCGGGATGAAAGAGTTGATCTCGGATTCCGCTCGCGAAATCCAGGTCACGGTTTACGATTCGAATCGTCCGGATCAAGTGATCACTCATGTGTTTCCTTTGGAGATGGATGGACTGCCGAAACTCACGAATCATTTGGTTTGGGCTTTGCGTTAGGTATCCAAACTCAGTAAAATTCAGTAAAGAAAATCGACGTAATGATGAGTTAAAAAGGTAAATAGGGCTCGAGGGCCGATGGAATTTTGCCGATGAGTCATTCGGAGGCTTGTGCCATGTATACCCAAAAACAGATTTCTTTGCTTTTACTTTGTTCGATTTGTTTCGGAGCCGGCGTACGGGCGGATGAATACACCAAAGAAAAAATCTGTCTAAGATTGAACCCAGATAAAAGCAGAACAGCAGCGCAGATCGTCGACGCAGCAGCTGTCGGCATTGGTGTCGTGGGACTTGTTAAATTGGTGCCTGAATTACAGGCTGAAATCGAAGCGCGTGCTAACGGATTAGATAAGGTTAAGGCGGCACCGACGAATACCGAAATGGCCATTGCTTTTTACGAGCGCGAAAAAGAAATCTCCAAACGGATTCTCGCCGGAAAAGGTGGCAATACTCAAGCTGAAGTGCATTATGACGGCGAGAAATTTGCGAAGACCTATTTTGAATTGGAAGATAAAGAGCTGGGATCGAGTTCGCTCAACAATTTACTCAAAAAATACCAGAGTCAACATGATGAAAAAGCAGTCAGCGCGATTAGAGCGCTGATGGCCGCTCGGATTAATATGTTCAACGCAGACAAAAACGAAGTGCTTGCGCTCATGGGTAAGAAAAATCCGAAACAAATGGTCCAAATACTCGGCTTTATGAACGTAAAAGAAGTTCTCACGAACCAAGTTCAAACCTTGGATCAAGTAGTTTCGAATCTCACTTACCGCGCCGAACAAGAAGCGTTGGTCCGTCGTTGGGATCGGAGCTTGAAAGTGTTCACGCCGAACCTCTCTCCGCAAACAAGAACGCTGGCAAAATTTTACGATGAGTTCGGAGACAAGGATCAGCCAGAGAAGAAAGCGGACCTGGATGCGTTGAAGAAATCTTTGCGAGAGGATTATAAAAAATCAGGATTATTCGGTCCCTTAGATCCAAAAATGGATAAGGTAAAATTAGCGGCGACATTAGATGCTCGTGAAAAAGTTCTCGATAAAATGGTGAACAGCGCGATCCTGGATGGCGTGCCTACGCTCGGACGGAGCCGTTCGGTTAAGGAGTTGGTCGGAGATGTCGATAGAGCCAATTACGAATCCATGCCGTACCGCAGAGACATCTTAGACGTTTATGCAGACGGTGAAAAGGCCACGGCAATAGGAAAACGTGATTTTGGCGGACTGAACAAGACGAGCGAGGGAACACTTCTCGATAAAAAATTGAACACCTGCAGTGCTGCGGGCTTAGTCGGAGTAGGTGTGGCAGGCCTCGTGGGTTCTCTTTCCTACTACTGTGACAACGAAATTGCGAAAAATTTTGAGATGAATCTTCCGAAGGCGAGTCGCGATCAATTCGGCATGATGAAAAGTGGCTACGCAGCCTGCGTTGAAGCTGTAGAAAAAGATCCAACTCTTTTTACGGCGATTCAAACCAAATTCAAAATTGCCGATGAGGCCTCTCGTAGTCCGGCAGCGACGAGCAAGGGCAAGTAAATCAGATCGCTTGTTCTTTGATGCTTCCACCGCAATACTGTTGGACCACCTTAATCAGCGCATCGACGTCCACCGGTTTTTTTACGATCGCTTGAGCATGAACTTCTTTCGCGCGCTCGGAAAATGCAGTCACGACCGCGATTGGAATGGCCGCTAAAATCATGTCTTCTTGGAGGGCCTCCGCGAATTGCCAACCGTTCATGATCGGCATCATCAAGTCCAAAAGAATGAGGCAGGGCTTGGAGATGGTTTTGAGTCGTTCTAATCCTTCTTTGCCATTTGCAGCGACGGACACCTCGTAACCATAGAGCTCTAAGGCAAATTTCAGCGATTCCCGAATCCCATCATCGTCTTCGATGATGAGAATTTCTTTGCAGTACCTATTTTCCAAAGTTTTCATTGGATGATTACTCCGTCCACGGAGCTGAAGTGCAAATAAAAGGCCAGCTCAGATGCCTTAAAGTGTGCGCACGGTTAAACCTGGATTCATTCGTGAGTATATTTGCCTCGTCAAAGAATTGACCCGTAAGGGCGATAATGCATTCAATAAAAACGAGGATTAATCCGATCAGTGATCATGGGAATGTTCCGTCTTTTCATCTTGTTGTCCAGTTTTATGACCGCTCTGAGCGGGCAGTCGTTCGCACAAGATGTGAATGCGAAGTCCTTACTGCTCACGTATCAGATGGTGCAGGGTGGATTGATGGGCGCGTCGTCTCAAAAAGAGCTCGCCATTGTTCAAAATACTTTTCAAGCCTATATCGACAATCCGAAAGCAAAAGATTTGAATACGACTGAAGGTAAAAAATTACTCGAGTTGAACGCTCGACTCAAGAATTCATTTTCCACTTACCCGAAAATTCAAAAATGCATGGAATCGGCCGGCGTGAAATCGAATGTTAATCAAGGTTTGCCATCCTATAGTGAACTCATCGGAACTAGATGCGTGGACACTCAGGTGCAAAAACTGGTACGCCCCATCCTCGAGCAGGCACAGCGAGAAAATACTATCGATCTTCTGAACATTGTTTCCACTCAAGCTGAAGAAGATACGCTTTACGCTGCCTTGGAGTTCAAGGCGCGCATGTATGGAGTTCAATCGATCGACACCGACGTGAAACGTGCCGAAGTGATTCGTGAGCTTTTTGATCTACCGAAGGGATCCACCTATACCAGACTCTCCAGTTCGCAAAAGAATGAATTGGAGCAAAGAGCCAAGGCCTATACGGAGAATGAATTGTCCGATCTTACGACGCCATTGACTGCAATGGACATCGCACCAAAACTGAACGCTGTTTCCGCCGACTTCAAAAAAACCTTTGATGACGTTCAGGCTGAAGACGAGGCTGCATGGAAAAAAATAAAAGATTACGGCCAAGCCTTGCAAGGGAGTGATAGTAAACACCCGGGGCAAGATATGGCTGATTTTAGAGCTAAAACACTTCCTAATACTGATATCAATCCCTGGATTAAGGCCCGCCTACAGCAAACCTATTCGGCAGATGAAGGCAGTTGGGGAGTTTTGATGTTCACTCCGGCAATGCAAGAATATTTTTCTGCCCCGGTCACGAGATATGGCCAACTGCAACCGACGTTTAAACAACTTCCGTCCGATCCCGCATCGGTAAAAAAAATCGTCGATCGTTCCAAAGATGAGGCTTACTACCAGATCAAATCTTTTGGCCAATCCGTGAGCCAGAATAATTTTTCAAAGTATTACATGGATAAGAGTGATGTACCCATTGAGACCATGAGAACGAGGATGAAAGAGCTCATCAATAATGATCCGGTAATCATTCCCCAGTTGCTCCAAAAACATCCGGAATATTTAACCGAACTTTGCAAGATGCTTCTCGAATTAAAATACGAGAATGCGATGAAAAAAAGAAGTCAGGAAGAAATCAATAAGGCGATGGAAATTGGCGGGGCGATTTGCGGGGCCATCCTCATCGCTTCACAGGTGGGTGCGTTTGCGGCACCTGCAGTGATGAGTGCTTCGGCAGGTTGGGGTGCAGTGGCAGCATATGTAACTGATGTGGCGGCGGTGGGCGCGACGGTCGTCGGTGTTCATGCGATTTCGAAGAACGTTTCGAAGATGAACGAAAGTTTGAGAAATAGCGTGAATTTGAAAGCTGCTTTTTTTAGCAATTACGGACGCGATTTTTCCCGCTATGTGGCGATGAATGCCGCGTGGAATGATTACGAGCAGGCCCGCTTCGAAGCGATTCAAAACGGTGCGATCACATTGATTTTTGCGGAGGCCACCTGGGTTTCTCTTAAGAATTTGAGTGAAGTACAACGGCTCGCAAAATTGCAGGAAATGACCACGAGCCTTCGTAACGGCACTAAAAAAATCATGCAAACGCGTGTTCCAGCCGGTTCCCAGTAAAACCCAGTATATAAATGCATGTAATTATTAAATATATCATAAATAACTTATGCTCCGTCGCTTTTTTGACGATAAGTTGATGAGGGATATTCTATGATACCGACCTTTCGGAAATTCTTGGGTTCAGTTTTGATCAGTGTGTTGATCACCCCCCTGTGCTTGTCTCCGCTTGCTCATTCCGAAGATGAGTACACGAGAGAAAAAGTATGTGCACGACTCAATCATACCGATGATCTCGACCGACCGACGAGCTACATGGCAGCCGCGGGGATCGGTGCTCTATTTGCAGCTGTCCCGGATCTCATGAAAGAGTATAAGGCATGGAAAAAAATATCAGCCGATAATATTACTTATAAAGCGACGGAATCCGAATTGGCAAAGTTTTTGTATGAGCGGGAAATGCTGATTACCAAAAAATTCCTGGCCCAAAAAGGAATCGAAAATCTCGTGGTAGAAGTTGAACTCGGAGAGACTCCCACTCAAGCTTTTGTAAGAGAATTTTCTAAATTTGAAGACCGAGAATTAGGTTCTCGTTCCATTAATAACCTGATCAAAAAATATGCTAAGTCGAATGTTAATCTGGATAAAACACGAAACGTCCTTCTCACCATTTTTGATTCAAATAAGTTTCTCGTGGAAGGCACACTCGACAAAATAGAGGACAAGAGATACGACAACAATCAAGCCAAAACAAAGCTTCAGGAATCAAAGGACTTGAGAGCTAAGGCTCCGCGAGATGGTTTATCTGATATTACCGTCACCTCACTCGGTGAGAACAAAGGTCAGCAAAAATTCTCGATGAAGGATGCGCTGATTCTGGAACAGAAAAGACTCAAGGAAATGTCGATCCATGATCCCTTTGTAATCACTAGCAGCGGCAATGCTACGAGAAGCACGGCTGGCCCTGTAGGCGACGTCACGCCGCCTAAAATCAAAAATAAAGCAGTGAGCAATGAATCGATCGATCCTAAAACCAGCTTCAATTTCTCTGAAAACGCGGAAGGAAATCATGAAGAGGCCGTCATATTTAAGGACAAGGCCTACTCAAACCCTGAAACAAGTCGTACTGGGAACAAGCTAGGAGTAAAAGCTTGTGCAGTTGGCGGACTCACGGGACTGGTAGCAGTGGGAATCGTCGGTTCGCTTTCTCACTATTGCGATAACGAGATCTCCAAAGAATTTGAAATGAAGCTGCCGAAAGCCAATCGCGATCAGTTCGCCAAGATGAGAAGCGGCTATGAAGCATGTCTTCAAGCGGTGATAGATGACCCAATTTTATTTATGGCTGTAAAAACGGCATTTCAAACCAAAGATCAGGACACTCGCAGTCCTGCTCAAGTGAAACCAGGAAAATAATTTATGAACAAAACACAACTGATGATTAATTTGGTGATCTTCTCACTCGGCTCTGCGCCAGTGGCACGAGCCGATGATTATACTAAAGAACAACTTTGCCGTCGTTTGAGCAGTCCTCCGGCAGCCAACATCGCACTTCTCTCGGGAGTGGGGATTGGAGTCGGCATCTATGAATTGGTGAAAGCGGTTCCGGAACTCAAGGAAGAACTGGAAGCGAGAAGAAATGGCCTCGACAAGGTGAAGAACGCCTCCAGTAATACGGACATGGCGATTGCATACTATGAACGCGAAGCCGCAATTACGAAGAGGATTATGGGAAGGCGAGATATTCCCAAAACCCCGATGAAGCCTGTAGTGAGAACCGGGGCGAAATATGAAAGTGAAGTCAAATACGCAAAGCAATTTTTCGACCTCGAAGACAAAGAGATGGGACCAAGTTCTCTCAATAACCTCCTGAGAAAGTATCAAGCCAAAAATGACGTGAAGGCTGTCGCCGCGATTCAGGAACTCATCAAAGTGAGAGTGAATATGCTGAGTCAGAATAAAGACATGGCTGTGGCACTGATGAGACAGAAAACGACGCCTCAGCTTGCGAAAGAAGGTGCGACCTTTGCAGATGGTCTCGCCAATCAAAGTGAAGTATTGAACAAGTTGGTCGGAAATTTGGTTCGTAAGCGCGAAGAAGATGCATTGCTGCGTCGGTGGAAAAACCCAGCTGGCAATGCGATCGAGTTTCAACCTAAAATTTCTGCCGAAACAAAGGACCTAGCCTCACTTTACAAAACAAGTATTGAGACCAATGCGAGCGTCAAAAAGAGGATCGCGGCCTATGCTGATTTGAAAAAATCGTTGGTGGCGGACTATCAAAAATCCGATATTTTTGAGCCGATCGATGCATCTTTGAGTAAGGAGGAACTGGCCAGAACCTTGAAAGTGCGGGATGGGATTCTGAATGATATTGTCGGCAATTCGATCAAAAATGGATCCACCACACTTGGCAAGCAGCAAAATATCGCCGAGTTGATGAAGCCTATGGGAGTGAACAAAGATCTCCAAAGTTTGGAACACGTAAAAACCCAAAAGTACCTACAAGATGTAGATAAGGTAAGCAAAACAAACGGTGAGCCCCGTGATTTCGGTGGATTGAACGAAACTTCCGAAGGATCGCTCGTCGCGAAGAAGGGGGCCGTCTGCAAGGGTGGCGGTTTAGTTGCTTTGGGGATTGCCGGGGTGGTGAGTTCGCTCTCCAATTATTGTGACAATCAGATTTCGAAGGATTTTGAAATGAGTTTGCCAAAGAGCAATCGCGATCAATTCGCCAAGATGAAGGGCGACTACCATGACTGCATCGATGAATTGACGAAAGACCCAACGTTGTTTGCGGCCACTCAAACATTCTTCAAAACTAAAGATCAAGAAGCTCGCACTCCCGCTGCTGAGAAAAAAGAGAAATAGGATCAATTTATGACTAAATTACAAAGAAAAGTTTGTGTGATGATCATCTCGACATTTTGGATGAATACGGGAGCGATTGCTCAGGAAAAAGGAAGAGCAGAAGCCCAGGTGGATCCGTATACCAGAGACGAGATTTGCGATCGCTTGAACCAAACCGATAGTAGACGCATTAGTGCACTTTCTGGTGCATTACTGGGTGTCGGACTTTATAACCTAATGGTGTCGGTTCCGGAGTTGAAGAAAGAATTTGAAGCGCGGAAACAACTCTCTGTAAATTCCTTATCGAAGTCGTCGACCGAAATCGATGATGCGATTGCATTCTACGATCGCGAGAACGACATTACTCAAAAACTTCTCGGCAGTAAGAGCGCCAAAGATTTGGAAGTCACGGTGCTGGATGGCGAATCATCCGAAGAAGCGTTTACGCGGGCCTTCGGAGAACTCGAGGACAAGGAGTTGGGATCCAGCTCTCTCAATAATTTGCTCAAGAAGTATAAGAACGGTAATCAGGAAGCCTACAATAAGTTGCTTCAACTAAAACAAGCCCGCATAGAATTAATTGCGTATCGATCAGCGGCCCTCAATGCACACGGCGTAAAAAATGTAAGTCAGCTGACTACCGAGTCCAGGGGTTATCGGAAATTCAAAATGAAAGATGCCCTGACAAATCAAAGCGCAATGCTGGAATCGGTCAATTCGGATTTACTGATGGATCGAGTGCGCAGCGACGCCGTCGCTCGCTACATATACAACGCAAAAGATGCTTGGTTTTACACAAAATTTAAGCCGAGATTATCGGAGCAAACAAAAATTTGGATCCAGCAACTCGATGGTAAGGATCTCACTCCTGCCGAGCGCGTAGGGGTGACCTTGAAATTGAAGAAAACATTACTCGCTGATCTTAAGGAGTCGGATCTTTTACCAAAATTGGATCCGAGACTGAAGGGTAAGGAGTTGGCGAAAACCGTCATCGCCCGCGACTTGTTTTTGAGTAGTGCGGTCGATAACTCGCTTGAGGCAGCGGTGAATCTCGGTGGCTTCAGTGCGCTAGAAAAGAGTCAGGCAGTGGCGATCTATATGCCACCACTTCCAAACGAGCGAATGAGATGGGTTACCGGTGAAGAAAAGGTGAAAAATCAGTCCCATTTGAGATCGACGTCTTCGCCGTTGGCAAGCGAAACGAACTTAAAAGAAGGAGTGATGACTGGAGGAGCGCTCGGCGAAAAACGAGCGGCGACTTGCGGAGCAGGAGGACTCGTTGCCCTCGGAGTCGTCGGTGCAGTTTCAGCGCTCTCTCATTATTCAGACAATAACATTCCAGAGAGCTTCGCGATGAATCTTCCAAAACAACAGCGAGATGGGTTTGCTCAATTGAAGAAGGGTAAGTCTGAATGTAAGGCCGCACTCGTGTTTGATCCCACGCTTTTCACAGCGGTGAAATCTTATTTTCAAACCAAAGACGGCGCTCGCAGCCCCGCAGGAAAATAAGCCTCTCTGCGCACGATCAGATTAAAATAAAAAGTTTTTGTATTAACCCGACTTAAGGGTCCCCAGGAGGGTTAATACAAAAACTTTTTATATGAAACTTGATGGTGCACCCGAGAAGACTTGAACTTCCACACCTTGCGGCATACGCCCCTCAAACGTACGTGTCTACCATTCCACCACGAGTGCACATGAGAATAGAACTAAGAGGGTTTAAAATTTTTATTACACCTTGTTAGCTTGGTCAATAAATAACAAGGCGCGCAAAGAACTTATTCGAATTCTAAGCGGATTCCCCAGTACCAGATGGTTCCGCTCACATTGGTTCCATCGTACCAACTGGACCCACTAATCGGATTTCCACTTAGGTCCACACCATTGAAGTGAAAGCCGATCGGGGTCACTTCCATCGTCAGGTAAGAGCGGACGAGGTTCAGCGTTTGGTAACTTTCGCGGGCGGTATCACGGTCGAAAAAACCGAGATTGAGCATGGCTCCGAACATGATTCCCAGAGTCGATTGTGCATCGACGGAGTTATCGAAGGCTTTAAATCGATAGGTATCGTAAAAAACGGAAGCGGTAGGGACGACGATCTGATTCTCCACAAAACGGAGCTGGTAGCGGATTTCCACTCCATATTTCCAGTTATCGTAGCGTCCGAGTGTCAGGGGAGCGAGACCAATGTGAGCTCCGGCGGAGAATACGCCCAATACTTGAAAATGAAGCAATTTCTCGAGGTAAAGTTCTTCAATCGATCCAATCGCTGTTTTTACGGGGACCGAATTAAAGGCGACCCGGAACCCGGCAGCCCAGCTAGGGACGATTTTTTGAAAATAAGGAGTATTCGAGTCGTAATCCTTGCGGTCGACGATGTCAGACGGCGTATCCTCGGCATAGGCCAAGGAGGAAAAAAAAGCAAAAATCCCTAAAAAGAGAAGGGGTCTGATCACCTGTAAAGTGTCTCAAGTTTCGCCAAGGATTGTCAAATCGAACTCTATTGCCAATCCAAAATTCTTTAGGCACCATGAAAGTCTCATGGAAAATCTAGACTTAAAGAACGTGGGTAGGAACGATCCCTGCCCTTGTGGAAGCGGTAAAAAATTGAAGAAGTGCCATGGCGAAAATGCCAGCTGGCAAGGCAACACTCCGGTAGCTGCACCTGCGGCTGAGGGCGGTGAAGCCGCAGAAGCGGGCAGTGCCATACCAGCCTTTGATCCGTCTAAGATGGATTTGAATTGGTTGGCAACATTCAGCTCGGCGATTCAGCGTCTTCCCAAGGGGCAGCTCGCTCGATTGCAGGGTTTGATGCAAAAAGCGATGGCCGGAAAAGATGTGGCCCGTGAATTGGAAGAGTTCCAACGGACCCTGCCGCCATCCTTTCAAGAGATGCTCAAAAATTCGCCTCAGTTGGACGCGCAACTGGATCAAGCGTCGAACACGGAAGCTCCAGGCGAGCTGACTGACGAGCAAAAATTGAAACTTCAGGAAATTCAAAAAAATAACGAGAAGGCAGGACTTTCCCGTCTTTGGAATCGTTTTCGTAAGAAATAACTCGGATACCTACATACACTATGACTTTTAATACTTGGATTCACCAATTCGACAGCCAACTCAGTAACAAATCAATTGAAGCAGTACTCTCGCTGCAGGCCGAAGGAGCAACCCTCCCGTTCATCGCGCGCTACCGTAAGGAGCAAACCGGGAACTTGGATGAAGTGAAGATTCAAAAGATCATGGACCTGAAGGAAGAGTGGGATGAAGTCCTCAATCGCCAGGGTTACATTCTCAGTGAGATCGAAAAGCAGGGAAAACTCACCGACGAGTTGAAATTAAAAATTGCGTCCACTTTTGATAAGAATCTTTTGGAAGACCTTTACCTTCCCTACAAACAGAAACGCAAAAGTAAGGCGACTCTCGCGAAGGAAGCGGGACTTGAACCATTAGCAGATTGGATCTGGGGCGTTGCCCATGGCAGCGTTATTCCCGCCGAAGGTCAGACACTTGAGTTGTGGGCCTTCACGTTCAAGAACGAAGAAAAGGGATTTAGCGATGCTGAGACTGCCATTAACGGAGCAGCCGACATCATCATTGAGCGCATGAGTGAAAACTTGGAATTGCGCCAATTTGTGCGTGAAAGCTATGCATCTCGTGGTTTTTTAAGGACGGTGAAAGCAGACAAGTCTAAGCCGAATTCAAAATACACGAACTACTTCGACTACGAAGAAAAGATCGGTTCACTCTGTGAGCCCCGCAATTCTCACCGCTATTTGGCCCTTCGCCGCGGCTGGATCGAAGAAGAACTTTCAATTTCTTTTGGCGGCTCCAAAGGCGACGAACTCTTTGAAAGCGATTTGGCAACCCGATTCCAACAAGAAGCGGGAGCTGCAAACAATACAATGGTGAAGGCCGTCGTTGAAAAAGCAGCGCGCATTTCGCTGAAAGCCCATGTGGTCCCAAGCATCGAAAACGAATTTCATAAAAACATGAAAGAAGTGGCCGATCAGATGGCGATTCAGGTGTTTTCGGAAAACGTGAGAAAAATTCTTCTCGCTGCCCCTTATGGTCCAAAACCAGTTTTGGGTGTGGATCCGGGGATTCGTACCGGCTGCAAACTCGCGGTGATCGATGGCTCTGGCAAATTTTTAGCAGAAACCGTGATCAAACTTCAGTCTGAAGGGGAAAAGACCCAGGCGAAGCAATTCTTGGGTGCCTTGGTCGATAGCAATCAGGTATCGGCGATCGTGATCGGTAACGGAACGGCTGGACGTGAAACAGAAACCTTTATTCGCCAGGTATTGAAAGAAAAAACCTCGAGCTTGCCCGTCGTGATGGTGAGTGAGGCCGGTGCATCGGTTTACAGTGCCTCTGCCGTGGCTCGTGAAGAGTTCCCGGATCTGGATGTCACCGTCCGCGGTGCTATTTCGATTGCCCGCCGCTTCCAAGATCCTCTTGCAGAATTAGTGAAAATCGATGCGAAAAGCATCGGTGTTGGTCAGTATCAGCACGACGTCTCCCAAACTTCCCTAAAACGTGCCCTCGATTACGTAGTCGATTCGTGCGTGAACTCGGTAGGCGTGAACCTCAATACGGGTTCAGTCCACTTACTTGCTCACGTTTCCGGTATTGGCGAAGGCTTGGCGAAATCAATCGTCGAGTATCGCGAGAAAAACGGACTATTCAAAACCCGCGATTCCTTGCTCGAGGTTTCTCGTTTCAGCAAAAAAACATTTGAATTGGCTGCAGGGTTCTTGAGAATTCCTGAAAGCGCGAATCCACTAGACAACACGGGCGTTCACCCGGAGAAATATGCAGATCTCGAAGCAATTGCGAAAACGATGAATAAATCGATTCCAGAAATGATCGGTTCTTCCGGCGTTCGCGAGCTCTTGAAAAATCCGGATGCGAAAGCAAAACTCGGAGAATTCACCCTCAAAGACATCGTTACCGAGCTTGAAAAACCGGGCCGCGATCCACGGGATGTGTTTGTGCCGATTCAGTTTCGTGACGACATCAATGCGCTTAAAGATGTAACTCCGGGAATGATTTGCCCAGGCGTGGTAACGAACGTGACTAACTTTGGCGCCTTTGTAGACATCGGCGTTCACCAAGACGGTCTAGTTCACATTTCCCAACTGACGAATAAGTTTGTGACCGATCCAAGTCAAGTCGTGAGCCCTGGTGATAAGGTTACGGTCAAAGTACTTGCCGTTGACCTCGAAAAAACTCAGATGGCCTTGACCATGCGTTTTGACGAGGCCCACGCGGGAAAACCGGCGCAAGGGAAGTCTGGTGCTTCTAAAAAGACACCAAGACCTGCCGCTCCTCCGGCGGAACCGAAATCCTTAGTAGTGAGCTATGCAGGCGATATTGCCCGCCAGATTACGCCTAAACAGCGCCCTCAGCCGAGTGCGAACGCTCATGAGATGGTAGCGCACAAGCCTGCAGCGGGCTCCCAGCGTCCACAGCAGGATCGCTATCAGCAATCGGCGCGTCCTCAGTATCAACAAAACAATGCTCATCAGAACAAGAAGCCGGCACCGACTCCTGCGTTCAATAATGCATTCGCTGGACTCGCTGCGCTGAAGGATAGCCTTAAAAAATAGGCCTTTCTTCGCTAAAGTATAAATAAAAAAAGCCATCACTTCTTCCTGGGGACTCTTTAAGTCAGAAGTGATGGCTTTTTTTATTTTTAATTTGAAAAAGGTACGCCTGTCTGTTCAGGCTATCCTTCAGAGCAGGAGTTACTTCTTTTGGAGTAGGGTGCACTTGGCGTAGATCACGTGTTTGTGTTTTGCCTGGTTAAAACCCATTTTTTTGATCGCTTTGTTCTGTGCATCTTCTAAAGATTCGTCATGAAATTCAAAAATCTCGCCACAATCCAGGCAAACGAGATGGTCGTGGTGTTCTTCTTCATGGGCTTCGTAGAGAGTGACGCCGGAATGACTTTGCAGACTTTCATGCAATAATCCTGCTTCACAGAGTGTTTTTACGCTTCGGTAAACAGTGGCAGGACCGATATCTGGATACTTGGTTTGAACCTCTTTGATCAAAGTTTGTACTTCAAAATGACTTTTTTTCGCAAAAATCATCTCCGCTACTTTTTCACGCTGAGAGGTAGAACGCAGGTTCTTTTCCTTTAGGTATTTGTTCAAAATGGCCTTCCATTCCAGGCTTTTTTGAGGATTTTTACTTGCATGCGCGTTTCGTTTTCGGCCGCAGGGGAGAGTGTTCATGGGAGTAATCTTATCTTTTTTATTAAAAAAACGTCAAAAAAGAGTTGTCAAAGCTCAAAAAAGCTCTACTCTGTACTTATTAGTAACCACATTCCTTTGGAGGAAATTATGAAAAAGAAGACAACAGCTAAAAAAGCTACTGCTAAAACAACTAAAATGGCGAAGAAACCATCTGCTAAAAAAGGCGGAAAATTTTCTTTGATCAACAATTTGCACGAAGCAATTCTTACTATTGCTACTGCGGCTAAAAACGGCCAAGTGAAAATCAAGCGTTCTGAATTGAAGAACGTAATTGAGCACACTTTCCTTCAAGGCGCTAAAGTAGCTGCTACTGGACAACGTGTACGTTTCCCAGTAATCGGCGTTCTTGCTCGTCGTGATGTAAAACCTCGTAAAGCTGGAAAAGGCCTCAATCCTTTCACAGGCGAAGAGATCATGGTTAAAGCTCGTCCAGAGTCTAAGAAGCCACGTTGGTCTTTCCCTAAGAACCTTAAAGAAACTTTCGCAGAAAAGAAAAACTGGTAGTAGAGGCGCGCAAGCGCACTGCTAAAAGTTTAGCTCAATGCTAAAATTCGAAACCCCGGTGAGCAATCATCGGGGTTTTTTATTTGAGCAGTGGGATGAAAACAAAAAAATAAAAGCTCAGATGATTTCTCATCTGAGCTTTTTATGATTCAGGAACAATACATTTTATCTGCATTGGCAGTAAAAAAGTGGACTCCACCTAGTGCATCATTGCAATTGTGTATTCGCTGAATAAGGTCCGGTCATCTCGAGGCGGTTTAAGGCCGCGAGTGAAATTAGGAAAGAATATTGGGAGCTCGTGAGGTCCAAGTCATTTTTCACCTGGTCTTGAAGCGCGCTGATCAGGTCGCTTAAGGCAAATGCAGCACCCATGCGAATGTTGGTGAGCATTCGGTTTACCCGATTTTTTTGAATGACCACACCTTGAACATCCACTCCGTAAAGGTCGTTCGAAAGGTTCGCTTCGTTCACGATCGTATGAAGTTTTTGAGTGAGAAGTGCTTCCATTTGTTCCCGACGAACCTGCATTTCGCGAATCTGCGATGAGCCGATGTTGATGTAAGTGGGTAAGGCAAATCCGAATCCGCCATTTGGATCGCCAGCAGGATCCATCCACTGGAACCATCGTTCACCTTTGGACGCCTTGGTAGCCAAGATTAAATGGTCTAGCTGCTTCAATTCGTATGAACGATCAAAAACAACCGCTTGATTTCCCTCTTCGTGAATCGGTGCCACGGGAGTGATCTCGGCTGGTGTGAGTGGTGTGATTCCGGCTATGGATGCGGAATCAGCAAAACCCGCGGCCTGTGCCAATGAGGCGAATTGTTCCTGAATCCCTTCTGAAAGAGCATCTACTGTCTTTTGAAGATCCATGATCAGTGAGGTCACGTCGTCGTGAACGCCGGGTTGAAATTGGCCGAGTTTTTCTCGAAACGCCAATTCGTCCCGAATCGCGGTAATTTGAATCAGACTTGCTTTCAATTTTTGAAGAATTTCTTGGTCGCGGAGGATCGAGAGAGTTAAATTCTCCACTAAAAATCCTGAGTCGGACTTGACGATCACTAAGGTATCGTCTTCGGCCTTACTTCTCTGGCCATTTTCTTTTGCCATTAGCCAACGATTTGGAAGTAAAAACGGGGCGATGTCTCCGACAGCATCCAAGGTTCCACTCATATCGGCAACCGCGAGCGGAATTACGCTGTTAATGGAAAGATGGGGCAAAAGGTTCAGACGAGCAGCCTTGGAGGTAAGACGAGCTTGTACAGTGTGTTCGAACTCTACCTGAGTTTCAAAACTATGGTTCATCGCGCGAGTTCTGAGTTCACTCAAAGAATAAACTTTTGGAGCGTCGGTGAGGTCTGCTTTTACGTTATCGGAACTCAAATCAAAGCGAGTGAGCATCTTTCCAGAAGAATCATAGATCGCGAGTAACAACGAAGTTTCAGAACCGCAAAAACGGATGGTGGAATCGTCACTCGCAAAGCAGGTAGAGTCTTCCGGATTTAATTGAACGCTGTTGGTGCCGATACCGGAAATAGAAGCCGTGTTTCGGCGAAGTTCGCTCAGGCTATATTGCCAGCTTTGCTGACTGTCGTTTTGATCCGTGCTTTTGATACTGATCTGTACGTCACTTCCATTCCAGAGGGTAGTGGCTTGAACTTTGAGTTCCACAATTTTTTGATCGGCATTCAGGGTCGCAAAACCGTGATAGTTTCCATCGATCGAGTCAAGCGGATGAGCTTCGGCACTGAGCGATGCCGAGAGTAAAAGAATAAAAGTGCTCAGATTGAGCGTGTTCATATCAGAACATTGCTCCCAAACCGAATGATACCGACGCGCCATTGCCGATAATGCCACTGGAAGAATGGAGAAGTGATTGATTGTAACCCACTTGTGCCATCGCGTGGACCGGCTCGATGATTCTCGTTTCTACGCCGAGCATTGGCTCGATCATGAGTCCTTGCCCGGTGAAATCCGCAGAATTGATGCTTGCAGTGTGACGGTAAGCATAGCCCCACAATTCAGTTCCTACGAATGGTTTCAAAAATGAAGTGAGATCCCAAGTGAGCATCGGACCGGCACCCACGCGACCTAAAAAGATTTGTCCGGTACTGGAAGCAGTGCTGAGTGGAGTGTCCGAAGAAATTCCGGTGCTTGGGCTACTGAACTCAAGAGAGAGTCGAAGCCAGAGTGCCAATTCTTTTTGAGCAGGAGGTAGAAGCGATCCCAATTTGGTAAAATAGTTCACCCCATAGAGGGAGGCTTTTGAATCCGTGGAAATATTATAAGCCCCATGAACGATGGTGGCCGACGATAGGGATTGAGGATCGTAAACTAAGAATAGATAGGAATCTGGTTTTTCGTATTCCCATTGATTGGAATACGGTAGGGAGCCGACCACCTGGTTTTCGGACTGATTTTCGGCAAAGCTGCTTTGTGCAACGAGTAAAAATAACCCCAGTACAACAGTAATTCTTTTCATTTTGTTCCCCTCGAACTAAAATATTCACAAATGTGAATTTTGTAATTGTGCATATCGATACCATGCGTTATAGATTAGTGCAAGTCGAATTGGAAGAGGGGAATATGAAATTTTCGAAACGAGTAAATAGGGCACTATTATTTACGATTACTGCTGTTTTTACGGTGATTTCCACCGGATGCGGCGCTGATTCACTTCAGGATACTCAAAGTCAGGAGCGCGATCGTCAGCGCCAAATGGCCTCTCTTTTAGCTAAAGATTATCAATCAGTAGTGGGCTCTTATGTCACAGCGAGTCCAGCGCCTTCCACGGATTCGACACTTTACTATATGATTGCCCAGATTAAGGTGGTGAATGTTCAAACAGGCGGCAGTTTAGTGCCACAGCCTGGTCTCTCGGGCACTTTCCGTATGTTTTCCACCGACAACATGAGCGCCAGCGTTCGTAAAAACAGCATCGCGACCGTCACTAAAGAGTGCGATGCAGCTTCTGACACCGACCCAACAAAAGCTTCTAAATGCGGGTACCTTTTTGCTTTCTCTGGTGGAACTTATGATTCATTATCTAAGGTAATGGCACTTCATATTCAAGGCTACGGAGTTGCTGGGGCAGATGTACAGTGCACTCGGACGAGTGAAACTTTGATGAACTGTTGGTGGCAACCCGCTTCGGGCGGCGCAGACGGATTTAATTTCTCGATTACAAAATCACTATGACTCTAAAATGTTCTCAGGCGCTTTTTTTCGCTGTTCTCGCATCAGCGCTCTTAAGTTCTGCCAATTCATTTGCCGTACCTTCTCGGGTGTTGACCTTTGATGAAGCTGCAGAAATCGCACTTCGAGACAATGCTGACATTCTTCAAATTCGATCGACGGAAGAGTCTGCAAAGGCAAAGGAGAGCCAGGCGCTTTCACCGAATGAACCTAGTTTTTCTTTCATGAATAACAACGCCTCGACGCCATTTCGTCTGACCCAAGGTGCGTCCAAAACGTACTCCTTGCAATGGACTCTCGGCTTTCCAGGGAAATCGATTTTTCAAAGCAAACAATTTGCACAAACGGCCCTGAGTGCGCGCGAGCAGGGATTCGAAAAAGAAGTTTCGATTCTGGTGAGCCTTTCCAATCTCTACGTCACCATTTCTTCGAATAATCAGCTGATCAAGATTTTACAGCAAGAGGCCGATCGTACGAATGAGGTCCTCAAGATCATCGAACACAAATACGGGCTCGGACAAGCCTCGCAGGTGGATCTTCTGAGTTCTAAGAGTGCGGTGGCGAAATTGAACCACGATCTGTTGAATGCCACGGAGATGAGCAAGGTGCTTCAGGCGCAGTTCCTCACCATCTTGCGAAAACCCGATGCGAACTACGAAGCGACTCCGGACATCATTATTGAAGTGCCGGAAATTTCATCGTCGCAGGAACAGTTGATTCAAACCATGTTAAAAAATCGCCACTTGATTAAATCTGCCGAATATCAAGTGGGCAGCGCAAGCGCGAATTCTACCTTCGCGGCGATGCAATGGTTGCCGGACTTTCAATTAACGGCGGCGATGCAGCTGTATAGCATTCCAAACGCGCAGGCGAACCCGGATCTCTCTCGAGATTATTCTTTCGGCTTTCAAGTCGTGATCCCGATTTTTTATCCGGTGAATGAGCGTAATACTTATCGCTCTGCTCACTCGGATCAGGCAACCGCAGAATTTCAGGCAGATTCAACACGCCTTCAATCGATCTCGGATCTGAAATCAAATTTCACTTTGTATCAGGCGGGCTACCGACAGCTGAAAGATATGCAGAGCTTCTTGTTGCCGGCGACAAAAGCCTCCTATGATTTGACGATTAAATCTTACGCGCTCGGTAAGGCCGATTATCTTCGTCTTGCCGATGCAAGAAACAATTGGATTAGTACTCAGAAGGACGAATTGAGTAAACGTGCAGAATTAGCACAACTTTTTAATAATATTACCCTCAATGTGGGTTGTGATTTTAGAAACAAGGAAGGTCCTCATGCGTGTCAGTAAGACTAACGCAGTTATCGTATTAACTGCGCTCATGTTGTTGATGTTTGTTAGCTGTACCAAAAAAGTGGTGGTGTTACCCCCGCAGCGAGTGAACGATCATCAGGTCAGAATCGATAACGATAAGCCTGAAGGCATTGAGCTCAAAACGGTAGAGAAGAAACCATTCCCGGTGACTATCGATCTTCCTGGTCGCGTGGCGATTCCCGATAAAGATTTCTTTATGCTGACCGCACGTGTTGCAGGTCGGGTCGATGCAATGCCCACCAATATCGGTGATCAGGTGCATGTAGGCAGTGTGGTCGCCATGTTTTGGTCACCAGATTTGGCAACGGCCGCCGATGAATATGAAATTGCAAAAACACAGAAGAATCCTGAATTGGTGAAATTGAGCGAAGACAAATTGCGCGCACTCGGTATTTCGATCAAAGATGCGGTTCCGGGAAGAATTTCATTTCCGCTTCGCTCGCCGATGGAAGGCGTGGTCATCGACAAAAAAGGAAACGTGGGTGCCGCTTTGAATCCGGGCGATCCGATTCTCACGATCGGGAAGTCAGGCTCATTCCAATTCCAAGCAGACGTTCCACCCACTGACGCTCTTCAGATGAAGGCGGGGATGACCGTGACTTTTGACGATGCTCCAACGCTAAAAGCAACGATTGATACTGTGAGTTCGATCGCTGATCCAAGCTCACGCTTGGTTCGGGTACGCGCCAAATTTGGGGATGTCTCGAAGGTGAGTCTTGCTCAGGAAACCTTCATGAAGGCAAAAGTAGTACTGAAAGAACGGGATTCACTGGTGACCTCAGTGAAGGCCTTGGTGGTGGACGAAACTTCGCAATATATTTTCATGCAGAATGCGACCGACCCGAAAACATTTGATCGGATCAAAGTAAATGTGCTTTCGACGTCGGCAGGAGAAATGTCTTTTGAACCAGTGGATCCAAAAGTAAACGTGGTCGGATCGGTCACTAAAATTGTGATTGATGGAGCGTTGCTCTTGAGCGGTGTTCTTGAGGACTCTGAGTAATGTTAGAGTCCTTAGTTAGATTTTCAATTAAGCAGAGAATCATGGTGTGGCTCAGTCTTGCAGGACTGATCGGCGGTGGTTTGTATGCATTCAGTGTTTTGCCGATCGAAGCTTTTCCGGATGTCTTGAACGAGACGGTACAGGTGATCACTCAGGCACCCGGACAGTCAGCGGAAAATATCGAGCAAAAAATTACCGCGCCTCTGGAACGTGAATTCAGTGGCATCCCCAAAGTGATCCAGGTTCGTTCTGTCTCCGAGTTCGGTCTTTCGGTGATCTATCTGTATTTCGAAGATGGTGTCGACAAATACTGGGCTCGTTCGCAAACGATGGAGAAGGTGACGACGGCAACTCTTCCACCGAATATTCAGCCGAGTCTCGCGCCGATGGCTTCCGTCACGGGTGAGATTTACCGTTATGAATTGCATGGCCCCGGTTATACCTCCACCGACTTACGCGGTATTCAGGAATGGATGATCGAAAAAGAATTCCGTGCGGTCCCTGGTGTGGCGGACGTCACCAGCTACGGCGGAAAACTGTTGACCTGGGAAGTGCTCGTCGATCCATTGAGACTGACCACCTATGGTCTTTCGATTCGTCAGCTTTCCGATTCCGTTTCCAATTCAAACATGAATGCCGGCGGCAATATGTTGAATTATCCCAATCAATCTTTCGTGGTCCGCTCCCTCGGGGAATTTAAAACGGCCGGTGATTTGGGTGACGTGGGTATCGCACAAAAAGCCAATAGTGTGATCCGCGTAAAAGATGTCGCGCAAGTGATTAAATCTCACGCCAACCTTCGCGGGAAGGTCGGGAAGAATGAGCACGACGATGTGGTGCAGGGGATTGTGCTCCTTCGTAAGGGAGAGAATCCGGTTCTCGTTGGCGAGGCCGTGCAGGCGAAGCTCGAAGCGCTCAACGCAGGAACCATGTTACCGCCAGGCGTAAAATTAGTTCCGTATTACAATCGAACTGAGCTCGTTCAAAAGACGACGAAGACCGTGGGGAAAAACTTACTAGAAGGTCTGATTCTGGTTTGTTTGGTTCTGTATCTGTTTTTAAGAAATAAATATGCAACCGGTCTGGTTGCTTTGATCGTTCCTTTGAGTCTTCTCTTTGCATTGATCTTCATGGTGATGACCAAAACTCCAGCGAACTTGATTTCATTGGGGGCAATCGATTTCGGGATCGTCGTCGACGGGGCCGTGATCATTGTTGAATTTATTTTGGCGCGGATTCATCAATCTCATCGTGAAACGGACGATATTACCGAAGAGCAATTAGGACGAATGATCATCCAGATCGTGAAGCCGATAGCAGTCTCGATGATGATCATCATTTTGGCCTATCTTCCGATTTTTACTCTTCAAAGGGTAGAGGGGAAGATGTTCTCTCCGCTCGCCTGGACCATTTCTTTCACCCTGATGGGCGCACTTTTGCTTTCACTCACGGTGGTACCGAGTTTACTGCCTTGGATGTTACACAAGTCAAAATCTCTCAATCATGAAGAACCACCTTTTTTGGTAAAGCTTCAAAAGCGATATGAAAGAGGTTTGGACTGGGTATTTCGAAAAAAGCGTAAGTTCATCGGGATTGTCGCGGCTGGAGTCGCGGTCGGAATCGTGATCTTTATGAGTATGGGGAGCGAGTTTTTGCCGGAGCTCGATGAGGGCGCTCTCTGGATCCGTGCGTCCTTTCCACATTCAACCAGTATTGAAGAAGGCTCAAAGCTTGCACACAAGATTCGCGAAAAATTGAAGGCCGATGAAGAAGTTCGCACCGTGGTTTCCCAACTCGGTGGCCCTGAAGATGGAACAGATCCAAATTTGACCGACAACTGTGAGTTTTTCGTCGATTTGAAACCTCATGAAAGTTGGAAACGTTTTTCTAACCGTGAAGACTTTGTGAATTTCGTACGCGATCAGCTCAGTGAATTCATCGGAGTGGATTTCAACGTTTCTCAGCCGATTGCGGACAACGTGGAAGAAGCGATCTCCGGGGTAAAAGGAAAAAACGCGGCGAAGATTTTCGGTCCTGATCTTGCCGAACTCGATCATCTCGCCGACAAGTATTCAGACATGATTCATAGTGTGCAAGGTACGGCAGACGTCGGCAAAATTGCAACGACTCCGATGGTTCCTCACGTCACCGTACGGGTAGATCGCGCGAAGGTTGCCCAAGCGGGTCTTTCCACTCAAGACATCAACGACTGGATTGAAATAGCGGTGGGCGGAAAAGTCGTGACCCAGGTATACGAAAATGAGCGTCGTATCGACGTGATCGTGCGCGCACCCGAACGTTACCGTGAAAGCTTACAAGCGATTCGTGAACTGCCGATTCAATTGCCCAATGGTCAAAAGACTCAGCTCGATCGCCTGGCGGATGTGAAACTCGAAAATGCGCCTCAAGCGATCTTCCGTGAGAATGGTTATCGCCGTATCGGTGTGAAATTTAACGTCGAAGGCCGAGATCTCGGAAGCGTGATGAAAGAGATTCAGGAAAAAGAACGCACGACGATGAAGGTTCCACCTGGGTATCATGTCGAGTGGGGCGGGGAGTATGAAAACCAATCTCGCGCGATGAGACGTTTCATGGTGGTTCTTCCAGCGACGATTGTGTTGATCGCTCTCGTGTTGTTCCTCTTGTTTCAAAACATTCAGGTGGTGACAGCGAACATTCTGACCTTGCTCATTTCGATTGTAGGGAGCGTGGTCTTTCTATTCATTCGCCAGATTCCGTTTTCAGTTTCAGGCGCGGTGGGTTTCTTGGTGTTGTTCGGAGTGATCACTTTGAACAACGTTGCTCTCACGAGCTCGTATTTGCGCTTGCGGCAGTCTGGTAAGGACATGATGAGTGCGATTCATCGCGCCTGTCATGAGCAGTTTAGACCTTTGTTGATGACTTCGGTATTGGCCGCGCTCGGTCTCTTGCCGGCAGCGATCAGTCATAGCATGGGATCAGAAACACAAAGACCTTTGGCGACAGCCGTCATCGGCGGTGTGTTTACCGGCCTTCCAAGTGTGTTGTTTGTGCTTCCATTTTTATTGATGGTGATGGAATACATCAAAATCGGAAGAATTAATTTTAAGAGTGTGGTCGCAGAATTGAATTTAGGAGTGAAGTATTTTTATGAAAACCGTGGCGGACTTAAAAAATTATTTGGAAAAAAATAATCTTTCTCCGGAAGAGATTTCTCCTCGAGTTCGTATTTCCAATATGACCCTGAGACGTTTGCTGCACAAAGCGCCGCAGACCAGGATCCCGGAAAAATATCGTTTGCAGTTGGACCAGCTTGCGTACCCGAACTTGGACAATGTGAGTGATATGGTAGATTACTTGAATCATACGGGTGAGGCGATTCACGGTAAAAAGATCGACCAGGTTAAAATCGATCTCGATGAAAAGCTGAAGACAGCACCTGTGGATAGTAGCTTTAAAGATAAGATTAAGATGCTTGGCCATGAGGCTTTTTCATCCTCGAATCGCAAGATTCAGGCGATCGCGGTCGGGGCGCTTTTGTATTTTATCAATCCCTTTGATTTGATCCCGGATTTTACACCCTTGGGATATGTCGACGACATTGGCGTGGTCACCATTGCCATTTCAGCGATCGTCAAAATTAAGGCGGATGAAGGTAAGGGGACTGATCAAAAAATCGTGTCGGAATCATGAAAAATAAGCAAAACCTCAGTCTGTTGTTATTGAGTTTTGCGCCGCTAATCGCGTTTTATGCATTCGAACATTTTTGGGGTCTCAAGGTTGCGATTGCAGCCACAGTCATTGTTACCGTTGCTGAGATCATTTATCGCAAAATCAGAAAAGAAGCTTTGGGGGCTTTTTTTTATTTTATTTCAATCACGACGATTGTTTTCGGGCTGATCGACGTGTTTTCCGAAGGCACCAGTTTTTTCAAATACGAACCGGCGCTGACCAATTTTGTGACTGGAATTTACTTTGGCTGGGGCGCGATCACGCCAAAACCCTTGATGCTGGAGTTTGCTGAAAAGTCCGGTAAATTGGACCCACAGAAAGTCACTCCGGAGTTCATTTATTTCCTCAGAGCGACGACCTGGATCTGGGTTGTTTATTTTATCATCAAGGCCGCCGCGTATCTGTGGCTAGCGAACAAGCCCGAAACCTCAACGGGTCAGATGATGGTGATTCGAACCTTGGCCGGGAACGCGAGTATGTTTTTGATGCTTGGGGTGTCTTGGCTTACCAATAAGCGGCTCTATAGTTGGTGTGTAAAACAGATTCAAAAGTCCTCGAATTTGGCGGCCTAGTCCTCAATAGAATATCTCATATCTTCACTTTACATAATAATAATTATCAGACTCTATATATCGCTTAAAATAAGGTTTTAGCCCTGTTTTGCCGATAAAAGTCTTAATGAGGTCTGTGTTTCGAAACATCCTGATTCTGCTATTTTGGTCCCTAAGTGCGGGGCTTTCCACCTCAGCGGCAGATGGTTTCTTGGATGGTTTTCATGAGCTCGCCAGTCCGTACACGGCCGATCCGAAATTCCCGAGTACCAAGTATGTCAGTCCCAATGAATTGAATCCGGAGCTGGCAAAGCCCATCTTGGCGAAATCGATTCCCGGTGTCTATGTGACGGTCGGTACCGAGCGGGCTTTTATTGCCGGTGGTTTGTCTCCTACCGCCGAGCAAATCGTGGTTTTGGATTATAACCCGAACATCACGATTTATAACAATATCAATATTGAATTATTGAAGGCTTCCTATGATCCCAAGTTAAGCATTTCCGACATGCGTGCCAGATATCTTCATCTTCGCTTCGACGCCGATCAGGCCGAATGGATCGAGACCTTTAAGCACGCGTTTAATTCTGAGGGTAAAATTCTCAGTGCTGCTGAGATTCAAGATCAATATCAATTCTGGAAAAAACAGCATCAAAGTGACGAATTTCGTTTCTTCCACCGAGCGCCGGGCACCACTGAATTAGCGCCCTTCAAAGATGCTAATTATCTCTACGACAATCAGCTATTCGAAAAAGTGCAAAAATTAGCCATTGGGAACAAGATTCACAGTTATGTCGGCGATCTCGGTGATCTTCAATCTACCGGAAAGTTTCTGACCGCGATGAAGAATGCCGGAGAAAAAATTTCGGTCTTCGATATCAGTAATGCCTGGTACGAACAGTATCTCGGACGCAAAAAAATGAGCGAACTCGTCAGAATGATGAACTTTGATCAGGTGCTGCTTCCTAAATCCATCATTTTAACAACCGATCATCATAATAGCACTCAGATGTATACCCACGGAGTTCGGAGTCGAAAACCGCTCTTCCCGAATGAGGCCGATTTTCACAATGGAAAATATTTCGAATCCTATCAATGGGAATATCACGGCTATTCAGCGGAATTTTTGAATGTCCAAAGCAAGAATCACCAACTCCCCGACTTTCAGAAAATGAAAGCGCGTGGAACATCCTTAGATGATTTGGTTTTGATTTCCAAGACTTCAGCACCGCCGAGCTGTTTTTCGAGATTTTTTAAGTCCATCAATCCGCCGCAGAAACACTGATAGCAGAACTCGAGCCTACTTCTTATTCGGATCCTCTAAGGAATCTCCGAATGGCGTATCCGGTAAATTCAAAATCTGCTTCATTAAAATTCGAATGCAGTCTTTGATCCACGCGCGGTCTTCCTCGGATACGGCGATGATCTTGAGGCCCACCTGATTTCCCGGATAGTGAGAAACAATGGAAAGTCCCACCGGCATTTCCCGATTCAAAACTTTCAGCGTGGCCTGTCTTAAGCGTCCGCCCGGATCGAGTAAACCGATGTCTGCTGGATCAACTTGAATGCGCATCCCTTCCCTGCTGAGGTCTTTCACTTTGCAGATTTTGAGGCCCGCGGAGGATTGAAAACTCAAGGTTGCCGGAAATTTTTCGTTGAACGGGATTCGAATAAACTTACGACGGTGGGTCTTCAGGAGTTTTGCCGGAAAGGTAAAATGAATCGTTTTGGTTTGAGCACCCTTCACGAAGTTCACTACGTTCGCCACAAAAATCAGTTTGAATTGAAGAAGCGTAAGGCTGACAAAGCATTCGGTGCGCGGATATTTTTCAAGATAGTCCATCATCCGGCGAACTCGAGGACTCATCGGCTCATCGAGACGGGCAAAGATCCCCTCGTCACGAGTGGTGCCCGCTAGAAAACAGAAATTGATTTCTTGGGTCTCTTTCGCAAAGAGGATGGTTCCCTTTGGTTTGAGATGCTGAAGCTCGTAGTGGCAGAGATTGAGCTGATACTCATCTGCGACTTCACTGACGCCTTCGGGAATGGGAAATTCGCTTGGTGTGCTCATTTTAGCGTACTCATTTTTTATCGCTTACTTTTTCGACAAGAGCGTTAAATGCTTGAGGTACTTCTGGGAAGAAGTCCCCGTCCCGGAACTTGATTTTGTGAAAGGCTGGCTGAGGCTTATCTGCCATACCCAGGAATTCCTTTTGCAATCGATACATCGGGCCAGCAATTTTGTGAGACACGATGAGTCCCCCGACGGTTAAAATCGTACCGACGAAGAAGGCAATCGCGAGGATGACGCGGAGAAACGTAGTCTCCTGCATTCGAATAAATTGGAAATATACGTGGTCGTCCGGCAATCCAGCCTGGTGCCCGATCTGTACAAACTCGTGAAAACCATAGCTAAATAAGCCATATACCGAGAGGAAAATCAGCGTGGCAATGAAGGCGGCGTAGCCAATCAGAGTCCACTGAAATTTGGGGTTAATCAGGATCGAACGTTTTTTGCGAGATGTCTGTTCCATACTCTAATTATCTCGGTGAAATCAGTAGATTTTCAATGAAAATGAAGTGAAAAGTACGATTTTTTCGAGTAGTCTTGATCCTATGCAAAAATTTGAGGATCTCTTTGAGAGTCCCTACATTGTTTTTGACGGTGGAGTCGCAACCGAGCTGTACGAGCGTGGCTTTTACATCAACCGTCCCTTCGAGGAGTTGAACACCACTCACCCTCGCGATGTGGCTGGAGTCCACGAGAGCTATATCGATGCGGGCAGCATGATGGTGACGACCAACAGTTTTTCGCTCACTCCAGCACAGCTAGAGAAGTTCGATATTAAGAACCGTCAGGGCGAACTCATGCATGCGGCGATCAATGTTGCTCGTCAGGCTGTTGAAAATAAGAAGTCCAATGCTCGAGTTGGTCTTACCTTTGGCCCCTTGGGTGTATTGATCGAACCGCTTGGACCAACCTCAAAGGCCGAAGTTCAGAATGAATACGAGAATATGGCGCGTTTAGCTCAAGGAGCGCCTTCATTTGATTTTTACATTCTTGAAACTTTCAGTAACTTGGATGAACTCTCTTGTGCAATCGATGGGATCCGTCGCGTGGATCAAAAACGCCCGATCTTGGCATCGGTAACGGTGAGATCATCGGAGACTGGCCTGATCCAACAATTTGCAAAGAGAATCGGTGAACGCAAGGACGTACAGGCCTTGGGAATGAATTGTTCGGAAGGACCAAACGATCTACTTCAATCCCTGAAGGTGCTCAAGCCTTTGACAAGTAAGCCCATCGTCATTCAGCCAAACGCCGGAATTCCACGAAACATCAACGGCCGTTACTTTTACATGACCTCGCCAGACTATATGGCGAAATATGCAAAACGCTTTATCGAAGCGGGAGCCTATGGCGTTGGTGGATGCTGTGGGACGGGGCCTGATCACATTCGCGCGATTGCCCAGTCGGTAAAAATGATGGCTGCCAAAGGGGCTGGTAACTTTGAGCGAACTAATCCGTTCATCGAAATCAATGGCCGTGAAATCACCGATTTTGAAAAAGTGGATGGACACGCGATTGCTCGGCGCCCGCTTACGGAACGCAAAAAATCCCGCATTGGTGAAAAACTGGCCTCCGGTAAAAAAGTGATTTCAATCGAACTCACTTCGCCGCGTGGAACAGAGCTCGGGAAATTTCTGACCGCGGTTGAAAAGGTGCGTGCGGCAGGGATTGATTTTGTCAACGTTCCGGACGGCGCACGGGCGAGCACTCGAGTGAGCTCCCTGCACATTGCGGCCTTTGTGAATTCTCAATTTGAAAAATACGGGGTCACCGTACTCCCCCATCTCACCACGCGCGACCGAAACCTGATTGCGCTTCAATCGGATCTCTTAGGCTCGTCGATCAATCGTGTTCACGATGTGTTGCTCGTCACTGGAGACCCTCCTAAGCTCGGCAATAGTCGTGATGCCACTGCCGTATACGACATTGACTCGATCGGTTTGACTTATCTTGTGGATCGCTTAAACCAAGGTCTCACTCCCGGCGGCGATGAACTGGGCTCTTTCACTGATTTCGGGATCGGCGTTGCCGCAAACCCGACCGCGATCAACATCGAACTTGAGATGAAGCGTTGGCAGTATAAAGTTGAATCCGGTGCGGACTACGCCGTCACCCAACCGATTTACGAAGCTCAAACATTTTTGCGTTGGAAAGATCAGATCAAGTCTAACTACCGTCCTCACATCGTGGGCATCTGGCCATTTGTGAGTTATAAGAACGCCGAGTTCATGGCTCACGAAGTTCCAGGTGTGTTTGTTCCGCAATGGGCACTGGATAAGATGGCATCTGTTCAAAACGATCCGGCTGCATCAGTAAAAATGGGTGTGGAGATCGCCGCAAAAATCATGGGTGAACTTTGGGATCATTGCGAAGGTTTCGCCATCAGCGCTCCGCTTGGGCGCGTGGAAGTGGCTTTGGAGGTACTCAAGTGTATTCCGAAAAAGTAGCAGCCTTTGAAAAAATTCTTCGCGAAAGAATTCTAGTGCTCGATGGTGCCATGGGCTCGATGATTCAACAGTACAAACTTACTGAAGCGGATTATCGTGGTGAGCAGTTTAAGAACTATCATCGTGATTTGAAGGGCAACAACGACTTGCTCGTGATGACCAAACCTTCCGTGGTGAAAGAAATTCACAAGAATTATCTTCTCAAGGGTGCCGATATCATCGAGACGAACACTTTCGGAACGAACGCGATTTCTCAGGCCGATTATGGTCTTGAAAAATATGTTTTTGAGATGAATATTGCTGCCGCAAAAGTGGCCTGTGAAGCGCGGGATGAAGTATTGAAAGAAACGGGACGAGTGACCTTCGTTGCCGGTGCGGTGGGGCCAACGACGAAAACCGCTTCCCTCTCTCCCGATGTCAATCACCCCGAGTTTCGTGCGATCGGTTTTGAACAACTTCGCGATGCTTATTACGAACAGATCGACGGGCTCACCCAAGGTGGTTGTGACGTTCTGCTTTTAGAAACCACGTTCGACACGCTCAATCTCAAGGCGGCGATTTTCGCCTACATGAATTACGCGGAAAAATTTCCTGAGCGCCGACTGCCTTTGATGTTGTCGGTAACGATCACCGATCAATCGGGCCGAACTCTTTCGGGCCAAACGATTGAAGCATTTTGGTATTCGGTACAACATGCGAATCCGGTCAGTGTAGGACTCAACTGTGCATTGGGCGCAAAAGACATGCGCCCCTATCTCGTTGCCCTGAATGGCATCGCCGACTGCGCGATCAGTTGCTATCCGAACGCGGGTTTACCTAACCCACTCGCTCCTACCGGTTACGATGAAACGCCGGCGAGTCTAGCCGGTCAGCTTCGGATTTTTGCTGAAGAAGGTTTACTCAATATTGTCGGTGGTTGCTGCGGAACTTCTCCTGCACACATTGAAGCTGTGGCGAAGATGGCGAAGGATTTCAAACCACGTCTCTGGACGAAAGGTGTTACGCCAGCGGTGCCGGAATATGCGCTGACCTTAAGCGGCCTTGAGCCATTGGTGGCGCCTTATGCGACTTCGGGCGGAAATTTTTTAATCGTGGGCGAACGCACGAACGTGATGGGGTCTCCAAAATTTTCGGAGATGATCAAGAAGAACGACTTTGAAGGCGCGGCGAAAGTAGCGAAACAACAAGTCGAAAACGGCGCAAACATTTTGGACATCTGTTTTGATGAAGCCCTCATCGACGGTGAAAAATCGATGGTGCATTTCCTGAATCTCTTGGGTTCAGATCCAGACATCACCCGAATTCCTCTCATGATCGATAGCTCTAAATGGACCGTGATCGAAGCGGGCTTGAAGTGTATTCAAGGTAAGGGCGTGGTGAATTCGATCTCCTTGAAAGAGGGCGAAGAGAAATTCCTGGAACAGGCACGTACGATTCAAAAATTCGGCGCAGCCGTCGTGATCATGGCCTTTGATGAACAAGGTCAAGCGGCAACATTTTCTGAGAAAGTACGAATCTGTGAACGCTCTTATAAACTTCTTCGTGAAAAACTGGATTTCTGCCCTTCCGATATTATCTTCGATGCAAACGTATTGACTGTTGCCACCGGGATGGAAGAACACAACTCCTATGGCTTAGATTTTATTAACGCCGTTTCCGAAATTAAAAAACGCTGTCCAGGCGCACGCACCAGTGGCGGAATTTCAAACGTCTCCTTCTCCTTTCGTGGAAATAATTTAGTTCGTGAGGCCATGCACAGTGTTTTTCTTTTTCACGCGATCAAAGCTGGGCTCGACATGGGGATCATCAACGCCGGAATGATTGGCGTCTATGATGAAATTGAACCGAAACTGAAAGAGCTGGTCGAAGACGTGATTCTCAACCGCTCTCCTGATGCCTCCGAGAAATTGGTCGCCTACGCAGAAGAAGTGAAGCACCTCGCGTCCGGAAATAAAGCCTCTGGCCCTGCCGACAAATTGGCTTGGCGTACAGGCACGATCGAAAAACGACTCGAGCATTCTCTCGTTCACGGAATTGTCGATTTTATCGATGCTGATACTGAAGAGGCGCGTGCAAAATACGGACGCCCACTGAATGTCATTGAAGGCCCGCTGATGGATGGCATGAAAGTGGTCGGAGAACTTTTCGGCGCGGGAAAAATGTTCCTGCCTCAAGTAGTGAAGAGTGCTCGTGCGATGAAGAGATCGGTCGCTTACCTCACTCCTTTCATGGACAAAGAAAAAGCTGAGCTGGGCGCAAGCCAGGCCGCAGGGACCTTTGTGATCGCCACGGTAAAAGGCGACGTGCACGACATTGGAAAGAATATTGTCGGCGTAGTGCTCGCTTGTAACGGTTATAAGGTGATTGATCTAGGTGTGATGACCAAGTGTGAAGATATTTTGAAATCCGCGCGTGAAAACAAGGCGGACTTTGTTGGCTTAAGCGGTTTGATCACTCCGTCCTTGGACGAGATGATTCATGTGGCGAAAGAAATGACCCGCGAAGGATTTACCGTTCCACTGTTAATTGGTGGTGCGACTACGTCTGCAGCCCATACGGCGATTAAAATTGCCCAGCACTACGCACCACCGATGGTTCAAGTGGGAGACGCATCCTTAGTGGTGGAAGTGTGCACGAAGCTCAAGAGTGATAATTTACGCGAAAAGTATGTGACGGATCTGAAAGAATCGCAAAAAGTGATTCGCGAACGTTACGAGAAGAGTCGTACTACCGAAGAACTGATTCCTCTCGTTCAGGCGCGCGCTCAAAAAGCGAAAATCGTGGAACCGGTAGGTGCCCCTCCATTTTTCGGTACCAAAGTTTTGGAAGATATCCCTCTGGATGAGGTGGTGAAGTATATCGATTGGTCCCCTTTCTTCTGGAGTTGGGAACTAAAAGGGAAATATCCGGCGATCCTCACTCATGCCAAATACGGAGAGCAAGCAACGACTCTTTTCAACGACGCGAAAGAAATTCTAGATCGAGTCATCAACGAGAAAAAATTCAAATTGAAGGCGGTCTACGGTTATTATGCTGCGAATTCTACGGCTGATGATGATGTCGTTTTATACGAAGGCGGCAAGGAACTTTCCCGTTTCCACTTTTTACGCCAGCAAAAACCAAAAATCGGCGAGCAAACCTACTATTCACTGGCTGATTTTATCACTCCTGGTACGGGCTCAGCTAAGCACGATACCTTAGGTGCCTTCTGCGTGACGGCGGGGGCGAGTGTGGACGTATTTTCTCTCGAGTATAAGAATGCCTTAGACGACTACTCTTCGATCATCGTGAAGGCACTGGGCGATCGTTTTGCCGAGGCAACTGCCGAATGGTTACATGAAAAAGTTCGGAAAGAGATGAAGATTGCTGAAACTTGGTCGACTCAGGATTTGATCGATGAAAAGTATTCGGGTATTCGTCCGGCAATGGGCTATCCGGCTTGTCCGGACCACTCTGAGAAATTGACCTTGTGGAAACTACTTCAGGCCGATACTCGAATTGGTGTTTCCTTGACCGAGAGTTTTGCGATGAATCCGCCTTCCAGTGTTTCTGGTCTGTATTTCTTTAATTCGGAGGCCCGGTATTTTGGCGTTGGTTCTGTCAACGATGAGCAGCTGAAAGACTACGCGAAGAGAAAGGGAATCACACTTGAGCGCGCGCGCGAAGTTCTTGGAAGTATTCTCTAACGCATCCGAAAATATCTCCCTCCCCTATTCCGATCGGAACTATCTATTTCAGGAAGTCGGTCTCTTGAGTGATACCGACCTTGCGATTTGGATCGAAAGTATCGATGAGTCTGCCTATCCGCTGGAAGAATGGCTGGAATCGCTGGTCTACTTTCAGAAATGGCTGCACGAAAATCAAAAAGGTAAAAACTTTACGGATCAGATTGAATATATCAGTTGCTGCATCCAAGGCAGTACTAACACTGGCCGTTTATTGACACTGCTTGATCTTTTGAAAAGTTATCTCGAAAATTACGGTGTTCTTTAAAAGAAATTGCGTTTTTGACGAGCGTTACCATAAAATATAAGTACGCATCCGGCTGTGAACGAAACTTGAAGGGCTCATGAAAGATAATAGCGAAAATTTTGTAGAAAAATTTGCCGAGGGATTTCAATCGTTCAAGTTGGTCTTAACGGTGAAGAATATTACTTCCAACCGAGACATTCCGGGTAGGGAGCATTTTCCAATCACGGTCGCCGAATTTATCGATAAAGGATTGATTTTGAACCTACCCCCTTTGACCTGCGCTCAGGGCCATCAGCTCATGCTGGATATTAATCTCAGCAAGGAAAAGAAGGAAATTCTTCATTTTTCAACGACGGCAAAGATCATCGATCTCGAGACCAACGAGCATGGCTTTAATCGGGTTTCCTTAAAGTTCGTTCAATACGACCCACTCATCTGGAAAAAATTTCTTCGAATTTTTGAGACCTGCCAGGAAGAATTACAAGAACTTTTAGACACACTGAAAAATGAAAATAAATGAAAAGTAAAAAACACGTACCGCACGATCCATTGCATGACTTTCTTTCGACGAGAAAAATCTTGATCGTCGATTCGAATGGTCCGGCACGAGCGGGAATGGCAAGGATGCTCGTGGGCCTTGGTGCAAAATCAAAAAATCTCACGCTCGTTGCGGACTACGAAGTTGCCCGTGAAATCATGCACGCTCAACCTCCCGAAGTGATTGTGACGGAATACAATATCAATAAAGGGAATGGTCTTGATCTCGCCAACGAATTTAATAAGACGAGAATAGCCGAACAAACCCTATTTGTGATGATCACCTCAAATTCATCTCAGTCTATCGTTTCGGAAGCAGCCGAGGAAAATGTGGATATCTACGTTCTGAAGCCTTACACGATGAATTATTTATTGGAACGACTGACTCGCGCCATTAAAGATAAATCCCATCCGAGCCCGTACTCCAAGGCGATCAATGACGGGAAAAGGTATCTCACGGACGCGAAGCTTGATGAGGCCCTCCACGAATTCAATCGAGCAATTCCACTCAACCCTGTTCCATGTTTGGCTTATTATTATCGTGCTCAAGTAGAGATTGAACAGGTGATGCTCGACTTGGCAGAGCAAAGTTTGCGGGCCGGCTTGTCGTTCAATGAGGTCCATTATAAATGTTTGACCGGGCTTTTTGATCTGTTGCTTGAGCGAAATAAGTCGAAAGAGGCCTATAGCATTGTTCAGCAGCTTTCGGCATTTCCACTCAATCCAAAACGTCTTTCAAAAGTGATCGAGTTGGCGGTCAAGACTGCGAACTACCGAGATATTGAAAAATATTATGATGCTTTTAAGGAAATCGAATTCCGGGACGACGAGGTCATCAAGCATATTTGTGCGGCTCTAGTTGTTTCCGGGCGGATGCTTTTTCAGAAGGGCGACTTGTACCGAGCGGCCGATCTTCTCAAAAAAGCCAGTGTCAGTGCAGCCGGAAGACCCAATATCTTGTTGGAGATCGTGGTCACCCTCGTTCTGAATGATTTCATTCCCGATGCCGAACAAACGATCAAGAGATTTCCGCCGGACACTCAAACTGAATTTCAATATCAAGTGGCGAATTTTATGGTTGCACATGCGGTTGGTGCGAACGCGTGGCAGTACGTCACTTGGCTTCGAAAACAAATTGAACATGGGACGAATGATCCGATTGTTTATTACTGGACGATCGCTTCCTTACAAGCTTCCGGCAAAGCGGATCTTGCTGAAGACTATCTCGCTACTTCCTCTCATCGTTGGCCCGACAAAATCGATTATTTCCAAAAAGCCTTAACGGCCATTCCGATCAAAATCGCTAAATAGAATTTATTTAATAATGAACTCTCCCTAACAATTCGTTTTTATTGAAGAGGTGTTGACTTCTGTTGATGCGGCGCATTAAAATAGATGCAGGGGTGATTTGGGGATGGAAAAGTATTCGACTATATTTAGTGAATTACGGGGGAAAAATAAGCAAAATGCGAAGGTTCAGGTGTCTACACGCTCGATGCCCGCAGCGATCGGAGTGCTCACCTCGATTGCATTTCTCTTGATGATTCTCTGGAATAAACCGTGGATGTGGCTTTGCCTAGCAGTGGTAGTGGGGCTCGTGCTCGTCGCAAAAGCACTTCACGCAAAATGGGGAAAGCGCAAGACTCCTCCAGCACCAATCAACTTCAGTGCCGTTCGGAACCACCGAATTACGCCTTGTCTCCATTGGATCAAAAGCATCCATCAAGGTCATGATGCAGAATTAGACCGACTTTTTCAGGCAATCGACCGTGACCTCAGTCTCGCCTCGCCTCGAAAATTTCTGGGGGCACAACTCATCACGGGTCCCAAGGGCACGGGAAAAACGCAATTAGCCCAACTCGTTGGCGAATATCTATTCGGAAAAAAGAATGTGATCGAATTTGATTTCAAAGTATTGGATCAGGACTCTTTTACGGATCAATTTTTGGAAATGATCACCTTGGTTGCCGAGAATCCACATCAGATGATTTTGTTAGAAAATGCGGAGAACATCGCGCCAGCGATGCTCGAGCCGTTTTTGGAGATCCTCAAGACAAATCAGTGGAAAGATGAAGACGGAGATGAGGCCGCCTGTTTCTCGTCCTGTATGTTTTTCATCGTGGTGGGCCTCCCTCCCCACAGTGACGATCTCGGCAAATCGGAAGCGATTGATTACCGTTTAATCTCGTTTTGCTCAGAGGTAGTTCAGTGGGATCAGCTTCCTTTTCAGGTGATGGCAAAAGTGACTGCCCTACTCATTCACGATTATTGGAAACAACATTCGGTTGTTCTCGAGTTCGTATCTCCGGAAGCAATCTTCAGCATCCTAAAAGAAAGTCACGTCCGTGCTCATCTTGGCATGCATCCGGTCGCTCAACTAATCCGAAACAAATCGGCGCGTGCCTTGGAGCAGGCGGTAAAAGAAGGACGGCGACAAACGGGTTTGGATCTGGGGACTGCAGGATTTTTTCAGGTGCATGATTTTAATCGGGTGAAAAAAATAAGGGGTGTCGCATGAGTGCAATTAGAAATTTAACGGACTGGGACGAGTTGGAACGACTAATCGAAACCAAATTGGGAGATTCCAAGGAGATGAAGGTAGATCAGGAAAAATTACTGACCCACCTCCTCTCCCGTGTTCGCGGTCAAGATGAAACGGCGAAAGACTTGTCAAAACTGATCGCCCTGCAATACGCACGTAAAAGTCGCGATAAGCCGGTTTGCAATCTGATGATGCTGGGACCGACCGGCACGGGTAAGACCGAAATGGCGAAGGCAATTGCCGAATATTTGTTTGAAGATGAAAAACACATGGTTCGTTTTGACTGCTCGGAACTTTCCGGAGAGCATTCCAAAGATCGCCTGGTAGGCATGCCCACCGGCTATGTGGGTTCCGAAAGCGGAGGCCAACTTACCCGCCCGGTGATGTCGAATCCACAACGCGTGATTCTATTTGATGAGATCGAAAAAGCCCACCCGAGTGTTTTTGATTTGCTTTTGCAGGTCTTGGGTGAAGGTCGATTGACCGAGCAAGGTTCAGGAAAAACTGTGGATTTTACCAAATGCGTGATCGTACTCACGAGTAACTCACAGTTTGAAAAATTGGCGACCATCAAAAAAGAGAATAAGAACTATCACGATATGTTAAATGCGATGAAGTCTCATCTCGCCGATACTGAATCATTCAGACCCGAGCTATTAGGACGAATCGATCGACTTTACTGTTTTGATGCTCTTCAAAACGGTGTGGTTGCGGAAATCGCATTGATGAAGATTCAAAAACTAGCGAAATCGTTTTCGATCGGCGTTGATTTTATCGATCCGAAGATTATCATTAGCGCGCTCGAAGCGAACCATCGGATTAGCCGTTTCGGAGTCCGGGAATTGGAACGGATTATTTTCGATCTCTTCGCGCCGGGCTTTGCGGCGGCAAAAGAGGCAAAACTATCAATGGTAAAACTCGACCTCAAGGCTGATGGTTCCATGGTTCTTCGGAGGTAGTCGATGAAGATTAACCGTAAATTGAAAAGTGGATTGAAAGCTCACGCCCAAAAGAATTCGGCAAGCCATTCTGGAATCTCGATGGTGCAAAAATTCGGGACTCTGGAAGTGATTTTCCTGACGATGCTGCCAATCGATGCAGCCGTTTGGTATGTAGCGCACTCTCATTCGAAACTGCCGGTAACGGCACCTGCTCAGATCGTGAAAACAGTGTCTGTACCGGAAGTAGCACTCCCGGTTTTCAAGCCCGAGCTACCGCTCATCGTTGAGCCCGTTCTTAGCCCCTTGGTGAGTAAAGCGATTCCAAAACAAATGCCCTTAGCTCAAGCTCCGATTGCGAAGCCTGTGGAGCGCGCAATTGCAAAGATAGAAGAGCCGAAGCCAGTCGACGACTCCTGGAGTGAAGACCTAGTAAAATGGAATAACGAAGCGAACGCCAAAGTGGCTGAAAGCATGATCAAATACGAGATGGAAAAAGTACGGGAGGGCAACGGACGTCCGCGGAGATTGGGCAGCATGACTTATGGTTGGCAGGATTCGGGATCGTATCACAGCAATAATCGTATGGTGGTGATGGCTAATGACAGTGATCGGGCACCCAGCAGCGTTGGCCCAGTATCAGCGTTCGGAAGTCATCGGGCATGTACACTGAAACCGGCGATGACTCCTGATCCTCTTTGTAGGGCAAAGAGTTGTTGCAGAGTCTGCGGTGGGACGTGCTGTATGTGCGAGGCTAAATTGGAAGGACTGCTTGGCTAAGAGTGGCTTTGCGACTCCACGAAATTTCAGCAACCCCGTCGGCAATGCGACGAATGACATCAGGGCGAATCGACGCGATAAACTGTTTTGAATCGATCTTTGATTCGTGAAATTGTTGGGCGCTGACAATCGACGCATGGATTTCCTCGTCGGTCAGGTTTTCA
>Ga0206918_1006_pt1 | contig 81314 bp, 71 predicted proteins | sample Alteio_BWOrgHeat_69_FD_152950 | JGI IMG/M metagenome (GOLD analysis project Ga0206918, IMG submission 152950) | Enriched cells from forest soil in Barre Woods Harvard Forest LTER site, Petersham, Massachusetts, United States -... | ecosystem: Environmental > Terrestrial > Soil > Temperate forest >... | reverse complement strand
TAGTGACACGAAAAAATAAAATTCTTTATGCAGAAGATCTGGTGGAACTTCGAGAGATTTACTCGATGGCGATCGAAGCGGAATTGGACTGTGAAGTGGTGGAGTTCGATAATGGCAACGACCTATTGAAATATCTTCAATCGCACGATGATGTTCAAATGGTGCTTTGTGATCACAACATGCCAAACGGAACCGGCAGTGACGTATACCGATACATGAAAGAAGCCGGGATCAAGCTTCCCTTTGGGCTGATTAGTTCAGATTCACCTGCCGCCCACTCGGAGTTCAAAACATTTTCAACAGATCATCCCCTGAATTTTGCCTTGGTCAAGCCTTTTGAGATGGCCGAATTAGTGCAAAAAATAAGGTCGGGTCTCGGTATCAAACACGAAGTAACCCTACCTGAATATTGCGCGATTAAAATGGAACGTTTTGAAAAATACAATCCGATTGCGGCTGATGTATATATTCGGGTGGACGACAATCGCTACGTAAAAATTCGTTCCATGGGTGAAATGTTCAGTTCGGAACACCACGGGAAACATCAGGAAAAATACGGACAATATCTTTATATCCCTGGCGATCAATATCCACGCTTTTTGGCGGTTTACCAAGAGCAGATCAAGAATATCTTATCGATTAAAAATATTGGGCCACAGATAAGAATCTCCGCGGAACTTCACGGACTCGAGCTCGTTCATAACTATGTGAATGCGATGGGCATCGATCTATCACTGGTGAAAAATGTCGACGTACTCCACGATTCTATTCTCGAAAGCGTAAAAAATCATCCGAGTGAGTTGACCCTGTTGATGAGTCAGATGGCCATGGGGAAGAATGGCTATCTCTATGAGCACTCCTTGTTATTGAGCTATCTCTGTTGTGGAATCGCTGAGCAAGCGGGTTGGAAGAATGAAACCATATTTAAGAAGCTCGTGATCGCATCCTTATTTCACGATGTTGGTCTAGACGATGAGTTATCTCGGGTGGATCGATATTCTCAAATCATTGAGAAAAGACTGAATATGGTCGACAGTAAAAAAGTCATGGATCATCCCCAGCGAGTAGCGAAACTGATTCGCATGGCGGCTGATTTTCCTCCCGACACTGATCAGATCATTTTGGCACACCATGAAAATCCGGAAGGAAAATCTCCCGAGGACGAGCGCCATCTGCAGGCCCAACAATTCCACGTGCTTCCATCGTTTCGATCAAACGAGCAGCACGATTGTAACCAATCTGTAAGCGTCTCTGCAAGAAGCTCGCAGAAGCGGTTTTAGAATTCCGAATGATGAGTAAGGCTTCTTCAAACAATGGATCACTATCCTCTTCGGTCTCGCCATCCGCGGACATTTCTTCCGGATCGATAAGAATTTCATTACGGTAAACCGGAGCTCCTTGCTCACGCAAGAAATCAGTGATCACAGTGAGTTCATTGTCGTCCATGAAGGCACCTTGAAGACGGATCGGCTCATTTTGTCCCGGAGGAATGAACAACATATCCCCCTGTCCCAACAAGCGTTCCGCGCCTGGACGATCCAAAATGGTACGTGAATCGATGTAAGACGAGAGAGAAAACGACACACGTGTTGGCATGTTCGCCTTAATCAAACCGGTAATGACATCCGTAGACGGACGCTGAGTCGCAATCACCAAGTGAATCCCCGCAGCACGTGCTTTTTGAGCGATGCGTGCGATCGATCCTTCGACATCTTTTTTCACCGTCATCATCAAATCCGCTAACTCGTCGATGATGATTACGATGAACGGAATTTTTCCAATTACCGGCGCTCCGGAATCATCTTTATCGAAGGCTTCAATCCAGTCGCCACCGGTCATCGCGAGTCCCGCCTCTGCCTGACTGTGTGCCTCTTCCTGGAGAACCGAAGCCATGGACTCAGCACCAACCGCATCGACCTTCTCGTTATAACTTTGAAGGTTACGAACTCCAGCCGCTTCCAAAATCCGGTAACGACGTTCCATTTCACGAACAGCCCACTTAAGAGCACTCGATGCGTTTTTTGGATCATCTACTACTGGCAAGAGAAGATGTGGAATATCGTGATAAAAACTAAATTCAATAAACTTCGGATCGACGAGGATCAGCCGCATTTCGTCTGGAGTGAATCGATAAAGGAGAGAGGAGATCAACCCGTTCATGAATACCGATTTACCGGAGCCGGTTTGACCCGCCACCAATAAGTGAGGCATCTTCGCCAAATCGGCAAAAATAGATTGTCCAGAAATGTCTTTACCCATCACCACTGGCAACTGATATTTTGGATTTTGGAATTCACCGGTTTGCAAAAACTCCCGTAACAATACTTGTTCGCGGGTCTCACTTGGAATCTCGATACCCACTACCGCTTTTCCTGGAAGTGGCGCAAGAATCCGCACCGACTTCGAAGAGAGGGCCATCGAAAGATCCTCCACCAGGCCGGAGATTCGGGAAACTTTGATCCCTGGGCCCGGTTTGAATTCATAAAGAGTAATCACGGGACCAACACGCATTGCAGTGATCTCTCCGTCGATTCCAAATTCGCCGAGTTTATCGCGCAAAATATCCGCGCGTTCTTTCAGGCGATCACGATCGATCGCGGTTTCAACTTTGGTCACCTTACGAAGAAAATCAATCACGGGAAGTTTCCACTTACCGCGTTTCTTATCAAATTTGAATTTGGGCTTCGCGCTCTCCGGTTCCGCAGAGGCTTTTTCGATTACCGGCCCGAGACCGGAGAACTCTTTTTGTGAGTCTTTTTTACTGAGTTTTCTCAATTCGGAAATCGAGATCGCCGATGTTTCTTCTTCGACGATTTCTGCCGCTGTATCCATTGCTGTTTCGTCGATGGTGTCCGATTCAGAATGATCTTCAATGGCGACCAAAGTTTCTTTTGCTTCCTTCGGTGCTTTTACTTTTTTTGATTTTACAGGAATATCCTGAGAAGTGGCCGCTGAAGACATCTCGGCTTCCTGGGCAATGATCGACGCCTCTGTCACACCGGCAACTCCGGAAGGCTTGGCTGGAATGTCATCCACGAGTGATGCTTTCGCTTCGATGCGAGCAACACGGTAAGCTTCTGCACGCTGCTTGATTTGATCAAAACTTTTCTTCGCCTGCATGCCCACAAACTGCGCGAGTTTGTTCAAGCCGATTGCGGAATAATACGCGAGATAAGTGACTGCGAGTTTTCCGAAACGATATGCGATGACTGCCGACGCACGAATGAGCGCTGAAAGAAAATGAGCGACGCCGATCGGCGTTGAAATCACGAGTGCGCCGAAGAAAACGGCGAGCGCCACAATTGAAGCACCGGTGCGATTCAACACATGCTCCATTGGAACCGATAACCAGGCTCCAAAAAAACCACCGGTAAGAAATTCAGTTTGGGACCAATGCCAGTTTTTCCAATGCAGAGAGAAAAAAACCGTCAGAGAGATGACACTTACGCTGAGTCCCGCTAGTGAAGAAAGGGAGCGAGCGATGCCTTCTTTAGAATGCATGTGTGCTGCGACGAATAAAAATCCCATCGGAATCAGAAAGGCGCCGAGTCCGAAAAATTGTAAAAACACGGAGGCCAGGTAGGACCCCACCATCCCACAGGAGTTCAATACCGGCTGGGTAGATTGGGTAAAGAGCGAGGAATCCTGCGAATTATAGGTGAAAATCGCAATCCAGAGGAAAAGTCCGAATGCGGTCGTGATGATGGTGCCGAGCTCAATGCGTAAGCCTTTTTTTGCCACAAATACCCTCCTGGTAAAGTCGTACAGATACTCTTATTGTACGGATTTTGTGGCCTTTTTTCTAGGGCGAACTTAGATCTCTTTTTGCGACCAATTGAACTCAAAACCGCGGGTCTTGATCAAGTCGAAGAACGCCATTTTCGGAACGCCGAGTTCAGGAGGAAGAACACCCTTCTCTTTAATCGCGCCGGAAACAATCATCTGTCCAACCATCGCGCCGGTGAAGCCGGTGCTTCTCTGCATGGAAGTGAGGCCAGTGACCGCATCGGAATAATCCGCGATCCAATGTTCAATCTGCAACTTCTTGCCGTCTTTGGTCGTGCCCTTAGAAATCGTTTGAATGAAAGAGATGTCTTTCTCTCCACCCTTCGGCATTAAGAATTTTTCAAGCACAGCCTTGCTCAGAGCTCGCGGCTGGAACATTCCATTATCGGTTTTGATTGGTTCCTTAGAAAAGAAACCGATCTCTCTTGCCGCTTTCCAAAAAGCCAAATGGCCAGGGTAGCGAACGAACTTATTTTCCAAATTTTTCACGCGACCTTTGTAGGTCCATGGAAGAGTAGAAAGCATTCCCATTCCGTGAGTCGCTTCGACGTGCCCCACGACTGGAAGATTGCATTGTTCGATTTCTTCCATCGGCATGATCTGAATGAATTTACCGTCACGCATTTGAGTGGTCATCTCCGTGTATTCATTCGTCAGCGTTTCCATGTTGAAAACCAAATGGTAATTCAGCGGCGGCTTACCATTGGTCGGAATCCCACCGTCGCGAGTGATGATCTCATCCGCCGTATCCAAAATTTCCATCGCGTGCCCTACGGTGATGTTCGTCATGCCAGGTCCCATTCCGCAATCCGGAATGATCGTGATGCCAGCGGCTTTCGCTTCATTAGAAAGTTCGAGTTGCTTCAACACCATGTCGGTATCACCACCGAGATCCACCATCGGCACTTTTGCTTTAATCGCGGCCTTCGTGATGTCCACAGCGTACTTGTATGGGGCCGTATTTAAAATCAGATCGCAACCCTGAGCGGCTTTTGCAGTCGCATCGATATCGCCGGCATCGAGTTTCAAGGCCGTCAGCTTCTGAGGCTTCGTGTGTTTTTCCAAGAACGCGATGAGTTTGGTCGTCATTTCCGGAAACGCATCCGCCAAAATCACTTCCTTCGGATTACTGAATTTGATGACATCCAAAGCAGCACCATAGGCCTGCATCCCACAACCGATTACCAGTACTTTATTCATAGGTAAACGAGGCTATCTTGCTTCGTTTCGGATCGCAAGACTCGATGCAAAACCAGCTTCCCGAGTCTCCAATGCCCCTAAATTTTGCGGCAATAACACCGTAAAAGTGGCTCCTTCACCCAGCTGACTGTGGACGCGGATCGAGCCGCCATGAGCCTCTACCATTTGCTTGGCAATATAGAGCCCCAACCCCAATCCGCCGTAATTCTGAGAAGAAACGGCCCGCTCAAACCTTTCAAATATTCGTTTCTGATCCTGGCTCGCAATCCCGATCCCGTGATCGCGAACGACCAGCGTCGCCATACCCGATTCCTGTTTCAAATAGATTTCGATCGGGTGACCGCTCGAAAATTTGATCGCGTTCGTGAGGAGGTTCACTACGACCTCTTCTACCTTCACTCGATCCCAAAATCCTAATACAGAATTCTCGACGTGGAGGGTGAGCGAACAGTTCAGCTTTTCCAACTCGTAATGGTAGAGTGCCAGCACATCTTCCACCAATTTTGATAGGTCGACCTTTTCCAAATTGACGCTCATCTTTATCTCGTGAACCCGTGTGCCTTGCAGTAACTCTTCGATCAGATGATCAAGACGCACCAAAGATAGACTACAGGTAGTGATGCTTTTGGCGACGATCTCATGGGAAATCTTCGAAAGATGCATTTTTTCGAAGACCTTTTTAAGAAACTGAAAATTCAATCTCAGAGGGGTCATCGGCGTTTTCAATTCATGGGAAGCAATTGCAATAAATTCGTCGCGAACTTGAAGTGCTCGTCTTAGATCACGATTCAAAACTTCCAGCTCTTCTTGAGCCCGAGCCATGTTCATCTCCTTAGCAATCCGCAATTCCCCTCGTTCCATGATCACGCTCGCCACAATCAATCCGGTCAGTTGCAAGGTGGCGATGAAATAAGTGAGATCGAAATCACTTTTGATGTTCGATTGGTAAAAACTAAACGGGCCATGCCCTTCCGCCGATTGTAAAGCCAGAGCGATCGTAATAAAAAAAGTCAGTGTAGTCACTCCCCTTTGTCCTAAAAAAAGCGCTGTCCAAAACATCAAGGGAAAGAACAAATAGAGTCTCTCACCCTGTTCCTGCGGAACGTAAAAAAAGTACGCTCCGGCGAGGATCAACACGAAACTAATCAATCCGAAATTTTTAATGTTTTTCCATTCAAATTGAGGAGATCGGACCGGAGTACTAAAAACCAATATCAAGGGCGTGAACATCAATATGCCCATCGAATCCCCGCTCCAATATTGGACAAAATAGCTGAACCCAAGACTCTGATTACTAAAGAACTGGATCCATGGAACCCCGATCGCCGCTCCTCCAAGTGTGGCGATGAGTAAGGCGCCTACTAAGAATTGCATAATATTTTGCGGCCGCGCGAGGGAATGATGAAAATCGGGACGGCGGCTGAAAAATTGGGCCCCAATGATCGGCTCGATCGTATTTCCGATCGCGGGCCCCATAAACATCAAGATCGAGTCCCCATTGATCAGATGGACCGTCAGCGTTCCCAAAAAGATCGCGGGCCAAATGGAGACTCCCCAAATTAAAATTCCGGCCAACCCGATTCCAGCCGCAGGCCAAATCTGCGTGCCCATTCCCGTCGCAGATTGAAGCCATAAACTGACCATGGACGCGACAACGTAAATCAAAAACAGCAGGATTAATTTGCGAAAATAGGAAGCCGAATACTTCATGCGGCGACGATACAAGGCAATAAAATCCGTCACAAGACGGGATTGCGCTGTTGCGAATACTTAATTCGCTGACACGCCGACTATTACTTCTGTTTCATCAACTGATAACTCACGAACATCGTGGTAATCGCCGTAGCGGCCATTTGAAAGCCCAGGAAATGAATGATCATGGCGTCGCTCCGATTTCCTTCGCCGGTTTTATTCAAAGCGAAAGCGGCGAGAATGAAACCAATCCAAACCATCACCACCTGAAACTGTTTAATCTTAAAGATTTTTGAAACGATGCCGGGGATCAATAAACTGGTGACGATCGCGATCAAGCCGATCGAATTCGTAGGCCCAACCGTAGTGTGACTGAGCAAGGAATAAAGGAAAAAATAACAGCCACCCAAGATCACCACCGAAATCAGCGGGATCAAAATCAGGGCGTGCATCCAACGGTCGTTGTTCTTCATTCATCCTTGTTATCAGATGATCTGGTGTTGCGGAAGATCTAATCTGGACGCGAACCTAGTTCATCCGATAGCCGATGCGAAGCATGGCGCCTTGCAGAGAAGCCGCGGAAATATTGATGTCTTTGAAGTCAATCACGTCACGATAAGAATAGCCGAAATCAGCAAAGATCGAAGGCGTGAAACGATAACCGGCACCGATTTTCAAATCGTAGGCCCATTTTTTATTGATGTAGCCAAGTTCCGGATTCAAGAAGGCGAAAAATTGGCCATCCACGAATTGAGTATAGGTACGAAGTCCCGCACCGTAAACCGGAAGTTCGCCGGAACCCGTCGTGATCAATAGAGAAGGCTGAAGTGCAAAGATGAAACTGGCACTGGCAATACTGAGCGTCGGTCCAAGATCGATGTCCGAGAGATTTCCGGAAGCATCCCACAAATAATCCATGTTCAAACCAAACCCGAACATTCCGCCACGGTATTGGGTTGAAAGATTGGCAATCTTAGTTCCGCTCTCGAGCAGTCCACCGCCGAGTTCTAAATTGAAAGAGGACTTATTCCAAATGATCGCATAGGGACTCAACTCTTTAGTTCCGTTTTCATCCATGATCACCGTCGGCATTGGCTTATCAATCGCCACCGCAGCCGCCCCAGCTCCCAAAGTTGCAGCCTTACCGATCACTTCCCAAGTCTTCTTAGTATGACGAGCATCGCGATCCTTGCAGGCCTGCGGCGCATCGTTGGTACACTTCTGAGCACAGGCCGCATCACCCGCTGCACAAGCTGCCTGACACTGTTTTGGATATTCGGTCATGCAGTTTTCGCTGGTCACTTCGGTGCGAGTTTCCATCTTTGTTTTTTTATAGCTGTTGAGATCCGCGTGGGCTGCTGAAATCATGGTGACTGACAATACGAGAGCGAGAATCGTGTTCATTTGAGTTCCTTTATAAATGTGATTGATCTGTTTGTACTATTTTTCGAGTAAATTAAACAACTGAAAATTCAATCCGTAGACCGAATCCGCATCGATGGTTTCGGTCCGACCATATTTGCGTAACAGCTGATTTCTGAATTTGACGATTTCATTTTGAATCTTGGGTAAATCGCTCTTGAGCACTGCAAATTGAATCGACTGCAAAAAGCGCTCTTCAATTTCCTGCATTTCTACCGCAATTGCTGCCTTTTCGATCATTTGCTTATGAAAAGAACGAATCGCTGCACTTGGCGCAACATTGGTCGTCCAAACATTATCGTGCGTGGAATTCAACCCCTTACGCTTGTCGTCGTCGACGAGCTTCAAATCGATCATCGTTTCGAGAGTCGATGCCACCAAACTGGTCTGTAAGTTCAGCTTTTTTGCGGCCCATGCGCACCATGCCTGCTTGTCTTTTCGTGGAGAGTCCTTCAATCGTAAAAGATGAAGCATCGCGAGAGCCGACCAATGAGAGATTTTCTGAAATTCCTCTTGTTGAACTAAATGAGCGCGAGAATGCTGAAGTGTACTGTCGATCTGTTTTTGAACGATCGACTTCTTCGATTCCGATCTCTTCTGATGCTTTTGAATCTCCAAGGCGTAGAGTTTCTGTTCAGCAGGGGGAATTCCCAGCTTATTAAAAACTTCCGTGGCCTTGGCGAGATTCAATCCCCTCTTCTCACTGAGCACCTGAGATAAAAATCCCGGTGAAATCCCGAGATCTCGAGCAAAGGCACGCAAACTGTAGCGAGGATTCAAGCGCATCCGTTCATCAAAAGCATTTTGAAGTGCTTGACGATAAGAACTCATTTTTTCACGATCCCCACGATGCCTTTTTGATTCACGACCACAAAAGTGCCGGATTTAAGATCCATGTCAGACTTATCGTTTTTGAATTTGCAATCATCGGAGAGTTGAAAGGTTTTCGCGTCCTTCGTAGCTTTCCCTACCATTGCCTTCAAGTCGGAACACTTGATCTTGGCATCTTTGACTGCCATCGATTCAGCCACGAATCCGTTACCCACCGCTGATCCTCCACCGCCGTCGAGCTTCTTCGTCATTTCAGCGAGCGCCGAACTGGAAGAGATGATGAGAATCAAAAGAGTGATCATGATTTTTGCTAAGTTCATATTATTTTGCTCCATAGGCTACGAAGGTTGAAAGACTCACGAGTGCGATCGCGAAGAGGTTGAACACAAACCACATCAGACCATCACTTTTTTGAATTGGCAATTGTACTTGTTTTACGGTGGAGGTCTTCATGCTGCGCGTGCTCCATTCACTTCGTTCAATACACTCACAATCGAAATCAGATCGCTTCGAATGTCGTCTACTCCCTTTCTCCAACGCTGGACTCGGCCCATGCGAAGACGAGAGAGAAGGAACTTTTTTCGTTCAGGATTGTTCGTGCGATCGAATTCTTTTAAGACCAGGATCATGTCGATCTCGGCCCAGTCCACTTTCACTTCGGAAAGTAGCTTGAAAAGAAGCTCATCCGAGAAATGGACATCAGTGTTGCCCAGGAAACGGGAGAGATAACTCGGCTCAACCCCGATTCGGGTGGCGAGACTCTGATAACTCAGACTGGAGTCCAGTTTCTTTGCTTTAGCGATTAACTTACGGATTTTGATTTTGTAGGTGCTGTTCTTCATATTTAGATTCCAACATTGAATCCAAATTTGCACAATCCCACCTGCAAACGTAGTGTTTGCATCATGTGCAATCACTGCAAACAATCACCCTATTTTTGCTTAAAACAGGCCTATTTTCTCTAGTCTTCCAAGAGACGAAACAGCTGCAAATTTAATCCGTAAACCGTATCCGCATCTTCGGCCGCGGTGCGTCCATGTTTACGAAGCATTTGATTTCGGAACTTGAGAATGTCGTTTTGAATCTCCGGCAATGAAGCTTTCAGCACCGGGAATTGGATCGACTGTAAAAAGCGGTCGTTCACCGATTGCATCTCGATCGCCGTTTTCGCCTTATCAATCATCTGCTTATGAAAGGAACGGATCGCCCCGCTCGGCACCTGATTCGTGGTCCACACGGTGTCGTGGATGGCGGTGAGTCCCGCTTTTTCTTTTCGGATCAATGCTCGTTCCATCAAATCAGAAAGGGTGGACTCGACCAGTTCAATATTGATCCCGAGCTTCGCTGCTGCCCAACCGCAGAACTGATCTTGATTCTTCCTCGGCGCTTCTTTCACCCGCAGCAACTGCAGAATCGCGATCACATACCACTGAGACATACGATCGAACTCATCGGTTTCAAAAGTGTAGGCACCCGTTTGTTGAACAGCGCTATCAATTTGCTTTTGAACGACGGCCTTTTTCTTATCGGAGCGCTTTTGTTCCATCTGAACTTCGAGCATGAAGAGTTTCTTCTCATTCTCGCTGAACTCGAGAATCGCGAAAATATTTTTTGCCTTGCTCGCAGTCAGTCCCCGCTTCCCGCCCAAAACTTGTGAGAGAAACGAGGGTGAAATATTCAAATCGCGTGCGAAGGCCCGCATGCTGTAGCGGGAGTTCACACTGATCCGGCGATTCAGCGCGTGTTGAAGTGCGTGGCGGTAGGATTTCATCGCGAGACACCGCTCAGTACCGAAGTCACCACACCATTCATATCGAAAGAAAGTATCGAACCCGCCGAAAACTTGGCGACGGATTGAGACTGAGGCATTCCATTGGCCGGATTCACTACAGAAGGCATTTCGCAATCACTTCTAATAATCAAGGTATGGGGTACCAGAGTTTCCGGATAAACTTCATAAACACCATTCTGGACATAGGCCTCGAATCTCGTCACATTGCCATTACCGATATCCAAATCCTCAACGAAGTAGCCGCTACCATTCTTCACTTGAAGCCTATTGCTGTCTACACTGAGGACATCAATACATTTCTGAAGGGACTCCGAAGAACAACCCCATGCAGCGTTGGATTTTTTATTTTCAATTTTATCTAGAGAGATCTTCGTAGAAACGATTCCATTCGGATCCACGTTGACGATCCCATTAGTTTTGTAATCGATAGTCAAGGTAGAAACAGTTTTTTGATCTGGATTAACAAATACCAAAGTCGCATGACAAGCCGTCGGATCCGCATTACCCCCTTCAAAATCCTGTCTCATCGAAAGCGAATTGATATGATCATCCGTGAAGTAAGTCATCAAAGAACAATAGGAGCGGTCAGTGTGGGTAGACCAAACATGGAGTGTCGGAATTTTGAATTCCGTAACCGTCGCACCAATTAACAAAAAACCCCGATCTTGAAGACTGAAGTCCAGTTGATTGCCACTCACGGAATTTCTTTCCGAATACTGATAGTCAAAAGAAGCCTGCCCATTGTGCTCAAAACTGTAGACTAAGAAACCACCCGGAGAATCTGCAAATTCGCCATACTCAAAGGGATACTTACAATATTTGGGATCTTTGACTTTATAATTCACCTGTATCGGATGCTTCATGCCCGGCAATGAAATGGTTTCAACTCCTGAACAGACTCGACTCTTAGTGGCCTTTGCATTCTGAATCGATGCCATGTCACGAAAACGCAGCCATTCTCCATCCTGATCATGGCCGAGATTGATGATCATTCTGCCCGTGAGCTCTACCGGTGCCGGATATGATTTCTTATCCAACACATTCACCCGCCACCAATTCAGAGGATTGAAAGTCAATTTCATCTGAGTGAGTGAACCCACAGCAGGAATGTCTGTTTGCTCGAATTTTGCGCGCTCCAGTGAGTCCACGAAATCATCAATCGTCATCGCTGCAATCGCTGGCGAACTGATCAGACCAACAAAGTACCGACTCGCCACGGAGTCCGTCTGTCCGTAAGCCAAGGCTTCACGGTATACAATTTCATGGAGAACTAGACCCGCCTTCTGATTGTCATCCATCGCCGCCCACAGTTCATCATTCAAGTAGTAGCGAAAATCCCCTGGAAAACGAGGAATAATTTGAAGTGCAGCTTGCTCGAATTCGCAACCCTTCGGTACTCCGATGTTCATTGCGTCGGGAACATTGTTGAAGGTCACTCCTTGAAGGATTTTGCGGTCTGACTCGAAACTATTCAACCATAAGGAGTAAATTTTCTGTCTCAACATTGACTGAGCTCCCAGCCTGTCAATCACCGTCTGGGCCTTTGCTTTCCAATTACCTGGAAAAGTGGAGATGTCGATCGTAATTCCACGTACTACCCTTGCTTCAAAAAAATCCAGAAGCTCCACACTCTTAATCGACTGATCTGCATTTCTACAAACCACGGTTCCGCCGCCGTTGCCCACTGCCCCTCCACCATCGAGAGGAATTCCAGGCAGGACTTCGTGAATGGTCATTTTTGCTTCTGCATGACCGCAGACCATGAGAATCGCGGCGACGATGAGTGCAGGTACCAGCGTTTTATTTTTTTTAGTATTCATATTTTTCCCCTGATTCGAGTTAAAAATCCATTTTTACTGATGACTTCCATTGATCACTGCCGTCACTTTTCCCTGAACATCTAGGGTGAGCACTACTCCCTCCGCATAATCCTGAGTGGTGCCCAAGGTATTGGTGAGCTTGCATCCTTTTCTCACTTTCAATGTTTTGAGCATGGAGGTGTTCGGATACAATTCGTAAACGCCGTCCTGAACTTCGCAAGACGACACTTTGCCATCATCGCTCACGTAATTGAGCTCAGCGATTCCGCCAAAGAACTCCACGTAGTCCAACTTTTCGTCGAGAATCCGGATGCAATTTTGTCTTTCTGAAGTGGCTGGATGACAGGTTAATCCGTTCAAAACGTTTTTATTTCGATCATTTTTTGATGCCACGGAGTAAAACTCTCTCTTCAAATAAGTTCTTCTCAGCAGGGACTTCAGGCCTTCTTGCAATCCAGAATTCAAGGTGATTCCAAAAAGATCTCGAGTTTGTAATAGAGTGCTGAAAGAGAATTGGTCCAGGGTAAATTGAAAATCGCTGGAACACATTCCATCTACTTGTCCATCCTTTGGCTCCGTCGCGCTTTTCATGGCCTCGATCACCTGATGGTTTTCAAACTTCAAGGTCATCTTGCAGGAGTCGTTCACGCTGTAGGATGGGCCATAGTTTAGAATATTGTTTTCGGTCCACTTCGTGTCTAACTGTTCTAAATGATATCCATCCTTAAAATTAAACCAAAGCGCTTGCGCTCTGAAGGTCTCTCCCGCCTGAACAATCTTGAGTATTCGGTCAGAACTAATATCAAAGGTCGTCGACTGAGGGATCGGTGGAACATTGGTGTTAGTATACGTTCCTCCAAACCAAGAGGTGGTAGTCGAACATTTTTCAACGCTGGAGACTTCCGGAATTTCAATCAGATCGCCGTTTGGAAGCTCAATACTCCTCACTCCATTACAAAACCTTCCCCCAGTTCTAGGCCACGTATCCCAGAGGATAGAAATCGGTTTGAACGTCTCGCATCCTACTCCCGTGCAAACTCCCACGTTAGCGAGAATCGCATCATTAAGAACGACGTCAGACGCCGGATATTCATGATCTGCACCTTCGCCTCTCCACCACTCGATTGGATTGAACACTGTTTTGGTTCCTTTGAGCGTGGGTTCACTCAGTGGCATGTCGGTTTGCTCAAATTTTACTTGAACCAGTGTCGCAAAAAACTGGGGGAAGGACATCGCTGCAATTTTTGCAGAACTGATCAATCCCACGAAATAGCGGGTGGCTACGGAATTACTATGTCCGTAACTCAAAGCCTCGCGATAAACAATTTCATGAAGGACGAGTCCCGCTTTTTGGGATTCGCTCATCTGTTTCCAGATAGATTCGCTGATGTAGTAGCGACGATCACCGGAAAACTGAGGCGAAATCTGGACGGCAGCCTGAGCATATTTACAGCCTTCAGGAATTCCGATGTTCATGGCGTCCGGAACGGTATTGAACTCTACTCCTGCCAGAATCATCATTTCATTTTCAAAAGTGGCCAACCATGAAGAATAGATCTTTTGGCGAAGCTGAGACTGTTTTCCCAAACGATTGATCACCGCTTGAGCTTTTTCTTTCCAAGTACCGGACATCGAATCGATATCGATGGAAATGTTTCTCAGTTTTCTTGCTTCGAAGTAATCAAGCAATTCAACCGGATTATTGGAACTCGGCGGGCACAGGATTACGCCTCCACCATTTCCCACTGCGCCGCCGCCTTCACGAAGACTCGGTGAAGAGAGGATATCGTTCAGATGAAGCGGACTTGCTTCCGACGGTCCGGTCGAGAACAAAACTGAAGTAAGAATGGTGACAATCGCAGCGATAGTTTTCATACATCCAAAACTAGTCGACACCTGTACAAAACACAATAGCAACTGCGAACGATGTGTTCGCAGTTAGTGATTAAATCTGCGAACATGACGCGGCGATGAAAGTTGAAATTCCGTGCGATTCAAGCTCTTTTTCGATGGCATCAGCATTGCTTTGCAAATCGTCATGAACTCCATCGAACTTCAAATCAGCAGTGTTGAATCCAAAATTTATATCATTCGTGGACAGCGCGTGATGCTCGACCATGATCTTGCGGAACTTTATGAAGTCCCTACTAAAAGACTCAAAGAACAGGTGCAACGTAACCCCAAAAGGTTCCCACCTGATTTTATGTTTACCCTTACAGAACAAGAAGTTATGCGTTTGAGGTCGCAAATTGCGACCTCAAAGGAAGGACGAGGAGGACGTCGATATGCCCCAATCGCCTTCACCGAACAAGGCATTGCGATGCTCTCAGCAGTACTCCATTCCGATCGCGCGATCGATGTGAACATCGCTATTATGAGGGCCTTTATTCGTATGCGTGAGGTCTTAATCTCGAACAAAGATCTGGAATCCAAGATCGTAGAGCTTGAAAAAAAATATGACGGAAAATTTCACGTCGTATTCGACGCTCTTCGAAAATTGATCGTTACTGAAGAAATCCCACGCAAACGAATCAAAAGCCTAGCCGAAAAATAAAAAAAAGCGCCCTTATGAAAAGGCGCTTTTTCATCAACAGTAGTTGAGGTTGCTTGGGAGACTACTACTGTTTGAAAACTTCTACCGATACTTTTTCGCGCTCTCCGGCCGCGTTCTTTGCGTAATTCATGATCACAGAACCGAGTTTTCCGTTTGGAAGAGTTCCGGAATAGTAAAGAGTGTAAGTCACCTTCGTGGTTTGAGCGGTTTCAACCGTGTCGGCATAGGTAGACGACATCGCACCGTTGATGGCATCTGAATCCACTGAAAAAGCGTAGCTGATATCGTTCGCCACTTTTCCGCCCTGATTCGTAAAAATTGCACTCACTCTGCAAGAGCCTTCGGTGCAATCTTCATCTGAAATCGTGATCGTCGGTTCCACCGCCGTCATCAGGGCATCCGCCTGTTCAATTTTTTGAGGAATCTGCTCACCACCCGGCATTCCCGAAACTTCGATTGATTTTCCACAACCGGTTACCACCATCGACCCCATCACGATCACCAATAAACTCAATTTTTTCATTTTCTGTCTCCTTGTTGATTTGATTAAAGCATCAGGGAGAGAGAGAAACGATGGAAGGGAACGACAATTGAATAGAGTGTCTTGAACTGGATCTACAAGGTCAAAAAACTCACTCGTCGCCTTTCGCGGAATGGCTATATTTGCCGCCACCCCCAAACTCGAACATCAGGGAAACCATCGGAGTCAGGGTGGAAAAACTAGCCTTGGTGGTAAAATTAGTGGTCGCATAACCACTCCCTCCTACCGAGTCACTTTTGGATTGTGAAGTATAAGTGATCTTCCGATACACGAAGGTCGGGCCGATTTTAATATTTTGTGTGAGCGGAATATCGTAGCCGGCGAGGATCTGGTATCCGGTCCCACCGTTGTTTTGATAAGCATAGTTAACGAGTGGAGTGCCGTCCGCTTGGATCTCCTTGTCTTGATAGTTCATCACTCCTCCCCAAAGATAGCTGCCGATCACCCGGAACTTCCCAAAGAAGTAGCCGACGGAGGCACCATATTCTCGCGACTTCGTAAAACTGTCTAGTGAAGCGGAGGTCGCCGTTGCCGCCGCGTTCGACGGGGCATTCGCATAATTGTAACTCATCCCGATCAGGAAATGATCGTTGAAAACGTAACCGACAGTCGTGCGCAAATCGTAGCTGAATCCTGTATTATTGTTGAGTGCTGCCCCATCGATCGAGCCTCCGGCATTCGGCGTTTCGGTAGTGTTTTGGCCAGTGTAGTGTGGAAATCCGGTCATCTCGAGATAAACTTTGGCGTGCGCCATCTGTGCGATGAAGAGCGAGCACATGATTGCGCTGATCAACAAGATCGCTCCCATTACTTTTGTGATTTTATTTGGTTCCATGTCATTGCCCTCTTTCCTTGAATGCAATTCCAATCGTCGAATACGAATGTGATCCAGACGTATACCTATAGTTTATACCTCTCAAATTCAGTGGAAATGTGTCGGCTCGGACCCAAATTCAAAGCATGGAAAATTGAATTAAAAAGGTCGAAATTTACGGGAATTTTGTTGTTTTTTAAACTAAAGCACTCGAAAACCTTAAACAAATTTTCAATGTTTTCAAGGACTCACCTTTCAACGTCATTTTTTCAGCGTCATATTAATCTCTGTATATTCGCCGATCCCCTTCTATTAAAATATGACTCTGACCACAGGGAGGTTTTCGAACATGGTGCTCACGTATTTACTCTGTTTTTTTCTAAACTCGACACCCACCTTTGCAGCCGAATCGGCGAAGAGTTCAGCGAGCACCTCCAGTAGCGGTGGCGGCATCGGACTCACGGTAAACTTTCCGCACATTCTCAATCTGAGTTACGAGACATTGAACAGAGCTAGCCATCTCACCTACCAATTCAGCGTCGGCTACATTCCTCCGATCACGATCAGTGTTGCTACCGTTTCCATTTTAAGTTTGGAAGCAAAAGCGCGATGGCACCCCTTCGGTGGAGCCTTCTTTTTTGGAGTCGGCGGCGGCTACCAGAAAGTGAGCGCCAGTGGATCTCAAACACTCACGGAATCAGGTCAAAGTGTTCCGGTCACGGTGAAGGATGGCTTGGGAAATATCTACGCAACCCCGCAGCTCGGGTGGATCTGGCTTTTTGGGAAATTGATGGTGGGACTGGAAGCGGGAATGCAAGTGGGATTCGGGAGCAGTAACAATCTCAACTTAAGTATCGACGATCCGACGTTACAGGCCTTCCTCACTCAAGTTCAAGCCGACCCTGCCTACACGAAATTTCAAAACAGCATTAACAGCGATTTAAATAAATTGGGTAACATGAGTCTTCCTTATGTTGGCTTCAAATTAGGCTGGAGACTGTAAGTGAATGAAATTGATCTCACTCGAATTCCGCATTCCGAAGCAAAAAAACTACTTCAAACCGGCGCACCCGTTTATTTATTGGTGAACCCGATTGAATATCATGGCCCTCATCTCCCCCTAAAGAATGACTTTCTTTTGAGTTTGGGGATCGCGCGCGAATTACATCGAGAGTTGTGCAAAAATTTTAATCAGGACTGGCCCTTCCTTCAAGCTGCAGCTTTACAGGTGGGCGTGGGTCCGGCTGCTGGACCAGGAACTGTTTCCGTTCCTTACCTGACGGTTAGAAAACTAGTGATCGATGCCTGTCGGGGATTAGAAGCACTCGGTGCGAAGCGAGTAGCCCTCGTCACTTTTCACGGCGATCCACTTCATAATCTTGCGCTCGATATCGCCGCTCGTGATTTACATTCTCGCGGGGTGATGGCGCTCGCCCCGTTCAGCTCACTTTTGAATGCCTTACTCAATTACCATGTGGGTCAGTTTGATCATTGCCTGGAAACAGTCCAAGATCCTTCCACACGGAAAATACTTTCTGATCGAATGGCGACTGATTTTCACGGTGGTTTTTTTGAGACCTCTCTCATGCTCCACTATTGGCCGCAATTGGTGGACCCCTGTTATCAACAGTTGCCTGTCTGCCCGGAATATCCGCCAGTCGCGCTTTTTAAATTTTTGTCGGCTATTGGTACCCGATTGGGGTTCAAGAAACTCGGGCAGGAATTGGATTTTGTAGCGATGGGCCTGGGTTGGGTAAAACTCAAAAATAATCCAGGTTATACCGGACAACCTCATCTGGCGAATTCCGTAAGTGGTCAGGCATTTGCGCAAGAAGCGCTTCGACTCTTCGTTGATGCTTCTACTTTGGCTTTCCGCGAGATCGGATACTCTCCCACTCCAATTTTGAAATGGACTGCTCCACTTTCGCTCAACGGCCGTGTCGCTGTATAGCCTCTTGTTGCCTCTGGAGGCAACGCTTTGTCATTCACTTTATTGTTCAAGCTCTCGGCACCGAGTATCCTGGTAAAGAGTTAATCGAGGTATTCATGAAATCTATTTTTATCGGTCTATTGGTGCTCAGCTCAGCAGTCGTGATGATCGAGCTCGTGCGATCCTGGAAAAACTACCGATTGTCTGATGGAAAAAACGCGGAGGCCATGATAAAGACGGGGCATGATTAAGCCCTTTCTTCTCGCTTCCATTTTCGCTGTGACTTCCTCAGCCACAATGGCGTCTGCTATTTCCAACAAGACAAGAATCTGGACTGCACCCGACTGGCACTCGCGGTACACTTGCGACGAATCCCACTGTCTTGAAATCGTCAAACTCGACTACGCATCTACGATACCGGTAAAAGGTGTTGCCGTTTTGGTCCCCGGCTTTTTTCAAAATGGCGCAGACTTCGATTTGATTCCAGAACAGGGAATTTCCTTCGCTCGCTATCTCATGAAAGAAAAGGGACTTCAGATTTACTTCGTTCACGTGCGTGGCATCGGAAATTCTGATGTAGTACCTCATTCCAACCTCGACGACATCGCGATGGATGATCTACCGGCAGCTTTCAAATATGTATCGGAACTCGAACATCAGAAGGTAATCGTGATCGGGCATTCCCAGGGTGGAATCACTTCAAAAGCTGCTATTTCAGGCCTCGATCACTGTGGTTCTCTGGATTGCTTCAACACCGCCACCGCAGCGAATCGACAAAAATACATCCGTGGAATCCTTTCAATCGGTGCGAACCAGAGCATGAGCACCCGATTCCACAAAGAAATTCTTCCATTCATGGGAAGCATGGGTTGGTTTCTCCGTTCACTCACCTCGCGTTTTGCCGACTACGTCCCGGCTCGCGAACTTCTGACCGCATTTCCGGCAGAGAAAAAAATCGCCTTTCTCAAATTCTGGAGTTTTCTCTATACCCCGGCAGCGGTATCCAGAGATGCTCGGACGGCCATCATGGAAAATACCTTGGATGGTTCCTCGATCGGGATCATCAATCAATACGCGGATGGGATTCACAACGGAGGCTTGAGAAATTCTTCAGGTGAAGCCTATGTCGATGCATTAAAAAACATTCATGTGTCGATCGCCGAGGTCGCTTTCGAAAACGATTTCTTCTCTCCACCCGAAGAAACCTATGATGATACAGTCTTGAAACTCGATCCTCGGTTTCGAGCGTTCTTTAGCTTTCCAAATCAAGCTCATGAAGATTTCATGATGCTGCCTCATTTAGCTCCGGAGTTCTCCGACGCGATCGACTGGCTTACTCGCAAGTAATATAAAATACTGATATCATTGATATTTATCATGGCAACACCATGTTGCGAAAATACTTGTAGTTTTGGTCAACTATTGCTACAATGACGCCATCGGAGACGAATGTGAACAGTCCAGTGTCGATCCAAAAACTATTGAATACGAAGTATGAGGAAATGAGGGCTAAAAACGCCGCATTTTCACTCCGTGCATTCGCGCGAAGACTCGACGTTTCCCCCAGCACTCTCACCCGAGTTCTGAACGGTGAACGCAGTGTCTCTCGTCCGCTCGCCGAACACATTTGTGAAAAACTGGTGTTAGACCCCCAGGAACGCGCCGATGTTTTGGACACCTTTCCCAGCAATCGGCGTTATCGGAAAGAATCCACCAAAATTAATTCAACGGAAACAGATCCATCTTACCTGCAACTCAGCGCTGATCAGTTTCGCATCATCGGCGAATGGTATCATTTCGGAATTCTTTCTCTGCTCAAAACCAAAGGCTTCAAGAACGATCCTGAGTGGATCGCCGGACGTCTGGGAATTTCCACTCGAGAAGCTGCTGCCGCCATTGAAAGACTCGAGCGATTGGGAATGATCCGTTTGGATATGCACGGACAATGGACCCGCACTCGTCCTCGCGCCCGCACGAGTGACGATGTTCTCAATCTTTCGCTTCAAAAAGCCCATCGCCAAAATCTCGAACTGGGTCAGGAAGCACTCGCGAGCATTCCCGTCGATCTCCGTGATTTTTCAGCGATCACCATGCCCACTACTCCCGAACTCCTTCCTAAGGCCAAAGAGTTAATTCGAAAATTTCAGGACGACCTGAGCGAACTGCTAGAATCCAAACCAGGCACGGAAGTTTATAAGTTTTGTACCCAGCTGTTCCCACTGACCAAATTGAAGACGCCGGAGACCAAAAAATGAAAATCAAATTTTTTACTCTGATTCTACTGGGTACGACACTCTCCCTCCACTCTTTCGCGGGCGATAAGGAAGGAAACGGCGGCGGATCTATTGTTTGTGCGAACTCTGACGGTACCCTTTCTTCTGCAAAACTTCTCGACCTTCGTGATGCCGAAAAAAAGGATCTCACAATTGTTCGAAGTGAAATCCCAAAAGAAATTCAGCTGGAAAGAGCTCTGAGAAAGCTTTGGACATCCGCGCCCGATCTCGAGGCAAAAATGCGGATTATTCTGAATACACTCGATAGCAAAACAGTACCGTTAGCATCCGGGAAGCGTTTAGCGCCTCCGACCGACACCGATTTGAAACAATTGGATGAACCACGCAACTGTTCGCTCGAAGGGGTTGCCAATTACGACGATTTCACCGACACGCTGACCGTCGATCCGATCATCGTTGAAAAAATGAGTCAAACCGATCAGGCGGCGCTCAAATTTCATGAAGCACTTTATAAAGTTTGGCGTAAAGGTTCCACCTTGGTATCAGACTCCGTTCAAGTGCGGAACCTCACCGGAAGAGTATTTGCTTCTCAACCCCTCATCGTCATCAGCCCGACCGTTGGTGTGGAGCGTGCTAGTTACCTTTGTGAAAATCAGGATAATCGTTTTTTTGTCATCCCTGATAAAAACGGCCGTGTTCGATTACAATTCACCAAGATTGATGCGCAAGAGATGATGGAACGTACCTACGTTGATGTCCAACACAGCGAACAGTTCAGCAGTCGCTTATCTCAGGTTTTGTCCACCACGGACGTCATTTCCAGTGTCGAGGATCCAGGAATGAAAGTGACCAAGTTCAGCGTTGAAACCACGTCGGAACTTCAACCGCCCTACCACCTCATCCTTTCCGAAGTGATCCAATTTTTAAGTTCTCCGAAATTAAAACCTGGAGACCATTTCATCGATGACTCCATTCACATGAATACGGCAGCGTGTGCAGACGACTACGATTCTGACGACTCAAAACTCCAATGTCGAAAAATATAATATTTTTCCTGATCGTGCTCCTCGCCAATGCGGTGGAAGTCGTCGCGGGATTTGGGTCCGTGATTCTGGCGATCACCTTTGGTGCATATTTTTTCAGTCTACAACAACTCGTACCTGTCTTGGTCCCTCTCAATTTCTTTCTCGGGGTGATTTTGATCTACAAATATCATCGGGAAATCAATTTTAAAAAATTATTGAATCGAATTTTGATCGGTACCGGTTTGGGAATGCCCATTGGAATCTATCTTTTCAATACGGCACCCAATGAAATCATCAAACCCCTACTCGGAGTTTTAGTCTTCCTTCTCGCTTCATACGAGCTATGGAATTCATCTCGGCCATCCCGGAGCACAAAGCCACTCTCGCCACTACAGGCCTGGGTTTTTCTTTTTTTGGGAGGGATCGTTCAAGGTCTTTATGCCTCCGGTGGACCGCTCGTCGTTTACTATTCGGTGCGCGAATTTGAGCACAAGAGTGAGCTCAGGAGCACCCTTGCGGCGCTTTGGCTAGTTCTCAACTTCATCCTCATCGTTTCGCTGGTCGGTTCAGGAAAGATCAATTCAGAATCCTTGAAATGGAGTGGATACCTGACCCCAGCCATCGTTCTGGGGTTTTTTATAGGCGATAAAATTCACCACCGAGTCTCTGAGCGTGCATTTCGAATGAGTGTCTATATTTTACTTCTTCTGGCCGGCGCTGGACTTTTTCTTTCGAAGAATTAACGCCGCCATCAGGATCACCGCCGCGAGCAATCCAAACTGAAATTGCTTCAGGACTTTCAATAGCACGTCGATGTTCGCACTCGCATAATAGCTACTCACCATGATCATTGGAACATAGATCAGTGTCGCCACTCCGTTCATCAGATAAAAAGATTTCGGCGGAACTTGCAAAGTTCCAGCGGTGAAAAAAAGCGCCGTCCGAATGAGCGGAAGAAAGCGCACAATAAAGAGAAACTTTAATCCGTGTTGATTGAGGGATTGAGAAGCATTCGCGACACTCTTTTCGGATAGGATCCATCGGAACGGGGGAACCTTGATCAAATTGAGTCCCCAATTTCTCGCCACAAAAAAGGTGATCGAGTCGCCGGTCAAAATCGCAGAAAACGCCAGCACCATGAGGATCCAAAGTTGAAAAACTCCGTTTGCGCAAAGCACCGCCGCAGTGATCAGTGTAATATCTGAATTGAATGGAAATCCGCAGCCACAGGCCGCTACCAGCGCATAAAAAAACAAATAGCCCGCCGGGCCAGAAAAATGGGTAAGAAACTCTTGCGCACGATCCATGGGATAAGTTTAAATGAATTATGATTTCAAAAACAGGCAAATCCCCCGAAAAAGTTTTGGCCGATTTGCAGGCCTTCAAGCAAAAAGATCCCAATTGGAGTGAAGGCCGAATCTTCAGTCTCGTCTACTATCTCGGTGAAGAACACCGCAAATTATTGAGCGATGCTTACAGTCTCTATATGTTTGAAAATGGCCTCAACATGATGGCCTTTCAATCCCTCAAAAAAATGGAGACCGAAATCCTACAGATGACTTCCGCTCTCTTTGGCGGTGATGAGCAAGTAGTCGGCACCATGACCAGCGGCGGAACAGAAAGTATTTTAATGGCGGTGAAGACTTACCGGGATCGTAAAAAGGTACACGCTCCGGAAATCATCGCTCCCGAATCGATCCACGTTGCTTTCAACAAGGCCTGTGATTATTTCGGCGTGAAGATGCGACGGGCCCGCCTCAATTCGGATTATCGAGTGGATGTGAACCATGTTCGGTCCATGATCAACTCGAATACGATCGCGATTGTCGGCTCCGCACCTCAGTATCCACAAGGAGTGATGGATCCAATCGAAGAGCTCGGGAAACTCGCAATCGAAAAAAATATCCCTCTTCATGTGGATGCTTGTGTTGGCGGATTCTTGCTCCCCTTTCTCGAAATGAACGGAGTAAAAATACCTGCATGGAACTTCACGGTACCCGGCGTAACTTCGATTTCTGCAGACATCCATAAATACGGTTTTGCTCCCAAAGGAGCATCGGTCGTTCTTTATAAAGACATGAGCTATCTGAAACACCAATTTTTCATTTATGAAAACTGGTCGGGCGGCGTGTATGCCTCAGCAGCGATGCCGGGAACAAAATCCGGTGGCTCGATTGCCGGAGCCTGGGCCGTCCTCCAACATTTTGGTGAAGAGGGTTATCGAGAGCTAGCGAAAAGAACCTATGCAGTGACTCAACGCTTTTTAGCCGGGATTCGGGCGATTCCCGGATTGGAGATTCTGGGTAAGCCAGACATGAGCGTGTTCGCGTATGCGTCTACGGATCCAGGCGTAAATATTTTTGCCGTCGGCGATGAAATGCAAAAACGAGGTTGGATGATCAACAAGCAGCAAAATCCAGAATGCCTACACGCGATGATCACACCGATTCATGAAAAAAGCGTGGAGCCATTTCTCGCCGATCTCGCTGAAAGCGTCGAACACGTTCGGAAACATCCTGAACTGGCGATGACCGGACAAGCGGCGATGTACGGAATGATCGCCAAGGCCCCTCTGCGCGGAATGGTTCGCAACGAAGTTCAAAAGGTGATGCAAAAAATGTATTCACTCAACAACAGCGAAGCCCTTGCCGGAGAAGATGAAAATCACGGAGTGGAACTCAGCGGTCCGCCGACCTTTTCCAGACGACTGATGTTTTTCTTTTTGAATCTGATCTCAAAATTGCGGGCCAACTAGCGCTTAAGGGCGATAAAGAACGTCGAGATACTTCTTCAATAAATTACCAACCAATCCTCTAAATGGAATCGACCCAGCAAGGCCGTAGACCGGAGCTAGTCCTCCATCGGCAGGTTTACTACCCTTTGTTTTTTCCACGCTCGCTTTGAGATCGGCAACGAAACGCTCGGCAACCCCTTCCTGAGCATGGCGAAGAGTGAGTGCAATGTGGACAGCGGGTGGTTTATGAAGTCCGTTCAAGCTCCAACCTCTCGTACTCATTTCATCGAGCACCCGATAAATATCCAAGGAGTTCGACGTAAATGCAACCACGTGCACAGGGTCACCGATGATTTGGAGTTCCGGAATGGTTTTGATTCCATCCACGATCTTTTTCGCCGCAGTCAGAATCTTCCTCGTTGAATCCAGATATCCGCTTCGACCTGTTTTTAACATCGCCGCCCAAGCCGTTGCCACCAAGGCTCCGGGCCGAGAACCGGTAAGTGTAGGAGAGAAATAGAGTCCGCCCGGCCAGTCCGTCGTCGTAAAATATTGATAACGTCGAAGATTTTCTCCGCGATATAGAATCACTGAACTTCCCTTCGCCGCAAATCCGTACTTATGCGTGTCGATCGAGAGTGAAGTGACCTCCGGAATGGAAAAATCGAAAGCCGGAACCTTCACCTGCGGAAATTCAGTTTTACTGAGTTCACTCGCGAAGGGAAGAATGAATCCACCGAGACAGGCGTCCACATGAAGAGCAACATTATTTTTCCGGGCGATTTCCGCGAGTTTTTCAATCGGATCGATCATCCCATGCGGAAAATGGGGAGCGGAACCCACGATCACGATCGTGTTGCGATTCACGGCTCTCTCGGTTGCCTTCAGATCCATCTCATAATTTCCAGTGATCGGAATTTTGATGTGCTTGATTCCAAAATAGTGAGCGGCCTTTTCGAAAGCAGCATGAGCAGTGACCGAAGTGATCATTTCTGGATAATGAATCCCCTGCTCTTCCGCCGCACGGTCGCGGTAGGCCTTCATCGCCACCAGAATGCTTTCCGTTCCTCCGCTAGTGAGCATTCCACAGATCCGTTGATCGCGAGTTTTCTCTGCGTTATTCGCAGAAAGAAATCCGGCAACCATTTCAATGATTTCGTTTTCAAATTTCACCACGCTCGGAAACAAATCTGAATGAAGTGGATTCGACTGTGAATGAAGCGCGTAAACCTCATTCAAAAATTGAATGTGTTTTTCATCTCCATGATAAACGCCGCCAGAAACGTATCCGTCTTTCCACTTCGCCTTTTCGTGTTCCGCGAAGTCCTTCATCATCTTCATGATTTCATCGGGTGCCACACCTTGATCTGGAAGCGTGGTGTATTCCTTGGTTTTTCCCTTGTACGGCTTCATTCCAGGCTCGAGACCCAGCAGCATCTTGTCGACTTCGCCGTCGATTTGTTTTTTTACACTCGGGATTTTAAAGAACACCCCTTCCGTGATTTTCGCTAGCCACGGTGGAAGGCTATTAACCCAACTCGGCAGTTGATCGATTTTCATCAGGAATTCAGCTCCTTGAATATTTTCTTATTCTGTTTATAGATTTTCACAAAAATCTTAAAGCGATCTTCATATAATTTACGGTTCTCGATCGCCGGTTTGAAGGTGCGCTTGATTTTCACGATCGAAGGAATCTGATCGATGGTGAGTTTACCCGTGGCGATTGCCGCCAAAAACGCCGCCCCCTGTGAATTTGCCATGATCGGGTGCTCTACTTGCAAAACATCCACACCCAAAACATCAGCCATGATCTGACTCCAAAGCTCGCTCTGAGCCCCGCCGCCAATGAAGTGAATCCGATCAAACACGGTTTTCGAATTTTTCTCCGTGTAATGAAAAAGCCATTTCAGATTTAAACACACGCCTTCCAACACCGCTCGAGCCATGTGTTCTCGGCTATGGGAGAGCGAGAGATTATAAAAACCGCCTCGTACGTGAGAATCTTCAATCGGGGATCTCTCACCAATCAACCACGGTAGGAAAACGAGTCCTTCACTTCCAGGAGGAATTTTGGAGACTTCTTTTGAAATCCAATCATAAAACTGGTCTTGATCATCGATTTGAAAAATTTTCTCGCGCAAAAATTTGAGTGAGTTACCGGAACACTCCTGTTCATTCGTCAAGAGACTCAAGCCGGGCAGCGCACTCGGCAAGGTCACCATCGCATGACTCAAATCGGTCACTCGATGTTCAAGATGGCAAACTAACCAAGAAGACGTACCAATGTACACATGGGGAAGCTTCGGCGTCACCGCACCGCTGCCGATCGCCGCTGACATGATGTCTGATGAGCCAATCAACACTTCCGTTCCCTCGCACAAACCGAGTTCACTCGCCGATTTTGCATCCAGCGTTCCGATTTTAGAATTCTGGGGGACTAAATTCGGTAATTTTTCTCTCGGAATTCCGGACCATTTGAGCAGAGTCTTGTCGTATCCGATCTTGGAAAGATTTCGATTGTTGGTGAGCCAATGAACGGTGATCGTATGAAAAGACGCAACAATGTCATCGGCAATCGTGAGCTTGCCAGTGAGGCGATTGGTCAGATAATCGACCGGCTCCAAAAACTTCATCGCTTTTGCAAATACATCTGGCTCATGTTCTTTGAGATAAAGGATGTGGGCTAAGGGATCTTTGCCGGCAAGGCCTGGTGCCCCGTTTGTTTTATAGAGCCAAGTGAGAATCTTTCGTAGTTCGTAACCATCAAGCTGGATCAGCCCACTCATGAGTTTTTTGAGTGGCTCCGCTCCGCGCGTGTCCATCCAGATCATCGCGTTCCGAATTGGTTCACCATTTTTATCGATCGCCACCGTTCCAGACCACTGCGCCGTCGTGGAAATAATTTTGATTTGCGCAGGATCCACCTTTGTTTTCGCGAGTAGTTTTTTGCTCGCGAGCGAAATCGCGCGCCACCAGTCCTGCGGCGACTGCTCCACTGCCTGCGACGAAAGAATCAACGTTTCTGTCACTTCAAAAACCGAATCGATATACTCAGCGTTATCGCTGAAAAGCGCTACTTTTGGACCCGAGGTTCCCAGGTCGATGGTTAGAATCATATTTGCGTCATCCGCCTTTGCCTTACTCTGCTTAGCAAAAAGGGTACCCTCATGAAGCTCAGTGTTCAACAAGATGTACCGAACAAAGTGTTGCCTATGGCGTCAACGAGAATAGCTTGAGGCCTACCTCTTGCAACCTGATCTCCGAGGTTGCAACCACAATGGTATTATCCGATCTATCCATTAAAAAGCCGGTATTTGCCTGGATGTTGATGCTCGGCCTTCTGGTTTTTGGGGCGATTTCGTACAGCCTCATGGGGATTAGTCAGTTGCCCGATGTAGACTTCCCCGTCATCACGGTCACGGTAACCTGGGCCGGCGCGTCTCCCGATGTCATGGAATCCGCAGTGGCCGACACCGTCGAAGATGCGGTGATGAGTGTCGATGGTATTCAGCGTGTTCAATCCATTTCGCAGCAGGGAATGACCCAAGTCACGATTCAATTCAATTTAGACCAAGACATCAACGCCGCTCTCGAGCAAGTGCAGACCAGACTTTCTCAAGCACAGAAAACATTACCACAAACAATCGACCCACCCGTGATCACGAAAACCAATCCAGCCGATCAGCCGATTATTTGGATTGCCGCCTATGGAGATCAAAACATCACCCTCCGTGATCTCGGGCTATTTGTTCGCGATCATCTCAAAGATTCCATCACCACCGTCAGTGGTGTGGGCGACGTTTTTTTCGGCGGCTATGTGGACCCGCAAATGCGAATTTGGCTAGACAATACCAAACTGGCCCAGTCTCAAATCACGGCGCAAGACGTGATCGACGCCGTGAACTTGCAACATCAACTCTCACCCACGGGCTATCAAGATGTGCGCGATCAAGAATCCTATGTGCGAGTGCACTCCGAATTCACGAACGCTCAGGAATGCTCCGATCTCCTGCTTCCCACTCGCGGAGGGGGCGTGCCGATCTTCCGAACCATTCGCATTCGTGACGTGGGCTATTGTGAAGAAGGAACGGATGAGATTCGTCGAATCTCTCGTTATAATCAGAAGGCGCCCACCATCGGCCTCGGTGTGATCAAACAACACGGTACCAACGCGGTAGCGATTTCAGATGCAATCAAAGCCAAAATCAAAGATCTCAGTTCGGTTCTACCGAAAGGGATGAAGATGGGAATCGTCACCGATGCGACGGTTTTCATCCGCGACGCGATTCACGAACTCTTACACACTCTGGGTCTCGCCGTCTTGCTGACATCGATTGTATGTTATTTATTTTTGGGTAGCTTCAGTTCGGCGTTCAACGTGATCATTGCCATTCCGGTTTCCTTGATCGGCGCCTTCATTTTTCTTCATGCCTTCGGGTTCACCATCAATACCTTCACGATGATGGCACTCTCCCTTTCCATCGGGATCGTCGTCGACGACGCGATCATGATGCTCGAAAACATTACCCGACATCGTGAAATGAAGGAAACACAAGTTCAGGCTGCCATCAAAGGCGCCAGAGAAATTACTCCTCCGGCCGTTGCAGCATCCATCGCAATTCTGGCGATCTTCGTGCCAGTGGTTTTCATGAAAGGAATCATCGGAAAATTTTTCTTTCAATTTGGAATCGGTCTTTCGGTTGCCGTTCTCCTTTCTCTCTTGGAAGCCCTCACCCTCGCCCCGATGAGATGTGCGCAATTCCTAAAAGTCGGGCACAGTAATTTCATCACCCGCATCGTCGATTCAGGAATGCAAAAATTAAGACACTTCTACGAGGCCCGGCTTCGTTTCGTTTTACGCCATCGTTGGATGGTCCTGATCACGGCGTGCGTATTATTCGCTTCTTCCCTGTTGATTGCAAAAACACTCCGTGGTGAATTCATCCCGCCTCAAGATCAAAGCCGATTCATGGTCACGATTTATACCAAGATGGGTTCATCCCTCAAATTTACGGATGATATTTTCAAGGAGGCAGAAAAATTTTATGCCTCGAGAAAAGAAGTCGATGGTTATTACATTGCGGTCGGTGGTTTCGGTGGAGGACTGGTCAACCAGGGAATCACCTTCCTCACGATGAAGGATCCGTCTGAACGCCCGACTACTGAGCCATTCAAGAAGAGACCGAGCCAACAGGACTTCATGAAGTTCACACGAGAACAGCTTAGTAAAATTCCCGGAGTGGAACGGGTCTCTATTTTAGATCTTTCACTCACGGGCTTTAGTGCTCAGCGCGGTTATCCAATCGAATTCGAAGTGCAGGGACCAGATTGGGAGCGATTGGCGGAGCTCTCCCAAATCATGAGAACAGATTTGAAAAACTCAGGCCTCATGGCGGACGTAGACACGGATTACAATCCAAACATGCCGGAAACTGAAATCATTCCGAAGCGCGCGTTTGCCAGTACGGAGACGGTTCCGATCACCGCGATCTCCAACACTATTGAAGCGATGGTGGGCGGGGTGAAACTCCTCCCCAACAAATACACCGATTCCTCCGGCCATCGCGACGACATTCAGGTAAAACTTCTACCCCAACAAAACCAGGACGAGGTAGACATCGCCAATATCTGGGTGAGAAATATTAGCGGAGAAGTGCGCCCCCTCAAAAACCTGGTGGATTTGGCACCGGGAAACACCTTGCTCACCATCACTCGCTACAATCGCGAACGCGGGATCAGTATCTTTGGAAACTTCGCTCCTGGAAAATCACAAACCGAGGTCGTGAATTATATTCAGGCACTCGGAAAGAAAACATTGCCCGAGGGTTATCACATCACCCTTTCGGGAAGTACCGAGGCCTTTCAACAATCCTTTCAAAGCCTATTCATCGCGCTCATTCTCGGCATCTTGGTTGCCTACATGGTGCTAGCGAGCCAGTTCAACAGTTTTCTCCACCCGATCATCATCCTCATGGCCCTTCCTTTTAGTTTAACCGGCGCCTTGATCGCCATGAAACTCACCAACACCTCCACCAATATTTACAGCCTCATCGGAATTTTGTTGCTCATGGGAATCGTAAAAAAGAATTCAATTTTGCTCGTCGACTTTACGAACTTGAAAAGGAAAGAAGGACTCGACGTCAACGAGGCACTCCTTGCCGCCTGCCCTATTCGTCTTCGTCCGATTCTGATGACCTCGATTGCGACGATCGCTGGCGCTATTCCCGCGGCGCTCGCACTGGGTTCGGGCTCCGAGCTGATTCGTCCGATGGCGATTGCGGTGATCGGCGGCGTTCTGCTTTCCACTCTCCTCACCCTATTTGTCGTTCCGAGCGCCTATAGTTTAATGGCTAAGCTAGAAAGTCATCGTCACGAGGATGCCCTAAAAGAGGCCTTAGACCTCATGGGCGAGGGAGAGACTTCGCGACCAGGCTTACGAGTAGAGCACTCAAGCATTATTCAACAAAAAGAGTTGAATCGTAATCTGCCCGTCGTTAAGGATTGAAGAATTCAGCTAAATGCGCTATCATTCGGCTCGGATTGGAACCAATAAAAATGAATAAAATATTACCCCTAATTTTGATGAGTCTCGTTGCCGCTAACTCTAGTTTTGCTTCTTGCAAACTCTCGACTGCTGATTTTTCAAAACTGAAAACCCGTCTCGGAATTAAAGACGGCGTACAAGATAACGATCGTTCGATTTCCAATTGGGTTCACCTTCAAAAAGCTCTCCTAGACAGCAATATTGTGGAAGTGTCGGATGCGAGCACCGCAACTATTTTCTTCGCCGAAAGTTTCGAAAACACCGGCATGGTTCAATACGCAGCGAGCCTCGCTCCTTCTCAAGATGGCCGTGTTGCAATTTCTGCTTCAAACTTGGTTTTGAAAAAAGACGCGGGCGCGGATACCAAATTCGACAGCAGAGATGGCAAAAGAATTGCTGATTTGATTTTTGGAATCATCGATAACGCTAAATCTTTTTGCGAACATTCGAACGACTAAAATCCTACGTTCAAACCGGGCACCACTGAAAAGAGCCCTTGAGTGTTAAAATTGAGCAGACCGATTTGAATCCCATGAAGATTCTCGGTGAGGTTCACGAGTCCTATTTGAAATCCGTATACTTCCTTCGCCTTGTTGAAGAAACCGATCTCGAGTCCTACTACCTTGGTGAACTCGGTAAGATTCAAGGCCGCGATGATGAGTCCAGACGAGGTCGATTCCGCAAAGTTGTGATTGAGGATTGCGGCTGCCTGAACCCCAATCAAGTGAGCCTTACTCACGTTAAAATTGGCGATCGCAGCGAGCTGGGCACCAATCGCCGTGCTCTCCCCTTTGTTCCAATTGAAAAGCCCGGCAAGCTGGAGACCAACCATCTGATGATTCGTAATGTTTCCAAGCCCTCCGAAGTCAAATCCATAAACCTCGAGATGTGAACCCACTAATAGGTTGAGTCGCACTCCCGTAATCGAGAATCGATCGTCGGGAATCTCTACCGGTGGAAATAGCGAAATGCCGAGCGGCGACATCGCCGCTTGGCAATGTGGAACCAGAAACATCAGCACCATGAGAGGGAATGGAAAAAGAAAATACTTCATGCTCCTTAAATGATCATCGTCTTCATTTTATAAAACAAGTTTACTAAAACACCGCTTTGCGTAGGTAAATTTGCATCAAAAATGAATCATTGAGTTACGCCAGTGTAACTCCAAAGAATTACGATTTTGATGACGGTCGAGCATTATCAATATTAATTTTTTAATGCTCGGTCTGCATCATCCGAAAATAAATAGGGTTTGTTAAAAAATTGAACTTTTTTGGTATTTCCTCCGCTAGCAAACCGATCATTCGATCACTATTGGAACGAGATTTTTCGATCAAAAGAAGACATTCACCAGTCGATGAAGGGCGGCGTGGCTGTTTTTCTCAATGTGCAACGCGTTAATTTATAGCTTTTCGATAATTCAACGTCGCCCAAAATTCAATTTTCCGTTACACTTTTCGAGCAATGGCAACTACAGAAAACTCCAGCTTTCAACCCGTGAAATCCGATGTGAACTTTCCTGCACTTGAAGAAAAACAACTCAAGTTTTGGGACACGAATCAAATTTTTGAGAAATCGATGAGCAATAGCGAACATACGAAATCGTTTAGCTTCTACGATGGTCCCCCCTTCGCTACCGGACTTCCTCACTACGGACATTTGCTCGCTGGAACCTTAAAAGACATCGTACCTCGCTTTTGGACCATGAAGGGTTATCGCGTTCAACGCCGTTTCGGTTGGGACTGTCATGGTGTTCCGGTTGAATTTGAAATCAATAAGACTTTAAATCTTCACACCCGCAAAGACATTTTGGAATATGGCGTAGGCAATTACAACAATGCTTGTCGTAGCATTGTAGATCGTTATTCCACTGATTGGAAAAAAACCGTGAGACGCATGGGTCGCTGGGTAGACATGGACCACGCCTACTTCACGATGGACGTGAATTTCATGCAGAGCGTGTGGTGGGTATTCCAACAACTCTTTAATAAAGGCCTGATCTATGATGGGCTCAAAGTAGTTCCTTACTCTACAGGCATTTCCACGCCGCTTTCCAACATGGAAGCGAATTTGGATTACCGCGAAGTGCAAGATCCAGCGATCACCATTACTTTTCCACTGAAAAAAGATCCAAGCGTTTCGATCCTCGCTTGGACGACTACGCCTTGGACCCTTCCGAGTAATATGGGACTCGCCGTGGGAACCAAAATTGAATACGTGCAGGTGAAAGAAATCGCCACGGGTAAACAGTTTATTCTCGCCGAAGCACGTCTTCCGGCTTTCGAGAAAAAACCGGGCGAGACTTTTGAAGTGGTGAGAAAAATGATGGGCTCCGAACTTCTTGGTTTGGAATACACTGAGCTTTTGCCATACTTCTCGAACAAAAGAGCAGAAGGTGCTTTTAAAGTAATTGAATCCGACCACGTCACGACCGATAGTGGTACCGGTGTCGTCCACATGGCTCCCGCTTACGGGGAAGAAGATTTTTATGCCTGCAAAAAGCATGGCGTTCCTCTCGTGAATCCGGTCGATGATGATGGAATGTTCACGGCAGCCGTAAAAGATTTCGAAGGCCGTCGCGTGAAAGAAGCGGATAAAGATATTATCCTTCGCCTGAAAAACGACGGACGACTTTTCAAGCAAGACACACTCGTCCACTCCTATCCATTTTGTTATCGCTCCGGCACCCCACTCATCTATCGTGCAGTATCGAGTTGGTTTGTTTCCGTGGAAAAAATTAAAACAGAAATCGTCGCCGCCAATAAGACCACGAATTGGGTTCCAGAAAATCTCCGTGACGGCCGTTTTGGAAACTGGCTAGAAGGCGCTCGCGATTGGTCGATCTCCAGAAGTCGTTTTTGGGGAACGCCTCTTCCGATCTGGAGAAATAAAGAAGGTGAAATCATTTGCGTGGGCTCCCGAGAAGAACTCGAAAAACTTTCTGGCGTAAAGGTGAATGATCTTCACAAAGAATACGTGGACGAAATCACCATTCCCTCACCGACCGGAAAATCTCCGCTCAGGCGTATCGAAGACGTGCTCGACTGTTGGTTTGAAAGCGGATCCATGCCTTATGCTCAATGGGGTTATCCTTTCGCCCACCAGGAAGATTTCGATAAAAACTTTCCGGCAGACTTCATCGCCGAAGGTTTGGATCAAACTCGCGGTTGGTTCTACACTTTGATGGTGATCGGGGTCGGCTTATTCGGAAAATCTCCGTTCAAAAACGTAATCGTGAACGGAATGATCTTGGCTGAAGACGGCAAGAAGATGTCGAAGAGTTTAAAGAACTATCCTGATCCCGAAAAAGTTTTGGGTGAACATGGTGCCGATGCACTTCGCTTGTACATGATCGATTCGCAAGCAGTGCGTGCCGAAGAACTGCGTTTCAGTGATAAAGGCGTGCGCGAAATCGTTCGCCGCATTTCTCTGCGTTGGTGGAATTCTTATTCCTTTTTTACAAACTATGCGAGTATTGATCACTTTAGCCCGCGGGGCGACTACGCGAAGTCTCCCAACTTGCTCGATCAGTGGATCTTGTCGCGCTTGAACTCCCTCATCCAGCACACCAATCAAGAAATGACTGCGTATCGCCTTTACACGGTGGTGCCTGAGCTTCTCCATTTCATCGAGTCCCTCACCAATACCTACATCCGTTTCAATCGCCCTCATTTTTGGCGCGATGGAATGCCGGAAGATAAACGTTATGCCTATGAAACGCTTTATCACGTGCTCATGACCCTCTCGAAAGTCATGGCACCTTTTGCACCGTTCCTGGCGGAAGAAACCTACCAGAATCTTTCCAAGGCCAGTGCAAATGCAAAAGAAAGTGTGCACCTCGAGATGTTTCCAGACGCGGAAACCAAGTTCATCAATCCTGAACTCGAAGCTGCCGTTGCTCGGATGGATGCTCTCGTGATGCTCGGTCGGAATTTGCGCGAGAAGATCAAGATCAAGGCAAAGATTCCTCTTCTCACGATGAAAATCATTCACCGTGATCCAAAGGCATTGGCGAGCTTGAAAACCCTGGAAGCTTACTTCCAAGATGAACTCAATATCCGTAAATTTGAATATGTTACGGACGAAGAGAACTATGTCCAAGTGAAGGCGAAGGCTAATTTCCCGGTCCTCGGTAAAAAAGTAGGGCCGAAGATGAAGGCAATTGCAGCCCAAATCGATAAACTTTCACTCACGGATCTGGAAACCCTCGAGAAAGGCGCAAGTCTCACCATCGATGGCGAAGCAATCACGATTGCAGATATCGAAATTAAACGTAGCTCCAAGGGAGAGAAACCGACGATTGCTGCCCATCAGTTGATTTCCATCGAGGTGGATCCTACCCTCACCGACGAACAAATCTTGGAAGGTCTGTCTCGCGAAGTGATGCGGAAGATTCAACAAGCGCGTAAAAATGCGGATCTGAAACTCGACGCACGCATTGAGCTTTCACTTTTTGTGGAGGGAAAACTTCTCGAGGCTGTGAAGGCCCACGAAGCAACCCTCAAGAGCGAGACCCTCACTTCCAAGCTTAGCTATGCCGCGAGTGCGGAAGCCTTGACTGGAACTCACACTGAAGTGGCGACCGACATTGAAGAAGGTAAAGTTGGAATTGGACTGAAAGTAGTTTAACGATGAACAATCGAGTTTGGTTTATTACCGGATGTACTAGCGGTTTTGGAAATATCCTTTGCAAGCAATTGCTCGCGAGGGGAGAACTCGTCGTCGCGACCGCGCGAGCACCAGAAAAACTGGAAGCTCTTCGTGAACTTGCTCAAACCCCGAATCAGCTTTTGATTTTAAAACTCGATGTCACCAAAAATGATGAGATCAAGACGGCTGTTGCTGAAACTTTGAAAAAGTTCGGTCGCATCGACGTGCTCATCAATAATGCGGGCTACGGCGCGACAGGCGCACTTGAAGAAGTGAGCGAAGTAGAAATTCGTCGCAATTTCGAGACGAATGTTTTTGGACTTTTTGAGGTCACTCGCGCAATTCTTCCCACGATGAGAGCTCAAAAATCGGGGCACATCATCAATCTTTCATCCGTCGCTGGAATGGTCGCCAAACCCGGCGCGGGAGTCTATGCTGCGACCAAGTTCGCGGTGGAAGGAATGTCGGAAGCGCTTTCTGGAGAACTCGCACCCTACCACATTAAAGTTTCATTGATTGAACCGGGCGGATTCAGAACTAATTTTGCAGGAAGCGCACTTAGTGTTGCGCCTCCGATGAAGGAATACGACGAGTCCCTCGCTAAAATCAGGGAAATGTACGCCACCATCAGCGGTCATCAACCGGGAGACCCTGAAAAAGCAGTCACCGCGATGATGGATCTTGTGGATCATGCTCACCCACCCTTCAGACTCCCCATGGGAAAAATAGCGCTCGCCTCAATTCGCGCGAAACTCGCTCAATACGAAAAAGAAATGAAAGAGTGGGAAAAGATTATTGAGGGAACGGACTACTAAGTCTCATCCTTCTCAATGCCCGGAGTAGTTTTCACTTCTTGAATTAGGGCACCCTCTTGAAATAAACAGAGAGTCCCACGATCCAAAGTGACCCAAGTTTCATTATTCGTCAGTGGGTAGGTTGCAATCACGGCAACTTGATCTTTGTCTGTGGTCACTTGTCCAAAATCAATTTGCACGTCTTTATCTTTTAATTTGGCCTGGGTAAATGGGGCACGACGAACAATATAAGAAAGATTAGTCGAACAATGAGCGAAGAAGAGATCCCCGTTTGATAGGAGGAAATTGAATTCGACTTCATTTGCCGCGATCTCCAAGGTAAGACGCGTGATCTCATCAAAGAGCTGAACCTGTGTGGGTGCCTTGGTCCCAAATTTTTTCTTCAACTCCTGAAGCAAATAACAAAATGCATTCTCGCTATCGGTATTACCCACGGGCAAGTAGGTTCCGTCAAATTTCGGTTTAAAGGTTTCGCCGAGATCGCCGTTGTGTGCAAAAATCCAGTATTGTCCCCAAAGCTCTCGCATGAAGGGATGGGTATTTTCCAAACGAACTTCGCCTTGGGTTGCTTTTCGAATGTGGGAAATTACATTTTTAGAATGAATCGGATAATTTCGAACGAGTTCTGCGATCGGTGAATGTGCCGAGGCCTTCGAGTCGAGAAATTGGCGAACGCCCTTCCCTTCAAAAAATGCGATCCCCCAACCGTCTTGGTGCTCGTCCACAAGACCACCGCGGGCTTGAAATCCGGTGAATGAAAAACAGATGTCGGTAGGAACGTTGCAGTTCATTCCCAGGAGTTCACACATATTAAAATAATCTCATCCAACAGAGTCGGGCGCAAGTATTACCCGCCCTGACTAGTCTTGGCACCTCAATTGCACTGTTTTTAGTCATGATTCGGAAATTAAAATCAGGCGAATATCGGCTCTATTCCCGTAAGAAAAACCCAGCGACAGGCAAACGCAGAAACTTAGGTACCTTTAAGTCTCTCGCTGGGGCAAAACGACACGAACAAGAGGTCCAGTATTTTAAACGCAACGGAGCTAAGCACCCGTGAGCGGGGTCAAGTACTTTAAAAAAATTGACGAGGCGGCCAATTGGATTCTCGATCGCTTTGAATCCTCCCTCTCTCTGGCGATGCCCCTTGGCCTCGGAAAACCAAACCAACTAATCAATACGATCTATCAAAAAGCAAAAGCACGCCCCTCATATGAACTAAAAATATTCACTGCCCTCTCCTTGGAGCTTCCACATTCCGATCAAGATCTGCAAAGACGATTTCTCGAACCGTTTAAAGAAAGACACTTCGGAAAAGACTATCCAGAATTGCAATACACACTAGACATTACTCGAGGTCAGCTCCCTCCCAATATCGGCGTCTATGAATTCTACTTTCAGGCGGGAAAGGCTCTGGGCCTCTTCGAGTATCAACGAAACTATATCAGTTTGAATTATACCCACGTCGTCCCCGCGGTGTATGAACGTGGGATTCAATTATTCATTTGCATGATTTCCAAAAATCCAAAAACGGGCGCGAGCTATAGTCTGAGCTGCAACCCCGACGTGACTCTGGATCTGGTCGACTATTACCGGAAAAATGGACGCCCTTTAAAAGTTGTTGGTGTTATTCATCCAGACTTACCATTCATGGCCGGTGATGCCGAAGTAGATTCGGATTTTTTTGATGCCATTGTTGATTCTCCCGAAGTGAATCACCAGCTTTTTGCTCTTCCACACCTTAAGATCAGCGATCAAGATTATTTGGTTGGTCTCCAGGCGAGTCTCCTCGTTCAAGATGGAGGCACACTTCAAGTGGGAATCGGCTCTTTAGGAGACGCATTGATCTATTGTCTATGCTTGAGACAAGAACATCCTGATGTCTATCAAAAACTCACCACCGTACTCATCGAAAGTCGTTTTCAGAATTCTCCTCATCGATTTGAATTTCATCAAAAGCCATTCGAGATCGGCCTCTATGGAACGAGCGAAATGGTGATGGATGGATTCATGCATCTACGAAACGCAGGGATTCTCAAACGTGAGGTTTTCGATCAGGATGAAAAAAAATCCTGCTATCTCCACGGTGCATTTTTCTTGGGATCTAAAGATTTCTATCGCTGGATGGGAAAACGTTTTGAAGAAGGCGATGCAGGACTCTCCATGACTCGCGTTTCAAAGGTGAACGATCTGTACGACCCCCATGAATTGGCAATTCGTCGTCAACGGGTGAAAGCACGTTTCTTTAATATGTGCATGGATCTCACCGTGCTGGGAGGTGTGGCGGCAGACACGCACGAAGACGGTCAAGTGGTCAGTGGCGTTGGCGGGCAATACAATTTTGTGGCGATGTCGCATGAACTCCCCGACTCCCATGCGGTGATCATGTCGAGAAGCACCCACGGTTCGGGCTCCAAAAGGAAATCAAATGTACTTTGGGCCCACCCCCAGCTGACAATCCCAAGGCATTTGCGTGATGTGTTCATCACGGAATATGGCGTCGCGTTCACCCGTGGTAAAACAGATGAGGAAACCATTTGCGCGATTGTCGAAATCGCTGATTCCAAATTTCAGGACGACCTGATCAAAACTGCCGTAAAAAATGGAAAATTATCGTCCCAATATCGGGTTCCGGAATGGGCCAGCCAAAATCGCGGAGAAAATATTTCCGAGCTTTTGGCTCCGTTTAAAAAAGAAGGTTTCTTTTCACCCTTTCCCTTCGGTAGCGATTTCACTCCCGTTGAAGAAAGACTATTGGCGGCATTGTCGTCATTAAAAGAACTTCAAAGTCATCCCCTCAAAATTCCAGGAGTGCTCTTATCGGGAATGAGAATCGATGCCCAAAAATATGAAGAAGAACTCACTCGAATGGACTTGTTCAAGCCAAAAAATCGGATGGAGTGGAGCTATCAGAAATTGTTGCTAGCCTTCCTCAAACTCCCGAAGTAAGCTGAAACTCAGATATGTCGATAAAAACAGGAATTCTCAGCTGCATTTTACTCACCTCCGCACCATGCCTTGCGCGTGCTGTGGAAACGATCGCTTGCGCAGATCAAAATGCGGATTGGAAAGTCGACTTCAGTCTCGATGGGAAATATGTTTCCAATCTTAAATTTACACTTCGCGATCAGCTGATGGCCTCATTTCCCGTGATGACTGCTCAGGTCAGTCACTTTGGAAGAAGGTACCATTATGAATTAAAGTTTGATCAGCAATCTTATTTCAGTTTCGATCGCCGGAACAACAATCCTACTTTCGCTGGTTCTTTCCTGCTCACCCAAGATCCGATCGGTCTTGAAACCAATGTGATTTGCAATGCCCACTGAAACCAAGCCCAAGAAAAAGAATGCGCTTCCGACTTTCAATTTCGATGCAATCGGGATTGCTCAAACTCCTTTTACACAGCGCTTCGGGATTCCGAGGCAACCGGGACTCGTTCCCGAAGCAAAAGGCATTCTCAAAATCAATGGCCATCCTGATTTTCAATATGCCTTGAAACGTCTCGAAGAGTTTTCACATATCTGGGTCGTCTTTGTATTCCATGCCCACGGCGGCAACAAATGGAAGCCAACGATCCGTCCGCCCCGTTTGGGTGGGAAGGAAAAAGTGGGTGTTCTATCTTCCCGCTCTCCTCATCGTCCGAATCCGATCGGCCTCTCCGTCGTCGAACTCGATCGGATTGATTTTACGGCAAAGGGTGGACCTGAAATCCACGTCAAAGGCGTCGATCTACTCGATGGCACCCCGATTCTGGACCTCAAGCCCTATATTCCTTATGCCGACTCTGTCCCTCATGCGAATTCGGGTTGGGCCCACGAAGAAATCAAAAAAACAGAAGTGTTTTTTGAAGCTCCTGCCCTGGAAAAAATTCGCGAAGCCGAGAAAAACGGTTATCCTGATCTCAAGGAGTTTATCGAGCAACTTCTCACGATTGATCCACGACCCGGTTTTCAAAAACGGGAACTTCCGCCAGATGCGGATCACTCACAGGGAAAAGATTTCGGCTTGCTCGTAAAAGATTACGACGTTCAATGGAAAATCCTGGATCAGAAATTCGTGGTTTACGACCTGGTGAAGACACAGAAGAAAATACCGTCAAAAAAAGTATCTTCTCCTTAGCCTCATTTACCCTCTCTCACCGATCTCTCGCCCGTTTCCGTGCTCTTTTCGGCTTCTTCATCCTTTTTGACTTAGTTCAACACTTTGCTGATATTCGCCTCTTCTATACTTCAGAAGGAATCGTATCGCTCGAAATTGCCAGAATATTTGCATCGAGCTGGCACCATTCGATTTACATGATGAGTGACTTACTCACGATTCAGACTTCTCTTTATCTCCTTCATATCGCCCTCGCCTTTTGCTTCATGATCGGACGAGGACTTCCCTTCGTCACGCTCCTTCTCTGGATTTTTCAAGCCTCACTTCGGAATCGAAACTTCGGCATTAGTGACGGCGGAGATGATCTCAGCGTCATCCTCCTGTTTATCAGCATTTTTTTACCGATGACCGAAGCTGAGAACAAAAACGAAAACCTTTTTACGAGAATCTGGAACGCACTTTGGAGTTTAGTCTTCGTCGTCCAGCTCCTTTCGATGTATTTTTTTTCCGGACTGAAAAAAAGTGATCTATCCTGGACCAATAGCTTTACCGCCAGTGAATTAGCCCTCCGTCTCGACAACATGACTTCATCCTTCGGGCATTTTTTGCTTCAATTTCCAAGTTTGCTCAAATTTTCCACGGCACTGGTAGTCGGACTCGAACGCATCGGTCCGATCGTGTTTCTTGCATGCTACTTCGTACCCTTGCCCATCTCTTCGCGAATCAAAAAGCTTCTTTGCATCTTATTCATGTTATTCCACGTTGCCATCCTCGCGACCTTTCGATTGTGGGCCTTTCCACTGATCTGCATTTCGGCGTGGGTCGCTCTTTTTCCCTCTCAAACAGATGCCACCACCTCCGATCATTTGGCACCACGAACGGGAAAAGCGTTCTATCCATTTCTCGTGGTACCTCTCGTGATTCTCCTCACGATCTTCGATTGGAACCTCCTCGATGTGCAACCCGGCTTCATCCTCTCGGAAGGCATTCGAGCAGTGGGTCAGCAACTCTCTCTTTGGCAAAACTGGGGAATGTTTGCACCCTTTCCCACTTTGAATAATCAACACCTCAGTATCATCGGCACCAAAGCCGATGGAAGCGAGAAAGACTTATTCGACGAATCGAAATGGCGTGAAAACCGCCACCGAGTAAAATATCTCGTTAACATCAGCACGATGGACAATCTTTATATTGGGGGACTCGCCAGGTATTATTGCCGGCAAAATCCGGATATCACCCAGCTCAGAATCGAAACTCACAATTCCATAATCAACAAAGCTAGTTTCGTGGTGAACAATGAAGAGAGGACGCTCTGGACTCAGGACTGTGTTTCGAAGTAAGCATCGAGAGAGTTCACGAGAAGTGCGATCACTCGATCCGCTTTTTTGGGTTCAATACGATGAACCATGCGTCCCATAAAGTTAATCGCAAAATTACTCGCCATCAAGAGCAGCACCAAGGACTCCAATTGCTCGGCAGATATTTTCTTCTTTTTAAAAAGTTTTTTCATCCGCTCGAGCATCAATGGAACACTTTCGTCGTAAGTTTTGCTCCGAAGAAGATCGCTCATCTTTGGGTCCGTGAGGGCCTGAGAAACCGCGATCCGAATGAACGCCTGTTTTTCTTCGAGATGGCTCAGTCCACATTGAAAAAATTCACCCAATGCATCTTTCAGATTTGCTGCTCCGTCCAAACTTGGGATCCAAGCCGTTGCAGGACAATCCTGGCCTTTCGCGCCAATGATTTGCTTAGAAGCAGCGTCGTCTTTCAACACGGCAATCAACAAACCCTCTTTACCACCGAAGTATCTGGCGATGAGAGCCTCATTCACTTTGGCTTTCTGGGCAATCTCTAAGGTGCGGGTTCCGTCGAAACCTTTAGACGCAAAGAGTTGGGTGGCTGCCTTGATCAGGGCCTTTTCCGTTGCTTCTCGATTTCGTTTTTTAGGCGCTGTTTTCGCGTCTATTTTTTTTGGAGGTTTCATCTTATGTAATTGACTACATACTTATTTGGAAATACAACAAAAAGCAACTATGAATCGTTCAATCCTGATCTACACCAGCCTTTTGGCCGGGTTATTTGCCACTTTGTCTGTTTTTGCCGAAACTACTCCAGCTAACTCATCGCAGCAGCTCACCTTGGATCAATATCTGGAACAGGTGAAGAAGTCTTCTCCTGGAATGAATGCCAGTTCATTGCAAATTCAGGGAACGATAGAAGCGTCGAAAGAAGGAGAATTGGTTTACTCCCCTCACTTCACCTTCAATGGGAATTACACGAATGATAAGAGACAAGTCACCAACTTCCTTCTCACCGGCACGGTGACGTCCGGAGACAATATGGTTTTCGGAGTGGACGAGCAGTTCAACTTCGGTCTCAAAGCAAATCTATCCTACAATCTCACGAACACTCTCACGACCGGAATTTCTCCTCTTTTATATCCGCCTGGAAAATTTCAGTTCAGCATGGGCCAAATAGAGCTCGACCTCACCCAATCTCTTTGGAAAAACGGTTTCGGTGTTGAAACCAGAGCAACGGCGACTCTCGCCGAGGCATCTTCTCTCGCCTCGCACTACTCGGAACGATACAAATTGAAACAACTTTTGTCTCAAGCGGAAACGGCGTACTATAAACTTGGAATTGCGCGAGAAGCATATCGACTTCAAGAAGAGATTCTAGACCATGCTAAAAAAATTCTAGAGTGGTCTGACCGTCGCGCCAGGAATCAACTCGCCGATAAGAGCGACATGCTCCAGGCAAAGGCTTCCTATCAGCAACGTCAACTTGATTTGGAAGCCATGAAAAATGATCAGCGTTCCGCGCAGCTGACCTTCAACACCCTTCGCGACTCCACTGTGGAAGAAGTGAACGAGAGCGTTGCTCCGATCAACACTCAATCGATTCTAGATATTCAAGCGCCCAAACGGGCTGAAGTCACCGACGACGTCAAAGCTGCCGAACAAAATGAACGGGTAGTCGTTGCTAACAATGAACTCTCACGCCAGAAGGCCCAGCCAGATCTTTCCCTATTTGGAACCATTGCCTACAACGGTGTGGATACGTATTTATCGTCTGCCCTCGCCGATTCATTTAGCACCAAACATCCGGAATATGTGATTGGAGTTAAATTCTCCTACCCACTATTTTTCCTAGACACTTCCGCGGTTCGCTCGGGCCGAATCAAACAACAACTTGCAGCGGAGTCTCAAACCGTTCAAACCCGTCTCGACAACGCTCAAAACTGGGTAGACTTGCAGAAGAAATTCTCGGAAACCAAAGGTCGCTTAAAAATGGCGGAAGATCTCGTCGTCGCTCAAAAAGAAAAACTCGATCACGAAAAATATCGTTTCAATTTGGGCCGCACCACTACTTTCCAAGTGCTGACTTACGAACAGGACTACTCTCAAGCCCTGATCACCCGTCTCCACATTGAACAAGAAATTTTAGCCCTTCACTCTCAAATGAAAGCCTACTCGGAAGAATAAGGATCATCTATGAATCTCGCAGAAATCTCGATTAAACGCCCTATTTTCATTACCTGTTTGATTTTCCTGATGTTGGCCGTCGGCACCTACGCGCTGGGGCAACTCGGTGTGGATCTTTTTCCAGACGTCAACTTCCCTGTGGTATTCGTGAGCACTCCTTATCAAGGAGCTGGTCCGGCGGAAATCGAAACCTTGGTTTCGAAACCTCTGGAAGATGAACTCTCTACCCTTCCAGGCATCAAGCGTCTCTCTTCCGTCAGTCAAGAGGGCGTGAGTACTGTGGTTGCGGAGTTCACCCTCGAGACCGACATCAAGTTTGCCGAGCAGCAAGTGCGCGACCGTGTGGGTGGTGCAAAACGTTTCTTACCTAAAGACATCGATGAACCCGTGATCCGTCGTTTGGATCCAGCCGATCAACCGATCATCATGCTTTCCCTCTCTTCCAAAGAAGCCCTTTCAGAGGGAGACATGTTCGATATCGCCGACGACACGATCCGCCCGAAGATCGAGCAGATCGATCAGGTCGGTCTCGTGGAAGTCATTGGTGCCCGGAAGCGCCAGATTAAGGTTTCTCTCGACGCGAAAAAACTAAAGGCGCGAGAACTCAGCGTCACTAACGTCAACATGAAGATGCAAACTGCGGGAGAAAACATCCCGGCAGGAAAGCTCGATACTCATGCTAAGGAAGCAGTCGTACGCACGATGGGCCAATACACCTCACTCGACGCGATTGGAAATACGATCATCAATTTCTTCGGAGGTGAAAACGCTCTCCGCCTGAAAAACGTGGCGAAAATTGAAGACTCCCTCGAAGACGAAAAATCTCGGGCGCTTTCGAACGGAAGCAAGTCTCTCTTCATCAACGTCTATAAACAAAGCGGTGCGAACACGATCGCCGTTGCCGATAACGTTTTGAAGAAAATGCATGCGCTCAACGATATTTTGGCTAAGACAAAAGGAGCTCCTCATCTGGAAATGGTTCGCGATGGTTCTGCGCCAATTCGCATGAACGTTTTAGACGTGAAAGAATCGATCGTGATCGGGATTGTGCTCGCGGTCGTCGTCGTATTTTTCTTTCTTGGAAACGTGCGTTCTACCCTCATTACGGCACTTGCCCTCCCGAACTCCCTTCTCGGTGCCTTCGTACTCATGTGGATTGCGGGCTATACCGTGAACATGATGACCTTGCTTGCTCTTTCACTTGCGGTGGGCCTCCTCATCGATGATGCCATCGTCGTCCGAGAAAATATTTACCGGCACATTGAAATGGGAAAAACACCGATTCAGGCCGCCCTCGACGGTACCAAAGAAGTTTCTCTCGCCGTCATCGCCACCACTCTCACCGTCATCGCCGTATTCGGCCCGGTTGCTTTCTTAAAAGGAGTCGTTGGTCAGTTCTTCAAACAATTCGGATTTGTGGTTTGTTTCGCGATGATCATCAGTTTGTTCGATGCCCTCACGATCGCGCCAATGTTGTCGGCATATTTTGCGGGTAAATCGCACAATCGTGGATTCATCGAACGGATGCTCGGGCCAATCCTTGATGCCTTTGAACGTTTTCAAACCGGACTAGAAAACAGCTACGAACGATTGCTCACCAAAGCCCTTGCCCGTCCATTTCTTGCGCTCTCGCTCAGTTTCGGGATTTTTGTTTTCGCGATGGCATCAATCGTATTTGTTCCTAAAACATTCTTGCCACCTCAAGATAACGGGGAATTCGCCGTGAACATCGACCTTCCTCCAGGAAGCTCTCTGGAAGGAACTGCTGAAATCGCAGCTAAAATCGATACGGTGATTCGTGCTAACCCTGAAGTGAGACTCAGCGCTCAAACCGTCGGGAATCAAAACGCCGAATCCAACGTCGCTTCTTTCTACGTGCAACTCGTTCCGAGAAAAGACCGTAAGGTCAATACCTCACAGATGAAGGAAAAAATCCGTGACGAGTTGAAAGAGTTTGCATCCACCAATCCAAAAGTAATCGACTACGATCCAATGGGTGCAGGACAACGTCCATTTAACTTGAACATCATCGGTTCCGACGAGCAACAGCTCGAAGAGTACACCATGAAGCTTCTTGCTGTTTTGAAAAAACACAAGGGCTTGAAGGATGTAGACGTCAACTTTCGTCCGGGTAAACCGGAAGTTCAACTCGACTTAAATCCGAATCGCGCGCAAGAGTTAGGCGTGACTCCGAGCACCCTCGGGCTCGAAATGCGTAACTTGATTGAAGGAACGAATGTCGCAAAATATCGCGTAAACGGTCTAGAATATGACATTCGTACCCGTCTTCAAGAAGACCAACGGAACGTGAACGACAATTACAATTTGTATTTCGTACCGAACCTTAACGGCAATCTGGTGAAACTTTCGGAAGTCGCCGGAAAAATTGAAAAGTTAGGTCCTTCCAAAATCAATCGTCAAGATCGCTCTCGATACATTCAAGTCCAAGCCGATATCGCACCTGGTGCCGGAATGGGTGACGTGATGAAAGACATCGATCAAATGGTCGCCGTCGGTGATCTCAAACTTCCAGCGGGAATGAGATACGCATACGTCGGGCAAGCAGAGAACTTCAAGGAATTGGGAGAGAGTATGGTGACTGCGGTCATCTTCGGTATTCTCTTCATCTTCCTCGTGCTCTCTTCCTTGTATGAGTCGTTCATCACTCCTCTCACGATCATGCTCGCCTTGCCTCTCGCTTTTTGCGGATCTCTCGTTGCCTTGGCGATCACTCAAGAATCACTCAATATCTTTTCAATGATTGGAATGATCATGCTTCTCGGGGTCGCGGTGAAAAACTCGATCCTTCTGGTCGATTATGCCAACCAACTCATTCAAACGGGTGTGGGCAGAACCGAAGCCATGATCAGGGCGGGTAAAGTGCGTTTGCGTCCGATCCTGATGACGTCTTTTGCCTTGATCGCGGGTACGATTCCAATTGCAGTCGGACTCAACGAAGCATCTAAGCAACGGACTTCCATGGGGATTACCATTATCGGCGGTTTGGTGAGCTCCACTCTCCTCACCCTCATTGTGGTCCCGGCATCCTTCTCCTTTATCGATCGGTTTAGGGTCTGGTCCGGAGCTAAAATGAAGGCTATTTTCGCCGTCCATTAAGACGACGATTAGCCGAAAAAGCTTCATTGACACCTAGAGTTACACTTGGTACTAAGCCTCCACTGAATCAACCGGGGGGTTATAACGATGCGCTTGCCACAACTATATTGGGGACTACCACTCATCTTGTTTAGCACTTTATCTGGAGCCCATGAGCTTGAGGGTGCGACTGGAATTCAAGAGCGCGTGAATCGTTTTGTGAACTCTAACCACGCTTACCGCTCTCTACTCGACTATCAAAAAACGGTAGGATTTTCTGCAAAGGTGGCTCGCCAACCTTGGTCGAGTACTTACTGGCCGCTCGATAAAGGAATGGTCGCGAATGCCTACGCTGAACGTGGCGGGCACTCCCGTTACTTCGCGATGAATGAAATGAACTTCGAAAGTCGCATGAGTAAATTTCAACGTCGCATTGAGGGTAAAAAATTGTCGGATGCCGACATCGACGGCATGTCTCCTACTGAAAAATACGACCTCTATCTCGGCGACACCGATTTCACCCTCTCCAAGTCCGTATGGAAATCTCTCGTCGAACATCAAAAAACAGCTAAGTCAAAAAAGATCAAAGACTGGGAAGGAATCTGTCACGGTTGGGCTCCTGCTGCTTCATTCATGAAGCGCCCGGTGAAAGACTTTTCAGTTCAGTCGATCGACGGACAGTACACGATTCCATTCTATCCAGACGACATGAAGGGCCTCGCGAGTCTTCTGTGGGCTAACTCTCTCATTCAGGATAACTCGATGGTGGAGGGCCTCCGCTGCAACACCAATAATCCAGATGTGGATTACGGCTCCGGAAAAGTACTCTACACCCGTTGTAAGGGCGTCAATCCGGGGATTTGGCACTTGAACGTGCTCGGCCTCATCGGCGAAAAGCACATGCCGTTTATCATCAACAAAAATAATGACATTGAAATTTGGAACCAGCCAGTGACCGGATTCGAGTTCAAATACTACAATCCAAAAACGAATGAGACAGGCCGACTTGAGCAAGTGGCGGTTTCAGCAAAATCCATGAATGATCCGCTTTCAAAGTTCCGCGATCCGAATACGGCCTACGTCGTGGGAGTGGACATGAATTTTCAATACATGGACGAAACCGATCCTACGCACGACAAAACCGATGATCCATCCAGAGACTCCGTGGCGATCATGCACATGAAATACGAACTGGAACTCGATGTGGCGTACAATGTTCTCGGCGGCGAATGGACAAGCGAAACCGACCAGGAACGTAGCTGGATTCCGAATTATCCGGCCTTCATGTGGCGCTTTCAATCGGACTATCCGATTGCCGCTTCGGTCGCCGATGCAAAAATTCCACTAAATAAAGACGGAAGCACGATTTACACCGACGCAGCGTTGATGCGTGCACTCAGCGCTACTGCAAGCACTTTTCACTACCAACATTACCGAATTGACGATACCGGCGATCTTGATAAATTAGAACTCGATGAGAATGGCAAACCCATTCCGGCGGGTCTTGAACTTCGTCCTCAACCACTGGGAAGAGTGGTTTATGATCTGATGGACAAGGCAGCACCATGACTGAAACAATGACCCCCGATGTAGTCTCCGAACAAATCCGAGTTTCTGAACCAAAAACATTCGCAGCCTCCTTCACCGGTACCGGAAGCGAATATTTTCGTATCTGGATCGTGAACGTTGCACTCACGATTGTGACTTTCGGAATCTACTCCGCATGGGCGAAAGTTCGCACCAAAAAGTATTTCTATAACCACACCGTTCTTGATGGATCCAATTTCGACTACCATGCAGACCCCATCAAAATCTTAAAGGGACGCATCTTGATTGCGATTTTTTTCGGAGGATATACCCTTGGCGGAAAAATCTCACCGGTAATCGGAATGACCTTCGGTCTCGTGATCATGGCATTGGTGCCTTGGATTCTTGTTCGAAGCATGAGGTTCAATTTAGCGAACAGCTCATTTCGTGGGGTTAGATTTGGATTTGACGGGACCACAAGCGAGTCTTACGGAACTTACATGAAAGCCCTCGCCATCACGATTTTTACTATTTATCTTGGCTATCCGGAAGCTCAAGTGAGTATCAAACGATTCCAGGTAGACAATAGCCGTTATGGAAAATCGAAATTCAACCTCGCGCCTGAGACGAGCTTCTATTCAGTATATGGGCGAGCGGTGCTGATCATGATCCTCGCGATCATATCGGTTTTCGCTATCGTTAAACTCGGGGTCTTTAATGGCGACGACGGCGCAGTCAACAAGAAGATTTTAGTTCCGGTGCTCCTCATGGGCTTCTATGGTGTTCTGATTTTCATCGGCATGTATACGTCAGCAGGAGTTTACAATCTACAAATGAATGGAACCAAGCTCGAGAGTTTGCGATTTAAATCAACGATCAGCAATTCAAAACTCATGTTTGTATACGGAACGAATGTTCTTGCTTGTCTGTTTACCCTTGGACTTCTGTATCCTTGGGCGAAGGTTCGCGTCGCTCGTTCGAAGCTTAGCAATCTAGCGCTTACTGGTGAGGCATCTGCTTTGGAAAAATTTCAGGCGGGCGCGCTCACTGGTGATGGAGCAGTCGCTGACGCTGCTTCCGACTTCATGGAAGTCGATTTGGGCTTCTAAATGGCTCTTCAGATTCCGGGTATTTATTACGACGGACAATCCTCGATCGCCCACCCCGCTAAAATTTCCTATGATGATTCATTTTTCATCATTGAAACCGACTCAGGTACATTCAAAAAAACAGGTCGATTTCTCGCGCGAGTGGGAAGGGCGCCTCAAACCATTGAATTCAATGACGGTGGTTCTTTTCAATCTAGCGAACCGGCATTGATCAAATTGAAAAGTGAATTGGATGGTTTTGACCTCCCATTCTGGCTCGAGAGCAAACTACGCTTTGCTCTGTTATCCGTACTGATCGTATCGAGCCTGATGTTCTATTGCTACCGTTATGCATTTCCAACGATTGCAGAGAAAATTGCGCTTCAGGTTCCGGAATCGGTAAATGATCGGATCTCACAGCAGACCCAGGACCTGATTGAAAACTCAAAAACGCTTACTCCCTCCCAATTGAGTTTTGGCGAGCAGTTCAAAATTCAAACTGTTTTCGAAAAATTGAAAACTATTTTCCCAGGGATGAAGCTAGAGCCAGTACTCAGAAATGGAAAGGAAATTGGAGCCAATGCCTTTGCCCTTCCAAACGGTCATATCTACGTTACCGATCAGATTACCACCAAGTTAAGTGAAGAAGAACTACTCGCCGTTCTTTGTCACGAAGTCGGTCACGTGAACTACCATCACGGGCTCCGTTCGCTCATCGAGAGTTCCGCCATCTCTGTATTTTTGCTGTCGGTGAGTGGCACGATCGATTGGACCGGACTCCCCCTCGCCCTCCTCACCTCCGGCTATTCACGAAAATTTGAAACTGAGGCCGACGATTTCTCGGTGGCGACATTGAAAAAGAACGGCATGAAACCGAGCCTACTTGCCGACGCATTAAAAAAAATCGACAAACCCGATAAAAACACGAACCATCTCTTTGATTGGTTCCTCTCCCACCCCTCCACCCAAGAACGTATTGACCGGATTTTAAAGCAATAGGTGTCGGACACCTTTTTGAGGTGCGCCGAGCATAGAAAAGTTGTCGGGCACCTTTTTTTGGGTTTAAATAGTGCTATGGACTATCTCAACGTTGTGATTCTTGCCGTCATTCAAGGTTTTGCCGAACTCCTTCCCGTTTCCAGTTCTGCTCACGTGATCTTCGCCGAACACCTGCTGAAGCTCGACGCGAGTAAACCCGAGATGACTTTTCTCTTGGTGATGCTTCATACGGGAACGATGTTCGCGGTACTTTATTATTTTTGGTCCCGCTGGAAAAATCTTTTCGCCAACAAAGAGCAATCGAAAAACTTCATCCGTTCTATCGTGATTGCGACCGGTGTGACTGGCGTTCTGGGGCTCGGACTAAAAATAGTGATTGAAAAGATCATTTTGGAACATTTAATGGGATACCAAAAAGGTGAAGTGGAACAACTGTTCAATGTTCTCCCGCTGGTCGCCTCCTCATTATTTGCAGTTGGGATTTTCATTACGATTGCTGGTCTGAAAAAATCACCGAAGAATTTACCGGTAGAGCGAACTACCTTTACCGATCAAGACTCAGCAATGATTGGTTTCGTTCAGGGCTTGTGCCTGCCCTTCCGTGGCTTTTCTCGCTCGGGTGCCACGATTTCAACAGCACTCTTGCGTGGACTCGAGCGCGCGCGAGCGGAAGACTTCAGTTTTGCGCTTGCAGTCGTCCTCACTCCGGCCGTGATCTTGCTCGAGCTAAAGAGATTGCTCGCCACTCGCTCTGAATTGAGCGAACCACTCTCGTCACTGATCCTTCCCAATTTCGTAGGAATGGTCGTGAGTTTCATTGCCGGTCTCATCGCCCTGAAATGGCTTTCGAGTTGGTTGGAGAAAGGCCGTTGGCACTATTTCGGCTATTATTGCCTGATTTTTTCAGCGGTCGTGTTCGCCCAGCATTTTATGCAATAATTTCACTTCGCGCGCGCGAAGTGACTCCTAGGCAAGACGTCGGCACCAGATTTCCGCATGATCCCACCAGCTATTTTGCCGAATTTCCTGATGAATGATTTCAAAACCAGCTAAGCGAAGTAATTCGTTGAGCCCGGTGAGAGTCGGCATCGAACGATATGGAACTCCATCTTTTTCCTGCACACGAGTTTCCGAATTGAAAACCATTCCAGGAGATAGCTCTCGCGGATCGTTGACCATGTGGCTAACGAGGAAAAATCCGCTGGGCTTCAGTACTTTCGAGACCTGGACCAAGGTGCGATTCAAATCGTTCCCAATCAAACAATGAAGACAGGCGGCATCTAGGACCGCATCAAAGGTCGAGCCTCCGAAGGGCAATCCATCGGGAATATTTCCAAGCACAAAATTTCCGCTTAACTTTCGCTCTTTAAATTTTTCCTGAGCCCAATTCACGGCGGTCGGTGAAATCTCGATACCGGTCACCCGATATCCGGCCTCGGCGAAAGGAATCAAACTATCCCCGGCACCACTTCCGAGCTCCAAAATCTGGGCGCCGCATTTTGGAAAATGTGATGACGCCATCAATGCGTCGGCGGTGGTCTTCCAGCCAAGCATCCGCTGCTCGAGACTTTCCCCACCCCAGCCCGAGTGAGCGTTTTCACGAAGAAATCGATATTGGTCTTCATGTTGTAAGTAATTTGGTTTCGACATGGTATCATTCCGCACTTCGCGCGCGCGAAGTGAATTAGCCTTGAGCCGTCACTTCTCTCACCACGACCGATGCACAAGCAAGTCCGAATGCACCGGTAACAAAACTCGAGTTACCCAGAATCACATTCCGATTATCACAATTGAAAAATTCGTTTTTACCCTGAGGACAAACACAACGGAAGCCCTTGCCACCATCGTAATTCAATTCTTTTGGTTCGGTGGTCGGCTCTTCGGAATAAATTGCTGGAATTTTGAATTCACCTGTTTGAGGAAAACCATGCTGATCACGCAAAATCCGACGAACCGCTTTCGCCAATGGATCTTTCTGAGTGAGACCAAGATCAGTCACCCGAATTTGTGTTGGATCCATCTTGCCGCCGGAGCCAGTCGAGGTCACTACGCGGATACCATCTTTGATGCATTTCGCGAGGAGATGGCACTTCGGCGTAATACTATCGATCGCATCAATCACGAAATCCGGTTTTTGCCCGCCTTGGAGTTGGGTCGCTTCAGCGAAAATTTCTTCGCTTAGGCGCTCATTATAAAATTTAGGAATCGCATGTACAGACGCCTGAGGATTAATTTTTCTCAAGCGCTCTTCCATCACACTTGCTTTTTTCTCACCCACGAGACCTTGAAGAGAATGCAGCTGACGATTAAAGTTGGTGATGCAAATTTCATCGAAGTCTACGATGGTAATTTTTCCAACGCCGGAACGAGCAATCGATTCCGCGGCAAAAGATCCCACCCCACCGATCCCGATGATCATTACGTGGGTATTGAATAATTTTTCCATCGCTGTATCACCGACGAGGCGGCCCATGCGATCAAAACGACGGTGCAAACGGTAATTCGCCATCTCCGCGTCGGTCATTGGTAAAATTTGAGGCTCGGCATGGGAATGATCGTGGCCCGCGTGTTCAGTAGTGCTCATAGCGGACGAGAATAGCCGATTTTGTCGAAGTTTTCAGCCAATTTATTCGCCAGTTCTTCAAGGGGTAAGCCTATGATTTCAGCTGTTTTTTGGTAATGCGGGCGGATATCCCATCCTCCCGGATGCATCTTCTCGTTCGAATCGGTTTCGAGGAGTAGCTGCCCCAAAGGTACCTCTTTCATCAGTTTTTTCGATTCGTGGAAGGAGAGATAGGCACCCATCTCGGCGTACACCCGCAAATTTTCCGCGTTTCCAGAAAAGCGATGCAGGATCAGCGGGACTCGACTTGCCTTCTCCTCTTTCAATATTTTCACGGCTTCATCGTGTGCGTGAACAATGTGAAGCACCATCGGTTTTTGATGTTTCACCGCGAGTTTGATCTGCTCACGGAATGCAAAGCGCTGATCTTCAAAACGGGAAGGATCACGCTTCTCCGCATAGAAATCCAAACCAGTTTCGCCCAAGCCATGCACGAGCGGTAACTCTGAGTCCAATTGTTCGAAAATTTTCTCCATCTCGGAGCGAGAGTACTGCTCCACCCACCACGGATGCAGCCCAAAGTGAGTGAAAATCTTTTCTGGGAAATGATGTTGGAGTTGAACCTGCTGTTTCCAATCGGGAGGATGAGTCCCACCTAAGGCGATCTTTTGAATTCCCGCATCGAACGCACCCTGAAGGCGAGCAAGCGCTTCCTTCAGAGGCTCTTGCTGATAATGCGCATGTGCATCGATATACGGAATCACTTGATGAGGGTCAAAAACTCTTTACGCGTCGTTGGATCGGTGAAGAAATCTCCACGCATCGCGGAAGTAATCGTCTTACTATTTTGCTTTTCCACTCCGCGCATCATCATACAAAAGTGGCACGCCTCGATCACAACCGCGACACCGAGAGGTTGGAGCACTTCCATGAGTGCATCGGCCACTTGAGCAGTAAGACGTTCCTGAACCTGGAGCCGACGGGCAAACACATCGACGATCCGCGGGATCTTGGAAAGTCCGATGATTTTTTTATTCGGAATATAAGCAACATGGGCCTTACCAAAAAATGGAAGCATGTGGTGCTCACATAAAGAATAAAGCTCGATGTCTTTCACGATCACCATCTCGCTGGATTCGGCGGCGAAAATTCCTTTGCCGACCACGGTATCCACGCAGGTGCGATAACCGCTGGTTAAAAATTGAATCGATTTTGCGAATCGTTTCGGCGTATCGAGCAAACCTTCACGGGTCGGATCTTCTTCCAAGGCCGCCAAAATCTCTCGGAAACGGGGCTGAATATAATCCAACATTTCTGCTGGGTCGGTTTTATTGAATTTTGGATCCATCGTCATAATGGCCTCACCATAACACAAAAAAAAAAGGGTTGGCGACGCTTGCGCGAGGCCAACCCTTTTCACTTAACTATCTAAGATCTTAGTTGTGTGCTGGAGCAGCTGCTGCTGGAGCTTCAGCTTTTGGAGCTGCTTCTGCTTTTTCGCCTTTTTTCATTTTTTTCTTGTGGTCTTTACCGTGCTTCATGTCTTTATGGTCCATGTGTTCAGCTGCTGGTGCTGCAGTGTTAGCTGCTGGTGCTGCTGCTGTGCCTTCAGCGTGTGCTACTGATACGAAACCAAGTACTGCTACGATTGCGATAATGCTGTTCATGTTGTTCTCCTTGGTTAGCTAAGCTAACCGTGTGTTGTTGTATGACACAAGAATTCCAAACTAATGCGCTTGGTGCAAGCATTTTTTTGACGTTTTTTTAAAAAAGCGTTTTTTTACAAGGCTCTAACAAGAACCGCCACGCCTTGCCCACCGCTCACGCAAAGGGTTGCGACTCCCAAAGCACCTGTTTTTCCCTTCAAAACGTGGGAAAGTGTGACCAAAATACGAGCGCCCGTCGCACCGATCGGGTGCCCCAGTGCGATCGCCCCACCCCGGAGATTGATCTTCTCTATCGGCACTTTCAACTCGCGATTGCAGGCTAAGACCTGCGCCGCAAAGGCCTCATTCATCTCAAATGCTTCAATATCTTGAACCGTAAGACCATGGCGCTTCAATAAATTTTGGGTTGAGGCGATTGGTCCAAGTCCCATTCTCTTCGGGTCCAAGGCCACGGTTTCAAAATCGATCAATTCCAATTCACTGGTGAGTAAACGCTCTCCAGTCACATGAACAAACGCGGAGCCATCAGTCACTCCACTCGCGTTTCCAGCAGTCACCGTTCCATTCACCTTATCAAACACCGGAGGAAGTTTTGCGAGACTCTCCATCGTTGTGGAAGCTCGGCGGTGTTCGTCGTCCTTCAATCCCGGATTTTTTTCGTCTCCTAGAATTTCGAAGGTTTCAGCGTTGAAAAGACTATTTTTCCACGCAAGCTCCGCTTTTTGTTGAGAGAGCAGCGCGAACTCATCTTGTTCTTTTCTGGTGATGCCAAGTTCTTTTGCGAGATAGGTATCTACCGTCGCGCCCATGAGCATGTTCGCCATTGGGCAATGAAATCCGTCTTGGGTCATGCCGTCGACGATCTCGGTATTCCCCATGCGGAGTCCCCATCGCCCTTGAAGTAAAAAATAGGGAGTGTTCGACATGCTTTCCACTCCACCGGCATAGATCGAAGTGGCGCGGCCGAGGGCAATTTTTTCCGCTGCTGAAAACACAGCCGTGAGACCGGACGCACAGGCCTGATTGTAGGTGATCGCTGGAATGGTTTCCGATAGCCCAGAAAAAATAGTTGCCTGACGAGCCGGGTTCGGACGGGCTCCGGCCTGACGGGCGTGTCCTAAGAAAACCCACTCTGGAATCCTAGCCTTTGAACCATCTTTCGCCTCAACACGACGCACAGCTTCTTTTAAAGTGATCGAGGCAAGCTCTCCTGCCGAAAACCGCTTCAAAGCCCCACCAAATTTACCGATGGGGGTACGCGTCGTAGCTCCGATGTATATTGCTTTTGGAAATGCAGACTCTACTTTTGCCATGTTATAGTAAATATCATGTCAGATGATCTGCCACCACAGCGATTTCAGCCGCCCTTCGAATCGCCGTCGGAGTCGTCGCCACTATCATCTGCCACACGAAGCAGCGCTTCACTCCGTGACTCACTCACCTCTTCGCACAAAAAATGGATCATCGTCGTATTGGCCATGATTTCTTTCACCCACATCATGGACTTCATGGTGCTGATGCCACTGGGTCCGAAATTGATGAGTATTTTTCAGATCACTCCACAACAGTTTTCATTTCTGGTTTCGATATATTCTTTCACTGCGGGGATTTTTGGTTTCCTGGGCTCACTGGTTTTTGACCGTCTCGATCGAAAGCACGCATTGATTGGCGCCTACATCGGATTTTTATTCGGTACACTGAGCTGCGCACTCGCTCCAACCTATCCCGTCCTTCTCATGGCGCGCGCACTCTCCGGTGCCTTCGGGGGACTCATCTCCGGAATTAGTTTCGCGATCATCGGCGATATTTTTTCTATTCACGAACGAGGTGCTGCGACCGGAAAACTCATGGCGTCTTTTTCACTCGCGGCCACAGCTGGAGTTCCCACCGGTTTGCTACTTTCCACCAAGTTTGGCTGGCATGCCCCCTTTACGGCTATTGTATCCTTCGGCATCGTCGCCATCTTTATTGCACATAAGGTGATTCCAAACGTGAACACTCACTTGAAGAGTCACTACTCGAGTATCTTTTCCGGCGTGATTGAGAATCTATCAGACGGTAATTCCCGGATGGCTCTCTTCACCACCTTCATGATGACTCTCTCCCAATTTGTGGTGATTCCATTTATCAGTCCCTATCTCGTTTCCAATGTTGGCTTCCCGGAATCACACCTACCTCTCGTGTACTTACTCGGCGGCACCATCACAATTTTTTCAGGACCCTGGGTTGGAAAACTCTGCGACCGATTCACCGCTCAACGGGTTTTCATCAAAACGGGGCTTTTGTTTATTCTTCCGGTGTTTATCATCACCCATCTCCACAATACCTCGCTGGCGATTACGCTTTTCGTTTCAACGATGTTTTTTATGCTTTCAAACTCCCGCATGATTCCGGCGATGACAATTATCTCGTCCAGCATTCCACCGTCGCGTCGCGGGAGCTTCATGAGTTTGAATTCTTGTTTGCAGCAATTGGGCGCTGCCTTCGCTTCGTTTATCGGCGGGATCGTCGTCACTCAGGCAATGCCGGGCGCCGAGTTTCAGGGTTTTTCACACACCGCCTACATCGCGGCGACTTTCGGAGTTCTTGCCTATATTTTTGGGCAGAGAATTAAGACCGTTTCCTAGTTCAAACAAATTTTATTTTTGGGTGATTCCATAGCCGCCCCATGGAGAGACGGTCGGGCATGGCCCAGTATAAGTTCCAACTGGACCAACAGTATATCCCGAAACCGGCAGTGTACCTGACCCAATAAAATTGGGGCTAGTGATGCTAAATGAAATATTCCCTGCATCTCCACCAAAGCTGTTCGAACCAGTCAGTACGTTTACGGTCCCCGTGCATACCCCATTCGTAGCGGCAAAAGTTACACTCACGGTTAAAGTATTGATGGTTCCAGTTACCGAACCGCTCGTCACACTGATCGCACCGTGCACACCGTTGGTAAAAGTCGCAGTCCCAGAATACATCGCGGGATCCGGAATCAAGCCGCAACCCACACAATTCGTCGCGAACGTGGTCGTACTCACGTATTTGGCACTATTGGCATCTTCAAAAGTCATTTCATATGGATGTGGAAAAACAGATGGAAAAAAATAAGTCCAAGCTCCGTTGTCGACTTTCATGTCGATCGCACCATCGAGGTATCGCACTCTCTTCAATTGATAAAGGGGTCCAACGTTGGACCCGTCGTTAAAATTCTTGTCGAACTTGGCAAAATATCCCTGATTATTGGTGAGAGCATAATCCGCGTTGTTATCCGTTGGATTCGTCTGAACCACGGCAATCGGAAGACTTAAGGTCCCCGTTTGATTTCGGGCCACGCTTGCCTTACCGAAAATCGCCGAACTACCGAGGGCGAGTGCGGAATTACCGGTGGTGACTTGATCGCAAACACCATCGCTTCCGACAGCAAGAGTTGCATTCACATAGGTATCCTGCGGATAAAAAAACTCGCCGATGAGGGCGATATCATATTCATCAGGACCGCTTGGAACGGTAATCGACAAGGGCGAATCCAAATAAGAATAGTTCGCGATCCAATCAATCGCCTTATCAATGTCCGCAGACGTAGAAATGTACTGAGGTGTTGCCGAAGGAGTCGGTGCAGCACCCGGTAAATTAGAATGAAGCACGATCGGTTGAATGGAAACAATCTGGTCGGTGGTGTGATCATGGACGGCGAGACGAAGCTGGTCTTGCACGCAGGTCGCCGGTACCAAATTCAATCGATGCGTGAGTAATTTTTCACTCAAATTGTAAGGAGTGCTTGAACCCACCTTAAATCCAGCATCCACCGTGATTTTGCGAGACCCATCGGAAGAACTGCACGCAGAAAAAAATCCAGCGCAGACCGATAAAACTACGAAATGAAGAATGGATTTTGTTCTAGTATTCATAGTTCCTTTCTTTAGTGGTAATCCGTGATTTTGTAAGTCGTCCCTGCCGTTGGACAAGGTCCCGTATAATTAGCAGCCCCAATGACGTCTGAGCTAATGGAGATACTCACTGTTCCACCACTCATCACGGTCGGATAGGTCAAACTCATCGACACCACTCCGGTTCCGATCGGACGCCCAGTCACTCTTGCAGTCCCGACACAATTTGACATATTCATCGGATCTGGCCCGGTAATATCGATCGTATTCAGCACCATCGAGGTATAGCCAGTTAGGCTACCTGAGGCGAGCCCTGGCGTATTGATGCTCAAAGTAGGATTCGATGGATTCGGAATATGTGCCGGCAGGAATGGTTGATGTTTCGGACAGGTACCAGTTACGACTCCATTTGCACTGTCGATGCTTCCTAAGGTGGCGGTCACGTTCACCGTACCGGAAATTCTTGGGTTAGAAATTTCAATATCGTAGGTAATGTGGGCAATTGAGGTAGCTCCGATCGAGGTTAGTGGCACACCACTGATCGAATACGTACAAACGCCACCTGCCATCGTGGTTAACATGATCGAAGGAGTCGCCAAGGTCACCACGTTCGGACTGCAATTCGAAAGCACCGGTGCGCTGACGTTCGTGGAGCAAACTGGATTTTTGAGCGTAACATCGGAGGCATTTAGTGAGAAAACACCCGTGCCGGTATTCGCCACATACTCTGCGTCTGGCATTTGATTTGAATTGAAGTTACAGCCTGCTGTCACACAATGCTGATTTGAATTAATCGTGGAAAGGCGAAATACGTTTTGAGCGATATCCACAAAATCGAGAGTGAACGGCGGATTGAGTACATTCGGCAAATAATAAGTTCTCACGCCGGCTGCATTGTCTAACTGAACATGAATCAAATCGTTAAGATAACTCACAGACTTCAGTCTCATCGTGTTCAAACCCGCTAAAAAACTCCCGTCGATTTGCAACCAATCGGCCGCCTGGTTTTGACTCAAAGTTGGAGCAGTATAACCCGTTGATCCAGGCATGTTATACGGATTAGATAATGGATTGGTGTGAAGAGCCTGGATATTCAGCGCGACCGTATCGCCTTGTGGTGCCGGAACATGGACAAAGAGGGATGAGCTATTCACCGCATAGGGTCCCGCTAGTTGATCACAAATACCATCGCTCCCGGCAGTATTGGTAGCATTCACGTAGGCATCAATCGGATTGAAAAAATTCCCGGCGATCCCCACTTCATATTGATCTCCGCCACCCGGAATCGTCACCTGCAAAGGGGATTCGATCGTCGAAGCACTCATCCACGCGACGGCATTATCAATACTTACAGAACCATCAAGAGCCCCGTTGTCGTTCACATAGGTAGGAGAGGTGCCGGGCGCGACCAGACTCGAGAGCAAGCGGACCGGAGTGATCGAGACAAACTGTTTCTGTGTATCGTTCCAAACCAAAAGATAAATTTGATCTTGTAAACAATATCCCGGAGTCGGAGACACCACCATCATATGACTCAATTTTTCGCTAAGATTATAAGGGGCATTTCGACGGACCTGAAAACCTGCTTCGACCGTAATTTTCCGCGATCCATCAGACGGACTACACGCGACGAACGAAGTCGCCAGTCCTACCAATATAGAAAGTTGAAATATCGACGATATTTTTAAAAACATGATCCCTACCCTATGTCTTAATTATAACGCGAAAGGAAAAAAGGATCACTTATTTTTGTTTTTAAACTATTTTCATTTAATTTTAACTGTCAGCTAGTAGGTAGTGACGTTGTAGGTGCCGGAAGGAGTAATGGTGAGGGGTGCGCCCGTGGTTGGTTCATTCGGACTGGTGACGATCATCGTATGGGTTTGCGTAGGATAAGCATTCAATCCGGTTCCCTGGGCTCGCACTTGACCAATACCGGTGCAGGTCCCGCCAATCGTCACATGTGCGTTCAGTACGATCGTAATCGGCACCGCAACTGCCGTGCAATTTCCGGTGACATTCGCACCCGGAAGACTAACCGTTGCACCGGTCGCCGTAGTGAGGGTGGTAAATTGAATTGGTCCGGTGATAAAAATAGAACCGTCCGTATAAATTCCTGGATACTGATCTGTGACCAACCCCGTTCCAGGAATTAAATTCAAGACGGGCAAGGCACTCAGCGCCCCATTCACGGTCGCCGTGTATTTGCCATTACAAGTGGTGCTAGTCGATCCTCCTACACAACCGGTGTTTGCCGCCCCCGAATTATTGCCGTTGTAATCGAAAACCAAGTTATACGGAAAAAGATGGGGAGCATAATATCTCGCGATATTGCTACCGCCGGTAGAGTCTACACTCACATTGGTGGCGCCGTCTAAATAAGCAATCCGTTTTAACCTCGCACTTCCATAGGTGGTGGTAAAAAGCGGGTCGAGTTGTACCCAATCTTCTTTCCCCGGAATACTGGTGATATTCGCACCGCCGTAGCTTCCGTCATAGGGACTACTCATGGGCGTTGCATGCAGCACTTCAATATCGAGAGTTGCCGTCGTTGATGTGGAATCCACCAGCGCGTGACCAAAAATATTCGAGCTCGGAAGTGCTGGCGGCGTTGGCTGGGTAAAAGGATCCGGAAGCCCGGAAAGTTGGTCGCAATTTCCATCTCCACCCGAGGACACGTTGAATGGCAAGGTTTCGGTCAGCGAATCCTGAGGTTGAAAAATACTTCCCACAATTCCCACTTCGTATTGATGTCCGTCATTTGGAACCGTCACACTGAGAGGCGCATCCACCGACGCACAGGCCGGGTTAGCAAGATAGTTCACGAGGATATCCAGATCGGCCGCCACGTTATCGTAAGCAGGGAGAGCACATGCAGTGGTGCTCGTTTCCAACGCCACCTGAGTTGCAGACACCATCTGATCAATCGTGTGATCATGAAGAATCAGGTAAACCTGTCTTTGTACACAGGTGGGAGGAGTTGCATTGAGCAAATGAGTGATTTTCTCACTCATATTATAAGGGGCGTGTGAACGAACGGCAAAACCAGCGTCGACGGTAATCGTGCGTGATCCAGCAGCACCGCAGGCGGAAAGAATAGCAGAGACCCCCAACAAGATTGAGAAATCAAATATCGACGATTTTATTAACTTCATGATCCCCTACCCCGTCCCTCCATTTTACCCTCCTGAAACGGGAATGAACAATAATATTAATTTTCAACGACTCTCATTGAATTTCGAACAGAATAAATCTCAACCGACACAGTTGCGCAGCTCCTGCCATCGGAGGAAAATAAGTGGATGTCGAACGCGCGCGTGAAAATTTTCTGGAGCTTACTTGCTCTCGCGGGAACCCTTCAAGGTTGCCTCGATTCCAGTTTCGCGCCGGCCGCTAGCACTTCGTCCGTGGCGAGTGTCGGGGGCGAAGGGGGAAATTCCTCCACGACCGTCACGATTGATTGGCCTTCATACACACCCGCTCCTGCTACTCCAGTGATCATCATCACCTCGAGCACGAATAATAACTGGATTAACAGTGCCAACGTTTCCTCTTATTTGGTTTCCGGAACTTGTACCGAGACCGACATGACCAAGGTGATCTCCGCACCCATCACCATCAAACTGAACGCAACAGTCGTAGGTACGACGACCTGTATCTCCGGTGCTTTTTCGATGAACGTCAACGCCGGGTTCGTCGCAGACGGCACTTCCTACCCCCTCACCGCGACGATCACTGATCTCAATTTAGTCACGGCGGTGTCGTCGGGAAATGTAGTGATCGCGGATCTATCCAATCCAGTTTTGGTAATCACGGGAACCAATATCAATCCGATCAACGCTGCTGGAACTGCGAACTACACTCTCACGTTTTCAGATCCAGGTGCTCCCTTAGGAGTACCGTCCGCAACACAGGCCACCGTACAGAGCGCCATCACTGTTGGCGGAACCTCCCCGGGTTGCGTAGCCACTGCCAACTGCACCGGAACCAGTTGCAGCGTGGCCATTACCGGCTGTACCGGAAACGGCACGGCTTCGATTAGCCTTGCAACAAATGCATACAAAGATTTGGCGAGTAATCCTCTTTTTTCAGCTTCCGTGAGCAGTACTTTCACGGTGAACAATACTCCTCCAAGTATTGCCATCACTTCCAGTACCAACGGAAATATTTTGAACGCCAGCAATTACCTCGGATATATTGTTTCCGGAACCTGCACTGAAACCAGTCCGTCGGAAGTCAACGGAAGATCAGTCACCATTAAAATTAACGGATTTACAGTCACCCCAACGGCCACTTGTAGCAGCGGCTCATTTTCTACTTCGGTAAACACGACTTCCATCGCTGACGGCTCTTCGCTCAATCTAACCGCCACGATCACGGATCTTTCAGGCAACACCACTGTTTCCTCGCCCGTCGTCGTCTCAAAAAATACGTCGTTCCCGAGTATGGTCATCACCTCATCAACCAATGGAGGACTCATCAATTCTGTGAATGCCGGAGCTTATACTGTTTCCGGAACCTGCATTGAACCCAATCCGGCCCAAGTTTCAGGACAAATGGTGACGATCAAAATCAATGGAACGCCTGTAGGCACTTCTGTTTGCTCGACCGGTGCCTTCAGCATCGTCGCGAACGCTGTTTCGATTACCGATGGTGGGCCATATCCTCTCACGGCGACCATGACCGATGTATCCGGTAATACTTCGACGACCGGTGGTAATACGGTCGTAAAATATACAGCACCTCCTCAGATTTTTTCGGGAACAGGAGGAGGTTTTTCATACGCGACTTCTCCGAGTTCACCCAGCACCTTCACCAATAAAACAATTCTTCAAGGATTAGGGAGCAATACGATCAACGCCGTGTTTGCAACTGGAACCAGCCTTTATGCCGCCACGACTGCAGGACTTTCCATCGCTGCCATTGGTTCACCGGGTGCATGGACGAATTATACGACCACGAACGGATTAGGAAGTAATACGGTGAACGGTGTTTTCGTCACCCCGACTAACATTTATGCTGCCGCAGGGATGGGCATTTCGATCGCACCAGTGAATAGTCCTGCAACTTTTACTAACTACGCCACCACTGCAACGGTGCTCGGCGTTTACGTCACCGCCACGAACATTTACGCAGCAACAATGGCAGGACTCGCCATCGCACCGGTCGGCACGCCCGGTTCTTTCACTTACTATACGTCCATCAATGGGATCGGGACTAACACCGTTCGCAGCGTTTATGTCACCGCGAGTAGTATTTACTTGGGTACCACGGGCGGACTCTCCGTTGCTGCAGTAGGCACTCCCGGCACCTTCACCAATTACACCATTGGACTCGGAAATATTCAGGTCAATAGTGTTTTCGCGACTGCAAGCAATGTCTATGCAGCCACCAACGGAGGTGGGATTTCTATTTCCGCCGTCGCCACACCTGGGACTCTCACGGGCTACACCACGGGACTTGGAAGCACCTACACCTACAACGTCTTCGTCAACGCCAGCAACATTTTCGTCTCCACCGCCGGTGGCGTTTCAATTGCTCCGGTCGGCTCGCCGTCCAGTTTTACCAATTATGCCTCAGGCTTGGGTAGCACCACCGTCTATGCGTCCTGCGTATTTTGACGCGTTCATTTCGTCTCGAAAAAAATGGACGAAATCGTGGTTTTACGCCACAATTTCTGTGTTATGTCACAAACGGTTCACTATCCCCAAGGCAATGTTCTTCTTCGTAACTTGAACAAAAACTATCCCGTGGTCACCCACGGCAAGGGCGTTCATCTCTTCGACAAAGAAGGAAAAAAATATTTCGATGGATCCGGCGGTGCCCTGGTGGCGACACTCGGTCACGGCAATGAAGAAATCGCACGCGGTGTTTTTGAACAACTCCAAAAAGTCGCCTACGCCAACGGCATGCAATTCACTTCCGAGCCGATGGAAGCCTGCGCGCGCAACCTCGCCGAAAAAGCGAAACCATTGGGACTCAACAAGGTCACCCTTCTCGCCTCCGGATCAGAAGCAGTAGAAGCAGCAATCAAATTTGCACGTCAACTCTGGATGGACCGCGGGTTTTCGAACAAGCATAAGCTGATCACTCGCGCTCCCGGCTATCATGGAAATACTTTGTACGCCCTTTCCGCATCGGGACGCCCTCATTACAAAAAAGTTTACGGTCCGCTTCTCTCTCCAGTCGTCACGATTCAAGCTCCATACGGTTATCGCTGTCCGGTAGATTATCAAACGGCAGGCGCTGAATATTATGCCCGCGAACTGGAAGAAACGATTTTGAAGGAAGGCGCGGAAACGATCAGTGCATTTATTTTTGAAACCGTGAGCGGCTCTTCTACCGGCGCCTGGGCACCACCAAAGGGTTATTTCCAACGCGTGCAAGAAATCTGTAAAAAACACGACATCCTCATGATCGCCGACGAAGTGATGTGTGGTAGTGGCCGAACTGGAAAATTTTTCGCTGCAGAACACTTTGGCCTCAAGCCCGACATGATCGTGCTCGGTAAGGGACTCAATGCTGGCTTGATGCCTGTTTCGGCGTTGATTGTTCGCGAGTCGGATGTGAATACGATGAAAACTGTTTCCGGCGGTTTCATGCATGCTCAAACTTACATGCAATCGCCATCGATGGCGGCAACGGCCCTCACCGTTTTGAATTTCATGGACCAACACCAGGTGCTCGAAAAGTCTCACGCGGTTTCGGAACACTGGTTGAGTGAACTTCATCGCCACATTTCGCCACTGAAAAACGTGGGGTCGGTCACCGGAATCGGCCACATGGCCGGCGTCGAATTTGTGCAGGATAAAACTCAGAAAACGCCCTTTCCCATCGCCAAAAAATTCGCGCAGAAATTTGTTCAACATGCCCAAGATCACGGGCTCATTCTCTGGCCGAACTATGGCCAAGCCGACGGGATCAACGGTGATCTGGTGATGCTCGGACCATCCTTGCTCATGACCCACGCCGAGGCCGATGAATGCGTGGATTTGTTGAAACGAGCAATTGAAAGTTTTCAGATTTAGTCCCAAACTGAATCCATGAGTAAAAACGCACAAAAGACCGCTTGGATTCTCGTGATCGTTGCTGCCCTTGGATATTTTGTGGATGTGTTCGACATCCTTCTCTTCGCGGTGATCCGCACGACCAGCCTCAAAGGAATAGGTGTACCCGATGCGGAACTTCTGAACGTAGGGGTTCGGATCATCAACTCGCAATTGATCGGGATGTTGGTTGGGGGAATTCTCTGCGGAGTCTTGGGCGATAAAAAAGGACGTCTTTCCGTTCTCTTTGGTTCGATCCTCCTTTACTCGACTGCAAATTTTTTCAATGCTTATGTCACCACTGTCGATCAATACGTGTGGCTTCGTTTTATCGCCGGAGTAGGACTAGCTGGTGAACTCGGTGCCGGTGTCACACTGGTGACCGAAACCCTTCCGCAGAATCTTCGCGGAATTGGAACCATGATTATTTCAACCGTCGGAGTCGCCGGCGGCCTGGTTGCCGCGCTCGTGGGAAAACTCATGCCGTGGTCCACCGCTTACATTATTGCTGGTTGCATGGGCCTTGCTCTTCTCTTTTTGCGTTTCTCGGTTCGTGAGTCTGAGCTCTTCAAAAAACACTCCTCCCATCCCTCACGCGGAAATTTGCTACATCTCTTTTCCAGCGGAGCACGCACGAAGAAGTTTTTTGCGAGCGTCCTCTCCGGTGTCCCGATCTATTTTGTGCTCGCGATCGTCGTCACCTTTGCTCCTGAAATTGGCGCAGCAAAAGGCTTAGGAAAAAGTCTCACCGCTGGCGACGCTATTTTTTATTCTTACGTCGGCTTCATCGCAGGCGACATGCTGAGCGGACTCATTAGTCAGTGGGCAAAGAGTAGAAAAACGGCACTGTACTTGTTTATTTTTCTCAATGCGATCGTCTGCTACCTCTTCTTAGGCTCACGCTCAATGACCTTGGACCTCGCGCATTGGTATTATCTCGTGATCGGAACCTTCTCCGGTTATTGGGCCGTCATCGTTACGGTGGGCGCGGAGCAATTTGGAACGAATCTGAGAGCGACGACGAGCACGATCATTCCGAATTTAATTCGCGCGTCGGTGGTTCCGATCAATCTCCTCATGAAGCAATACATTCCGGAAATTGGAATCATCTCTGTTTGTTTGATCACCTTAGTTTTTGTGAGTATTTTAGCCTTGATGGCAACCACGCAGTTAGATGAAACCTTTTCGAAGCACATGGACTTCGTCGAATCATGACCCGAATTAAATTTTGTGGAATCACTTCGGTTCAGGAAGCAAAGCTGGTGGAAAGCTTAGGCGCGGACGCCATTGGTCTGCTGGTGGGCCGTGCTCACCAAGCCAGCGATTTCATCACCGCGGAAGTGGCACGAGAGATCTGCCTCATGCTGCCACCTTTCATTAGTTCAGTGGTCGTAACCCATTTAGAAAAAACAGAAGAACTTCTCGCCCTCGCCCATCAAGTTCCCTGCACCACCTTTCAGTTGCACAGTGATTTGTCGGCAGCGGCGCTTCGCGAGCTTCGCACCCAACTCTATCCAAAAAAAATTATTGGTAAGGTGAGTGTCCTCGGCGTCGGTTCGAAGGATCATACTCGTGCACTGGAGCGGGTGCGCGAAATTGAAAATCATGTGGACGCGATTGTTCTCGATTCCATTGATGTGTCCACAGACCGGGTCGGTGGAACAGGCATGACGCATGACTGGTCCATTTCTGCACAGATTGTTTCTTCGTCTAAAGTCCCGATTATTCTCGCCGGCGGGTTAAACCCGGAAAACGTGGCGTCTGCCATTCAACAAGTAAAACCATGGGCGGTCGACGTGAATTCCGGAGTTGAAGAAAAGGGTCAAAAAAGTGCTGATCGGGTGCGTCGCTTTGTAACTGCCGTGAATTCTTCCAAATAAATTCTCCTCGTCAAAACCCCTCGGCTTTCACGCGAATTCTGCTACTCTATTCGCATGCCAAATAAATTCAAAATTACCTACTCAGCACTGAACGCAGATATGTCGGTCATCCATAAAGCCTTCGACGAAGAAGCGAAAAAAATTCGTTCCGAACTCGGACACGAATACCCTTCCATCATCGGCGGAAAAGAAGTGAAGACGGGAGTGTTGAACATCAAAACCAATCCGGCGAACACTCAAGAAGTGATTGCGAAATATCACGTGGCCACTGAAGCTCAGGTGAACGATGCATTTGCGGCGGCGAAAAAAGCACAAAAGGCGTGGGCTGCAACGCCATGGCTAGAGCGGGTTGCCCTCACGAATAAAGCTGCCGATATTATTCGTGACCGTAAAATGCGCATCGCTGTTCTCATGGCTCTTGAAGTGGGAAAAAACAGAATGGAATCTTTGGGTGATGCCGAAGAATCTGCAGATCTCCTTTCTTACTACGCCCAATCGATGATCAACAATAGTGGCTATTCCCAGCCACTTGGAAAACTTTCACCGAATGAAGACACTCGCGATGTCCTCCGCCCTTACGGTGTTTTCGCAGTGATTGCTCCTTTCAATTTTCCGATGGCACTGGGTGCGGGAATGGCTTCCGCTGCATTGCTCGGCGGAAACGCAGTGGTTTTCAAACCATCGGATGATGCACCAGGAACTGCTCACGAACTCTATCTCGCGTATCGCGATGCCGGCCTGCCAGAAGGACTCTTCAACGTAGTTTATGGCAAAGGCCCTGCGGTGGGCGAAGCGATGACCAAAAATCCGATGTGTGATGGTGTTGCCTTCACCGGGTCGAAAAATGTGGGAATGAGTATTATTCGCACGATGCACTCCGGTGCATTTGCAAAACCAGCTCTCGTGGAACTCGGCGGAAAGAATGCTGCCTTTGTTTGCGCTACTGCGGATTTGGATAAGGCAGCACAGGGTTGCATGCGTTCGGCCTTTGGTCTCTCCGGGCAAAAGTGTTCTGCCCTTTCGCGTTTGTATGTACATGAATCGGTGTACGGTACTTTTGTGGAAAAACTATTGGCCCAGGCGAAGTCGTTCAAAATCGGTGATCCATGTTTGCAAGAAAATTACATGGGACCAGTGATCACGGCTGCTTCGGTGGATCGTCACCTCGCTGCAATTGCCGATGCTCGCAAACTGGGGAAAATCATTCACGGTGGAAATGATTTGCGCACTCAGGCCGAGTTTAAAAACGGACACTTTGCTGAACCGACGATTGCGGAACTACCTCGTGATGCTCGTCACTTTAGAGACGAATTTTTCTCTCCTTTCGTGGCGCTCACCAAATTTACGGATCTCAAAGAAGCAATCGATCACGCGAATACGGCAGATTACGGCCTCACCGGCGGCATTTTCTCCGGAGACAAGCACGACATCGATTATTTCATGGATCATTATGAGGCCGGCGTGCTCTACGCAAATCGCGCGACCGGTGCGACCACGGGTGCTTGGCCTGGAGTGCAGTCCTTCTGTGGTTGGAAAGGTTCCGGCGGTGGAAGCGGAAAAGGCGGCTGCGGCCCTTATTACGTTTCGCAATTCATGAGAGAACAGTCACGCACGATCATGGGGTAGTGGATTTACTGGTGATGGGTTAAGGATTAATGGTAGCGCCGGATTTTGTTCGACCCGCAGCCGCCTTTTCCACTTCGCGCGCGCGAAGTGCTATTCAAATTCGCGTCAACGAATCTAGCCATTGACTATATTTTCGCCTCACTTAAAATGAACTCATGAAAACCATTTTTTTGATGATGATCGCTTTGAGTACTTCCACCGCATTTGCCGATGATTGCGGCAAGCTCGCCGGCAATTGGCGAATCTCGGATGGTTCGGGCACCGTGATCGCCATCGCTTCCGATTGCAAGGCGGAGTTTACTCAAATCGCTCCGGGGCATGACAGTGATAACTTGATTCTGAATTCTTTATTCTACCAAGGCACTCAAATCCGCGCTCAATATGGCCTCAAACCAGGAACGGTGGATGACTCCGGTCAACCCCTTCCGAATCCACTTCCTGCAGACATGCAAAAACAACTTCAAGGAAATGTTTTCCTCAACGCGGATGGATCACTCACCTTCCGAATCGATTTCATCGACAAAATGTGCACCGATCAAAGCCATGGTGGCGATCCTCTGAAGCTCTGCCCTGCTCCTCCGTTCGTGAGAATGTAAGCTCACTTCGCGCGCGCGAAGTGAAAAAGTGGGCAGGATTAGAAATAGGGGCCCGGTCCGGAAAAGGAAATGACATGACCGAATTAAATCGTAAATTTTCCCAATTAGAAGGACTTTTTATTGGGACGGGAACCAACCATGAAGGCCAAAGGTTCACTGGAACATTTGAGGCTAAGGTTGCCGGAAGCGGTGCGGGTCTCACCTTCACGTTCGATGCGGTTGGAGATAATGGTAGTGTTTTCCACACCGAGTCGTCGTTGATCGGTAAAACATTTCAAGGAACCCTCGGTCTATGGGTGGTGAGTTCAAATCATCCAGCCGTCTTTGAACGAACACTTCAAGCAAAAGCACTCGAGAGCACCGATTCGTTCACCTGGCTATTTGCCTATGGCGATAAAAATGATCGAAACAGTTTCAGAGAAGAAATAAAAATCGAATCGACCGCCTCGTCAATTCGCTATGTCTATTCATGGGGAATGCCAGGCGGAGATTTTACGGAACGTTCGGGTGCTTTGATGGAGAAGATGTAAGCCACACGGGTAAAGGAAAATATGCACGGCCTAGGGAATGCTGATCCGGGAATGACCATTGATTGGGGCAAGACTTCGCTCGATTATGCAAAATATCGTCCTGGCCCCCCCTCCGAGCTTCTATCAGCGATTGTCTTCACTGGGGGTCGGTGTTGCCGACCAGAAAATCTTAGATCTAGGAACCGGCACCGGAGTGCTCGCACGACAATTTGCAAAGCAAGGCTGTGAAGTTTTCGCCTCTGATATTTCTCCAGAGCAAGTGAAGATGGCGGAGACCTTGGCTCAGTTGGAGAATCTGAAAATTACTACAAAGATAGCTCCTGCTGAAGAAAGTGACTTCGGCCGACAGTTTGATGCAATTACCGCGAACCAGTGCTTTTTGTATTTCAATAAAGCAAAGGTCATTCCTTTCATCAAAAATTCATTGAGCCCTGGGGGTATATTACTCACCTCACATTTTTCTTGGCTGCCTCTCGTAGATCCGATCGCTGCCGCTTCTGAAAAATTAATTTTAAAATACAATCCGAATTGGACCGCACACAGTTTTAGCGGAGAAATTCCGGAGGTTCCCTATGGGCTTGGTTCCGACTTCACCGTAAAAGACTGGTTTTACTATGACGAACCCATCGCCTTCAGCCGAGAAGAATGGCGAGGTAGAATCCGGGCATGCCGAGGAGTCGGTGCTGCGCTCGAACCGGCGGCAATTGCACAATTTGATGAAGAACATGAGCAATTGCTTTCTCAAATTGCCGGCGAGAAGTTCTCGATCGTTCACCGGATTGATGCGCACCTGATGATGCCTCGGTCTTGATGCACATTCGTGATGCTCGGTCCAACCGTGACGAAGTGATCACGTATTTTTTAAGCGGCGACGAATTCCATACTCAAGCGGAATGTATTGTCCTTAATGACCTCCATCACTTCGCGCGCGCGAAGTGAACAAGCAAAATGAAGTCAGACGATCGCATGCATCCATCATCTCGAATGGTTTGTGGACGCGTATCTTTAACATCGGTTTTTTTCGTAAATTATCCGCTAATTCAAGCAATTTTATTATTGACCGTTCGGTTTTTGTTCGGTATAAGTTAACTATGAAAAACTGGTCTCTGGTCACTAATAAAGAACTTCACACTCTTACTCTTCACGCCTCCAAAAGCGAAAAGTCGGCGACGTTGGTTTTACTGGAACATTTAGCAGAGATAGACCGCCGTAGGCTCTACGCCGAAATGGGCTTTCCTAGTTTGTGGATCTATGTCCACGAACTCCTCGGTTATTCCGAATCGCAAACCACCGAAAGAGTAAGTGCGATGAGATTGATGACTAAGGTACCGGAAGTGAAGAAAGAATTGATCGCGGGAAATATTTCGCTGACCACCACATCAAAACTTGCAACTCACGTGCGCCGGGAAAAAACGAGTCAAACCGAAACACTGAATATACTATCGGCTATTTCGGGCAAGTCGTCCCGTGAAGTGGATCAATATCTCGCCAAAAACTCAGTAGTCGAATACAAAATGGATAAACTGAAGCCCATTACCTCTGAAACCAGTCGAATCATCATCGATGTGGATCAGGAATTCTTGGTATTGATGAATCGTGTCCGTGAATTGAAGGGGCATCAGGGCTCGAGCACTCAAGAGCTCCTGAAACTTTCCATGCAAAACTTCGTAAAGCGTTTTGATGTGAAGTCGAACCCGAACGCTACTGTGAAACAAAACGCGCCGGAGACATCGACGGCTGCAAATGCAAAGCAAACGATGACACCAGTCGCACGCTCTTCACTTCGCGCGCCCGAAGTGACTCATTCCAATTCCGAAGTGAGCAACACGAGATCGACTCACTCTCGATTTATTTTATCGGGGATCAAAAATAAGGTGCGACTACGCTCCGGCGATCGGTGTGAATACGTGGATCCGAATACCCAACGACGCTGTCAGAGCAAAATGAAACTCGAATTCGATCACATCGTTCCATTTTCCTTGGGCGGCCAGTCCACATTCGAAAACCTCAGGCACCTTTGTGCCTCACACAATAAGCTCTCCGCGATTAGGCAATTCGGGTCTTCGCATATGAAGCAATATTTGAAGAGCTAGGGCGTCAAAATCTAAAGTCTTCGACCCGTAAAACTGCGCCACTACCACACAAAACAACCTCATTTAGACAAGGGGTGTCGACGATCTCGGGGTTGTGGGCCGAACTAACTTAAGTTACGATTTACCCATGGAAAAAATCACCCGTCCTGTAATAAAAGTAGCCCCTCCGGGCCCTAAAGCCGCTGCATTGATTGCACGCGATGTCGCTGTTGCCTCTCCTTCTTACATCAAAGAATATCCTCTCGTGATGGAAAGCGGACAAGGTTGTTTTGTGACTGACGTGGACGGCAATACTTACTTAGATTTCATGGCCGGCATCGCGGTGACCTCTACTGGTCACGCCCATCCAAAAGTGGTGAAAGCGGTTCAGGACTCCGCTGCAAAATTTTTGCACATCTGCGGAACCGATTTTTATTACGAATCCATGACCACTCTTTTAGAAAAACTGGCAAAAGCGGTTCCAAGCATGGGCCCTTGCAAAGTGTTTCTTTCCAATTCCGGAACAGAGGCAGTGGAAGGTGCGATCAAGCTCGCGCGTTACCACACTAAACGCCAAAAAATCATTGCCTTCAACGGTGCATTCCACGGCCGTACTTTAGGTGCGATCACACTCAACGCATCGAAATACACTCAAAAATCCAATTTCGGTCCTCTACTTCCCGAAGTGTTCCACGCACCTTATTCCAATCCCTTTCACTGCCCTTGCGGCGTCAGTCAAGCAAAAGCAGATACGGATTGCACCTGCGCCAGTTACTTAGAAAAAGAATTTTTCACCCGCCACTTTCAACCAACTGAAGTTGCAGCCATCATCGTCGAACCAATTCAAGGCGAAGGCGGCTACATCACGCCAGCTAAAAAATTCTTGAAAGACCTCCGCGCCATTTGCGATAAACACGGCATCGTCCTCATCTTCGATGAAATTCAAAGCGGCATGGGCCGTACTGGAGATCTCTTTGCAGCGACCACCTTGGGAGTCGCACCTGATGTAGTTCTCTCTGCAAAAGGAATTGCATCAGGCATGCCGATCGGCGCGATCATCGCGAAAACTTCCGTAATGACTTGGGGACGGGGAACTCACGGCTCCACTTACGGTGGAAATCCAGTGTGTTGTGCTGCTGCGAATGCCACGATTGAAGTACTCGAAGAAAAACTTCCTCACATTCGTAAAGTTGGACAACACTTCATCGCTGAATTGAAGAAGATGCAAACGAAACATCCGGTCATTGCGGATGTACGCGGGGTCGGTCTCATGATCGGTGCTGAGTTCCTCAAAAAAGACGGCACTCCTGCGATGGACTATGTTGCATCACTTGAGCAGATGGCCTTCCGCAAAGGCTTGCTCCTTCTTTCTTGTGGCAAGTCCACCATCCGCTTTGCTCCGCCTCTCATCATCAGTGAAGAAGAAATCAAAGTAGGACTGGAAATTCTCGATCAATGTTTGACTGAACTCGGAACTCCGTAAATTAACCGCAAGGAGTCCTATGTCTCACTTTCGTAAGCCAAAATTAACACCAAACAAACTCGTTTCGATGAAAGAAGCGATCGCCGACTCCGTCAAACCGGGCTGCAATCTCTACATCGAAGGCTTCACTCACCTGATTTCCTTCGCTGCCGGACACGAAATCATTCGTCAAGGCATCAAAGACCTCACTGCAATCCGTCTCACCCCTGATCTCGTTTATGATCAGTTGATCGAAGCTGGCCTCGTAAAGAAGCTGGTATTCAGTTGGGCTGGAAATCCGGGCGTGGGCAGTCTCCATGCTCTTCGCCGCGTTTCCCAAAAAGATTCGGCAAAAAAAATCGAACTCGAGGAATACTCCCACTTCGGAATGGTGGCACGCTTACTCGCCGGAAGCTCTGGACTCCCCTTTTGGCCACTCAAAAACTATCAGGGTTCTCACATTGCAGAATCCAATCCAAAAATTAAAACGATCGATTGCCCCTACACGGGTGAGCAGTTCGCTACCGTTCCTGCACTTCATCCCGATGTAGCGATTGTGCACGTTCAACGTGCCGATAAAGAAGGAAACGCACAAGTCTGGGGGCTCATGGGCACTCAAAAAGAAGCTGCCTTTGCCGCGGAACGTGTGATCATCGTCGCCGAAGAGATTGTAGACACCGCCCTCATCCGCCGCGATCCGAACCGCACGTTGGTTCCCGGAATTTTAGTGGATCACGTGGTGCATGAACCCTTCGGTTGTCATCCGTCTTATGCACAGGGGTATTACGATCGCGACAATCAATTTTATGTGGATTGGGAAGACATCTCCCGTGATCCCGCGTCTTACAAAAATTATTTCGATGCATTCGTATATGGCGTGAAAGATCGCAAAGAATACACGTCTAAAATGGGAACCGATTTATTCTCTCGATTAAAAGCAAAACCGCGTAAGTGTGAAGGAGTAGATTATGGGTACTGATACTGCTACCACACCGCAGATACTTAAACCATCCGAGCGCATGGCGGTTCGGGCGTCTCAGGAATTACAAGATCAACAAGTGGTGTTCGTAGGAATCGGGCTGCCCAATCTTGCCTGCAATCTTGCACGCGCCACTCACGCTCCCCAACTGTTCATGATTTATGAAAGCGGCACGATTGGCACCATTCCCGCTCGCTTGCCGGTTTCCATCGGTGATCCCACTCTCGTGACGGATTCACTGGCGATCGTTTCACAAGCAGACATCTTTCAAGGCTACCTGCAAGGAGGCCTCATCGAGGTCGGATTCCTCGGCGGCGCACAGGTGGATAAATACGGAAACATCAACACCACCGTGATTGGTGAATACGACAATCCAAAAATTCGTCTACCGGGTTCCGGCGGAGCCTGTGAGATTGCGACTCACTCTCATCGTGTATTGATCATGATGAGAATGAGTCCGAAAAGTTTTGTGGCTAAGTGTGATTTCGTCACGAGCCCCGGCTCACGGATGGAATCCACCAAAGCATCGCCTCAGCTCGGCAAGACTCGCGCGCAAATGAAACTTCCCGGTGGCGGCCCAACGAAAGCCATTACCGATCTCGGCGTGTTAGAAATGATCGATGGCGAATTTACCCTGACTGAAATCTACGAGGGCGTGACCGTCGAACAGGTGAAGCAAAATTGTGGATGGGAATTGAAAGTTGCATCCACCTTAAAAACGATCAAAGACCCGGACGCAAACGTTCTCGATATTCTTCGCAATAGAATCGATCCCGATAAAATGTATCTCTAATCGGCATAATCGGTATCCGGCTCCTTTCTTGGATGCAATACACTTCGCGCGCGCGAAGCAAATGCGAGACCACCCGATAAAAAAGCCCCGAACGGCTTGCCTGACAGACCTGAAGGCTTCTGTGCACCTAAATTTCGGCAACCAATACCCCACTATTCGGATCAAGAATCTTATATCAAGTTTATTTAACACTCTGAACATTTTTAAACCTTGATTATTTAATCAAATTCGAGTAGCGTGCCTCGTTGTGAAGACTCGCCTGACCCTTCTCATTTTCATCATTGTTCAAGCTGGATGCGGCTTTTATAAGGCCAAACCGCAAACCACCGTACTTCCTGATTTCAGCTCCTTAGGCTATCAAGATGTTCGTACCTATTTACTCGCTCCTTACTGCCTTTCCTGCCACGGCTCCGGGAGAACACCTTCATTTAATTCCTACGCCGACGTGATGGCCAACCTCAATTACATCCAAGCCGATGTTTTAGGAGATATGACTATGCCTCCATCGCGTAGTCCTCAACCCAACGGGGACGTTCGTGCCTTATTACAAGCGTGGATCAACGAGGGAGCACCTGAATATCCTCAAACTCCGGCTCGAGAACCTAGCCCGAGTACAACACCCACAACAACACCGCTTCCTACCGTCACTCCTGCGCCGACACCGGAACTCCCCGTCCTCCGCCCAGTTAGCTTTACCGAGTTGAAAGACCGAGTCCTCACCCCGAATTGCAATGGCTGCCATGCCGTTGGAAATAAAAAGGGACGCGTTGAATTCGAAACCTACAAATCGTTTACGAGTGTTCTTGATAAGGTTCAGTTTGTGATTAATGGAAAGCCGCTCGAGGTACCCGATCCAAAACTAGGAGTGATGCCACCGAAAAAGGCAAAGCAGCTCACTCCACTTCAAAAAGAAATGATCAATGACTGGTTTGAAGACGGACAGTTAGAAAATTAGAAGCGCCAGCGTGATCAACGCAGGGAATGCCTGAAGAAATAAAATTCGCACATTCGCGGTAGCAGCACCGTAAGCACCCGCCACCGATACGCAAGCCAAGAAGAAGATCTGAATTTCGCGAGCCTGTGCCGGATTGGAAACCAGCATCGACCAGATGAGTCCTGCGGCCAAAAATCCGTTGTAGAGACCTTGGTTTTTAGCGAGCTTCTCTGATGAGGTCGCCACTTCCATCGTCATGCCGAATGCCTTGCGAGCATATGCGGATTTCCACATGAACATTTCAAAGATCATGAACCAGATGTGTTCGAGAGTAACCAAAATGATGAGTGTTTTAATGAGCATTATTTTTTCTCCAATAGTTCTATTTCATATCCGTCAGGGTCATCGACAAACGCCATCGTCGTCGTTCCACTCGGTGTTTTACCTGGCCCCCAACTCAAATCATATCCATTTGCGCGCAATTTTTTCTGAATCTCTTCAATCGAGTCTACCGCATAGGCCATATGCCCGTATGCATCGCCGCGGACATAAGAATGAGTGTCCCAATTGTGGGTGAGTTCAATCTGCGCGCCAGAACCCGAATCATCTTTAGACTGCAAAAAAACCAGCGTGAAACGATCCTTTTCGTAATCCTGACGACTCTTCACTTCAAAGCCCAAGCCCTGAGTATAAAACGCGATTGATTTATCCAAATCCACAACTCTGAGCATCGTGTGCAAATAGCGCATAGAAGACCATTGAACCATAGAGGCTGAAAACAAAAAAGCCCAGACTCATCAGAGTTCCGGGCTTTCTTAAATTTTGAGTTTCACCTGGTTTTTATGCGGTGAATATTAAAAAGTAACCTGATACCTAATCGCTGAACGCCTTCAGCAACTTCGCGCGTGAAGGGTGACGCAACTTACGGAGCGCCTTCGCTTCGATCTGACGGATACGCTCACGAGTCACGAAGAAGTCTTGTCCTACTTCTTCCAAGGTATGATCCGACTTCTCGCCGATCCCGAAACGCATGCGGAGAACTTTTTCTTCGCGTGGAGTGAGAGTCGCTAGCACTTTACGTGTTTGCTCGGAAAGATTGAGGCTGATCACCGCTTCCGATGGATTGATGATGTTCTTATCTTCGATAAAGTCACCGAGTGATGAATCTTCTTCTTCACCGATTGGAGTCTCAAGAGAAATTGGCTCTTTGGCGATCTTGAGTACCTTACGTACCTTATCGACCGGCATTTCCATTTTCACTGCTATCTCTTCCGGCTGAGGCTCACGACCCAACTGTTGCATGAGCATACGAGAAGTACGCACGAGCTTATTGATCGTTTCAATCATGTGCACGGGAATACGAATCGTACGTGCCTGATCGGCAATCGCTCGGGTGATCGCTTGACGAATCCACCAAGTCGCATAGGTAGAAAACTTATAACCACGGCGATACTCGAACTTATCGACCGCTTTCATGAGGCCGATGTTTCCTTCTTGAATCAAATCCAAGAACTGAAGACCACGGTTGGTGTATTTTTTGGCGATCGAAACCACGAGACGTAAGTTCGCTTCCACGAGCTCACTTTTCGCGACATCGGCGCTACGCTCACCAATCATGAGAGATTCGTTGATTCGCTTGAGTTCGTCCACGGTCACGCCAGACTCACCTTCAAGACGATCAAGTTTCTTCACCGCTTCTTCTTCTTGAACAATCAACTGCAGGAGTTTTTGCTCAGGAATATCGTATTTTTTGCAGATCTCAGGAATCTTCGCCGTGTCTTTCGTTTGCTCTGCCACTTCCGCAAACTCTTCCATGGTTTTCACGCCCAAGTATTGATAAATTTTTCTGCGTTCTTCTTTGTTATCGCGACCACGATTCCAATAATCTTTAATCTGCGCAGCGAGAACGTTGATGGTTTTACGGTTGAACGCAATGTTCTCGAAACCGCTTTCCACTTGGCGTTCTTTTTTCTTAATTTCAGCACGGATGGTTTCTTTTTCTTTTGCTGGGGTCTTACGCGCTTCCGCTCCTACCAGCTTCACATCCATTTTTTCTTGATACGCGAGCAAAGACTTCACCTTAGAAACGGCCTTGATCACCTTATCGAGATAAACTTTTTCATCTTCCGGTGTGACTTCATCTTCCACACCACGGATCACGTCTTTTACCTTGGTTTTCGCGGTTTCAAGGCGTTCGCCCAATTCCACAATCGCCATGGTTCCCAAACGAGACGCGAGAAGAGCACGAAGAATTTCTAATTCGCCGGCTTCAATTCTCTTCGCAATTTCCACTTCACCCTCGCGGGTGAGAAGAGAAACAGATCCCATTTTTTTCAAGTATAATTTAACAGGGTCAGTACCCTTGGCGTATTCCGCGGTCGATACGAGATCGCCCGATTCATCGGATTGCAATTCTTCACTCGCGGCTTCAGGACCAGCGAGATCTTCAACGAGAGAATCTTCATCGCCATCTTCAGCATCGAGACGACGCTTACCATCGGTGACTTCAATTTCATTTTCGCCAAGCAAGATCATCACTTCATCGATCTCATCTGGAGAGGTCATGTCGTGAGGAAGAAGTTCATGAACTTCCACATACGAAAGAAATCCTCTTTGGACGCCGAGGTCCAAAAGTTTTTTGATATCTTTATGGTTTTTGATCTGAGACGCGATTTTTGATTCTACTTTATTTTCCTGAGACATACGAACCTTCAAATTCCTTTAGTTTTCGTTGTAGGTCAAGGAATTGTTGGGACAATTCCTTAAATTTTTCCATATCTTGGCTCGCATCCGCTGCTGCCATCTGATGCTTCAACTCATGCGAAAAGCGTACCCAAATTTTATGGATCCCTTTTTTCAACAAAACCTCGAGTTGAGACTCATCACCCGGTGCGGCTTCCTGCAGCAGGGCTTCAATAATAACTGACTGTAACTCTTGGGATATTGATTCCCCCACCAAAGCATCCGGCGACATTTTCAATTTTGAAAATCCGGCGGGGTCTTCAGAAATCCCCTGAATGAAGTTTCGTAGCTCGGTGTCATCAAAGAACACAGACAATGAATCTTTTTCAGGGATCTGCTTCTTCGCTTCGAGAAACAGGTGGCCATATTTCTCAAATTTCACCAAAAACTGGAGGAGTTGGCGATCATAGGCATGGATCTGAGGACGTCTCCCGTTCGTCGGTCCTGGCCTTTCCTGATTCTGCATTCCGTTCGGCGCAGAACGATTCAACCCTGGTCGTTGATAGCCTTGCGACGGCTGCTGAGGCCTACTCATCGCGAGTTGTCCAAGGCGACCCAAGGCGACCGCCGGAATTTTCCATTTTTGAATCAGGTGATCGATGCGCAGTGCTCGCCCGACTTCGTCGGTAAAACTCTCCAACCATTGTGTGATTTTCTTCACTGCCAAAGATCGCTCTTCTACGCTATTCTCACTCGCCTTTAATTCTTCATCGATGCGCTGATCAAGCAAGGGTTGTGCTGCTTCGATCCACTTTTTCATTTTTTTTGCATTCGGCTTTTCGGGATCATTCAAATCCGGAAACAAAAATTCATCTGGATCGAGTTTGCTGTCGTAAGGAATTCCGTAAAATAAAACACCATTCCTCAGTCCGAGCTCCATTGCTTTTTCCGTCGCCCCGATTCCGGCCGCATCCTGATCGAAAAAGACGATGATCTTTTTCGCTAATCGGGTCAAAATTTTGAGATGATCTTCGGTGAGTGAAGTCCCACAGGTGGCAACGGTGTTTTCAAAACCGTGCTGATGCATCGAGATCACATCGAAGTTACCTTCCACCACGATCGCCACTTCTTCTTCACGGATCGCTCGTTTCGCCTGATAGAGACCGTAAAGAAATTTTGATTTGTGAAAGAGATCACTGTCGGTGCTGTTGTAATATTTGGCCACCTTCACTTCCGCGTCTTTACGATCGCAAGACGGTAGAATTCTTCCGCCGAATCCGCATACGCGTCCGCGCACGTCGATCAAGGGAAACAATAGGCGCTCACGAAACACGTCGTAGTCGCCACTTTGTTTTTGAGAAGCCCGAATGAGTCCGTATTCGCGGGCGAGATCCAAGGGAGCCTTCGATTCCGTGAGAAATTGGGTGAGTCCTTCATAGCCGGCGGGCGAAACGCCGAGCTGAAAATCTTCGATTGTTTTGCCTGAAATTCCACGTTTTTTGAGATATTCCGCGGCCTCGGCAAATAAAGGGCTCGATTCACTCTGAAGCTTCCCGAGTGCCGGAGTCTTGCCTTTGATTAAATTGTGATGATAGTACTGAAGCGAAGCAAAGTGCAGGACTCGCGCTCCTTTTTGCATCCGCGCCCGACGTTGATAAGCGGCCTGTTCTTCTTCACTGGATTGATAAGAGCCTTCTGGGATTTTGAGCTTTGCTTTTTCCGCAAGATCTTCACAAGCCTCTTCGAAACTGAGGCCATGCAACTTCGTCATGAAGGAAATGGCGTCTCCGGTTTCCTTACAGCCGAAACAATAATAGAAATCACGGTTCACGGAGAACGAGGGACTCCGATCGCCATGAAACGGACAACGTCCCATGAACCGATTGCCGGTTTTTCGCAGATCCACGTTCTCAGAAACAATATCAATCA
>Ga0206918_1005_pt1 | contig 82667 bp, 76 predicted proteins | sample Alteio_BWOrgHeat_69_FD_152950 | JGI IMG/M metagenome (GOLD analysis project Ga0206918, IMG submission 152950) | Enriched cells from forest soil in Barre Woods Harvard Forest LTER site, Petersham, Massachusetts, United States -... | ecosystem: Environmental > Terrestrial > Soil > Temperate forest >... | reverse complement strand
TCATTTCACTGACGACTGGTTTTACTGAGGAAGATCTCGCCAATCTCTACGATGCGATGAATGCGACTGAAGTAGACGTGCCTACACCGAAAGCTTCGGCAACGGATCTCGTCACCCAAGCTCGCACGAAGAAGCATCTTGGTCGTCTCATTTGCGTAAAACAAGTTCCGGTAGTGAGCGAACAAGCGTCGGATCAAGACGAAGCGACTATTGAAAAAGCAACTAAACATGAATGCGCAGTCAATATTTCTAAAAAAGACAGTCTTGCGATTTCAGATGCGATCATCTACATGAAGTTGGATCTGTCAGAACAAAATATTTCTGCTGAGACATCGAAAGAAGATCCGAAACAAACTTCAGACACCGTAGTATTGGCAAAACGTGTGGCTAACTTCGCGTGCACTAAAGTGACGATTTCCGATAAAGATCCAATCATCAACTGCGGTCTCATCGACGCTACCCCTGCTGCTTCCGGATCTCCGACCCCTACTCCTAGCCCAACTCCTGCACGCAGATAATTCTCCGTGAAAGCAGTTCGCTTAACTTTATCCCTAATTTTTTTGGTCCTCTCTCTCTCGAACGGTGCTGCGGGTCTTTAGTTTTAAAGACCTGCAGCACCAATTGGGTAGCGCGCCCGAAGTGCGGCTGGTCATCAATTCCCCCCTTGAATGACTCGCCCCGTCTCCATATACTCCTAGCACGAGGCAAATATGAATAAAGTAGTGGCTGGCCCAGACGAGGCCGTGAAAGATATTTTCGATGGAGCGATTCTCACCATGGGTGGATTCGGGCTCTGCGGAATTCCAGAGAACACCATCGCAGCAATTGTTCGCAAGGGAGTGAAGAATCTCACCTGCGCGTCCAACAATGCCGGCGTCGACGGCTTCGGCATCGGACTCATGCTCGAAAAACGCCAAGTGAAGAAAATGATTTCGAGTTATGTCGGTGAAAACAAATTATTTGAAACTTTGGTTCTCTCCAACGAAATGGAATTAGAGATGACCCCACAAGGAACTCTGGCTGAGAGACTCCGCGCCGGAGGATCGGGAATTCCTGCTTTCTTTACTCCGACCGGCGTCGGCACCCTCGTTGCCGAAGGAAAAGAAGTCCGCGAATTCGACGGACGTAAATACGTTCTTGAAAAAGCAATCATCGGAGATTTCGGAATCGTCAAAGCTTGGAAGGGCGATGCGATGGGGAATCTCGTGTTCCGTAAAACCTCTCGTAACTTCAATCCGCTTTGTGCAATGGCGGGAAAAATCACCATTGCTGAAGTGGAAGAGCTGGTTCCAGTAGGATCGATCGATCCAGATCAGGTGCATTTGCCGGGTGTTTATGTGCACCGTATTTTTCAAGGCAAGTCTTACGAAAAGAGAATCGAAAGAAAGGTAACCCGCAATGCTTAGTCGTGAACAGATTGCTCAGAGAATTTCCAAAGAGTTGCGCGACGGTTTCTACGTGAACCTCGGCATTGGTATTCCTACCCTTTGCGCCAATTACATTCCGAAAGGGATGAACGTCATTCTTCAAAGCGAAAATGGAATTTTAGGACTCGGTCCTTATCCTACAGAAGCCGAAATCGACGCCGATCTCATCAACGCGGGTAAAGAAACCGTAACCGTCATTCCTGGTGCTGCATTTTTCTCCAGCGCCGATTCATTTTCAATGATCCGTGCGGGTAAAATCGATCTCACTGTTTTAGGTGCGATGGAAGTTGCCGAAAACGGCGACATTGCCAACTGGATGATTCCAGGAAAAATGGTGAAGGGCATGGGCGGAGCAATGGACCTGGTGGCAGGTGCAAAGCGCGTAGTCGTAGCCATGCAACACGTTTCTAAAGATGGCAAGAGCAAGATCTTGAAAAAATGCTCTCTTCCACTCACCGGCGAACGCTGTGTGAATCGGATTGTATCCGAGCTTGCAGTGATCGATATCACTCCTCAGGGCTTGAAACTCATCGAACGTGCCCCAGGCGTATCCGTAGAAGAGATTGTGAAATCCACGGAAGCGAAACTCATTATTGAGGGCGACATTCCAGAAATGAAATTCTAATCGCCTATCTAAACCCGTCGTTCTTCTGAGGGGCCGGGCGTGGATCATTGGCACAGGCCAAAGAATCCTGCCAGTCTTCACCGTTTGGATCCGCGAAATCCTGATTCATGAAGCTTTGAAGTTTTTGGACTTCACTCGCGTCTACCAAGAAAATTCCATACTCACGATTGTCGGAGAGAGAGGTCGTGGAACCATTCACGGAACCCACCCAAGCGAGATTTCCGTCTACTAGAATTGTTTTTGCATGGAGGTAACCACTCACGCCGCCCACCTGCATTTTACGAGTAAAAATATGGGACTTCACACCGGCAGCATCGAAGGCACCGAAAATACCCTGCCATTTTTTATTTTCACTGGCGGTCGGGGTTCCAAAACTACAGGCACTGGAAACCGTGACTTCTACATTCACTCCACGGCCTGCGGCATTGATAATTGCTTGATTCATATCCGGATCGTTCAAATACTGATTCTGAATTTGAAGTGTACTCTTCGCGGAATTGATGAGTTCTACCAGTGGTTGCAAAGAAAGAGGACTCACCGTCAGCTTGTTCGTTGGTGACGAAGCGAGTACTGAACCGACGTCGTAGGCTTGTCCGGCCAAATCTTTTTCGAAAAATACTTTTAAAGTGGAAACGACCGACGAGTCCTGACTCACGACTGAGTAATCACGATTGCAGTTGTTGGGATGCTCACTCTTATTACAGATACTGGTCGAGTTGAAATTTCCCGTGCTGATCAGCGCCTTCGCATCATCCACGATTACGATTTTTCCGTGTTCAAAACAATGAGAGCCGGCTTTTCCACAAAGCGCCGCATGATTGAAGGGTACATATTGTCCACCCGCTTGTCTCACGCTCGCGACCAGAGCCTTTTCACTCTGACAACTTTTAGAATCTCCTTTGTCTGCCGTTTCAAAGAGTTTGCAAGACGCGCCCACAGGACGATCTTCCTGCACCACTCTCACTTTCACACCGCGCTTGAGCGCAGCGACGATGGTGGAATGAACAAAGGGATCGTCCATTTCATAAATTTCGATATCGATATTCCGATGCGCGGATAATAGAAAATTGACGAGTGGTGAGGCACTCGAGTTTTCGTAAAATGTTTCAAGCTGTGCTTGAGCATTGATCGATTGAGAAAAAATTAAGAGCCCTGCAAAAATCCATCCTTGAATCAAGCGCATCTATCTAAACCCTCCATAGGTTGGTCGATTTAAAGTAGTTTCCCATGAATATGCCAAATTTCAATCAGCTTATTTGCCCTGACAAAGAGCTGACATGAGGCCTGCGTCACGCCAATGCTTTGACTGTTGGGAATTCATATTCTCGCTTATGACGTAGTTGATATATAATAAAAGAACGATCAAGGAGAATTTACATGAAGATCCAATACCGCCTCTTGTCTATTATCGCCCTCATCACTCTTTCCTTTTACTCTACACCGAATGCCCGCGCGGATCATCTTGCACTCGGAGCGGGAGTCATTCACCTGAGCAATCCCAGCGAAACCGAATTTGAAGTGGGTGGTGAATACGAATACAATTTGAATGCGTTTTTCGGCGTGGGCGCACAAGTGAACTATATTTTCTCCACACCTTCCATCACACTACTCGGAGCACCCGAAGGTTTTGTGCATCCACTGGGTGGTGATTGGTATATCAGTGGCTCACCACTTTTCGAATTTGCTTCCGGAATGAGCACTCAAGTCGGCGCTCGTTTTGGAACTCGCGTACCACTCCCACTTGGATTCATGACCCTCATTCCATCCGTTGCTGTTGACTTCATCGGTGGCGGTACCGATTACATGTTCGGCCTCGGCATTTCAATCTAGCAAAAACGTCAAATCTCCGTTTTGACTAAGGTGTTCAATCAAAATTTTGTGCTTTTATGCACAATTCAGCGAGATTTTATGCAGTTCTCACCGTGCATTAGTCAATAATGTTCCGCAATTATTTCTCCAAATTAATTACATAACTCATAAATATTTATGAGACACTTTCATTACAAGAAGTACTGAACTCAAGATGAGTTCAAAAGTTTTAAAAAAAGAATTCACGGAGGAATTCAAATGCATCGTTTGTTTATGGGCCTCATGGCCTTGATTCTCAGCTACTCAGCTTCTGCAGCCGAACAAAAAGAATGGACCCTTCTCGTTTACCTAAACGGGAATAACAATCTCGATTCCTTCGGTGCGATGAACATCAATCAAATGGAAAAAGTAGGTTCCAGCGACCGCGTGAATATCGTGGTTCAATGGGCGAGCATCGCGAACGACAAAGTCGAACGCCTTTACATCACTAAAGACAACGACACGAATACTGTTTCTTCAAAAGTAATTGAAGATATGGGTCACGTAGACATGGGCGACTACCATTCCGTAATCAATTTCGTGAAATGGGGATCTGAACACTATCCGGCACAACACTACATGCTCGATATCTGGGATCACGGTAGCGGCTGGCACGATCTGATGCCAGGTGAAGTGACGAAAGGAATCAGTTGGGATGAAACCACCGGCAATCACATCACCACGAAACAATTTGCAACGGCTCTGAGCGAATCTGCAAAAATTCTCGGACAAAAAATCGACATCTACGGTTCTGATGCTTGCTTGATGGCAATGGCGGAACTCGCAAATGAAGTGACCGATTCCGTAAAAATCTACGCTGGTTCTGAAGAAACGGAACCGGGCGCAGGCTGGCCGTACGATGCTTTTCTCACTCGCTGGAATGCGCTTCCGGCCGGTGCTACTGGTGCCGATGTAGGACGTGTCCTTTCTGAAGAATACGCAAAATCCTATCAAGGTGGCGATAGCAAGGTAACCTTCTCCGCGTTTAACCTGGAAGCACTTTCCGCGATGAACGCTGCGATCAAAGGTTTTGCAGATACCTTCAGAACACTCAGCGCTGCAGAGCTCACGAAAGTGAAAAAAGTGGCCAATGACTCTCTCCATTTCGAAGTGGGCGACTACATCGACTTCGTGGATTTCATCACCCACATGAAATCAGCGAAGATTTCAAAGTTCGGTAAGAGCACTTTTACTGATATCAGCACTGCAACGAACGATTTCATCGTTGCTTCTCACGCAGTGGGATACCCGGCTGCACACGGAATGTCGATTTGGATTCCGACCGATGCTGATACCTACTCACAGTATGCGAGTGACTACTCACAGTTAGGTTTCGATCATGAAACTCACTGGGGAGACGTTGCCAAGGCGATTGCCAATGCATCCTCGGGTTCCGATACTTTGACTATTAAGTAATTTTCGTTAATCTAGCCATTGAAAAAGGCCTCTCCAGAATTCTGGAGGGGCCTTTTGATTTTGAATCGATTTTTTTTACAATACCACTTTTGCCAACATCTCGTCCGTTACGGGTGACGTCACGAGAGCAGCAGCCTTCACTCTTGCCTCTTCACCTAACAAGGATGAAAGGTATCTCTCTGTTTGGCTCGCTAAGACGACGATGATCGTCTTGCCCTTTGCTTCCGGCTTTGCCGCATAATTCAATGCTGCCTGGATCGCGGCGCCAGAACTGATGCCAATAGGCACCCCTTCTTCACGGATCACTTTTTTCGCCATCGCAATTGCCTGCTCACTACTCACTTGCTCCACGGAATCTAACAGCGCCCTATCGAAATTCTTGGGGACGAAACCACCACCGATTCCCTGTATCTTGTGAGGTCCAGGCTTTCCACCTGAGATCACGGCTGATTCCACGGGTTCTACCGCCACCATCTTTATCGAAGACTTCTTTTCTTTCAAAAATTTCCCCACACCCGTAAACGTTCCACCGGTTCCAACGCCCGCAATCACGACATCCACTTTTCCTTGCGTATCATTCCATATTTCTGGGCCGGTCGTTTGGTAATGAACCAACGGATTGTCCGGATTTTCGAACTGACTCGGCATAAAAAGATTCGGAGTCTCGGCGAAGATCGCCTGTGCTTTTGCAATCGCACCCTTCATCCCGTTCGCGCCGGGAGTAAGAATAAGATCCGCACCCAGCATCAATAAGAGTTGGCGGCGCTCCTGAGACATCGTATCCGGCATCACGAGGGTCAGCGAATACCCTTTTGCAGCGGCAATGAATGCCAATCCGATTCCTGTATTCCCAGAAGTAGGCTCAAGAATTTTCATTCCCGGCTTCAAGCTTCCTTTTTTTTCCGCCTCCGTGATCATGCTCATTGCGATTCGATCTTTCACTGATCCGAGCGGATTAAAAAACTCGAGTTTGAAGTAGAGATTCGCATCGATACCTTTGCTGATCTTGGGGAGCTGAATGAGAGGAGTATTACCGATTGTTTCTAGAATAGTTTTGTATGAAGCCATTCGAGGAAGTTAGCATGAGAGATCTACTCACTCAACGGTTTGATCTTACGATGCTGATTTGGAAGCTCACTTTCGATGATTTGCCGAATAGCCTCAAAGACCCCACCAAAATTCGCGTCGTATTTTTTCTCGAGATCGTCAAATTTCTGCCAGACTGCCCTATTTTCGGATTCCGAGTTTTTCATTTTCACAAAAGCTCGCATAATCTCAACATTCACCAATACTGCAGTTTCACTTCTCAAAACGCTGGAGAGCATGGCGATGCCTTCTTGGGTGAAGGCAAGAAACTGATATTTTGAATACTTTCCGCGTCCTGTCTCTAAGGTCGCAAATTGCGACCTTAGAGATTCTGATTCAATTTCAGTAAGTTGAAACATGAAGTCCGTTGGAAACCTCTCGATGTTTCGTCGTACTTGCTCATTTAAGCGCTTTACCGGAACCTGATAAAGTTCTGCCAAATCCGAATCGAGCATCACTCGATGCCCACGGATAAAATAAATTTTGGACTGTATTTTTTGAAGAATAGAGACTTCCTGATTTTGCATACCCGTATATCTGCAGAGAGTGTTCCAACAAAGACTTGACCCAGGTCACGGCAGACACACCTCCTTATTTCCAGCATAAATTAAGGTTTTTTTGACGGCACGCGCATTGCAATTCAAGATGATGAGGAATGGTACTCTATGCAAAATGAAATCAAAGAATTCGCTTATCACTACAAACTCTCCCCACGAGAAACCGAAATCGTTTTCCTTCTGGCAAAACGGAGAACCACTTTCAAAGAAATTGCTCAAAGCTTAGGATCGAGCCCGAGCACGGTCAAAAACCAATTCAAAAGTATTTTTCTAAAAACCAGCACCAACACGAAATCCGAACTACTTGGGTTGTTTATCGAGCAAGTGTTGGCGAACAAGAAAGTATTCACCCTCGACCCTGAAATCAACTCTTCATGGTAATAGCGCAAAAACAGTACAAAACCCCGGACCATACAATAAGGAACATCTAATGATGAGTATCGAAAGCAAACACTTCTGGAGAAAAACCCTGACCGTTCACCGACTCCGGATTTCCATCGCCCTGGTTTCACTCTTCGTGTTTATGATCATGAGCCTGATTTAAATGATCTCAATCGCCATCGCGGTGGCTTCGCCGCCGCCGATGCAAATTCCGGCGAGACCTTTTTTCAAACCACGCTCTTTGAGCGCATTGATCAAGGTAATCACAATCCGCGATCCTGATGAACCAATCGGGTGACCAAGACTGATCGCCCCACCATTCACGTTCATTTTTTCATGTGGAATCGAAAGCTCTCTCATCGCCGCCAAGGTGACCACACCGAAGGCTTCGTTCACTTCAAACAAATCTACATCTGAAACTTTCCAGCCGGCCTTATCCAGCGCCTTTTTCATCGCGCCCGCGGGTGCAGTCGTGAACCAAACCGGATCTTGCGCAAAGCTCGCTTGAGAAACAATTTTTGCCAGAGGTTTGAGTCCCATCGCTTTTGCTTTGGTAGCGCTCATCAACACCACTGCGGATGCGCCGTCGTTCACACTCGAGGCATTCGCCGCTGTGATCGTTCCATCTTTAGAAAATGCTGGTTTTAGCGTCGGGATTTTATCAAATTTTACCTTCGCTGGTCCTTCGTCATTTTCAACGAGAACGGATTCGCCTTTGGCGCCTGCGATGATCACCGGTGCAATTTCGTTCTTAAACTTTCCTGCCGCTTGGGCAGCCTGCGCACGTTTGAAACTTTCTACGGCAAATGCATCTTGCTCTTCGCGGGTGAAGTGCTTTTCCCTCGCGCAGAGATCACCACAATTACCCATGTGTTGATTATTGTACGGATCCCAAAGACCATCATTGATCATCGAATCCACTACCGAGCCATTGCCCATTCGGAAACCACTTCGCGCCCCTGGCATTAAATAAGGAGCGTTCGTCATGCTCTCTTGTCCGCCCGCCACGACGATTTCACTCTCGCCCGTTTGGATTGATTGAACACCCAGCATGATCGCCTTCATTCCACTGCCACAAACTTTGTTGACTGTGACGGCAGGAACGCTCGTTGGAAGTCCTGCATAAATTGCAGCCTGACGTGCAGGCGCTTGACCGATGCCCGCTGTCAGTACATTTCCCATGATCACTTCTGAAACTTGCTCCGCTTTTACGCCCGCTCGCTCCAAGGCGGCCTTGATCGCGTGAGCTCCAAGTTTAGGGGCAGTCAAGGAAGATAACGCACCTTGAAAACTTCCAATCGGGGTACGCGCAGCTCCAACAATCACCGTTTCAGTATTGAATGAGTTATTCATGCCATAAATCTACTCCTTTGCCTGGAGACTTGCAATCAAAGCTTGATGCAAACTCCTCCACGTTTTATAGTCACTGCCATATGAAAATAAGCGTTTTTACCTTCTTTTTATTCGCCGCGTGCATCATGAATCCGAGCTCCAATGCCGGCCCGTTTACGCCCCAGGATCTTCCTGACCTGATCGAAAAAATAGCGCCTTCAGCTGTTCACATTTCCACAAAACTCGATCAGCGCGCGTCTTTCAAAGTTCCCGGCTGGGAAGATTTTTTTCAATCCTTTGGGATTCCTGAACAGCAACAAAGTGGTTCTCTTGGAACCGGTTTCATCATTGATCTCGATGGCTATGTGCTCACGAACTATCACGTGGTGGAACAAGCGGTCGACAATCACGCGGTTGAAATTATTGTTTCCTTGAGAGACAAACGCCAATTCGGAGCAAAGATTGTAGGACGCGACTACAAAACCGACATTGCACTTTTACAGCTTCAAGATAAACAAGGCCATATCCCGGCGATGGTTCTCCCTGCGAAAATGGGAGACTCTGATAAGGTTCGGATCGGTGAACCGGTGATTGCGATCGGCAACCCCTTCGGTTTGGACTACTCCGTTTCCGCCGGAATCATTTCTTCCAAAAACAGAAATATCGGACAAGGCCCTTTCGATAACTATCTTCAAACAGACGCAGCGATTAACCCTGGAAACAGCGGTGGTCCTCTTTTCAATACCAAGGGTGAAGTCATCGGAATTAACTCCGCAATTTACTCGCATTCCGGCCAATTTGGTGGGATCGGTTTTGCGATCCCGATCAACGACGCGAAAGTAGTCCTCACCAACCTCAAGAAATTTGGACGAGTCCCGCGCCCGTGGATCGGCATGGTTTCACGCCAAGTGACTCCATCCCTGGCCTACTCCTACAGTCTCCCTCGCGCAAATGGCCTTCTTGTGATAAACATGGTCCAAGGCGCTCCGGCAGATCGCGGCGGTTTGCAGGCGGGCGATATCCTTTTTGAAATCGATGGAAAGCAAATCAACGAATATCAAGAATTGGAAAAAGCAATCGCGTTGCTAAAACCAACGGATAAAACTCAGATCACCATTCAGCGCGGTGGCAGAACCCTGAAAAAAGAGCTGAAACTGGAAGAGTTCCCACCCCAACTCAACCGAGTTCGTGAAGGTGTGATTTAAAGGTATGATATGAAAACAGTTCCAAAAATTTCTCCCAAATTTGATCGTCGTGTTCTTCCCGTTGCGGGAAAGCCAGAATTGAAACCCGCAGACCTTCCCATCGACTATTTGAAGATCGTGGAAGAGACCTTCGCAGAGACCCATAAAAAAGGCCTCGATATTCTGAAAACGATTCACCCGATTTGCGAAATCAAAGCGGGCGGAGCGATTTACGCCGATGAAGTGTTACTCGCCATCACCATTTCCCATGGGACCCAGAGCTTGATCGCGACCACCGTTTACGCTAGCGCTGACTTTAATCCCCTCATGCCTGAGCCTGGGATCGAACTCGTGCTCTCTGAATGTCTGGACTCTGTTGGTACCGTGCTCGAGCATTACCTTGATCCAGCCTATCCTGAGCGCATTGCCCAGCTCGCAGACGCCCCTATTAGCGCCCTAGAAGAAGCTCCCTTTGAATGGACCAAGATGGAAGAGTCGAAGGTCACCACCTGGGTGAAGATCGATAAGGCGAATCCAGCGCTGGAAGCCCTGGCCGAAGAATGGCTCATCAAGAATGATCCGAATTACTCGGAGCTCGATGAAAAAGAAGAGGCCGAAGAGTTCTTAAACGAGAGACTGGATGCGATTCAAAAAGCAAAATCGGGCTCGAGTGGAGACTCGGGCCCGATTCGGCATTAATTATTTAGAACCGATTACTCACTTTTTGGTGCAGCAAGCGGAGCGATCTTACTAGTCACGTTAGTGTTGATTTTGGCTGACACGGTCGCGGTGTCTACAACATTATAAGTGCCTTCTGCAATCGGCAATACTGCCGTATTTGCATTCAACGCTGGTCCTGCAGTCAGATTGGTATTCAAGGTAGTCGACGTCGATACTTCGGTAAATGAAGTGGCAGGGCCAACACGGCTTGGAGCACAAGTTCCTTTGCCGAGAGCCGTGGTGATTGCACTACAGTTAGAGAAAATAGTAGCACCGCTCGCGAGCTTCGCCGAAATAATTCCAGATGTGAGGTTGTAAGAATACAACTGACTAATCTGACCAGCCGAATTCAAATCCGCGAGTAATGCGAAATTACCAGCGTAAGAACTTGCAAAACCTGCTGCAGAAGCGATGTTCGCGTTAATTCCATAAAGTGCGGTTCCAACGCGGTTTGCGTTGATCGGCAAAGTGGAAGCAACCGTCGCTAAAGCGAAAGTATGGTCGGAATTATTGAAGTTAATATTCGCAATATTGGCATTGATCGAATTTCCAACTTTCCCACCGACGAGTGAAATATTGAAGCCGTCTGTTTTCACTAATCCTGGGCTTTGAAGCTCAGAAATTCGCTTACCGGCAATCAATTCGTTACCGATGTATGCTTGGCCGTTAAAGGCGATGACCGCTGCATTTGGATTCAAAAGATCTGCCAATGTCGCTTGGAGATTAATCGTACCCGAAGAAGCGTTCAAAGTGAGACCCACCAATTGTTTCAAATCAGTCGGCAATGCCGCTCTCAATCTCGCTGAATCGGCAGCCGCCGTAGTCACCGTACTGATGACTTGCGGTAACGATGCGAGGTAGTTTGTATACTCTGTTTGATATTTTTGAAGGTCGGACGGATTCAATGCATTCGCCAGAGCAGCACTCAAAGTTGCATAGTTAAAAATTTCAATTTGAGTGTTCGCGATGATGTTCGCATTCAAATTCGGAACTACCGCAGCCGCTTGAAAATTCGGCACCAAGGCTGGCTCGAGGCTGGGAGCAGCCGCACTCACCACTCTCGTAGCGGCATGTGCGTCAGACATCAAGAAACTCAATCCTGCTAACATCAAAGAAATTTTATTATGTTTCATATTCATGGAGCTCTGGTTGATTTGTGGTCCAACTGTTGGGTGAGGAGCAATCGTCGGAAGAGGCGTTGCTGTTGGAGCCGGAGTTGGGTTAATCACCACCGGTACCAGGATCGGATTCCCTAAAACGATGTTTCCGATGACCGGTCCGCCCGAGGGAGCAGTTGTCCCGCCCGAAAGATTCGTCGTTTTTTCAGTTACTTTTCCTGGAGTACAGGCCAGCGCTGACAAAATACCCATTACAGACAATAACTTAATTGTAGTTTTCATTCGATTCCCCTTTTTAAAATACACCCTATGACTATGATACCATAAAATTGACTATTTTGGTCAACTATAAATTTTGGCTTTTCTCATGGGATTAATTTACTCTTTAGTTTCAGGGAGATAGTCGTTGAAATTTATCGCTTCGCTCATCATTTTAATCATCGGTTTATACTTTGGGGCGGACCATCTTTTGAGCACGCACTTCAAAACGAACACTCCGACCGCCCCTGCCGAAGAAAAAGCCCTCGTTCAAAACATGGCCAAATTCCTCGAGGAAAGTCCGGACCTCCAGAAAAAAATCACGGAGAGTGGCCAAGTCATTGCCAAACCGGCCACCGCAACGAAACCAGCCGCTCCAGTCGTGGATGCGGATCTTGAAAAAGTGGCTCGTTATTTCGGATCTTCCCCGACCGACGATTATTTTAAGAAAGTCCTGATTCAAAAGAAAAAGATGAATCCAGACGATCAGTCGGAACAAACGAAATTTTTTGTCGAAGTGAGTGGATATGTCCATGAGCACCCGAAGGAAACCGTCGAAGCCTTAGAAAATGCCCTCCAGTCCATTCCCATGGATATGCAAGCAGAACGAAGCGCAGTGGTCCCTGCGTTTATTCATTCATCGATCATTTTTTTGGAAGAATCCGGTGCGGACGACCAGACCAAAAAAACCTATCTCAAGCGTTTTATCAACGGCACGCAGGATCCTGAAGTCAAAGATGCCCTAGAAACCCATTTTCCAGATCTATTGGATGAAGCTCCGCCGAGCACGAGCAACTAAAACTCTTCGTCGCCGAAATCTTCGATTTCTTTTTTGATGCCGCCGATGAGGGCATCAATCGAATCACCATCATAATCTAGGTCATCGATCGATTCATCGAGCTCGAGATCATGAATCACTTTGGTAAAATTCACTTCGGTAGAAAGATCTTGGCGAATGACATCGATGTATTTATCAGGGTATTTTCCGACCAATTCTTCAATGTACTGATTGAGTTTTCCCTCTTTCAGGATCATTTCCTTACGCTTGATCTTCTTCCAATTCTTAATGTAGTCGAGGCGGCAGTAACCTTTCGTGGTTGCCACGTTTTCACAGGATAATTCACGGCACATGTGCGCGGAAGAAACTGCACTCTTAGAAGCTGCTTTCGCAGCACCTTTCACCGGTTTTGCGCCTTTGGTTAAGGCTGGAGCCTTCGTCAAAACAGCTGCAACGACCGGAGCGGCCGGAGCTTTTTTAATTTCTTTTACTGGAGGAGTTTTAACAAAACTTTTCTTTGCTTTCGGCTCAGGTGCTTTCGTGTTTTTAAGCACTTTGAGTGGCAAAACCTTCGCTTTGCTTTTGTCTGCAACCTTAGCCACCTTGGCGACCGCTTTTACCGGAACTTTTACCTGAGGCTTCTTCGCCTTATTGGTCATTTTGACCAATAGCTTCTTCGCCTTGTTCAATAGCGGTTTTTTCGCCTTACTCAAGAAGGACGAAATCCCCTTCTTGTTTTTATTCGCTTTTTTAACGCTGCTCGCTTTGACGGCCATTTTACTTTTTTTCATGTGCTTCTAATTGCTTGCCCAAAACTAACACTACCGTCAAGGATTTTCTTGACAACTACCCGATTTTAGTCGAATTTGCTTGTTCCACACCAGTTAAGAAAGGGTTTAAGGACCATGGCAGTTCCTAAGAAAAAAAGTTCACGTAGTCGTACCGGTATGCGCCGTTATTCAACCGCTTATAAAATGGATCCTGTCACTGGAACCACATGTGCATTTACACATGAACCAGTGCGCACCCATACAGTTTCCATGAAGTCGATCAAAGAAGGCTTATATGATGCAGCTGCTGTTAAAAAAGCGAAGAAAACTGCGAAGAAGCCGTCTGCTAAAGCTTCCGCTAGCGCGTAATTTTTAACGCTGCTTTTGAATCGGCCTTAATGATTCTTCCAGAACTTTACTTACATAAAATTTCATCAAAACTCCCGAGCGACTTATTGTCGAATCGGGAGTTTTCTTTTTTAATTCCAAAAAGTCATCGACCAGAAGATTTCACGCCAGAAACGGCTGATACCTGGATTGAAGAACGAACAGGAATTTCGCACCGTTATGTTGCCACTCGTGCAGCGGTAGGAACGAGATCCGCTCCCATCGATACTGAATTTCAACTCACCATCGAAGCTCTAGAACACTTCCAAACGTCGAGTAAAAATTGGTCTGAACTCGATGCCATCATCGTCGTGAAATCTAGTCCTGTTCAATACTCCCCTTCTCTCAGTCAAAAACTGGTTCAACACTTCACCGAAAAATTTTCTAAAGAAACGCCTGATCAAGGCGGGGTCTTTACGCTTGATTTATTTCAGCCCTGCACCGGTATTCTCGCTGCTCTTAAGGTACTTCATCATCTCCCGTTCAGAAACGCCTGGCTCATCACTCCAGAAGTGCTCACACCATTTGTGAATTTGAAAGACCCAGCGAGTGCGATTCTCTTTGGTGACGGGATTGCAGCCCTTTGGCTTTCTCGATCCAAACAAGGTTCTCACTTTCAGATCAAAGATGTTGATTTCGAATCAATGCCCGATACCGGCAAAGTTCTCGGGTTTTTGGATACCGACGACAGCGGTTATATGAAAGGTCCAGAACTCTTTCGCAAAATTATCCCTGAGTTCAAAAAGGCGAGCCAAAAAATCCTCAGTAGAAATCATCTGACTGTGGACGACATCCAATACTATCTCCCGCATCAGGCGAACGCCCGCATCATCGAACGAGCGGCACATACTCTTGGCTTCAAAAAAGATCAAATCATCACCAATATCAAAAACGTGGGAAATACGGCGAATGCATCGATGCTCATCGCCCTCGATCATTTTCTCCATTCCAACCGATCCTGGAAACCGGGAACAAAAATTCTCATGAACGCATGCGGTGCTGGACTCAGCAGTGGGGCCGCAATCTTGGAGGTAATCTAAATGTCCACTCTTCATACCGCCGGTTTTTTTCCCGGACAAGGCTCTCAACAAGTAGGCATGGGTAAAATCTTTTACGACGAATTCACCGTCTTTCGTCAAACGATCGAAGAGGCTTCGGATTCCCTTGGCTTCAATTTGAAAAAACTTCTCTTCGACGGACCGGAAAGCGAACTCCTGCTTACGGAAAACGCGCAGCCAGCAATTCTGGCTGTGTCTACCGGCTGCTATCGTGTTGCGGAATCCGAGTTCTCTTTAAAACTGGATGTGCACCTCGGCCATTCTCTCGGTGAATATTCTGCGCTCGTCGCCAGTGAAGCGATTCCGTATGCGAAGGCCATCATGTGGGTGCGTGAACGCGGACTCGCAATGCAAAAAGCAGTTCCAGTGGGCGAAGGCACCATGAGCGCCATCATCGGTGCAGAAGATGCCCAAGTCATTGAGTGGTGTAAAGAAGCAAGCCAAGTGGCTGCGTCTGCACGTAAAAATGGGGATCACTCTTTCACGGTAGATTGCGTTGTTGAACCGGCAAATTTCAATGCCCCTGGGCAAGTGGTCGTTTCCGGATCCGTGGATGCAGTCGATGTTCTTGAAAAATTAATCAAGGATAAGGCGATTCGCGGAGTCATGGCAAAACGCCTTCAAGTCAGTGCTCCTTTCCATTGCTCCCTGATGAAACCAGCACGGAGCAAGATGGAATCCATTTTTGCCACGGCGGTGAAAGAATCACAACTCTCGCCGCTTCAAACTCCCTATATTCCAAACCGAACCGCGCGCATCACTCAGGAGAGTGGCGTGGTCTTCCCTTTATTGGCGGAACAAGTCGATCACTCCGTGATGTGGAACCAAAGCGTGGCGGCCTTGTTACCAACATGCAAAAAAGCATTTGAATTCGGCCCGGGAAAAGTGCTGCAAGGATTGGCGAAAAGAATTGCAAAAAATATCCCGGACGCTTCGCTCGAAGTCTATCCAATTTATGATCTTGAGTCCCTCAAGGTTGCTGAAGGAGCACTCAAATGATTACCGTTCAGAATAGAATGATCGCATTGGTCACCGGTGGCTCTCGCGGAATTGGTGCCGCCATCTCGAAGAAACTGGGAACCCAGGGGTTTCATGTCATCGTGAACTATGTTTCCAACGAAGCAAAAGCAAATGAAGTGGTTCACCAAATCAAGGAAGCGGGCGGCAGCGCCGAAGCCATGAAGTTTGATGTGTCTCACGAAGACGAAATCGTTCAAGCAATGGAAGAGATCGCGAAAGTGGGAACTCTCGCCGTCCTCGTGAACAACGCCGGCATTTCAGAAGACTCTCTGATCCTTCGTCTCAAAAAAGAATCGATCGATCGAACTCTTCAAACCAATCTCGTGAGCGCGATCTTGCTCTCGCGTGAAGCAGTGAAGCTGATGATGAAACACCGTTCCGGTTCGATCATCCAAATTTCCTCCGTAGTAGGTGAAATGGGGAACGCAGGACAGGTCGCCTACTCGGCCGCTAAAGCGGGCATGATCGGTCTTACGAAGAGCTTGGCCAAGGAAGTTGCGTCGCGTAAGATTCGGGTCAATGCGGTTACCCCCGGTTATATTGAGACTGACATGACTCACGAATTAAATGAGACCCAGAAGGCTGCAATTACTCAAAACATTCCAATGGGTTGCCTCGGTGCTGCCTCAGATGTCGCTGATCTTGTTGGCTTTCTCGCCGGACCTCAATCTCACTACATTACCGGACAAGTAATTGGAATTAACGGTGGTCTTTACATTTAAAGAGGACCGCGTTAGAAGAACAGTTCATTCATTAACTAAGGAGACATTCAATGTCAGCTAATACAGAAGAAAGAGTTCGCACGATTATTTGTGACCAACTCGCAGTTGAGCCAGAAAAAGTAAAACCAGCATCTTCCTTCATCGAAGATCTCGGAGCAGACAGTCTCGACATCGTAGAATTAGTGATGACCATGGAAGAAGAATTCGACATGGACATTCCAGATGAAGAAGCTGAAAAAATGAAGACTGTTGGCGATGTAATCAGTTACATCAACGCTAAATCTAGCGCGAACCACTAGTCTTTAATTTAAAGTAATTTTTAAAACAGAAAAGCCATCGACCCGCGAGGATTGATGGCTTTTCTGTTTTGAACTGATCAAAAAATAATTAGGGTCTCGTAGGTGCAACAAAACGCTTCAAAAAAGTATCGATATCACAAAAATCTTTCCGTTTCGGATCATAGCTCGGATACTTTTTTAAACCAGAATTCAATTCTGAATTGGGGTGTTCGATCTGCTCGATATCTTGGTCCACTTGCGTGTATCCCACTTTAGTTCTTGTTTTCACTCTGTGTTCCACCTGAGGAATCGTTTCCGTTTCCGGATTGCCCTCAAACCCAATTGCAGTTCGACTCCGCAATTTTGCCACAACTTGATCGTAAAGTGCCGGTTTACTTTTCTTCAGCTGCCGGAGTAGACCCAAGCGGCGAGCTTTCGGGAGCGCCTTATATTGGGCACCTAAGGCTTCCGGACTTTCTTTCTCGAACATCGTCAAGAAATCCGGCAAGGAAATGTCTTTTGGTCGAACGACGATCTCCATTTTTTCACCGTAGCCCACTTTCATTTTAGGAGTGCCCTTCGCCCTCACGAAATCCGCAGGTGTCTGAAAGCTGTTCCCGTTACCGTATCCAACTTTTCGAAGAAGACGCATGCGGGACACGATCAAGTTGTATTCTTGGGGGTTTTCATTTCGAAGCGGTTGCATCCATTTCATCAGATCAGCAGCCGGCGTGGCCCGTGTTCTACCCTGAAAAATATCGATATTCTCTTTGGTGACCGAAGTCGCCGTCTTCATGAACTCTTCTTCTGATTCAAATGGTTTGTAAGCGGTATGTTTTACGAAACCCACCTCTCTTGAATCAAAACCCTTCTCATCGATGCCCGGCTGGTGAAGCTCCCAAAGGTGTTCATCTGGTTTAAAGCCAATGGCGGGAAGTCCTTTTAGTTTTTCATTCCACTTCGCAAAATATTCGGGTTTCACGTCCACGAGCATATAGTGCCAATCACTGAGTTTGGTTGCCGAGGTCAACGCCCCTTTTTTTGCGAACTCATCAGCGGGCATCAGCTCGAGTGCATTGATAAATTCGTCGGCAGTTTGAAAGCCTTTATTCAAATACTTTTCGTGCCACTCACCCAATTGGCCGGCAGTGGTCAGACTTTTTTTCTGATTGAATTCTTCGGTATTGAGCTGATGAATCCCCTGTTCATACTCTTCGTAAGTCGTAAACGCGGTGCCGAGATTGAGCGGTGTATCCGCGAAGGAATTCGTCGTTGAAAAAATCATGATGGAGAGGATCGTCAGTCTCAAAAACATGCTTTATTCAGAGTACTGATTCTGAGCAACATCGTCACGAATTCTCATGGAAGAATAAACATGGCCCGGTAAAAAATGCCGACACTGTTTTGACTACTTACTCAAACGAACCACCGTATAGCCCTCACGTGAGAGTGCCTTAAAAATGGAGAGTTTACTCTTCGTGGAAAATTTCTTTACCCAGTCTTTTTCGACTTTTTCAAGACAAAGGAGTATCGCCTCTCCCCCCTTAACCAAGGCATTTTCGATCGCGCGCATTTCGTCCAGTGCTACCGCTTCATCCGCAGAGGGAGACAATTCACCGACAATCAAATTGAATTTTTCGTCCGAAAGAATCGCTTCAGGAAAATGAGCCCGTTCTCGAATTTCCAAACGCTCAGAAACTCCCATTTTTTCGGCATTGTAACGGGTGAAGCTTGTTCCCAACAAATCACGATCAACGGCGACGACTTTTGCGTTCGACCACCGCTTCAAGCTTAAAATCGGAATTTGTCCGTATCCGGCACGAAAACACAATACCCGAAAATCGCCAGCCGGAACTGATCGAGGAAGAACATCGATCAAAACAGGCAAGCCAACTTTTAATCTTTTTTGATCGTCTCCGCCCAAATCAAAAGGACGAGCGAGCAGCAGATCTTGAACTTTCACTTCATCGCGCAGATAAAGAACTTCCGGGGCGATCTCATCTCCAGAAAGCGCGGTCTCGGAAATCGAATAGATGGAATGGCGTGGGCCCTTCACGACCAACTTCATTTCACCCACCATCGGAGCGAGATCATTGATCACCACCACTCGAAGCTCGCCGCCTGGATTGAGTCTGGCACATCCGAGACGGATCAAATTTTTGATAAAAGGTTCACCGATGCGTGCCGGAACATTGCATAAGATCCAATCGTAGTTTTGTTCTACATCTCTGAAGCCGAGACTTCCGTAGGCCCGTACATTTTTGAGTGCATTGGCTTCGGCGTTGATGCGCGACCACTCCACCGCCAACAAATCACGATCAACCATGTCTATTTTTGCACGGGGATAGCGAGCAGCAATCGGTAGACCGAGCGCCCCATAACCACAACCCATATCCAAAATGGATGCGGGATCGGAGGCCGGAAGATTCTCTAGCAACAACAGTGTTCCCTCGTCGATTCGCTGAGTGGAAAAAACATCGTGAGGAATATGAATCGTCAGCTTGGATCCCAAAGCTGACGATTGAAAGGTCGTTTTGTACCAGGGATTATTCACGGACAAAGTTACTCACCAGCTGGTTGAGCTGGGCCACCGTGTGAAGCTGGCTTCGGATCTGCCTTTGCTGCCGGAATCGTCACTAAGAAATCAAGCGCCTTGTTCAACACTGGAGCATACTTGTCTTTCGCCGACTCGTTCACCTTGATTTCGATCGTTGGAGTCACACCGTGGTTTTCAAGGTATGAACCGTCTTTACGAACGATGAGGGATTCTGTCTGACGGAGGGTCAAGTGACTGTTTGGAGCTTGGTTGTAATCCACCACGTTACCGCCGGCACCCATCGTGCGAGTTCCGATGATGGTGGCCATGTTGTTATCCTGCAAAATCCCTGCAAAAATATCACACATAGAAGCACACATTTCGTTCGTGATCACTGCAATTTTAAATGGCTTCTTGAGATCTGTGTTCGGTTCGAAGGTAAACGGCGCGAGAATCTCAGCAGAATATGCCTGAGACAAACGATGAGCCGGTTTGCCATCACCCAGAGTTTCAGTCTTACGACTCAACATCTCCGCCAACACGCGACGAGCAATTTCACCTTCGGCATCACTGGCAGGATGGAGAGTTTCAGTTTGGAACTGATCTAACCAGCTATCACTCAAACGCATTTCCATCTTCGGCATTTCCACTTTCTTATTAGAAAGGAGTTGGGCCATTTTCATTCCGAGAGTGAGTGAACCACCGCCATTGTTGATGGTATCGAGAACGAGATCGTTCACGCCCATAGACTGCATGGCAAGCAAGGTCGCTTTAAATTCTTTAAGAGTAGTCTCTTCACCGCTATCTGGGTCAAAACTATCGATATAGATGTAACCAATCAGCTTAGTCTCACCTGTTTCTTTTCCATCTGCGCCCACCACTGCTTTGGGAGCAATGTACGCAGGATAAGTTTTTGAGTCGGAGAGGTAAACCGCTTTGTCCATGACTGAACGCTGATCTTTCAGCGCTTCGAGTGGAGTTTTTTCAGTATCAGCAGTGGTCGCTACCGGACTCCATTCAGCAACATCGTCCACCAAACGGAATCCGTCTGCGAAAGTCTTGCGAAGGTGATCCATCACTTTTGTCAAAGTTGCCATCGGTTTGTTGATGCGTCCGTTGAAGCCGATGAAGTTAAATTTGAAGGTCTGAGATCCGAAATCGTCAGACAGCATCATAAAGTTTGAATCTGAAGTTTTTGGTTCGTCCGTTTGCGTGGAAGGAGTTGGACTTGCTGTTGCCTGATCTTTCTTTGCAGTCGCCTTCGCCTGATCCGCCTGGAACTGGTAAAGATCTTTCATCACCCATGGGAGTGTATAAGTGAACTCAGTCTCACCGCGCTTCAAGGTGATCACCGCATCTTTGTTTTTAGGTAAAACACTGGCAGTCGAAACGCGGGTGAAAAGCTTGTTCATGTGGAACGTGATATTCGCTTCGTCGTTACCCAAATTACGCAATGGAAGCAATTCTTCCTTGATGACGTCCTTCAACAATTTTCCGTCAATCTTAGTGATCAAATCACCTTCCTTGATCGGGTATGCAGAATCTTTAGTAATCGTTGGAAGTAATTTTTTCACCAAAAGGGTATCGCCATTTCGAATTCCCGAAAAGCCAAGGAAAGCCACTTGAGCGCGGTCTGGTAAGGAGGAGTTCGTCAAAGACGCCGAGTTGTGGGCATCATGGAATTCAGCTACAAATTTAAACATGAGGTCATAAAACTCATCGTTTGTGGTCGTCTTTTTGGCTGCTTCCACATAGTCCAGTTTCAATTGGTCAAAATTGATTTTCAAAGTCTGCTGTTTGTAATCCAGGGGGGCGTAATTTTCGCCGTATTGAGAATAAATCCAATAAAGATCCGCAATTTTTTCGTCGGTAGAGAGGGTTCTGCGTGGCACCGGGTCGCAAGCGGCCAAAACAGAGATTAAAGAAGCGGTGGTGAATCCTAATGCGAGTATCTTGGAGCAATTCTTCATTTTCATGTTGTGCAGCTTAGCAGCATTTCTTGATTTTGTATACTGATGTTATGTAATTAATCATACTACTCGCATACTTAGCTCAACCACTCTCATTGATGCGATGTATAATGAGCTGTTTTCACTTCCAATTTTAAGGGACTCGCGATTAAATCGGAGCATGTCTCAGCTACAAAAAAAACGTGTCGTCGTCACTGGTATTGGTATCGTTAGCCCCGTAGGAAATACCCGGGAATCTTCCTGGAATGCGGTCATCGAAGGAAAGTCGGGAATTGGAAAAATCACCCATTTCGATACGAAGGATTGCACCTGCCAAATCGCCGCGGAAGTAAAAAACTTTGATCCTTGCTTCACTCTCGAAACCCCACTCTATCCACGTGGAAAAAATTCAGAAGCACTCTCCCAACCCATCAATCCAAAAGACAAGAAAAAGATGGATCGTTTTATTCACCTTTCGATCGCCGCCAGCCTTGAAGCGTATCAGGATTCAGGTCTTGATGCTCACCGCGATCAGATCAGTCCAACGATGATTGGAGTGAACATCGGCGTGGGAATCGGTGGACTCCCTCTCATTGAAGAATCTCACATCACCATCTTGGAAAAAGGATTTCGCCGGGTGACCCCATTCCTGATTCCACAAATCATTCCCAATCTCGCGGCCGGACAAGTGAGCATCATCCTTCATACTCAAAATACGAATTACGCCTGCGTTTCAGCCTGCGCATCCAGCGCACATTCGATCGGCGAATCTTTTCGTTTGATCCAGCGGGGAGAATCCACCGTGATGATCGCCGGTGGAGCAGAAGCGGTGATTTGCCCTCTCGGCATTGGCGGCTTCGCAGCGATGCGTGCCCTGTCTACTCGCAACGATGCGCCGGAAAAAGCATCCCGCCCTTTTGATACTGGTCGCGATGGCTTCATCATGGGTGAAGGCGCTGCCACTCTGATCTTGGAAGAATATGAATTCGCAAAAAAACGAGGCGCCAAGATTTACGGAGAAGTTTGCGGTTATGGAGCAAGCTCCGACGCCTATCACATCACTCAACCTCTTGAAGATGGCGACGGCGGCTACCGTGCAATGAAACATGCGCTCGAGGAATCCGGGGTGCCTTCTTCACAAGTGGATTATGTGAATGCACATGGTACTTCTACTCCTCTCGGAGACATTCAAGAATGCAAAGCGGTTTCGCGCTTACTACCTGATGCAAAAAATCTTCATGTGAGTTCTACCAAATCAATGACCGGACATCTATTGGGAGCAGCAGGTGCGATCGAAGCGGCGTTCTCCTTGCTCGCGATTCGTGATGGCATCGTTCCTCCAACGATCAACCTGGAAAACATTGACCCCGCCTGCGCTGAAACCGGTTTGCACTTCACTCCGAACAAGGCCGTGAAAAAACCAATCGCCAGCGCGATCTCCAATAGTTTTGGTTTTGGTGGTACCAACGTGTCCCTCATGTTCAAAAAAGCGACTTAAGGTGAAGGAATAGAGAAAATGAAAAAATTTTTAATTGCTTCCGATCACGCAGGTTATGAATTTAAAGAAGCGATCAAAGCGAAGGCAGCGGCGCTACTCATGGGACTCGGTTACGAATTCGAAGATCTGGGAACGAACTCTCTCTTGAGCGTCGACTATCCTGATTACGCAATTGCCTTGCACGACAAAATGACGGCTGCACAAAAACTCAAAAATTCACCGGAGAATGCAGAACCGGTTGGTCTATTGATCTGCGGAAGCGGCGTGGGCATTTCCATCATGGCCAATCGCTTTCCTGAAATCCGTGCAGTACTGACCGAAAGCCCAACGGTGGCGAGACTAGCCCGTGAACACAATCACGCGAATGTTCTCTGCCTCGGTGCCCGCATTGTGAGCGTAGACAACGCCCTACATATTTTAAAAGCATTTTTAGAAGGCAAACCAGACGCCAGCGAACGTCATGTGAAAAGGATTCAAAAACTATATGTCTAATTCCACATTCCTCAGCTCCCTCTCTCAAAAAGATCCGGAAATTTTTGCGGCCATTCAAAAAGAATCGGTTCGCGAAGAAGAGGGGCTGGAGCTCATCGCTTCTGAAAACTATGTTTCAAAAGCAGTACTCGAGGCTCAAGGATCGGTTCTCACGAACAAGTACGCCGAGGGATATCCGGGTAAACGCTACTACGGTGGCTGCGCATTTGTAGACATCGCCGAACAACTGGCGATCGATCGCGCTTGTAAAATTTTCGGGGCTGAAGCGGCAAACGTCCAACCACATTCCGGTTCCAGCGCGAACATGGGTGTGTACATGTCTCTTCTTCAACCCGGCGATAAAATTCTGGGGATGGATCTTTCCCAAGGCGGACACCTCACTCACGGAAGTCCGGTGAATTTCAGCGGAAAAGTTTACAAGGCTGTTCACTATGGATTAAATCCAGAGACTCAATTGCTCGACATGAACATCGTTCGCGAGATTGCAAAGCGCGAACAACCAAAGATGATCGTAGCGGGTGCGAGCGCTTATGCCCGTGTGATTGATTTTGCCGCTTTTGGCGACATCGCCAAAGAAATCGGCGCAAAACTGGTGGTCGACATGGCTCACATCGCCGGTCTCGTCGCCGCAGATCTTCATCCTTCTCCCATCGCTCACGCGGATTACACTACCACCACCACGCACAAAACTCTTCGCGGACCTCGCGGTGGAATGATTCTTTGCTCAAAAGACAACCTCAAGGCAATCAATTCTCTGATTTTCCCTGGTATCCAAGGTGGTCCACTCATGCACGTGATCGCAGCCAAGGCCGTAGCATTCGGAGAAGCACTCCAGCCAGAATTTAAAGAATATCAAAAGCAGGTAATCAAAAACGCGCAGGCCCTCGCCGCTTCACTGATGGAATTGGGATTTAAGCTAGTGACCGGTGGAACCGACAACCACCTGATGTTGGTTGACCTCACTGGAAGTTTGGATGGCACTGTTACCGGAAAAGAAGCTGAAGCCTGGCTCGACCTCGCTGGAATCACCGTAAACAAAAACACAGTGCCAAACGAAAAGCGCTCTCCATTTATTACGAGCGGTATCCGCATCGGAACTCCTGCAATGACCACTCGTGGACTGGGCACCGGTGAAATGAAAACTCTCGCTGCTTGGATCAAACAAGTGATCGAGAGCAAGGGCAACGAGGCAACTCTCACTAAAGTTAAAGGTGAAGTGAAAACTCTTTGTGCTCGTTTTCCACTGTATGGAAAGCATTAATGAACTACGAAAAACACCTCTACGACACCACTTTTGAAACCGAAGAGCAGATGGAAATTCGCACTCTCGCGCGCAAATACGCCAGAGACAAGATTCTTCCCCATGTTGAAAAAGACGAAGAGTCTCAAACCTTTCGTCCGGAAATCATCAAAGGCCTGGGTGAGCTTGGTCTCACTGGCATTCCCACCGCTGAAAAATACGGTGGAGCTGGAATGGGATACCAGGAATACACGGCGGCCGTGCAGGAGATTGCATCCGTAAACGCATCCTACGCGGTGAGCGTCTGCGTATCAGGTCTCCCACAAGTCATCCTCAGTGCCTTCGGAAACGAAACTCAAAAACAAAAATACATTCCTAAGCTCGCCAGCGGCGAATGGATCGGAGCCTTTGCGCTTTCTGAAGCTGGAAGTGGCTCGGATGCTTCCAGCCTGCGTTGTGCCGCCACCAAAAACGGCGATCACTATGTGTTGAACGGAACCAAACTCTGGATCACTCAGGCCGATGTGGCGAACGTGATGATCGTGATGGCTCGCACCGGTGGCGAAGGTGCTAAGGGCGTTTCGGCATTCATTTTGGAAAAGGGAATGCCCGGAATTAAAATGGGCAAAAAAGAAAAGAAAATGGGACTCAACATTTCTCACACGATGGAAGTCTTGTTTGAAAATGTGAAAGTGCCAGCCGAAAATTTACTCGGTAACGAAGGCGACGGAATGAAGGTGGCTCTATCGGCACTTGATTCCGGGAGAATCACGATTTCTGCGACGGCACTAGGCGTGGCTCGCTCGGCGATTGAAGAAGCAATCAAGCATGCGAATATGCGCGAACAATTCGGCAAACCGGTTCTGGATTTTCAAGGAGTGGGCTTTATGCTCGCGGACATGATTACCGAATACCATGCAGCGAAACTCGTCGTCCAAAAAGCCGCCCTACTCAAGGATCAAGGCAAAGAGCATTCTCTTGCCGCTGCTCAGGCAAAGGTACTGGCAACCGACATGTGCATGAGAGTGACGACCGACGCCGTTCAAGTGCTCGGCGGATCGGGATACACTCAGGAGTTTCCGGTAGAACGCTTTATGCGTGAATCGAAAGTGTTTCAAATTTTTGAAGGAACGAACCAAATTCAACGTCTCGTGATTTCACGGGCACTCAAAGGGTAATCGCAAAGGAAAACGTATGAGCGTCACCGCTTCCCGCTTCGGATCATCTAGCCTGCTTCTCGATTGGAGCGGATTCAATTCCCACGTGAAAGAAATCACTCCTGAAAATCGCGCGCGTTTCGGAACTGCCTGGGACAAGACCACGGCGAGTCTGCGCAATCGGGTTTCTGGTTTTTATGATTGCCCGATCGACGCGGAATTATCGCAGGTGGCGGCTTGTGAAACGCTCGCAAAAAAACTGATCTCCTCTGGTGAATACAAAGACTGCGTTTTTATCGGCATCGGCGGCAGCAGTCTTGGTCCGATGTGTTTGATGGACTCATTGAAGCATTTGGCAAAAAATCCGATTCAATTTCATTTTTTTGAAAATCCTGATCCAATCGATTGGTCTTACCGGATTCAAAAGTTGAATCCTGCACAAACCCTCGTTTGCGTGGTCACTAAATCGGGTACCACTTACGAAACTCTTTCGATCTTCATGCTCGCCTACGATTGGCTGAAGCGCACCCTCGGTGAAGACGGTGCATCTCAACATACAGTGGCGATTACCGATCCGGAGAAAAGTGAACTTCTCGATTTCGCGCGCGCGAAAAGCATCGCCACTCTCACCATCGCTCCGTCCGTGGGTGGCCGTTACAGTGTTTTTACCCCAGTTGGTCTCTTCGCCGCGGCACTAGCAGGGCTCGACACTCAAAAGTTTTTAGCCGGCGCTAAAAAAATCCGTGAATACTGTGAAAAACACAGCTCGACCGCGGAAAAGAACCTTTTTATCCTGCTGGCGAATTCACTAATGACACTAGAAAAATCTCATCCGGTGCATGTGATGATGCCCTACTCTACTCCGATTCGTTTAGTTGCTAATTGGTGGGTCCAGCTTTGGTCGGAGAGCTTAGGAAAAGACGGAAAAGGCTTCACCGCCGTTCCATCTCTCGGCGCCGTTGATCAGCACTCGATGCTTCAATTGCTCCGCGATGGCCCGAACGACAAAGTCATTTGGTTCATGAATGTTCAGGATTTTGGAACAAACGTCGTGATTCCGAATGTGGGCTTCAAATCCAAAACTTTTGATCTGTTGGAAAAACAGGATTTAGGAACTCTTCTCTCGACAGAATTCCGCGCGATCCAAAAAGTGATGACGAATCAAAAGCGTCCGAACTTTCAGATTCAGATCGATACCATCAACGAAGATTCGATGGGATCGGCGATGTTTTTCTTCAGTGTTCTCACTGCGTACATGGGAGAGCTGATGGACGTCAATCCATTCGATCAACCCGGTGTGGAAGAAGGAAAAGTTTACATCCGTGAAAATCTGGTTCGCCAAAAAGAAATGGCCGCTGCGAACGCCACGGCAAAAGAAGAAGAGAATGAAGTGCATCGGCTGAGACTTGGTCGAGAATAGTGCACACCTACTGTGTCTAGGCCGACACAATTGATCAAGCCATGGCAATCAGTTACCATCTATAGAGTACGTTTTTGAATTAAAACTTTAAGGAGAACGCCATGGGAAAGAGTCTCGTTCTATTTTTAGCCTTTTTCCTACAGTTAGCCGCGATGAATGCGGAGGCTGAAGGCGTTTTAGGTAATCAGGCGAATGGCTACTGTTACGCGAGGGGCTTTGCCTATTCGTGCAGCGGTGGAAATGCAAGTGTTACTGTATATTGCTGCACCGGTAACACTACCGCATGCACCGTCACCCAGGGTGGCGTTACCTTTGCTGGCACTCACAGTGGAACTTCTTCCACGGGTTCAAATTACACGAGCTCAGCCGTGCTGGGCTCAGCCATTGTTAATCCACTCACCGCTAAAAGCAATGTCACTACGAGTATCATCGCTAACCCTCAAGTCGCACATCTTGTGGGACATTGAAAATTAATTTTTTACTCTAGCTAGAAAATAGGCACGAATTCGGATTGATTCCGTCGTGGATTCAGAGCTCAAACAAATCCATCAGTAGCACCACTGGAACTTCCTCTTTCGATTCAGTGACGATCGGCTCAAACTCCTCCAAAAGCTTAAGAAGTTTTTCTTTAAACACTTTGATCTCCCGCTTGGCGATGCCCAGCACTGCAGAATAATGTAAATCGCTTGTTTTTTCTCGATCAACTGATTCGATGGCTTTCATTCGCCAATTCGAGTGGTGGCGAGGCAACATAGGTGACCCATGTGCAAGGTGGATTCGTCTTGATCCAATGGAGTATTTACCCGCCGATGATTGAACGAATCCTTTGCTTTCAAGAAAGCCTAAGACTTCTTTTACTAAGCCGATTTCAAGTTTGAGTCGTTTCGAAATTTGTTCCACTGTATTCAATTCGGGCAACGCACACAAAATATGAATCGCAGAATAGAACCAGGAGCTGTAGTACTTCATTTGATCTTCAGTTTTGAGTTCAGTTTTAATCTTGATCCGCTCTTTAACTTGATCTCGTTGTTTTTGGATTTCTGAGATTTTTCTTTCAAAAAAGGATTCTAAGGATTTGCTTCCCGCTTTGGCTTTTTGAACCAAAAGCATGAAGTAGCTTTTTTCTTCTTCAGAATGCTTTAGAAACTCCGAAGCTTTAATTGCATGTTCAAGACTGAGATGAGCGCGATCCGTGAGAACCTGAGAAAGAAATGAAGTCTGGCATCCTAGAAATTCGGCCAAATAAGAACGCTTCCCACGCCCCTCTCCAGTGCCGGAGAATTCTTTTCTTAAATAGTTTCGATATTCATCGAAATCGAATACTGAGGTCGTCATCTTGATAGTTAGTATATACTAATTATTAAGCTTATTAAATTATTATATTTATCTTACTCTGCATTAAAACTCTTGTTACAACTCGTTCAAGCGGTAGATGGAGTCAAATCAAACGATTGACGCATCTAGCTATAATATGATAGAAAAGGACAAGTATTATATGAAAGTTAACAAGACATTAGCCATTTTCGGGATTTCATTGCTCTCGCTTGGATCTGCCTATGCAGGTGTAGGCAGCAGTGGTGGCGGTGCCGGAATTATTTGTAAAGATCCGAAGTCGGGTCCGACTACGGTTACCGTTCTTGATTACTATGAATCACTCAGAGATGGAATTGGCCCACACGGATGGATTGCTGGTGGTCCATTATTTGAGAGTGGTCCTTTTAAAAATATCTATTCTAACGGCGATCGTACCATTGTCATGAACGAACGCTTTCTCGGGGAACTCACTTTCGCTCTCCATTACTATCCGTCCCTCATGAGGGAAGTCGGAAAGAAAGCAAAAGAGATCGGTGATCCTTTCGAGTGGACACCTGCACCTCTCAGGCTTCGTAAAGATGTTGATTTAGGACTTGAGATTCCAAAGGATTGCGAACTAATGCAAATCGCTCTGCGGGTTAATGACCATTTTTATATTAATCCTCTTTATCTTTCACAGTTGAGTAAATCCCAGCAACCCGTCCTGCAATTGCATGAGGCCGTATATGCATTGGCTGCCGAAAAAACAAAGCTCAACTCAGCAGCGCCAGTGAGATCTTTTTTTAAATCCCTTTATCAAGCTGCAATGATGTTTGACGACAGTCCTGGATATAAATTGGCGGTGGAGACCATTGGCATCAATGCTTCAATTATATTTAATACCGTCTATTTGAGTCAGGATGATTTACGTGATCTCTTAGAAGGCGAGGACCTTCAAAAGGCACTAAAAGACGGACGTCCCTATGATGCTAAGAAACTTGAGCTTATTAGAAATAAATTTGAATCACTTTTGAATGACCACAGACTTAACACTGAAGACCGAGAATCGATTAAATCTCTATTACCGAAGAACAATTCGAGCGTAAATAAAGGAGGTGTTTTATGAAAACTAACAACTTTTTAAACGCCTTTCTAGGAATATCATTCCTAGTATCTGGATCTTCATGGGCTGGAGTCGGCAGCAGTGGTGGAGGCCTCGCTCTCGTATGCAGAGATTCAAACCACGATGTAACCAAAGCTCAAATGGTAGATGTACTGGAAGCGAAGTCCTACCGCTTAACCATACCAACGGATACAAATGCTAAAGATGAGATGGGGCTTATTGAAGAAGCCTTGGCCAATGTCAAATGGTCTCCACAAGAAATAAATTATGCAAAATCTCTCTTGAGTCGTATTTCGGAACTCTTTAACAACGAAAATTCCGTGCACTACGACGGAAAACGAAAAATCTTAGCACCAACTAACGACTACGGCACCCTTCACATCATTGAACAAGATGAGGGCTGTAACTTCGAACAAGTTGGACACGAAGATAACGGAAAACTGTATATCAATGATGCCATCTATAATCATTTCGATATCCTAAATCGTGCTGCTTTCAAACTCCACGAAGTAGTTTACGAGACCCAACGAAATGCTTTAAGTGCACTGACGTCCGAGAATTCAAGACACATGGTAGCCTTGATGCTTGCCCATCGGTTCCGTGAAAGACAATTTCTCGATTTTTGTATTCCATCGGGTGGGATCACATATCCATTGAATCAAATTTCACCTGGCGTTGATTTCGACATTTACGATGAAACCGGATGGGCAGGATGGATCATGATTGGAAAAAAAATCAGCACTGGAACAGACGGTGGTTCGAGTAATTACGAAATTTATTTCCAAAATACGCACAACTCTGGTCAATTAACATTTAGTTGCGATGTGCTCAGCGAACTGATGGGATGTACGAATACTGCGAATGCTCCCAATCAAATCTCGACATTGCTATTGGACGCTCATGGTGGCTTGAAAACCGAATCAGCGGACCATAATACCGTCACTCATTACTTTTGGAAACCGAGTACAAAGTCCTATACGAATTAAGCGACGAGTAGATTCCGGAGCTTTACATTCTTTAATGCGATAGTTTCAAATTACTGAAACACTTCGTCTTTATATTTTTCAAAATTTTCGAACACAAATAATTAAACTTTAGGAGAACGTATGAAAGAAATTTTATCTGGTATAATTTTATTGGTAGCTGTTGCTGGAAATGCTTTTGCAGACAACGAGGTTATTGGCCACTTTGAGCTTATTGGAATTGTAGTGAATGGAACAGAGGCTCCTCTAGGTGGAGTGTCTGCGATGATGGTGATCGAAAATAATGGAAAAGGCACATTTACTGAAACCTTTTCGCTGAATGGAAAATCTTGCTCCATAACTGCTGCTACTGTGGTCACCTATCTAGATTCTAATAAATTAAGGTTAGATGAAGGTTCCTTTGTTCTGAGCGGCGGCGACCCAAGTGTTTCATCGGAATGCCAACGGACTTCAGATCCAAAGAGCGACGAATATCTGTATCGTTTCGAATCTGGTGGAAGCATATTAATTTTTGAATCCAGCAGAACAACAAATGGCCCGGTGTTTTCGTTTCGCTTCAAAAAGCTCTAACACTCTAAAGCTCAATCCCCATCATCAGATTTGAAAAATACTGATCACCGATCTTGAGCGCGCGGGTCGTGATACCCTCATGACGGAATCCAACGCTTTCATAAAGCGCAATCGCGTTCAGATTATCCACCCGTACTTTGAGATCGATCTTGGATACGCCTACTCGCCGTGCCCGATTGATGGTTGCTAAACACATTTGCCGACCAATTCCCAATCCCCAGTATTCTTTTGCAACTGAGATCCCAAAATCCCCAATGTGTTTTACCCGTGGACGGTGTGGGCGCGAGATCGAGGCCATCGTAACAATTTTGCCATCAACGGTCCCGAGCAACATAAAATTAAAATTGCCGTCGTTCAACCCCGCTACGTACTTCATTTCATCTTCCACGGAAATTCCAAACTCACCTTGGCCAAAGGATAGATTATCGCTCTCACCACTGACCATGTTAACGTAATCGACCATGGCGGCCGCGTCCGCGACTTCAGCATTTCGAATCGTCAGCACCCGACCATCTTTCATTTTCATTTCTGTTTTCATTGGAATCCCACTACAAATTCGGATTACCCGCACCACTCCGGCGATCGACACCGTCCCAGAACTCCGCAAACTCACCGTGCTGAGTAATGTCGAGTCCTGCTTTTTCTTCTTCTGGTGTGACTTCAAGTGGAAGAATCAATTTGATGAATCGGTAGATCAAGTAACTCATTCCAAAACTGTAGGCGATCACAATGGCGAGACCTAAGAGATGAACTCCCAAAAGAGTGAATCCTCCCCCATTCAACAAACCGCCTTTTTGCGCAAAAACCGCAGTGAGGATCATCCCCGTGATTCCGCCCATCCCGTGACAAGGAAACACGTCGAGTGTATCGTCGAGCCCGGTCTGTGAACGCCAGTGAACAGCATAGAAGCTCACCGCGGCACCGATCACGCCAATCCAAAAACTAGCGGCGAGAGATACGAATCCGCAGGCAGGAGTGATGGCCACGAGTCCCACGATCGCGCCGATGCAAGATCCAACTGCCGATACTTTTTTGTTCCGAAGATAATCCAGCGCCATCCACATGATCATCGCGGATGCAGATGCAAGGTGGGTGTTCATCACCGTTTGAACCGCGAGTTCATTCGCGGCGAGTGCTGATCCGCCGTTGAATCCAAACCACCCGAACCACAAAAGAGCGCCACCGAGAAGAACGAAGGGAATACTCGAATATTTCAAATCCTGTTCCTGACGCTTACGAAAAAGCATCGCTGCCGCAAGAGACGCCATTCCCGCCGTGATGTGTACGACCGTACCACCTGCGAAATCGAGGACTCCCCATTTATGCAAGAATCCTTCTGGATGCCAGGTCCAGTGGGCGACGGGCGCGTAAACCAAAATTGAAAACAGCACGATAAAGGCCAAATAAGCGCGGAAATGAATGCGTTCTGCAAAGGCGCCGGTCACCAGGGCCGGCGTGATGATCGCAAACTTCAATTGAAACAGTGCGAACAACATAAACGGGATGGTCGCAGAAAATGCTGGATTGGGGGCTAGTCCCACGTTTTTGAAAAAGGTATAACTCCCTGGGCTACCGATGAATCCGCCCATCGAATTTCCAAATGCGAGACTAAATCCAAAGAAGTACCAGACCAAGGAGATCACCGCCATGCACACAAAACTCTGCGCCATGGTTGAAACCAAGTTTTTCTTTTTGACCATTCCCCCGTAAAAAAATGAAACACCAGGAGTCATGAGTAAAACCAGTCCTGCGGAAACCAGAATGAAGGCGATATCGGCGCTATTGACAGAAGAGTTCATATAATTGAATTTTGGCGCTGAATAAGGCTTTCTTGCAACAAAAATACTCAGCCATCGATTCCCTATCAATATTTTGACTGACGATTCTGCCCTTTCAAAGCGCTGAACTTTCTCATAAACTAGTTTAGCCATGGCAATTGATAAAGCAGACAAAACAGCAATGATCCAAGGTCTCGACCAAGAGACGATTAATCGTGAACTTCAGAAAGCAAAAGAATCACCTGCTTGTTTGATTCTGATTCGAGGTACCCCACAGGGCCACCGTTTCTTCATCGAAAAAGATGAAATGATCATCGGTCGTGATCCGGCTGCGGACATTTCAATTTCAGATCAGTTAATCTCGAGAAAACATGCAAAAGTGACGCGTGAAGGTTCCGTCGTAAAAATCGAAGACTTGGGATCTTCAAACGGAACACTCATCAACGGTAAAAAACTCGAGGCCGGCAACGTTTCCAAACTGGCAAAAGAGGACATGATCAAACTCGGAAACTCGATCGTGAAATATCTTCCAGCGGGTGAACTCGAAATTGTTTTCTACGGCAACTTGAATCAGGCGGCGAATACCGATCCGATGACCAAATGTTTTAACAAGGGATACTTTCTCGAAGCGATCGACGCGGAAGTGAAGCGCGCGAAAGCTTTGTCGAGTCCACTCACCCTTATTTTCTTCGATTTGGATCACTTCAAAAAAGTGAACGATACCTACGGCCACGACGCAGGTGACTTCGTTCTCATCGAATTTACAAAATTACTCAGAAACATGGGCGCTTATAAAGCAAAAGACATCTTTGCTCGCTACGGCGGCGAAGAATTTTGTTTATTGATGCCGGGAATGAGTTCCGCAGAAGCTGCACCGATCGCGGAGATGATTCGTGGAAATGTACACATGCATGAGTTCACCTACGAAGGAAAACGCATCCCGGTGACCACATCGATGGGCGTTGCCGAATTGAAGGGCGAAATCGAATCTTCTCAAGACCTGATCAAAACTGCAGATAAAGCACTTTATCAGTCTAAAGAAGGCGGACGAAACCGCGTTTCCATTGCTCCTTGATTCAGGAAAACTGAGAAAACAAAACACTCAAGGAACCGGATTCACTACATAATTCATATTTAATAAATCCCTCGCTGTTTTACGAGTATTTTGAGATAATCAGCTTAAGGGGAAAATATGAAAAAATTCTTGTTCTTGTTTATCGCGTCGATCTCATTCAATCACCATGCAATGGCTTACATCCATTTATATACCCATGGTTCTTACGGCTGCGTGATCGTCAACGCGGATGGAACCGAAACACATGTTCATGACGGTCCCTGCGTTTCGGCCATCAATATCACGATTGGTAAAAATGACATTAAGACGGCGATCAGCAATGAAATGCGTCTGTATGAGATCCGTGAAAAAGACTCGAAAACTAAGTAGGTTTTCATCGATATTTTTGAAAAGCCCATCAGGAAAATCACCTGATGGGCTTTTTATTTCCATCACTTAACGTGGCGTTCCAGACGAGCTAAAGTAAATCCGCTTTTCGGTTTCCATTCCTGTTTCATTCGATTAAAACTTCTTTCGTGCCACTTCCTCAAAAAATTCAAATCCTTCCCCCACTCGTTGCAGAGCGAATCGCTGCCGGCGAAGTGATCGAGCGCCCTGCGAGTGTCGTGAAGGAGCTCGTCGAAAATTCCATTGATGCTGGTGCCACCCAAATCGACGTGCGACTACAAAAAGGCGGATGCGATCTCATCGAGGTGACCGACAACGGTTCTGGCATGAACTTGGAAGATCTCGAACTCAGCGTTTGTAGACACGCAACCAGCAAAATTTCAAAATTTGAAGATCTTTCTCATTTAGCTTCACTCGGTTTTCGTGGCGAAGCCCTCCCCAGTATTGCGGCGGTGGCTAGTCTCAAAATTACCTCTAAAGTAAAATCCGCTGAAACTTTTGAAGTGAGTGTGGAACACACTGCCCCTAAAAAAGCAGAAGCGAAACGAGTGCCGAATTATAATTTTGTAGGAAGCGATCACGGCACACGCATCACCGTGACCTCTCTCTTTTCGCAAATTCCGGCACGCCTGAAATTTCTTAAATCTCCGGGTGCTGAAACCAGCGCCGTTCGCGAAATCATCGAACGCCTCGCCCTCACTCATCCGGAAATCGCTTTTTCTTTGCAAAGTGATGATCGTAAAGTTCTGTCATTGCCAAGTGAAACTCTCGCCAAACGTGCGGAACGAATGCTGTCGGACGATAATCCCTTTGAATTACTCACTGTGAAGCTGGATGGAGGGTGGGCTATCGAAGTCATCTGGTTAAAAGGACTGAGTCAACCGCACACACGCTCGATCTATCAAATTGTAAATGGTCGCGCCCTCCGCGATCGCATCGTCCAGCAAGCAATTCTCTCGCCGTTGAGACAATCTTTCTTACCTGGGAACTTTCCGTCTATTGTAGTGAAACTCGATATCCCGGCCGATGAAATCGACGTGAACGCGCATCCGACGAAGACCGAGATTCGATTCCTTGATTCGAAGAAAATTTTTGCACTCTGTTCGGCGGCGATTGATCGATTGCTTGCCGATTCGACGCCTACCGAGATGGAACTCTCATCGGTGATGAATCCAATTTATTCGCAAGGAAGCTATCCTCATTACAACCCAAGTTCGACGTATCAGCCGCAATATCAACCTGAACTAGGCAACAAGAGTTTTTATTCTGATCTTGGTTCAGACTTCAAAAATGAGAATTCAACACCAACGGACGCTGCCGGTGATTTTTCTTTCGACACCACTCCGTTCGGACAATACAAGGGGATTTGGTTTTCGACCTATCTCGTGTTCGAACAAAACGAAGAAATACTGTTGATCGACCAGCATGCTGCTCATGAGCGGATTCGTTACGAGAAACTGAAATCACGGGTTTTGAAGCGCGAAAAAGTAGAGGAACAAGAGCTCCTCACGCCTGAAGTGATCAAGCTCGACGCGGAAAAAGTATTTCAATTGCGCGATAAACTCCCCCTACTCCAAAGCATGGGCTTTGACTGCGAAGCATTCAGCGAAGAATCGATTCTCGTACGCACTATCCCCGCGGTATGGGGAATGAATCAGCTCACCCTTCGTTTGAAAAATCTGCTCGAACGTTTGCATGAAAGCACTCATGCGGAGTTGAAATCAAACCATCCAGTGTGGGACGAAGCCTTATTTGAAAAAGTCGCTATGGAAGCCTGCCGTTCCTCATTCAAAGCGGGCGATCACATGAACGAATGGAGCGCGATCGACCTGACGAAGAAACTCATGCAATGCGAGCACCCCGGGAATTGTCCGCACGGCCGGGTCACCTTCATTAAAATCTCTAGAAACAAAGTGGACGAATGGTTCAACCGAAAACTATAATCCTCACCGGCCCCACCGCCTCCGGCAAAACTTCGATTGCGATTGAATTGGCTCTTTCCCTACGCGCGCTTGGTGTAAATCTCGAAATCATCAACGCCGACAGTGTTTGTTTTTACCAGGAATTCAACATCGGCTCCGCGAAACCGACTCAAGAAGAAATGGAACTCGTTCCTCATCATCTAGTAAACGTTGCCCATCCGGATGAAAATTATCACGCCGGTCAATTCCTCAAAGACTGCACTAAAAAACTCGACGAAATTCACGCTCGCGGAAACCGTGCAATCATTGTCGGCGGCAGTGGTTTCTATCTGAAGGCATTGAGACTTGGTCTCTGGGAAGCACCTCCCACCGATCCTAAATTCCGCGAGTCTCTCGATGAAATCAGCACTCCGCTATTGTTCGAAAAACTTTTGAAACTGGATATGCTGCATGCTCAAAAAATCGGAGCCAATGATCGCTACCGCATCACCCGCGCCCTCGAGATTATCGAAGTCGGCAGCGGCAAGACCCCGACCGAACTGGAAGCCCAGATGTCGAAAGAGATCGACCCACGTTTTGAGCTTTGGGTGATCGATCGCGAGAAGCAGGAACTCGAAACGCGCATTCGTGAACGGATTCAAAAGATGCTGGCTCAAGGCTGGATCGAAGAAACAAAAACCCTCCGTGAGAAATTTCCTCAATCAAAAACATTGAACGCGGTAGGGTATCGTCAAGTGATTGACGACCTTGACGGGCACTTACCGGAAGGTCGAATCAAAAAAACCGGCAGTGAAGGACTCATCGACGAGATCTCCCTCGCCCATCGACAACTTTCAAAATCTCAACGAACATGGTTTAAAAGTTTAAAGCCTAACGAAAGCTTCGAGTTAGAACGCGACCTGGCCCACTTAAAAGAAAAACTGATGAACTTCTATCAGAAATGATGAGGAGAACTTTTTACCTCGGCGGGTTATTCTATAAGGACGGAGAAATCGCTCATGGCACGTGGCACAAAAGTTTGGTTTAACGGTAAGATCCTTCCTGTCGAGGAAGCAAAAATCAGTTTATTTTCACACGTGATCCATTACGGCACGGGTGCTTTTGAAGGGATTCGGGCATACAAACAAACCAAGGGCGGCGGCGCGGTGTTTCGTCTCAAAGAACACATGGAACGCCTGGAAGACTCCATCAAAATCATGGGTTTTGAAATGAGCTTCACTACTGAGCAACTCGTTCAAGCCGCGATTGAAACCATCAAAGCCAATAATTTCGAAGAATGTTACATCCGCCCGATCGCCTTTATCGGCGATGGTCCACTCGGTGTGTTCCCCGGTGCAAATCCGAAAGTAGACGTCGCCATCCTCGTTTGGGAATGGGGTAGCTACTTGGGAGATAAAGGAATCAACGAAGGCGCGAAGCTCGTGATCTCTTCTCTCATTCGTCCACATGTGAACAGCGTGATGACCAAGGGAAAAATTTCCGGTCAATATGTCACTGGTGTGATGGCGAAGAGCGAAGCAATCAAAATGGGCTACGATGAGGCGCTCATGCTCGATCCAGAGGGTTACCTCACGGAAGGTACCGGAGAAAATTTATTCATCATCCGAGACGGCGTGATTAAAACGACGCAACTCACTTCGATCTTGAACGGGATCACCCGTAACACGATTATTCAGATGATTCAAAAACGCGGATTGAAGCTGGTGGAGACACGTTTCACTCGTGATGAACTCTGGTGTTGTGATGAAGCCTTCCTCACCGGAACCGCCGCCGAAATTACACCCGTTTCCACCGTCGACGGTCGCAAGATGGGAAGAGGCGAAAATGCCGGAAAACCAGGCCCAATCACGATGACCATCCAAAAAGATTATCAGCGTCTGATTCGCGGTGAACTCGCTGCAGAGTTTCCTGCTGAATGGCTTTCTAAGTTTTAATCCTATTGAAACTCTATGAATTCGAACCCTTTTGAGATCATTTTTGAAGATCAACATTTGATCGTGCTCTCAAAAGCGCCGGGAGTGTTGAGTCAGGGAGACATCTCCGGCGAAGCGAGTCTCGTGGATTTACTTCGCACGCACTTCGGCAGAAATTATGTCGGACTCCTCCATCGTCTTGATCGCAATACCAGTGGACTCATGATTGTCGCGAAGAGATCCAAGAGCGCGGAACGTCTCACGGAACAATTGCAAAACGGAACTCTCGTTCGCAAGTATCGGGCGATCATCGAAGGAACGCTTTCCTCTCCCGCTGAATGGAAACACTCCCTCCTCAAAAATGAAAAGACCAATGAGGTCCGAGTGGTGACCGCAGGCACTTCAGGCGCAAAAACTGCGGCGCTCAAGGTTGCTCCCGTGAAAAATTTTTCCCACGATGGCGAAACACTTACGCTGGCGGAGTTTGAATTAGAAACCGGTCGCTCCCATCAGATCCGAGTGCAATCAGCGGCGATGAAACATCCGCTCATTGGGGATACGAAATACGGAACTACCCGCGGAATACGGCTTTTTTCTCGTCCCGCACTCCATTCTTCCTACTTGGAATTCGAACATCCAATCTCAAAAGAAAAGATGAGTTTTGAGTCTCTCCACGCAAGGGACTGGTTTCCGATTTAAATAACGCGGTGCGCTTTGAGCCAAAATACTAACCATTACTCAGAGGCCTTGTTTTCAGCCATTTGGAGTGAAATCACTGCGTAATAACGCGGCACATTTTACCTGGGCAAGAGTTTATTCTACTACCCTTGAATAAAGGGAAAAAACGCGGAAAACTAATAGGGATGGTGCTTGAAAACATGAAGTTAGCAAGGATTGCTCTACTTGGCTGTATTGGTTTGGGAATGATTCCCTCTTCAAATGCTTCGACGTCTTTTACCGAAGTTACACCTGAGAATGACAAAAGTTTAGGAACAGTAGGACTGGATTCTTCCAGTTTCTTTTTCAAATCCGATTCCCGTGGGACCTCCGCAACCACCTTCAACGCCAGCATTCATGATAAATTTGAGGGACGGATCATCAAAGGTTCGGGCGACCTCTTCGTGAATACCTTCGTCACGAACTCTCCCCAAGCGGTACCAGAATCCCACGAAGCTTATCTTTCTACTCAAGACGGACTCTTAGGCAATCAACACATCGCCATCGGAAGAAAATATTACGAATGGTCGAAGGTGGATGAACAGTGGAACATGATGAGCCTTTGGTCTCCGCGAAATACCTGGGATGAACTCCATCCTGAATCGATCGGGATGACCGGTGTATTTTACAGCTACGAAACTCCACGCTTTAAATTTTTGGCATTTGGCTCTCCTATTGCGATTCCGGAACAAGGAACACCGATTTCTCAGCAAAATGGAAACATCGTTTCCCCGAATCCATTCTGGAAGCCCTTACCTACGCAGTTAATCGTGAACAATGTCAATACGCAGGTGAACTACTCTCTCAGCATGCCGCCGATGCAGGATATATTACTGCGTCCAAATTTTGCACTTCGCGCTCGTTATGATTTCGATAGCGGTGCTTGGTTCAGTCTAAACAGCGGTGTTCTTCCGATTCACATGGTTCAGTTGTCTGCTCAGCCCTTTGTTGCGGCCGGTTCAGGCAGTCAAATGCAAGTGAACATCATTCCGCAATTTCCGATGAGAAACATCAACACAGCCGAAGTCGGTTTTGATAATCCGTCGAAGGATTGGAACATCTGGCTTTCCGCAAGTTACGAGCAGCCTTTCAACTTCGAAAATCAACCGACTTGGCTAAGCCCGCTCATCACGCCCACTTCGGTTTTCTCTGCCGGTACCCGCGTGCAATTGACCTCTAATTTTTGGTTTGAAGGCTCAGCACTTTTTATTCACGAACAACCCTACACCAATCCTGGTGCCTTGCCGGGGGTGAACGTGGAACTTCCTTCACGCTTCCCGCTCACACAAGGGATTAAGGTCGGTGGAAAATGGGTTTTCAACGACGATACCCAGAGCAATATTTCTTGGGTTCAAGACTTAATCGAACAAAATCATTTAATCACCATTGATATCCAACACAAGGTTCACAATATGCCGATCACTGTTGGCGGAGGCGCCGACGTGATATTGACCAGCACCACTCAAGGTTGGGTTGGACAATATTACGGAGATGATCGTCTGAGAGGATGGTTAAAATATGCTTTTTAAGAAATATTTTACTCAGAGTATTTTACTCATTGGATTGACCAGCACCATTTCCGGTTGCGGTCTTTTAGGCTCGATGAACCGCCCTACTGCCCAAAGCACCGTCGGCGCTACCGGTTGTTTAGATAACTCAAAAGACTTATTAAATCGTTATTCCAGCGGAACGATGAGCACCACTGAGTGGAAAAGCGCGTTCGATTGCATTCACCAGTCTCTTAATTTTTTCACCCAATACGTTCACGGCAGCACACCCGGCTCCTATAGCCAGAACGACATGTATAGTTTGATCTCTCGCTTTCTGATCACCTCTCACCCGGTGAGTCCTGATTTGATGAGAGGAGCCTTTAACTTAAAGCAGTCTCTTTTTGGTGGAGATGCGGCGAATTTTACTACCGATCAAATCGCCCTTCTTGAAACAGCACTCAATCGTCTCGAAGGAATCACCTCCGACCTCATTCCCTACCTTAAAGTTCAACAAGATCCGAACGTCACCTATGATGAGCTGATTGAAATGATCACTCAGTTCACGGTGGCTGGTCAGCAGATCGGTGACTATGTTGCCACCCTACCAGTCAACGACATGAGCAGCCAGGCCCTAGACGTGCTCATCACTCAACTCGCCACCACCTTCGGGATGAACGTGATGGATGGCTTGAACGACAAAATCTTCCTCGCGAAATGGATGATGTTCAACACCCGTCCGGATGCGATCCAAACGCAAGACTGGCCGCAATTTTTCCGTTCCGGCATGACCTTCGCCGGAATCGCCCTCGCCTTCAAGGCATCTGAAAACATTCAGAATCCTAATGGTGATCCAGTCATGACCCGCGTGATGAACGACTATCATTATCGCGAATTCATCTGGAATTTAGTGCTTCAAGTAAAACCGAGCATCGAGGCATCTCTTGCTGCTCACGGCGGAAATACTCCGCTCCCTCTTTTTGATCACGTGATTGATCAACTGCCAGCGACGGTATTGAACGGCCTTGATCCGCAAATTGTGAAAGATGCCCTTCGCCCGATCACGCGTCGCTTATTGATGTCTCAATCCCAAACAGGGGTAGATCAGCGTTTAGTGGACACCGTGTTCAACCTCGTGGGAAACATCGTCCAAGATTTAGGTTCTCTCGACCGTTTGTACGAAAAGGCTGATCTCAATACTTTAGAAGTGTTGCCGGCGCAAATGCAGGCAGCGATCAACCAATACGCCAGCGGTCTCAGCGGCGACGATCTCGCGCGCTTTACGGCGGTAAAAAATATCATCCTCACCTATAAACCACTTTTTTACAAAGATACGAATTCCATCCTCTATGAAGATGGCCACGGTTACACGAGATTCCAAAACGTTCTAGTGGTTGCCTTTGATCGAATCTTCAACCATCTGCTCCAGACTTACGGAAGCGGTAACGGTTATTTTGTGGAAAGCGACTTTACCGGGATCCTCGAAGACGTTTCTTATCAAAAAATTCTCGATGCCTTACATTGGGTCGATGCAACGGTTCCCAATTTTGGCGCAAAACGCTTTTCTGATGTGAATCTCTTTACCCCGGTCAGCCAAGGGAACAACCAAGCGACAGTCCCACAAGTCATTCACTACGCGATGATGGTGATTTCTGCAGGGACTCTCACGAATAAAATGCACGAAGAGATTACCCCCAACTGTGACATCGGTCTTCCAGTTGATCATATGGGCTGGAAAAACATTCCAGTTCAATGTTTCCGTGATCAATTTTACGGAAGACTTCCGTACTGGCTCACCTACTTCCCACACGTAAAAGCATTTTGGGAAGCTAATCCAGACCAACAACCAGCGATGGCAAGATGGCTTGAAAACGGTTCTAACCGTAACGGTTACAGCATTCCAAGCGATGAAGAACAGTACAAAGAAGTTGGAAAGTTTGATATGGGAGCGGCAGCCGCAGTTCTCCATTACACCGAAGCTTTGTTCACCCGATTCGATACCGATGGGAACGACATTCTCAACAAATCTGAAATCATGAATAACGTGTATCCGGTATTCAAGTTGAAGCTCATGACGGTGGCCGACAATATCAATAATGATTACATCTTGAAGGGTGCGCTCAGTTATCTCGTGAAATATCGGGAAATGCCGGTCACTCCACTGACCGTTGCATCTGCAGCGAAATTTGCATGGTGGGAGGCGATTTACGCACTTCCAACCACTAAGTACTCAGCGGATCGCAGCAGTGTATTCAACATCGTTTGCTTGCTCGCAGCACCGGAACGTTACAAGCCTGCCGACGCCACTGTAGCCAATACGAAGTACTGCGGCGCCTCGATTTGATGAATGGATAAACGGATCACGCCAGTTCGCCTGGAGTTTCAAGAAACTCGCACTCCCTACTCGCCGATGTTCAAAGATGTCTACTTTCAGGCAGAACAAGGGATCGAAGAATCAACCTACATTTATCTGAACGGAACCGGCTTTTCAGAAGCCTGTAAAAACCGTCCAGAGCAAAAGCAATTCACCGTCGGAGAAATTGGTTTTGGCGTTGGACTCAACTTCCTACTCAGCTATCGGCATTTTCTCGAACACTCAAAACCGGATCAAAAACTGACTTATCTTTCAGTCGAAAAATATCCAATTCACCTCGAAGATCTCGTGAGCCTATATTCCCGTTTTCCGGAGCTCAGCTCAGTGTCCAAAGATTTATTAGACCAGTATCCCGTTCTCACTCCCGGATTCCATTCTTTGAGTTTGTCTGGCGGACGCGTAAAATTGATTCTGATGTTGGGGGATGCCCATGAACTCTTTCCACAAGTCGAACTGGCGGGCAATCCTGGAATCGAGTTTTGGTACCTCGATGGATTTGCCCCGAGTCGGAATCCCGATGCGTTTCAAGATACCATCTTCGCATCTTTATCCAGAATTTCGTTTCCTAATGCCTGTGGTGCAAGCTTCACTACGGCCAGCTGGGTACGACGCTCGCTGGAAAGCCTCGGATTCAAAATCAATAAGCGTCCCGGGTTCGGAAAAAAAAGAGAGTGCATGACGGTCTTGTTTCCTACGGCCAAACCCGAAATCCAAAAAAAATCAAAAAATGCCAAAATAATCGTAGAAAATCCAGTTTTTTTGAAGTCCGGCGATTCCATTGCGGTGATTGGGGGCGGATTATCCGGCACGGCGATCGCCCGAGCACTTGCCAATCGCGGATTCAAAACCACCATCATCGAACAAGAGTCGATCGCTGCTCACGCCTCGGGCAATGCGATCGGCATGTACAACACCCAACTCAGTCGACTTCCCAACCCCATCAGCCGCTACTCACAACTTTCGCTGATGCATTTAATCCGAGAGCTTAAAGAACTTTCGATCGTGACTAAAAAAGGAATTTTGAGATTAGAGGATTCTGGAGATGGCGCCGACTATACGGAAGCACTCTTGACGTCAGAATACCCCGAATCTTTTTACGAAAAACGAGACGAAGGTATCTTCTTTCCCGAATGCGGAATGCTCAACCCGAAAAAACTCTGCGAAACTCGCGCACAACATCCCCTCATCACGATCATCCTCGCCAGAGCTGCCCAAGTGGAGAAACAAAAATACGGTTTTGTTCTGAAAAATGAAGGTGGCTCTGAAATTCTCCGTTGCGACCACGTCGTCTATGCGACGGGAGCCTCTCAAGTGAGAGACGGGTTTCTGAAGCATCCGATGCTCTCTGAACTCCCATTGAAATCCATTCGTGGTCAGGTGATTTACGTCGAACCCACCAGTGAGTCCGAAAAAATTTCCTGTGCATTGGTCAATTCGGGCTACATCACGCCTCTTGCCCCCGAAATTACTGGATCTCGTAACCACTGTGTCGGTGCCACCTATCAGGCAAAAACCGTTTTAGACGACCAAGAAAAAATCGATTCGGTAAAACTATTGGAAGAGGCACGGCAAAAACATCCGGCGTTTTCAGACCTGACGGAAGCGAGCATTCAGTCCACCCGAACTGGCTACCGACTTTCCACACCCGATAAGCTTCCGATGATTGGCCCCCTCTACGCTTCGGAACTCACCCTTCAAAATCAAGAATGGCTGTTTTTGGGTATGGGTTCACGTGGTATCACCTTTTCTTCATACGGTGCAGAAATCCTCGCTTCGCTGATGTGCGGGGAGATCCTACCCGTCGAGGCCGATCTCTGGGAACACCTCCGCTCCCAACGCTTTATTCTCCGAAAGCTAAAAAAAACCTCGGCACCCGTTAAAAAGCTGGGATAATATAGGAGCATGCAACTCGTCGATTATTCAGCCCGAGATTCCGTCAGTGCCGTGTTGATCGTTCGAAACGAAGCTGCCTATATTGCTCGCGCTCTCCAGTCGCTGATCTGGTGCGATGAAATTGTCGTGGTCGACGCGATGAGCGATGATCAAACGCTTGAGATCTGTAAAGATCCGAAGGCACCCTGGGCGTCGAAACTCAATTTCATTCAACAATCCTGGTTAGGGTTTTCCGAACAGAGAAATTTTGCGATGTCGAAGGCCACCTCAAAATGGATTTTCTTCCTCGACGGCGATGAAGCCTGCTCTCCGGAACTCGCGAAACGCATTCAGCAATTGCTTGCCGAAAATAGTAAAGACGACACGTCCGTTCAGTACAAAGTGCATCGCCAGGAATTCTTTTTAGGCAAGCCGATCCATTACGGGATCTGGAACCCTTCTTATCACGTGCGCTTATTCAAAAATGGAGAAGTGCGATTTTCCGGTGATGTTCACGAAGGAACGATCAGCAAATGTGAGACTCGACAAATTACCGAATCCATTATTCATGTCGAAGATCTGCGTATTGAACGCTTCCTGACGAAACTCAACAGCTACACCACGCTTCAAGCAAAACATGATTTTGAAACCGGAATGCGCACCAATTTTTTTAAGATTTTTTTCGCTTTTCCGGCAATGTTCTATAAGAACTATATTTATTACGGAGCGTTTCGCGATGGCCGTGAAGGATTGGTGATTTCCGTTCTTGAAGGCATTTCGCGTACGGTTCGACATCTGAAAATCTGGCAGCAACAAAGACTCCGCTAGTAGCGGAACAAATCGATATTGAGTGCGTAGAGTTCTTCATCTTTGACGTGGATCATTTTTTCCTCAAACTCCGTCATCACATCCAACAGGCGTTTGCGGTATTCCTCAAACAAACCCTTTGAAATACTCATCGCCATGGAAAAGTGAAGATCGTTTACTTCCGGAGTGGCGAGCTGTTGAACGGCCCGTTGCCGAAAGTGGGAATGAAAAGTTGAAATCCAGGGAGAGTCCTTCGCCAAGTGAATCCGTTTTTTCCCAGTGAGATAGCGACCATTTTTTTTCATCACTAATCCCATGGATTCCAAGGTATCGAGTGCCTTTGAAACGACGGGGAGCGGAAGTTTAAGGCGAGTACTTAAGGCTTCGCGCGTTTGATATTGGGGAATGGCCACGCTCACGTGAATCGCCAGATAATACCACTGACTGTAATACTTGGTCTGCTCGGCCTGTGATACGTTTTCGCTAATGCTCACGCGGTTTAGAAAACTAGTTCTTTCTTCGAGAATCTTTTTGATCTGTTGATCATAGTACGCCTGAAGAGTCGGCGTGCCGGCTCTTGCCTTGAGTACCAAGAGTGTAAAGAAGTGAGACTCCTCCTCCGTATGATTCAACATCTGATTCGTCGGGGGCACATGCTCGGGACTGAGATCAATTTTTTCGGAAAGCACTCTGGAGATGAATGCTGGCTTCGTATGCGTCAGGATTGCCAGTTTACTTCGAAGTCCGCGACTCGCGCCCGAAGTGGCCAAGCGAACTTTTAGATAATCACGATAATGTTTGTACTCAAAAACACTGATTTTCATGTAGATATCCTCTTCTTCTCATCATCCAATATTATTAACTTTTAGTTAACTAAATATACACGTTTTGATCAACTCTATCCGTTGAAGAGTCGCTCAGCGTAAATTAATTGGCAGTTGAGCCTGGATTGCGCATAAAGTCTTCGATTGTATATAAAATCGGATCCTCTATACTATAGGGAGGGGAATTCAATCATGGTTAAGACCTATCTCACGCTCGTTTTTGCCTTTCTGGCCTTACAACCCAGTGTTAGTCACGCCTCTCCCTTTAATTGCTATTGCCACGCCATGGTCGACTCCGCCCTCGTAAAAAATTTAGATAATATTGGAAAATTCGATTCTTCAAATCACCGCGGCTCCTGCGAGCATGCCTGCAAAGAAGCAATCATTTCGCAAGTGAGTGATTGGTGTAGTCTTGCCTCTTCTGGCGGACAAAAATTGGAATGGTATTCCACCGACAATAAAAAAGGCAAAACCGTCGATCTCGGATACTACGCTTGCCCGGTAAATGGAACGGCAGTGGCTGCAGGCGCTCCTGCGGTCACCCCTGTTTTGGATTCTGGCTGTACCTGGGTCATTACGCCGAGTAATCCACAATTCATTTCTTCGACACCGAACGCGGCTACGTGCCCGAATAGTCTGAATGGCTTTCCTTATGTCGCCAATTGCGTGAGAACACAATTCGTGGATCAGTGTTACGGTTGGTCGCCTACTCAGCGTTCCGCGATGGTCGATGTGGTCTGCCCTCCAAATCAAAAAGTAGTATCGGGTAATCCGAATAATTTGCCAGATACTTGTGCAGCGTCAGCGAAGGTCGCGATGAACGATTTACCGTCGTCACCGGATAGCATGTTAGGAACACCCCTGGCGACCAAAACTCACTCCGATGGAAATCCAACGCCAACTCCGACCTCGACACCGAAAAAGGTAGTGCCAGAACCAACTCCTACTACTGCAGCAGCCTCCGGAACGCCCCCCATCAAGGTGAAGCCAACTCCGTTCCCAAAACAAATTCCACCATCGGCAGCCACGCCTAAATATCAACCATCGACCAGCAGCAATTGATCAAACATGAACTACTCTAAAATCTTCCGTGCTCTCACCCTGACGTCTCTTCTCATTCCTTTTACCGCTCATCGTGCACTCGCCGTGAATTACAGGGCGTTTACTGTGGCGAAGGGCGCTCACTATTCCACGGGTCACTTGGAAAGTTTTTTTGAAAAGCAAAGCATGACCTTCCATGGAATGTTTGATGATTCGGCGAAATACGATCCTCAGGATCCGAGCATTCGCGGTATCAATAAGTTTTACGGTTACACGGATTGCAATTCATTAGTGCACAACAACAGCGCACGTTTTGGCTGGGAATGGTATCAGAATCAATTACTGATCTACGCCTATACTTACGCCAACAGCAGTACTCATGACGGTCAGCTGATGGGCGCGGTACCGCTCAATACAGATGTTCTCTATAAGATCTCGAACAACGGCGATCATTATGATTTTGAGTACACCTATCAAGACTCAGAGCAAAAGACGGTCGACGTAAAGATGTCCGCACCTCGTGGCTGTAGCGACAACGGCGGAGATTTTCGTTTCAGACTCTGGCCTTACTTCGGTGGAAACGCCACTGCTCCGCACGACGTGACGATTTATGTTGATGAGATCTAAGACTTAATTCCCAACTTACATTTCAAAATCCGAGTCTATGACATTTTGTCATGGGCTTTTTCCTACGATTACCTATTTTTTGTGTAATAGCCGTTTGGGCGAGGTATAAGTACTTAATCTATACTGGCACTCGTCCGACCATAGTTAACTATTAGTTAAAATTAATTTCATTTATACACAAAAACGATAGACAAATAGTCCCGTTTCCACTATTATACGAATCTCATTTAACTGAATAGGAGCTGAGATGAAGTATTTAGCGTTGGCCGTTCTGTCACTCGTGTCCATTTCTGCCTTTGCAGATGGTACTGTGCCATTGAAAAACGTGGTCATTCCTGCTGTTTCTTTTAGAAACGACATGTTGTTTAAAATGTACGTTGAACGCAAGGTTTACTTCAGCGAGGGAAAGCTAGTTGCCGACATTAATGAAAATTCCAGTTTTGAAGAGCTCGAGCAAGCTAAGACTACTTTGAGCACCCTCGACTACTGTGGCCTGGATTTAAGCTACGAAGCAATGAGTCCTAATACCTTTCCTAGCGGGACATCGACTTTACCGGCAATTACCATCACTAAAGATCTAGCCGCTGGAACGGGTGATGAGTTCGAAGACTATAATTACAACACTAAAACCATTACCTCGCTTGGCTTTTCAAACCCGCTCAACACAGCGGGAACCAACAACTACCAAGATTTTGAAAGCGAGCAGAACGACGCGATCGTCAAACTGACGCTTTTTAAAGTGAGTTGTACCAAACATTCACCCACTCCGGGAAACAGCGATTTCGACAAAATTAAAATGGAACTGCTTCGCACAAGTTTTGGAGTGAAATAGAAAATCATGAAATTCCTATTGCTCGCCGTCTTATCAATCAATTTTTACCTGTCGCCCTCTCAGGCCTCGCAGCCCGGTGATATCGTCGTCACTTCAAAAGGCGCCAAATTTCTCCGGGTTGAATACCCCGCTGCTGATCAAACTTTGGCAGACGGACGCATCATTAAAAAAGGTGCTTTCGGTGAAGCGTGGAAGGCGCTTGGAATTCCAGGCGTGACTTCGTCTTCTGATGGCACGATTTGGAGTGGTGTATTGAGCAATAGTATTTCCAACCTGAGCCCAGAATTAGAACGGATTAATCCGCCCATCAAAGGGATCATCCAAAGATCGGAAGCGACCGAATTGTGTCGCGCAGCCGGCGGCCGTCTTCCTACTCGTGAAGAACAGATTGGTCTGACCGACTATTTCGAAAAAGAAAAAGATACCACTCTCTCCCAAAACGGTTGGCAGGATTTTCAAAAAATCTATCCTCGCTTGCCTCAATTCCTATGGTCTTCCAGTCTCGCAGAAAAGGGATATGTCTATGTTTTAGGGTTCACCATGAACTCATTTTACGGATACGAACAGAGGATCGGCCGAGATGATGGTCCAACCATATTCTCTCAGGGAGCCCACTGTGTAGCGGATCAGAACTTACCCCAGCAAGACCCTGTTCGAGTGGAAACATATGGTCTCACTTGTGGAAATGGCTTCAAAGAACGCTTGTCATTGTCGTACAAAGATAAATTGGACGTCGATTCATCAAAACAATACGCCTATATTGCTATGGATGTGGGCTTCGGTCTCAAGATCGATTTTGATGCGCTCATTGATCCTAATAATAAATCATTCAAAACAACCACCTCTTCTTGGGTTGTATTAGGATTCGACTGTTCATCAACAGGCACCGGCTATCACTGCAAAATGGATTCCACGACGGACGGCCGTAACAAGATGTCTTCGCGTTGTGATCTCATTCGAGTTAGTAACAATACTAGCTCCGGGGACGTTCTTGCCCTTCTTGATTCTTTGGAGTTGAAGAAAAAACAAGAAGCAGAAGCACTCAGAATCAAAAAAGCGTACGATGCTCTCGTTCATGTACCTACGAATCAATTTGTTCAGATTCATTCTGCAGGCGTCACTTTCAAAATGGGATCGCCGGCTGGTGATCAGCAAGCTAACTTTAACGAGCTTCAACATACCGTGACTTTTACCCACGATTTTGAGATTCAAACTACTGACGTCACTCAGGCTCAATATTTCAAAGTCATGGGAACTAACCCATCCGTCTTTAAGAATTCAGAGAATTGCGTCGGCACCTACACCTCTGAAAACGGAGGAATGTGTCCAATCAATCCGGTGGAAACAATTAGCTGGAAAGATATCTGTGGCGATACAGACAGTGGTCTACCAGGCGACTGCGGGAAGACCGACAGTTTTGTAAAACGAATGAACGATCTCAAGGATGGTTGTACCTATCGCCTACCCACCGAAGCCGAATGGGAATTTGCGGCCAGAGCAGGAACTACCACTAACGGATATTACGGCATTTGGAATGATCAAGACGAAAAGTACGGATGGTATTGTCGCTGGTATGCGTGGCAAGATTCTGCTCACACGCACGAAGTGGGTCAAAAAGGATCGAACCAGTTCGGACTATTCGACATGTACGGCAACGTCGCTCAGTATGTCAGTGATTGGTATGGCGACTACTCGAAAGACGCCGTCACGGATCCTACCGGACCAGCGCACGAACATAATAAGGATGGCAGAGTGATTCGTGGAAGTACCTTCCGAGAACGGATGTTGGCCGGTTCCACTATGCGCAGGAATGTCGTCCTCAGTAGCGATTTACGAGAAGGTGTTGGATTTCGTCTGGCGAGGACCTGCAGATAAAAAGTTTAACCGGGACTTCATCTCGCACTTCGCGCGCGCGAAGTCCTTAACTAACAAACGGAGAATATGTGAAAAAAATAATCATTGGACTAAGCCTACTTGCTTCCACATCTGCTTTCGCGGAAACACCACGTTGGCATTGCGACGGAAGAGTCGATGCCTACCACGATGGTTGGGGAAACACGGCGAAATTTGAATTTTCAGGTCCCACGGGAGAAACCAACTTTATCGAAACGAAGGTAAATTTTGACGGGCTTGAAGCAAATCTCATGTTCGAGCATAACCCAAAAGGGACGTCCGGATATGGCGATGATCCTCGTGTCGAAGAAAATGTTTCTACGAATATCGCGATTAAATCTGAAGCATTCAATGCTGCCGGCGGAAACTTCTCTGCCGTAGACGGTGCGGATTTACCGAACAAAATGGCAATCAGGCAAGACTTCACCGTCAAAAGCATCAGCTACATTTTAAGACTGGTGTGTAGTCGTAATTAAATAGACCAACAGGTCACGGAAAAAACTTAACCATTACTTTGAAAGGTCATTTATGAAAAATATTTTTAGTTTAGTCATGATTACTTTTGCAATGTCCAGCTCGGCACTTGCTGACGGCGGAGGATATAATCAGTCTTGTAGTGCATCGTTACGCTGCTCCTCAGGTCGACAAATTTACTGCAACATCGGCCAGCAAAATACGAGCTTTGACTCCAGCTGCACCAGCGACAGTGGCAGCGGATATGTCTCCTGCGTAGCCGTAAGTGTCTACGATCGAGGGGGCGCACCCATCGCATCTTATTCGGATCAATGTCCATAAACCACTCGTTATTGCGTAGAATTTCACATAAATATATCTGTGGACATTTGAGACGCGATGCGTTAATTGTCGGGGAATCACTATTAGAAACGGAAAATTATGAAAAACTTATTGATCGCTCTTCTTTCGATCGGAACTCTGGGCAACATAGCAAATGCGCAAAATGTTTTGGTGAATGCTCCACTTCCTTATCCGCAAAATACAATGGGTGATACCGGTCTCCAAATTTATTACGCTGGTAACTCCACCGGCACACCTAGTGCGGGTCCACATTCGATCAACACCGTTCAAGGATTTCGGTTCATCAATACTTCAGCGGGGACCAACTCTCGTGCCGAAAATCTCATCTATTTGGATGTGAGCACCACCGCGAATTTGAATGGTCCTTTCGACAGTCAAATCGGAGTCACTCTCACCACCGACGGAGCCGGAACGGAAGTCCCTCTGTTGGGTGCGAGCATTGCCGAGCGCTCTTCTGCACCTGCACCATGTAATGCCGGAAGTTGTTTCTCTTCGAGCAAAGCCGCGATATATGTTCCCGGTACCGTTTTGAGACTCGCTTTTTCACTCGACGATCTTTGCGCATCGAACGGCAATGCTGGTTCATTGTGTGCAGCGAACGCTTATCAAACCTTACTCGGATCTACTTTGGTCGTGAGCACTCTCAAAGTTAATTTCGGCGTCGTTAAAACCACCACTACCGATGCATCGGCAGTCACCACTGCTCCAATCAATGCGTCCACTGTGTTTACCTTTGGAATCACCGACGTGAGTCCAACTGTTGCCACTTCTTGCCCCGCAGGCAAAGATGCATACAGCGTTGCCGATCAGAGAATTTACCTCAATACCGCAGCTTTCAAACCCGATACTGGCGTTAATGGAGTTTCTCTCAGCGCTCTACTCGTGATGGCCAATCAGGGAGATGCACCCAATGCTGAAACAGGCGGTCTGAATAGTGAGATCGTCGCCTACCTTGATCCGATGTCTGCATCCGGTAAAGTCAGCGGTTTTACCAACAACAAATATTACAACGTAGTCGTTCAATCACAAAACATTGCAGGACTCATCTCACCATCAGGCTCAGAATGTGTTTTGATTAACGTTCAAACGAAGAAAGATTAACGAACGGAGAATTTATGAAAAAAATTAGTCTACTTACATTTTTAATGTCTTCACTCATGGCAACCGCTTCTTTTGCAGATGATGGATTTTCTCCTCAGCAATCAAAAAAAGCTTTTCAAAGTGAATTGAAAAAATTCGACAAACTAGTTCATCATCAAACGGTTGAATGTAAGCCAATCACCGCTCGTTCAAATGTGAACGCTAAATTTAATCCAAACAGCTATGGAAATTTCACCCTGACTGTAAATGGAACTGCACTAGATTTTACTGGTAACCCCGGCGATAAAGAATCAATCACCGAACTGAACGTCGGTGAGTTTACCGTCATTCACTTTGGCGGGAGCACTGGTAGTACCCGTTATCTAGCGGTGGTAGATTATGCCGGTAATTTAGGTAGCGGTGAAACGGACGGAAACCTGATCCAAATGGATGAAGGCCAAGTGACTCGCTCCATTCCAATTCACTGCACACTGAAGCCCTAGGCCCCCTATTATATAGGCGAAGGGTGCGTGAATAGGCTCTAAACGTCGTTCACATTGATATCCGTTTAATCGTCCAATACACGATTAAAACTACTGTAATCATTCATAAATAAATAATATTGACTCTTTGCGCAATCAGCATAAACTGTACTTAGTTGACCAAATTAGTCGGTTTAAATTGAATGTACCCAAGCGACGGACTTGCTTGAGGAGGACTTATGAAATCATGGAAGAACACATCACTCGTACTCGTCGTTATCATCATCACCTTCATGGTCATTAAGAGACACGATTCTAGAGTTGGTACCCCATCTAAAAATCCAGGCACGATCAGCACCAGCCAAGACGCGAGTAACGGCAACCCTAGCAACAACTCTTCAGTTGCAGGCGGCACAAACAGTGGGACTGCACCCAACAACATTTCTACCAACGGCCCTGGCTCATCCATCAACAATTCAGCCGTCGCACCAAATGGTGCTACCGCAAAAACTGAGCCCGTGAAAAAAGAGAACAATTGCTTCAAGTTCTCTTATCAACATCAATCGAAGAATCAAAATCGCGACATCGAAGAATTTTTGAATGATACCAATGCATTTCCGATCGCAGCAGCGAACGTCAATCAAAAAAGTGTTTGTGTGAAAGTGAACGACAAACCAGTCAGTTTCAAATTTGTAAAAAAAGCCGGCAAGGCTGAAGTGGTCGTTGGATCCGTCGTCGGACCAGAGTCCACGATCCAAGTTTCTTACTGTGTAGGTTCTGTTCCTTGTAAAGAATCCTGCGCAGTGAAGACAAAAAATAAAGTTGATGAGTTACTCAGTGATAGCGAGATGGGCGGAATTGAAAACGCCGAACTCGAAACACAAGTAAAAGAATTGCGGAATGTGGCCAGCGTTCATGAAGACCTCATGGATTCCACCATCATCCGTGATTGGAACCAGTTGCAATCCAAAGAATGGGTTTGCGAGAAATAACCAATAGTTTTTGAAGGAGTCAAAAATGAGTTTCTTAGAGTTTTTAAAAAATAATTTTTTCCATGTGGCACCAATCCTCATCAGCGGAGCAATCGCTGCAGTGATTATTTTGGAGCGGGTTCAAACCCTCTTCAAAACCTACTCTCTGCAAAACACCGAAGGATTCCTGAGTCAGATCAAGTCTCTCGTTTCCGTGGGTAAAACCAACGAGGCATTGGCTCTTTGCATGCAGTACGCAGGCAAACCAACGGCAGAAGTGGTGAAAGCCGCTCTCGAACGCGCTCACCAACCCGAAGAACTGGTGATCAACACGATTGAATACACCCGCAACCAATATGCCGAAAAAATTCAGAAAAGAACGAGCTATCTCGCCACGATCGCCAACGTAGCCACTCTCCTCGGGCTCTTAGGTACCATCGCGGGCTTGATTGAATCATTCGCAGCTGTGGGCCACGCCGATCCTCAACAAAAAGCGGCCTTACTCGCCAACGGTATTTCGACGGCGATGAATGCAACGATGATGGGTCTCGGAGTCGCGGTTCCCTGCATGGTGGTGTTCAGCTTCCTGATCAATAAAGCAAACCACTTGATTGCCGAAGTAGAAGCCGGCGGAATGACCGTGCACGATTCACTACAAGTGTACTCCATGGGCGTGGATGAAACTCCTAGCCGTAGAGCAACGGATCGGAGTGCATCATGAGTGCGAACTTAGGAAGCAATTCCGGCCAAGAAGTTGAATTGAACATCACTCCGATCATCGACTGTTTTACGGTGCTGATCACCTTCTTACTCGCTTCTGCCAGTTTCTTGAGTATTGGTTTCTTCGAAGTCTATACTCCCGGAACCACTGCTAGCGCAGAAACCGTAGAACCAGATGTAGAAGTGATCTTGAGAGTGTCTGCCGATCAAATGGTAGAGATGAAACTCAAGGGCAAGAGAAGTGGCGTGACCCACTACTCAGTCAATGATCCGGCTGCCCTTGAAAAACTCGAAGGTGAAATTGAAAAAATTAAAGGTGAAAAACTGACCGTGAACCAAATCCTGATGACAGCGGACAATGATGTCCCTTATCAGAACCTGAGTAAGGTGATGGACTCGCTTCAAAAGAGCGCCGTGCCAGTGGTCATGGGCGATTTTTAAGGAAGAAAATCATGCAAAAAGTAAGAAGATTATTCCAAAAAAAGAAAAAACACGAGACGGGCGAGATGAGTCTTCAAATCACCTCGATGGCGGATATTTTTACCATCTTGCTCGTGTTCTTGTTGAAAGGATTGGCTTCAGACGCGATTCAAATCGCACCTGCCAATGCCACTACCCTTCCAGCAGGACTTCACTCCCAACCGATTCCGGAGACCGCTCTTCAGATCGAGATCACTAAACTGGATCTGTTAGTAGAAAAAGAAAAAATCATCGCGCTGGCTGATTTGCACAAAGGAATGAAGAACGATGAGCTCGTTCCATCATTAACGGAGCGCCTCATGAAAGAACGGGAACGCCAAAAACTGATTGCACAAGCAAATGACAGTGTGAAGATCGACAACAAGGTCATTGTACTCGCAGATCAGAATGTTCCTTATTCCACCATCAAACCAATTTTGAAAACCCTTGCTGCACAAGGCTACTCGGAAGTAAAATTTGCAGCAATTAAAGAATAGCCGCAGGCATAGAAAGGCCGAGGAGAACTCAGGATGAGCTCGATTAAACAAAAACTACTATTCACGGGTGAAATACTCTTTTTAATGCTCACCGCATTTTCATTGAGCGCCGTCGCAGCACAGTCTGCAAACGGTCCATCGAAGGGCAAAGAATTAGCGGCGATCCACACCCAAGAACAATCGATCCAAAAATTACGTAAATTCCTAAAAGACCATCCAAACGATGCAAGAGAGCCGGATTTTTTAGTCCGTCTTGCGGATCTGTACTTTGAAAAATCAGGAATCAGCTTCCAATACACCGAAGGTGAATCCGTTAAAACCTCTAAGAAATACTATACAGACGCGTTGACTCAGGCCTCAGCAGTATTGAGCGAAATGATTCGTAAGTATCCTTCCCACATCTCGGCCGCAGATGCTTACTTCAAACGTGGTAAGGCATATAAGGAATTGAAACAAATCGCTTCCTCACGTGCCGACTATCTAAAACTCTTGGCAAGTTTCCCCACTTACTATCGTTTGGATTCAGCATTAATGGATTTGGCCGACTACGCCCAAGAAGAAAATCATCACGATGAAGCGCTCCGTTACCTTCTTCAAATTGAAAAGAATGAAGGAAGCCAGTACTACACCATGGCTCTTCACAAAGCGGCTTGGAGTTACTTCAACATGAATAACTTCGGTTTCGCGCTCCGCTATCTCAAAAAAGAAATTCTCACTTACCAAGATCGTAAGAGTGAACTCCCTTATTTAGAAAGCGCCTATCAAGATTTGGCCCTCTTCTACTTCGAAGCCCTCAACAAAAAAGCAGGCTTTGCTGAAGTGTCGGATGCGGTGTCCCTTTTTCAAGAACTTTCTCATGATCAAGTGGACACCCAAAAGCGCCCCTTCTTCGGACTCGTGATCATGCGTTTTGCTAAACTGCTGAAAGCCTATCAATTGAGCAATGAAATGGACCAATTGAAGGCCATTCTCATAAAGCAGTACGATCAGCTTCCTGAAACCATGGAAGTGGCGATGCTCATCTATGAATATCATTTTGATCGTCACGAATACGCAAAACTGACCACCTTGCTTGGCGAGGCAGATCAAATCAGAAAGAACCTCAATCAACCGGCGATCAGCACCAAGTACGAGCAAGCAATTTCTCAATCACTCTCCCAGTTGCATGAGTTAGTGATGAAAAATAAAAAATCAACTGAACTCGATCAATTGCTCCAACCTTTGGTGCAACTCACTGATTTCCTAAAAAATCACCTCACCACTAAAAATGGAACGACTGTACTTGCTCTCTACGCTATGGCGGAAACCAGCTTCTCGATCAACCGTTTTCCAACAGCCACCAAATACTATGCCGAACTACTCGCGCCGGAAGTAGTGCTTCCGGCAACACTTTCTAAATCCACCCTTCTTCTCCGCCTCGTTTCTTCCCGCTATCAAGAGCTGAAGGCAATGAATTTGATTCAAGATCAATTGAAAATCGTGAAACGGGATCTTCCTCTCGTAGAGCTGAAGAGTTCTGAAAAGGCTGCGATTCAAGAATGGTTTACCTGGGTTTTCGATCCAACCACTGTTCAAAATTTAGACTCAGTATCTTTTCAACTCGAAGCCTACAAATTGAAATATGCCTTCATTAATCGCAACGAAGCGCTCAGCGGACTCGAACAGTTTGCTCTTCTGAACTCTTCTCTCGAAGAAGCAAAAGTGGCTGCAGCGATCGTGCTCGACACGATGACCGCTTCCCAAGAGTGGAAAAATATTTATGACTTGAGTCAAAAAATCTTGGTCAAAAAGAATTGGAAAGACAACAAATTCACTGAAAAAACCCAGGACATGGCTTCCGATGCACACTTGAAGATCACGCTCGCTTCCAGCGATTCGGCGGAGATCCTTTCCAGAACAAAAGACTGCATCAAACAATTCAAAAATGCGAAAATCCTTCTTCAATGCAAACTCATTCAGGCTAAAACTTGGGTAGGACTGAAACAGTACTCCGAAGGTGAACATGCTCTGGCTGAATTGAGTAAAACCAACTTACCAGACGAAGACCTTAAAACAGTGGTGTTGATGAAAGCAGAAGTACATCAAAAACAAGGAAAACTCACCCTAGCGGTTCAAGAGATGGAGCACTACCTTGAAATCACCAAATACCAAGATGCCGAAATGGCCAAGCATGTTCTTCAGATTTATTGGTTCCAACGCAATTTCAAAAAAATGCAACCAATGCTCACTAATGCCAGCCTTTGCGCAAAACTGGAGAACAACTTATGTGAGCAATACCAGACTGCTTACGCGGTCACACAGGCAAGTTCTCCGAAGGCTTACTCCCATGTTTTCAAACAAACGACTAAAGCTCCAAAAAATATTGTTGCTCTCTGGGCCTTGATCGCCCTCGATCAATCACAAAAGCTTCCCTTCCAGGATCGTTTGGTTCTTTTACAACGCCTTTCTTCCCATTGGGAAAACCTCGACGCCTTCCTTCAAATCCAATTTCTGGATTTGATGAAGAACCGGGTGAATGCAACGATCGAGAGCGTGGTAAAATCTTCTTCGGGAATCGCGCCGATCACTGCGGATGAAAGCAGCATTGAAAGACGGATGCGCTTACTTCAAGACCTCGATCAAACTTTCGCAAAAGTGATGAAATTGAACTGGATGGAGATCAAACTCAATACCGTGAATCAACTTCAGGTAGTCTATCAACAACTCACTGCCGATTTAAAAAGAATCGGCACCCCCGATAACCTGATCCAACCTTTCGTGAAGAAACAAGCTCAACTCACCGATGCGGCTCAACAGTTGGTGGCGATGAAAACTCAAAGTAAAGACAACGTGAATCAAACCACCTTATTAGACTCGGTGGTGAAAGAAAGAATTCCAAGCGCATATTGGGAAGAATGGACGAATGCCGTAAAACAACAAAAAGCTGATTATCTCTATTACCTCGTTTCACTCAGAACTGAAGACGAGTATTCGCCACTCCTCCGTGGATTAGTCCTCACCTCTCTCTTGGGTGACGCGGCTTCTACAGAAGGTTATGAAATGATCAAAACTGCACCCGAAACTTCTTGGAAACAAGCGATCGCCCAACAGCAAGGAGTGAGCAAATGAAAACTCTTCTCCTGAGCATCTTATTACTCTCCAGTTTGAATGCCATGGCTCTCGACTCAAAACGCTCTAAAAGCATCAATTTTGAAGACGAGCTCGTGGAAGGAATTAACCGTAAACCCTTAGACTCGGTGAACCAGCTCTCTGAGTTCGAGGCCAATCAACGAAAACACTTATATCGTAAACGCGCTGGTTTTGTAGACCGTGACAAGATCGTCATGGACGAATTGAAATTGAAACACTAGTTAACCATTAGATAAAACATGAGGTTTTATATGACATCGACTTCCCGCTGCCGAGTTCTTTACCAAAACAAATCCTTAGTGTGGGAAATCAACTCCCCACTGAAGCTGGGCCGTCACTACCTGCTGGAAATCAAAAGTGGAAACCTCTTGATCCGGGACTTCGGTGCTGAACGCGGTGAAAAAACAAATCTTTTACACTTCCCATTTAAAACTCCGATCCAGGCTCAAAAAATCTTAATCGGTAAACAGTCCCTCGTTTTGTCTCCCATCCACTACCCCGAAGTCACCACCTTGGAAAAAGCTGGAAAAACTACGGCACCATCGATTCCTCAACAAGGCCCACTTTCCCAAGAAGATCAATCCTTCCGTAAAGGTGTTCGGAATGTGTCGATCACCAGCGCGGTATTGAGTCTGCTCGTCATGCTGATGAACTTCATGGATCAAACTCCAACTGCAAACGAAGAACTCATCCCCCAAAAATACGCGAAACTCATCTTGGTAAAACCAAAACCAACTTCGAACGAAGCTTCCTCCGGCGTGAGTGCGAAGAGCCAAGCTCAAAGCAAAGCAATTGCTCGCGCCTTTCAATCGAAAACAGTACAAAAAAGTATGAAGAGCATTCTACAAGGTGGACTCAGCCGTTACTCCATCATGGCGACTGGTCGCTCGATCCAAAGCCTGACCCAGAAGATCCAAAGTCAAACAGCCGAATCCGGCGCAGGACTGGAAAAGAAAACACAAGGTCTCTTAGGCGCAATGAACACTGGTAACTTTCAAATCGGTAGCGAAAATGGTTATGGCTCAGGTTCTGGCACGAACGTAAAAGGCCAAGGTACCGGTCACTTGGAAATCGGCTTGAATCTGAAAGACGCAACCGTGGATGAAGGCTTAACCAAAGAAGAAGTGGCAAAAGTCATCCACAGTCATATGAACGAAATTCGTTATTGCTATGAATCGGCAATCTTAGCGGATCCATCTCTCGCCGGTAAAGTACTCGTTGATTTCAAAATCGGCGCTCAAGGAAGCGTCGGAACCGCAGCTGCGGCAGAGAACACCATGAACAACACCCAAGTAGGTGGATGTTTGGTGGGTAAGCTCAAAAACTGGAAATTTCCTCAACCTCGCGGCGGAGTCCAGGTTGCGGTTTCCTACCCGTTCATTTTTAAAAGTTTAACCCGTTAGTTTTAGAAACAAGGAAAGGATTTCCTTATGCAAAAAGTATTATGGATGATGATCACAATAGTTCAAATCGCTCTCGCAGCCAGCGCTCACGGAGCTGAAGTCGACGCCAAGGCTACCCACGCCTGTGAGTCGAGCGAACAATGGAAAATCAACCTCACCCAAAAAGCCAACTGGGTAAAAAGATTCGATACCTTCTTAACAAAACAAGAGTCTCCGTGGCTCGCGTTTTCAGAAGCAATTCAATTGAAAAAAATCAGCAATCTGATGAAAAATGGCGAATTTGAAGCCGATTTTTCTGAGTATTGGGTGGGTCGTGTTTTCTACGAACTCGAACTTTATCCTCTCGCGTATACCTTTTTCAGTTCCTCACAGGAAAACAGCAAGTTTCCAGAAATTAAAAAAGCTTCTACTGATTGTCTCGCTGAAGTGTACAAAAAAATTCCTGATTGGAATGCAAGCATGGGTCTTTCCCTCTCCGTCGACAACGCCGACCTCCAGGCAGGACTCCTCGAAGTTCAAAAACGGAACTACTCCACTGCCATTAATCTTTTGAAACATTTTCTAGATACGCCGGTGGTAGTGGGCATCGCCACTCAAACCGAATATCGTGATATTGCCAACCTGCTCTTGGGACGCTCCCTTTATTCTGTAGGCCGTTTTACGGAAGCGACCGACGCGTTTCAAAAAATCGATAAACGCTCTAACCTTCAGATTGATGCAATGAACGACTTAGCTTGGTCTTACCTCCTAAGCGAACGTTATGCAGAAGCCTTGGGAATCGCCCTCCAACTCAGAAGTGGCTCATTGAAGAATACCTTTGCTCCTGAAAGCGTGATGATCGCTGCCATGGTTTTGAATGAAACCTGTTCTTATCCGGACGCGGTCCGCATGATTCAATCTTTTGTTCACGATTACGAACACACCTTCGAATGGCTGATCGCCGACCACTCCAAACTGAATCCTTATCAGGAAATCATTGCGGGACTTGCCAATCAATCTTCAACCCCAATCAAAATACGCACTGAATGGATGAAAGGTGCTTCTTTCATGGTCCGTCAAACCGAAATCAACCTCCTCATTCAAAATAGTCGCAAGATCTCGCTGATGCCCGCAAAAATCAAAAGCTTCCAACAAGACCTCGCCCTCAAAAATGCCGGAATTCTCAAAACCTTGATTCGCGACCTCAAAATTGCCAATCTCAAAACCACAATAGAACCCGAAATGGCCCAACGCCTTCTGAGTGCCAAAAAAGAAATCCGCAGAATGATTCGTTTCAACCAAGCGAGTAAGATCATGATGGTGGTGGTTAAGAAATACGATCAAAGCATCCCACGCGAAAAAACAAAACTCGTTGCAAAAATCAACCACGATTTGATGCAGAAGAACAAGGAAATGCTCACTCTTCTCAAAGCCGTTCGTGAAAACGTGGATTTAGTAGAAGTAGAAGTTTACAACGGAGCGAGCCGCGAAATGGTACGTATCGAAAGCAATCAGAAGAAAGCGGCTGCAGCACCAAGTTTCGAAACCAAACTTGCTTGGAACTGGGGAAGATTCCCCGCATCCGATATTGATCGCGCTGAAATCTGGGAAGACGAAATGGGCGCGATGAAGGCAAATATTGTTAATCATTGTCAATAAACGATAATTCAAGGAGGAATTATGCAATACTATCTCTATAAACACGGATCACTGACAGGACCTTTCGGCGAAGAAAAAATCGACGACCTTAAAAAGACCAAAAAACTGATGGAATACCACTGGGTCATCGATAGCGAAAGCCAGACTTGGAAAAGCGTTTCTGATGCTCCCACTTCCAATCCATTTCATATGTCTGAGAAAAACATGAAAGACCGCACCTTATCGGGCGCATTTTTCATCGCTAAAAATGCTTATACTGGTGTCATCAAGAGCTTTCATTCTTTCGGAGTGGAAATTGTACTCACCGGTCAAAAAAATCCGCTCCGCGGACTTTCGGAACTAAAGTCGATTTTTTTGAACCTTTGCGATGAAACTAATTTCACCTTCGTCAACGCAAAAGCATTCATGCAATCGCAGGAAGTGGCCGAAGATGGCCTACACGTTCGCTTTCACTGGGATCAACAGGAGGTATCTCTATGAATTTTTCTATGAATAAACTAATCGTAATCTTATTGCTCATGAATCTCATGTCGAGCGCGCTCGCGGCAGAACCGACGAGTCCTACCTCTCCCACCCCACCTGTTCCGGCTGCCAGTGGAGCCGGTGAAGAAGTGGACCTTTCGAAGATCACCGAAAAATACTGGGCAGAAGGAAAGGAAACAGAATTGGGTGTCGTTCAAAATCGGAAATACACCACCGCAAAGAAACTGGAGATCGGACTGATCTTTGGAACGATCTCTTCAGATCCTTTTTTGAACGTGCATAGTCTCGGAGGTTCCGTCGGCTATCACTTCAGTCCTTATACCAGTGTTCATTTCACTTCATGGAAAACTTTTGTCGGCCCCTCTGACGCCCTCAAAACCTTTGTGAGTCAAACTGGCTCCACTGTGGATACGAATTCGCCGCTGGCTTATTACGGCACCGAAGTAAAACAGAACTTCCTTTACGGTAAGGCAAGTCTGTTCGGGAGCATGATCATCTATGTGGATTTGTTTGTTCTTGCGGGGGTTGGAATCACCAAAACCGAAAGCGGAAACTATTTCACGCCCACACTAGGGCTAGGACAGAAAATTTATTTGAACGAGAGAATGTCTCTCAATCTTGATTATCGGATCATGCGCTACAACGAAACGATTCTGAGTAAGAATCCAGCATTGTTAGGGAATCCGGTAGGAACCAGAGCCAATACCACCGATGCGGTCAGCTTAGGCGTCAGCTTTTTCCTTTTTTAGACGATAGCCAGCACCGTAAACAGTTTGAAAATCTCCGCTAAAGTTCAGAAGTTTCTTTCGAAGAGCGGTGATGTGAGCGTCGATCAAACGATTGCTCTTTCCCTCGTCATCCCAAACGGTCTTCATGATTTTTTCACGGGATACCACTTGGTCTACAGAGTTCATCAAAAGTTTCACAATGCCGTATTCAACTGGCGATAAATCAATCGAATCGCTGCCAATCAACACTTCTCTCTTCCGATCATCCAAATGCAAGTTTCCGATTTTCACCACGTCGCTCATTACGTTTTGAAGATCATGAGAACGTTTCAATTTAGAAAATAAACGCACCTTGAGTTCTTCGACTTCGAAGGGCTTCGCAATATAATCATCAACACCGAAGTTGAATGCATTCATTCGTTCGGCACTGGTGTTTGCCGCGGTCAACATCAATACCGGAATGTGTCGGGTAAAATCTTGCTCGCGAATCATCTTACAAGCAGTCACGCCGTCCATCTCTGGCATCATCATGTCCATGAGAATCAGATCCGGTTTCCAATTTTTGGTTTTCTCCACCGCTTCTTTACCATTGGACGCCAACTCAACAGAAAAGTGATCCGATAAAAACTCACTCAAAAGTTCACGAATTTGCGGTTCATCATCCACGATTAGTAGCTTAGGATTCATACGTATTCTAATCGTAATACCAAATTTTATTTCATTCCAGTTTTTTGCTGAATGATCAGATCAATTTGTTTTTGAGCTTCTGGCGGCGGAGTTTTTTCTATACCTTTTTCAAAGAATTTGATCGTTTTCAAATGGCGATCTTCTCCGTAATACATCCAAAGTCCCTGCTTTTGTCCGTCAACGAACTGCCCTTCGAGGGCGATCTCGTTTGTAGAGTTGTAGCCTTGCCGGAAGAGGCCATCGTTCACGATTTTTCCGTTCGGTAATTTCTTTTGAGTGCACTTCATGTCGCCGTTGATTTTGGGATTCCAGGAAACATCACCACCCTCGTGACAAGGCTTGTGGATTGAACACGCGGTCACTAAGGTAACGCTTAGCAATATTGCAAAAAACCCTTGAAAAGACATATTCATATTTTAACCTTTGATTTCAGCGCCTGGCGAATAAAATTTTTGTCGACCTGGGTTTTCGGAACGGGAAAGTCGAACCAATCGCGAACATCGGCATCCAGCCCGATTCCCAGCATAAAATTGTATACAGCTTTTCGTAATCCCACACCGAGCTGACCATGATCGATTCCACTTGGATCGGAAAATTCGAGGTCATTTTCAGCAAAATCGGTCGGATGTCTTGCCACCGAAATTCCGAAGTCTTCCGGCGCGTGACCAATCGGTGAATGTGCCGTCGCCGAAAAACGATGCCAAAACGCGGAAGTCAAACACCCTGCTTCGAACATCTGCCGCACTCGCTCCAAACTGTCGATTGTTTCTTGCACGGTCTGAGTGGGGAAACCATACATCAAGTAGGCATGCACCATGATCTTAGATTCTTTAAAATTTCTCGCCACGCGCGCAACTTGCTCGACGGTGACCCCTTTTTTCATTTTGGCGAGTAAGCGATCGGAAGCAACCTCTAAACCTCCGGACACCGCGACACAACCCGCATCGCTCATCAGTTCAGTTAATTCCGAGTTAAAACTTTTTTCAAAACGGATATTCCCCCACCAACTAAATGCTAATTTTTCTTCGACGAGGCGCTTCGAAAGCTCCTTTAAAACCGCCGGAGGTGCCGCCTCATCCACAAAATGGAACCCGCTAGACTCACTCTCTTTTGCGAGTCGTTTCATGCGATCCACAGTAATTTGCACCGGCGAAATCTCGTAGCGACCGATGTAATCCAAAGTCACATCACAAAAACTGCATTGGTGCCAATAGCAACCGTGGGCGAGCATCAGCTTGTTCCAATAAAGATCCGACCAGAATCGATGCATCGGATTCAACATCTCCACCATCGAAATATAATTTTTTACGTCCAAGCCATCCACTGTTGGAAATCCCGTTTTGCTTTGTGGAATATCGTGTTCACTCGTGTCGTTACAATATTCGATGGCACTCGCAATTTTTTCAGAACGAAGAAAGGTGCGGAAGAGTTGCGAGCGCGTGCGCTTACCCGCCCAATACTCGAGCAAGCATTCCACCGGTCGCTCGCCATCATCGAGGGTGATCGCGTCCACGAAATCAAAAATGCGGGCGTCCTTCAGGGTCCGAAGCTCCGTATTCACGTAGCCGCCACCGATGCCGATTTTAATTTCCTTTTTCCAAGCTCGAGCGATCTGTGCAATTTTTAAAGCGCCAAGCACGCACCCTGGAAAAGGGATCGTGAGAAAAATCACATCCGGTTGATTCCGCTCCAGTTTCTCCAACACTATTTTTTTCAGATAGTGATCAATGAGCGTGTTTTCTCCCAGACGTTTGATCAAAGGATCAAAACTTGGCTGGCTCGCCGCTAGTTTTTCTCCATAACGAGAAAGCGAAAAGTCCGGATCAATTTCAGAAGCGATCAAATCAGCGAGATCATCAATGTAGAGACTCGCCAAATGCTTCGCCTGATCCTGCACGCCCATTTGTCCGAAGGCCCATTGAAGATCTTCCTGCGCTAACGCTCCAAAGCGAGGACCTTCCGGCAGAAGAGTTCGAGCCGCGATCCGGTGAGCAATCGATTGATCTTTCCCTTGTAGAAATTGAATCACGGGTTCAATTGTTTTTTCGTAATCGGAAAAGGCCTCGAGAAAAAATTGGGCCGTCTCACTCTTTGGCGAGGTCTGAATTTGTTTTTGAATGTCGGCAAGCCCCGCTCGTGAAAACAACGCGAGGACCAGACTCAGCCCGAAATCAGTTTGCTCTGCAGTGATCCCCTGCTGGCGCAGGAACCCCGTAAGAAAAGTGGTGGACGGGTAAGGCGTATTGATTTGCACCAAAGGTGGTATCGCCGAGAGGACTTTCACGCATTACTAATCGGATTCTTTAGAGCTTCTCTAAATGTGCGATTTTTGACACTATTTTTGTGTAATAATGCGTCATCATTGACACAACTTACGGTAAAACCCAGGCAATGAGATAATCTAAGTTGGGGTTAATATGGGGAAATCAAAAATTGCTACGCACTTCTTTCGTCATGCGTTCATCGCGACGCTATTCATCAGCATCGGAGCGTGTAACCCGCTCGCCATTCGCGACGTCCCTGATGCAGTTGCTCCCGCTTGTAAAAACTTAGTACCTTTTGATGGTGGTGACGGATCCAGTGCCACTCCCTATATCGTTTGCAGTGCTGCTCAATTAGATCAAGTTCGTAACTACCTCTCGAGTAATTTCATTCAAACAGCAGATATTGATTTAGCATCTTATGTTTCCAGCTACGATGCCGGACTCTTTGCGCCGATCGGTTCCGCAGACGCTCCTTCGGCACCGCTCCCACACGGAGCCATTCACCATCCCTTCGAAGGTAACTACGACGGGCAAAATTACAAAATCAAAAACTTCACTTACCTCAATGCCGCAGCGGCATTTCCTGTAGGATTATTTTCAATCGTATACGGCGCCGGAGGCGGTGGAGTGATTCAAAACGTAAACATGACGAACGTGAATGTTCTGGGTGGTACGACTGTGGGCACTGGTGCCTTGGTAGGATCTTACTCAGGCGACTACAACGGAACGACCTCAAATCTTAAAAACATCAGTGTATCCGGAACCGTCAGCGCAACCGACACAGTCGGTGGAATCGTCGGCCTCATGAATAAGACCGTTCATATGACCATCAATAGTCATGCGGCCGACAAGGCATGTAACTTTACTGGAGTGGCAGTGCCAATTATCGAAGGTAGCACGAGTTCCGGTACTGTAACTGCAACTGCAGGTGTCGCGGGCGCTCCAGCCAATGCCTATCTCGGAGGACTCGCCGGCAGTGTGAATTGTGGCAATATTAAAAACTCCGCATCGTCCATGGCTGTGAGTGATGCAAACGGTTTTTTTGTGGGCGGACTGGCGGGATACCTTTCGAGTGGGACCGCCGCTTTTCCTGCGACGGTTGGAGTCAGTCAATCCAGCGCTAGCGGAGATGTGAGTGGTGCTGCCCAAGCAGGTGGACTCATCGGTTCGGCAAATTTCGTGATCGTGGATAGTTCGAATGCAAGTGGTGTCGTCGTCAGTACTAATGGAAACGATATCGGAGGAGCAGCGGCGATTGGTGGATTGATCGGATATTTAAGCGGCACAGACACGATCAGTAATTCTTATGCCACGGGTAGTGTGGGTGCGACGAATACTGGAAATGGAATTAACGGAATTGGCGGACTCATCGGTCAAATGGTCGGAGTCATGACGGTGAGTAATTCATATGCAACCGGAAAAGCAACCGTGAGCAGTGCAGCCGGCACGAATTCCATGAACGCCATCGGCGGACTCATCGGACAAATGGTCGGCGGTAACGCAACCTACTCTTATACTATTTCGTCATCCTATGCGACGGGCGGAGTTTCTGCGATACAGGCGGGACCAGTAGATAGTTACGGGGCCGGTGGTTTAATTGGCAGTGTCGGCGCAGTGATGGGAGTAAACATCGCACTTTCCGTCACCAACTGCTTCGCGACTGGCGACATCGAAGGAGATTCGTTTGTCGGAGGCCTGATCGGGTCGATCATGCACACCTTGGGATCAGTCACCAACTCCTTTGCCTACAATAACAACTTCAGTGGATTAGCGAATGCGAGTGCCGTCATCGGTTCGGGTGGGATCACTTTCACCGACCTCTATTATCGAGCAGCAATCGATGGAACCTATCCAGACGGCAATGCGACTTCCATCACCGACCCTCAATTTCTGGCGATCTCGAGCTTTGGTGGCTTCGCGAGCGGCATGGGCAATCCTTGGAAAGCAATCATACCAGTCGGACAAGCCTACCCCTCGCTCAGCTGGTGTAACAATAATGCCGGCTGCCAATAAATAATTTCCCCCAAAACCTTACCTAAATACCGTAAAATCAAACCATGATCTACTTGATCTCCTTTCTGCTTTCGTTCTCCGTTCATGCCGATACCCTGAAGACCCGCATGACCTCATCCCCTATGACTCTCGACTGGACGGGGCAAGGTACCGTGAACGACGCGCCTCTGATTGTGAATCTCTGCGAAGGGCTTTTTGATTTCGCCTATCCCTCAGAAAAACTGGTCCCCGCTCTAGCGAGCTCGGTAAAAAAATCAAAAGACCTCACCGAGTACACTTTTCAAATCAGAGACGATGCGAAGTGGTCTGACGGTCGTGCGATTTACGCCCAGGATTTTGTGGATAGCTGGCAACGACTCCTTTCGCCTCAGGCAACCTCTATTTACTCTTATTATCTTTTCGATCTGTTGAATGCTCGTGAATACAATTCAAAAAAAATCACGTCCTTCGATGAAGTGGGTGTGCACGCCACTCACGACCGAACTCTCGTGGTAAAATTCAGTCACCCGATGTCGAACTGGGAAGTCACTACCAGTTTTTGGCCCCTCTTCCCCGTGAGAAAAGATCTCATCGAAAAATTCGGCAATAACTGGTGGCGCGCTGGAACCTTGGCTTCTTCGGGCCCCTTCGTTTTTAGTAGTTTCGAGCCGGGTAAGAAAGCGATCCTGAAAAGAAATCCATTCTATAAAAACGCACTCTCGAATGTCGATACCGTGGAGATCGATTTCAACAGTGATCAAGAAGATGCGGAGAAGAAGTATCAAGACGGCGTTTATCCTTTCATCTCTGGGATCCGCGCAGAAAAATACGCGAGCAACCGTGAATACCACTCGATTCCCTTATTGCGCCATTACATCATCGCGATCAACACCGAACGTTTTCCCTTTAACAATAAATTTTTCAGACTCGCCCTCCTCTCTTCAATCGACCGGAGCAAGATGTTACCGGCGGAGTACTCGCAATTCACGAAAGCAACCCAGCTCATCCCTCCGGCTTTGTTCACGAGTAAAGAAGATCTCTCGGTTCACTATGATCCGAAGAAAGCCAAAGAGTATCTGCAAAAATCCGGAATCATCGTGGGAAAGGCATTCCGAATCAGCTTCCTCACCGGTATCACCGAACCTTTTTACGGTGTTTCAAAAAAAATCGCCGCTCAAATCGAAAACACTTTGGGAATCCCGGTGGATTTGCTCGCCTTTAAGAGCCAGGAGTATGAAACCTTCAGCGGCCTCGGTGAATACAATATGCTGATGTCGAGCTGGACGGCGAAGGTGCGCTCACCGCGAGATTTTTTACTGCCTTACAGTGGTGGCTACTCTGTGCATAACCGCACCCACTTCAACAGCAGCGAATACGATCAGGCGATCGATCAGGACGACTTCAAAAAAGCGCAGTCCATCCTCTCGAAGGAAAATGCAGCGATCCAACCCTTGTTTTTCGAAGACACTGGATTTCTATCCCATCCCACGATCAAAAATATCTATTTCGATCACCGCGGATTTCCACTGTTTAAGGATGTCGTTCTCAAATCAGACGATAAATGAATCGATTTTATAAATGTCTTTTCCGGCTGGGGCTCCATGATCGCTGCTCACGGATTCAAAAAAGATGTGCATCACGTTCGGACCGAGTGCTTCTTGCATCGCCACGAGATTCTTGGGCTCATTTTCAAAGGATGCCACGACTTCGCCCCATTCCTTCGCGGCTTCACAGACTCCAACCTTAAAAACCAAGTCGTCGATGTGGCGCTTCGGCTTCAAAATCAAGCGCGTGCGCTCCACTTCAATCGGAAATCCATTGGTGCGGAGTTGATCCACGGTTCCGAAAGCCATCAGGGGCACATCGCGACCGGTGAGATAAACAATCTTTGCACCCATCTCATGCAAGCGGCGAACGAATTGAACCGCACCCTCATGGGGCTCATCGTGGTGAAGGTATTCGTTTGAAAAAAAGCGGTGACGCCAGTAATTCTTCGCGTCCTTCAGATGGCGGAAGGATTCTCCTGTTTCAATCGAGAGTCCCTTTTTCACCCACACGTCTTCGATCGAGTAGCCCATATCGGCGGGCGTGAGATTCGGAAGAATAGAAATAGCGGAAGACTCGATCCAGTTTTTGAGAATGGCAAAGGAGCGAGGAGACACGTGAAAGAGTGTCGAGTCTAAATCAAAAATGAGGACGGGTAGTTTTTTCTGATCGAGCATCTTTTGGGTGCGTGCTACGACTTCTTTCAATACCTCGGCATTGGCGTGGGAATGAAACTTGGAATTTTTGATCCACTCTTTTCTGATGAACATAGTGTTCTTATACAACGAAAATCAACGAATCGCAGGGTTTTTATCTGAGCGAATGCATTTTTCTCAATAGAGATTTGAATCTTTCATTCCCACTTCGCGCGCGCGAAGTGAACTGGCGCATTTTTTGTAGCCGTCCCTGGATGCCCACCATTTTAATCACCAATGGATTTAGATTTTTCTTCTATTCAAACGAAAACCAAGAACCTCCTCATATTCACGTGATTGGCAAGGGTGGCGAAGCAAAGATATGGTTAGATCCCATTGAAATCACTCATATTTATAATTTTGGTTTTACCGAGCGTCGCCAGATTTTGATCATCACCCAAAAAAATGTTAATCTGTTTATGAGCGAATGGAGAAAATGGCATGGCCCAAACAATACAAAGAAATAAAAATTCCGTGTCAATTTTGGGTCTGAAAATCAGTCAAACCGAACTGGTGGCGAACATCAGCGATGGCCGAACGATCTCGATTCCAATCTCATGGTTCGATTGTCTCGCAAATGCTCCGATGGAAAAATTGAATCGTTTTGAACTCTCTCCAGGCGGCTACGGAATTCATTTTCCGGAACTCGATGAAGACATCAGCATCAAGGCTTTCATCGAACTTCGTGAAACGCGAAGTTGATCATTCCCACTTCGCGCGCGCGAAGTGAGCCGAATACCTTTAGCGAAACGACTCCACAACCCTGTGTCTGATTCTCTTCGGCGTGAGTGCATCCGCACCCAACCGGCGCTTCTTATCTTCTTCGTAGTCCTGATAATTCCCTTCGAAGAACACCACTTTTGAATCCCCTTCGAATGCGATGATGTGGGTCGCGATGCGATTCAAGAACCAGCGATCGTGCGAGATCACCATGGCCGTGCCGGAGAAGTTCGTCAGCGCCTCTTCGAGTGCACGCAAGGTATTCACGTCCAAGTCGTTCGTCGGCTCATCGAGAAGAATCACATTCGCGCCGGCTTTTAGGATTTTGGCGAGGTGCAAGCGATTGCGCTCTCCACCCGATAAAATGTTCACTTGTTTCTGCTGATCGCTTCCGGAGAAGTTGAATCGTGCGCAGTAAGAGCGAGAGGAAACTTCACGGTTGCCGAGAAGAATCGTTTCATTTTTACCATCGGAAATTTCTTCCCAAACGGTGCGGTCTCCATCGATCGCATCGCGGTTTTGATCTACGTACGCGAGTTTCACGGTCTCACCCACGCGCACCACACCCGAATCTGCTTTTTCATGACCGGTCATCAACTTAAAGAGAGTAGACTTACCCGCTCCGTTCCCACCGATGATTCCCACGATGGCTCCCGGAGGAATTTTAAGATCGAGGTTTTCAAAGAGAACCTTATCGCCGAATTTTTTGCTGATGCCAGTCGCTTCGAGCACCACTCCACCGAGACGCGGGCCTGCAGGAATGAAAATCTCCATTTCCTCATCACGCTTACCGGTTTGGTTTTCATTGAGCATCGCCTCGTATGCATTCACGCGTGCCTTGCTCTTCGCCTGACGGGCCTTAGGACTCATGCGAATCCATTCCAACTCGCGGGCCAAAGTCTTCTGGCGTTTGCTTTCGGTTTTTTCTTCTTGAACCAATCGATTCGATTTCTGTTCAAGCCAGGAAGAGTAATTCCCTTCCCAAGGAATTCCATGGCCGCGATCGAGTTCCAAAATCCAGCCTGCGATATTGTCCAAGAAATAACGATCGTGGGTCACCGCGATCACGGTGCCTTCATACTTCTGCAAGAAATCCTCTAACCACGCCACCGATTCCGCATCCAAATGGTTGGTTGGCTCGTCGAGTAGCAACACATCCGGGCGTTGAATCAATAAGCGACAAAGGGCCACACGACGACGCTCTCCCCCTGAAAGATTCTTCACCATCGCATCCGCTGGCGGGCAGCGAAGGGCTTCCATCGACACTTCGAGTTTGCGATCGATGTCCCAACCGTCTTTCGCTTCGATGCGCTCTTGGATCACCGACTGCTCTTCTAATAATTTTTCCATTTTATCCGGATCGAGTTCCGGATCGGCAAACAAAATTCCGATTTCTTCGAAACGCTTCAGATCGCGCCCGAGTTCGCCGGTTCCTTCCATCACGATTTCACGCACGGTTTTCGTCGCGTCCAACTCCGGTTCCTGTTTTAGATAACCAAAGGTGATTCCGTCTGAGGGGAGCACTTCCCCATTCACGTTCTTCTCCTCACCGGAAATGATTTTCATCAGGGTAGATTTACCGGCACCGTTGAGTCCCAAAATACCGATCTTCGCGCCGTAAAAAAATGAGAGCGAAATATCGCGCAATACTTGCTTGTTGGGTGGATAGATCTTAGAAACTCGAGTCATCGAGAATGCGAATTTTGGTTTAGCCATGGTTTGTCCTTAGGCTAATCAATGTACCAAATGAAACGGACGAGTGCAATTTGTGGAAGCGGAATACTCGTGATTCGATACAACGCATCAGAGCTGTCGACCGTGAGGTCCGTTCCATCCGGATTATCCTGGACGATATCGGTGTTTCCACCGTGTAAAAGCGGGATGGCGAGCTGAATTCCCAGATCAAATGAGATCGCCACTTTAGGACTCAAGAACCATTGGCCACCCACGGCCACGCCCAAAATTGCCGCGTTCAATTTCAGATCCGCGGTATTGGCGAGCGACACACCGTTCACCTGCAAGTTTGAAATATCGGTGCCGAGTCCCACCTGGCGGAATCCCAAAGTACCGGCGAGGTAAAACCAATTCTCAAAAGGAAAATAGCGGGCGCCTGCTTGGATGCTCCACACACTCGCGTTTTTGAGATGACCGGAAAGAGGCATTTTGAAATATCCACCCTCGGCAAAAAAATGAAGTTCGGGCAATTCGGGATAGATCACTTCGTATCCAACAGACAAGGGCTGAGGAACGGTGATCGCCGTGATGATGCCGTGGCGAGTGGTCGTGCGTTCCTCTACTTTGGTGACAGGTGAGTCTTCCGCATGCGCAGAAATTGAAAACAAAATCCCGAGCACCCACAAAATCATCGAGTCACCACAATCGGATTCGAGATAATCCAGGGATAAGCTTTTTCAGCGTAAGAATGCTTGAGCACGAGATCCCTCAGGTGAAAGGGATACATGAACGAATGAACTCGATAAATTCCCACAGGAGGATCATGGTAAACCAAAGGCGTATTGACCGCACTCGCCACCACACTCTCCACACCCGCCGGGCTGATCAAATGGAGTTCGGAATAAATCACCGGCTCGAGTCCTGAATCCATTCCCGGAAAAGAACTGATCACCGTCGGTGCTGCAAAACTCAGAGAGGAAGACTCCCCTCCACCGACCGCCATCGTTGAACCCATTTCCACCACCGTGGCCGCATGAGTGCCGTGAAAATCCAAACCGACGGGGGAGCCGAGGCCTTCTAACACGAAAAATACTTTACCTGCTACAATCGAGGCCTTGATCGAATCGATGTCGCTCGCGGTGGTCATGATGAGATTGCTGAACATGCGGGTCATGCGTCGGTGTTGATCGATGCGTTCTCCATCGGATGCTTTTTGTGGAAAGATATTTTCATGCGAGTCGTGCCCCGCCACTCCGGTCACATGCATTCCACCGGAGAGTAAGGTATTCCATTTTTGAAAATACACGGGAGCCATTTCGAAAAACTCGATGAACATGTAGTCCGCATTTTGAGAATTCAGCGGATCGAGTAAGTAATTCATGAAGGTGGCGATGTGCGAGAATGGAGGGAGTCCTAAGGATGTTTTTCTAATCTTCGGATCGAGATTCGCATGCAGATTATAAATCTCGATGAAGGCTGGATTCAATCCTTGAAGATAGGCCGTATCGCGGCTCTCGGTATGGGGAATCCCCACGAGGGCATGCGCACCACCGCTGGTCAGAGGATCAGAGAGAATTCCCTGTTCTAATGTAGTGTTGCCGCCATAGGTAGCGGTTGGGTCCGCTTCAGTGATTTGTTTTTCCATCCCCAGCGCCAACAATTGCCCTTCAAGACCGGGAGACATCACCGCATGAAATCCATCGGGGCACATCACCGAGTTCGCCACTCGATCGCTGGTGCCGTTCAACACCACGGTGTCGCCATCTTCCAAGAGCAGTAATTTTTCAAAAGCCGTGGTGGCCACGTAATTCACGTGATCAGTGTTGAAGGTGAGATTGATGTGATTGTTGCAAATCGCGTTTTTGATGTCGTGAAGACAATTGATATTGATCACGCCATCCGCATTCTGGCCTTTGCTATCGCAGGCATCAAAAGAATAAGGCGTATGAAAATGCGTGATCACGCGCTCGTAGTGAAAGCCGCGGACCGACCCCAACTCCAAGGTATTGACGAGACCGGGGCTAGGCTGCACCCGGGAGCAGCCTGAAATGACGGCTATGGCGCAAACAGCCAAAATCCCGATAATCCCAATCCTTTTCATCCCTTAAACATACCACCGCCGGCCTATTTCCGAAAAAAATTTCAGGTTTTTTTTGACGATGCCGAAGAGCTGTATAGGGCATGGATACTCGCCCTATTTCGACAGTTTTGATCCACGGAACGGATACACAACATGAGGACTCTCTATGTTACCGTTTCGCACGCTAATCGTGGCCTTAGCTCTATTGAGCGGCATTATCACTTCTTATTCCGTATTCGCTTACGAATCCGTATTCGATCGACTCGATGGCACAGGCCCGTCGAAGAAGCGCGTTGACGCAATCGAATGGGATGGCAATCTTGAACTCCACGTTTATCCAAAAGGTTCGACGGCGAGCATCGGAGCGAAGCTCGATGATCGCGAATCGGGCAAAAAAGTGATGGTCGTGGGTTATCGTTTCAACGGTTCCAAAGAACCACTCGTTCGCCGCGCTATTTTGGGCGTTCCATTTACGAAAGCGATCAAAGGCTATATCGACCCAACTGAAAAAGAATTCGATAAAATTGCGCTCACCAATGGTGACATGCAAAAGCCGTGGGTTCCTTACAAATTAGCGCCGGCACCAACTCAATGGGGACCAGATGGTTCCAAGTACGACGACACTTCTTCTCCTGAACAAATGACGGAGATGAAGAGCAACGATCAGCAGGACTACAACCACTACACTGGTCAGAGTTCACGTGCTCCAGCATCGGTTGGCAATTCAGGCGCCGGTAAAGGGAAATACATTCATCCGAGTGATCGCGTGAATGCTGCGAATCCAAACACTCAACAAGCCGCTCCCGCACAACCTGCGAAACCACTTCATAACGATGGTGGGACTCAGGATTATAGTTGGTAGTGGATAGGTGTCGGACACCTTTTTGATGCTGGGTGCAGCTGAATACAATCATCAATTGCTCAACCAATCTTGCATAATATTCAAAGCCTCATCTATCGAAGTGTTTTTGCTTTTGTCCAAAATATCCGAATACTTTTTATTTGGATGCAATACTTCAGAAACTGTAACCCAACCCTGCTTACCGTCATGATCAGAGGTAAACGCCTGAATGTCCTTAAAACCTTGATTTATTTTAATTCTGGCTAGCGACTTCTCTTTTAATATACTTATTTGAGACTCAGTCAATGGCTTCCACGTCTTCATTGCAGAGTCCAGAGGGATGAATGGCTCAATCTTTGAGCCCGGTAGTGCGCTATCAAGATACTGTTCACCAATTTTACGGCCATCTACTAATGTCGGAATAACAATATCAGGAACGACGCCCACAATTTGTGGGGATCTTCCACTAGGCAGAAAGGTCATCTCAGTCGTTAACATCATGGCTCCCAGTCCAACTGGCAATGGATTAAGCACCTGAATGCTACCATTGCCATTTGTGTGGTCTCCACCGACAATGAGTGCCCTTTGATAATCTTTCATAGCTCCAGTAAACATTTCGGCGCCGGAGGCCGTATACTTTGACGTCAAAATGATGAGGGGTTTATTAAATGTAAGCTTTTCAGAATTGGACATTACACTACGCTTACTGTCTCTATTAACGGTTGTAAGGACAGCGGTATGACCTAAAAACAGTCCTGCAACGTGCGTTGCGACTTTAAGTATTCCACCTGTGTTTCGTGATAAATCCAGAATAATGCCGTCTACATTTTTGGAATTTGCCTCTTCCAAAATCCGTTTCATGTCCTGATAGGCACCTGCACCATTTTTTTCTTCGTTAAAAGCTGGCAATTCAATTACGCCGATATTAAAACTACGTCCGTTATTCTTTAATTCCCTATAAGTTACGAGTGATGTGTTTTTCAGCGCGCTTACATTCAGATTGTCTTTACTATAAGCGGCAAGTTGCAATGCCCACGTTTTCGCCCAAAGAACTCCGTCCATTCTATTCATTGTATAATACTCCGAATGAGGATCAAGTGCGCTAGCAAACGATTTTGCGAACATGGTAATCATCTTTGGTTGCTTTAAAGCTTCAGCGTCCTTTAATACGCTCTCATACATTTCAATTGCATTCTTTTTAGCGACGCCTAACTCCTTGAGATTTGATAATGATCCGGCCACTGAAAATTGTGCGAGTGCTGAAACCAGCTTAACTCGCGTAATCTCATCTACTGGAAAATCTTTTTTGGTCACGTCAGTTTGATACTTTGACGTCTCATCCAGTTTAAATCCAGACCCTAGACTCTCTTTTATAATTTTTAGGTTCTCGCCAGCGCGCGAAGTAATGATTGTCGACACCTCATCTAAAGATGAACAATTTCCATCTTTAGCGGTTTCAAAAACCTTCAAGATGCGTTCTTTGATAGGATCAATGTCTTTTTTATAAAGAAGTCCCTTATCTGGGTCAATCAGTTGTAAAAATAAATTGGCAGTCCGTTCCCTAATCGCAGGCGTTAGCTCTTTCATCGAATAATGGTATTTCAGATAAACTCCCAGGAGCGCTGGGATGCTTTTACACTGGATCACAGGGTTACCAGGAGATTTGATCAAATTTGTTTGAAAATTTAAGTGAGTTGGATCGAGTTTTGCGTAAGCATTTTTACTTGGTTCGATTTCATTACTGATGGTAATCTCTTGCTTTCCGCAATAATTTACAACACTAGTTACCGTATCAGAAGGTAGTCCGCCTGCAGGTGCCTGTGTCGTTTTTAATCCTTTCCCAGAAGGACTCCAGTTAATTCTGATGTTACCAAAGTAAGTTTGTTTTCCGTTTCCGGCATTCAAAAAATCAAGCCCGTTCCACGTGCACGAATGCGTTTTCGTTACGAGTCCAATATCAACGCACGTAACAAACGTTAACCCCGTAGTACCAGCTTTAGCTTTTCCAATTACCAGTCCACTTGAATCAAGACTAATATAAGGCTTATGATCTGAATTAAATCCAATGTAGCAATGCGTGGTTAAGTCGTCCCCATCGACAATTACTTTAATATTACCAACGAAGACACCTTCATCTTTTTTAACATCATTCACATTCAGACTTGTTGATGATGTTGCGCAGTCGACAAATGCTATAGAGAGTAGAAGCAGAAGAAATGTTTTCATTAATTAATTGTACATTATTTTATTCTGAATAAAGTGAAAAATTATGCTAAAGCAAAGGCAAAAAATGTGTCATTCTTTTTCAAAAATTTATACTATTATTTATCAGCCATTTCCTTCAACTAAACTCCGTAAAACGAATCTAATTTCGATGGTGGACTGAATATTCGATTTTTATAAAACCCAGTCACCATTAACAATAAAATAACAACACTAATGGTGGCACCAATCATTCCAAGTTTAACTGAATCTCTGTCGTTCTGCTTTTTTCCTAAAATGATCCCTATGAGTCCACAAAAAGGAGAAGCAATAACGAAAAAGAATAGTGCAATTCTATAAATTTCCAATCCAGTGTTATATGGCCCGGTTATAAAATACCTCAGAATGAACAGGATAAAAAGGATCGGGCTTAGGAATGACGCCGTTGAGAATCGCAGGGATAGAGAAAGATTTTTCACATTTTTCCTTATATTTTATATAACAGTTTGCCATATGCTTTGCCTATAAAATTTAAGCAACATTTGGAAAAATGTGATCATAAATAACGTCTACATTGTTAGTAGGAACTAATCTTCCTTCATGTTTAAATACAATATTTCTCCAAAGGTCCTCAAACAAATCGTAGTGGCTATTAAAAAGGTACCCGTCGAGGTATCTATTGTTAGGGTCTTGCATTATAGACGGCCCCCCGTAGTCTTTAGCAAGTTGGGTACCCTGTCCATCCAATTCAGGATCATATAGCTGCGTACTTTGCGTAGCACTTTGGTACATACTCGCTCCGCTAAACGCTCCAGCCAACCCTCCCGCAAAGGCCCCTCCAAGAGCATTCTGTAATAAGTTATCACCGAAATTTTTCCCTTGTATAACATTACTGATTCCACCAACAACAATTCCAGTGGCGGCTCCCGCTATAGCTCCGGCTATCGCCCCAACTGCTACGGCACCTGCCGCACCTAAACCAGTCGCGCCACCAAGTGCACCTATTGCAGCGGCGGCGGCAAGACCACCTGTGAACGCACTTGCTATTGCAATTGCAATTCCGCTAATTAGACCACCAAGGAAACTCCAAAATGAACCTCCGGTGGGATCACTAAAGTTCCAAGGGTTATTTCCAGTGTACGCATACGCATTGACGAGAGTAATCGGCAAAGCAAGTTGCCCAGGCATTGGGTCCTTCTGTAAAAACCGTCCGATGCCAGGATCATAATACCGCGCCCGATTGTAATAGTACCCAGTCTCAGAATCGAACTCTCTCCCCGCAAATGTTCTACTCGTACTCAATTTTGGATTGGAGCTAATGTCCGCGGCATTCGCATCCTGAATCCCAAGAAGCATACCAAATGCGGAATAAATATAGTGCTGGATCCTATTTCCACTAATATCCGTCACGTCCACCACCGAACCCAGATGATCTTTCAAATACATATAACTACCGCTAGCCTGTGCGAGTTTAGCATTTACACCAGCAGGAGTTACATTCACTGAGAGTACGTCATCCACCACTGGACCATTCGTATATTGGGCAAGAAGCTGGTTTGAGCCGTCGTATTCAGCGAGAATATTAGATCCGTCATAAACAAAACGCCGAGTGAATGTTTTGACCGGATCGCTTGGTGCCGTATGGTCCGTGACCACTTTTTGCGTTCTTCTTCCAAGGGCGTCGTACGTGTATAGAAACTCTTTTATCGGGTTGCTGGCATCATGAAGATAAACTTTCACTCCCAACAACTGATTCACCGATGAATAGGTGTAGCTTGTAAAATCCGTTAAATCGGTCAAACTCACTTTTTTAATCAAATTCCCATTGTTATCGTAAAAATATGAATATTTGTAATCCTGTGTGAGGCGTTCCGATTTCGAATCGTAGTCGTAGGATCCACCTTGATCAGACGTTCTATTATATTTTTTGTCGTAACTGAACGTTTCATTCTGCATTGGAATTGTCGGCGACTCTGGGTTGGTAGTTGAAACCACCTGATAGTCGGCATCATAAGTGATGGTTTTACCCACAGTCAACGAAGCATACTGCGCATTTGATTGAGTGATGTTCCCCATCAAATCTCTTGTCAACTGATAAGCAACGATCGAAGCACTTGAATTTGAATGCGTGATGGAAGTGAGTTGATCAGCAGCATCTACCGTATACAAAGAACTACTTCCAGGACGGGTCACGCTCACGCTGCCATTAGTATCGTTGTAGCCATAACCATAAACTTCATTCAGAGGATTCTTGATTCCCGTCGGTCTATCAGAGTCGTCATATGAGTAAAGACTTGTTCCAAGAACGGAAGTCATCGAAGCACGATTCCCGCTATTATCGTATGTGTATACGAGACTTGTATTCGGCAAGCTGGCCGCTGAATTCAATCCCTGACTTGTACTCCCAGAAATATTTTCGATCGAATCGTAACTGAAAGTGATTTTAGAAAAATTATCCGTCATCAAGATAGGATGTTTTTGAGCATCGTAGCTCATTGATATCACATTGTCTGGCATCGTTTTTTTGATGAGACTATTTACAGCATTGTATTGGTATGCTTTCACATTGCCGTTTGGATCTTCGTCTGAAATTAAATTTCCGTTATTATCGTAATTGAAAGTTGAAGCAAATCCGAGTGGGTCGATCTTCTGATTCAAGTTTCCCATCGAATCATAAAACATACCCGTTTGCCCGCCAAGAGGATCGGTAACGGATGCAAGCTGGCCTTTAGGAAGGTAGCTATAGGTCGTCGTCTCATTTTTAGGAGTGGTCACCGACAGCATTCGATTAAAACTATCGAATGCGTACGTGGTAATTTTGTTGCTCGGGTCTTTTACAGATGTCACGTTTCCTGCGGCATCATGAGTGTACGTGGTGACACGAAGCAGAGGATCGGTAATCGTGGCAACATTCCCCGAGCTATCGAAGGTGTATAGGGTTTTTCTATTCAAATAGTCGGTTACGGAAGCAATCTGCCCAACCGAATTATAAGTATAGCTAGTTTGATGTCCGAGAGGGTCTACCCTATTCAACTGCAAACCCGTCGTCTGATCATAGGTTATCGTCGAGATTTTTCCTTTTCCATTAGTAGATGTCAGCTGATTTCCATAATTATCAAACGTCTGACTCGTGGTGATCCCACTTACTGAGTCGCTTTTTGAAATTACGTCATTCCAAGTATTGTAAGCAAGTGTCGTCGTTGAACCATTTGCCTGCAAAATACTCAGCGGTCTACCAGAAGAATCTGTAGTGGTGGTGGTAATATTTCCTAGTGGATCAGTTACCGTTTCCATGAACCCATAGTAATTTTGAGTAAATGACGTTGCGTTTCCGTTTGCGTCGGTAGTGGAATTTGCCGCTCCTCCGACATCAGTCCCGTATTCATAAGCAACGCCGGTGCTTCCGCCAGTAGCATTGTTAATCGCCGTCATCGATGCCGCATCGGTTACTTGAATTGTCTTTGTACTTGGAAGAGTAACTCCTGATAAGCGATCATAATTATTGTAATGATAAATGGTGAGATTATTGTTTGGATCCAGCTCAGAGGTCATTAATCCGTCTGTGGTATAAGTAAATGTTTTTGATGAACCGTCTGGATAACTCACATGGGTAAGCGTACTATTTGCACCGAACGAAAAATGCGTTGTTCTTCCCGCTGGATCAGTAATGCTTCTTAGCAACCCACTTGAATAAGTATAAATGATCGATCTATTCGATGGATCAGTGGCAGAAATAAGATTTCCATTTCCATCATACGAGAAAATGGTTTTATTTCCAATACGATCTTGTGCTTGAACTTCATGACCAGAACTATCAAATGTAATCGTATTGCCATTTCGATAGTTTCTTGTCCAAGTGCCATCAACATTTCGTTGTAGAAAGGGGACCCACGAACCATCCATGTTCTGGCGAACGCCTGGATTCGTGTCTTGAGTAGATAAAAAAGTTAGTGCGCCAGTTGTTGCATTTCCAAAAGTTAATCTTCGAACCAATTGATTCCCGGTATCCGCAATTAATAAATTTTGATTCGGATCTAACCCAAGTGCCATTGGTGCTGAAAGTTTTGTAGCTAGTCCAGGCAAATTATCAGAAACACTAGAACCTCCTCCGGCGACAGTGGAAGCGGTCATTGTTTGAAAGTCAATTCTTACTACGCGATTTTGGCCTGTGTCAGAAACATAGAGATAACCATTTTTATTGTCGACAACTAATCCGGTTGGATTATTAAAAAGTGCATTGTTTGCTGGCGTGCTATCCGTGAAAATTCCTGTTGTACTTCCAGCAAAGGTTGAAATTCTTCCCGTTGTGTCTACTTTGCGAATCACCCCATTAGCCGTCGCTATAAAGAGATTGCCAACATTGTCATACGCAAGCCCGAGAGGGTGACTCACACTCGCTTGAGATGCCAAACCACCGTCACCAATATCATTCGTAAAAAACTGTCCATTCCCGGCTAATGTTGTGATTGTATTAGTGGTGGTATCAATCATCCTAACTCGGTTATTTCCATATTCTGAAAAAACGATTGATCCTGCACTCGGCCCTCGAATAATTACTTGTGGGGAATTAATTCGACTGTTGCCGTTGATTGGTCCATCAGGTGTAAAACCAGCAATACCTGAGGCACCTGCAAAAACCCCCTCATTCGCTACTCCCCCTTCTGGATAGGTCGTCTCATCTTGAAATATGATAATATTACCTTTAGCTATAGCCGTATATACAGTGTTTACCCCTGTTGCAGAATTATTTAGTATCGCCGAGCCCGTGACAGGATAGACTACGCCG
>Ga0206918_1004_pt2 | contig 88344 bp, 87 predicted proteins | sample Alteio_BWOrgHeat_69_FD_152950 | JGI IMG/M metagenome (GOLD analysis project Ga0206918, IMG submission 152950) | Enriched cells from forest soil in Barre Woods Harvard Forest LTER site, Petersham, Massachusetts, United States -... | ecosystem: Environmental > Terrestrial > Soil > Temperate forest >... | reverse complement strand
CTTGATGGAAGCGGGTTATGTGGGGCCGGTGGGGATGGATGCCTTGATCACTACTTCAATGGAAGTGGTTCCGGTCATTGAAGTAAATGTGCGATATACGATGGGGCGGGTGGCGCACGCGCTCGAGGCCGCTTTGAGGAAAACAGGGATCACTACTCCGGCGTCGTTGGTATTTCATTCCAAGCAAGAATTAAAACGCGAGGGACTGGCTAGTTTTCAAGAGCTGGCCGCTCGCTTTGCTCCGGGCACGTTTTTTCAGGTGACGCCGCTGGATTCGGCTGTTTCGACCTGGGTTGCTGTTCACTTTAGACCCTGATTTACCCCTCTAGAAAGTCACACTTTTTGTGTTACTCGAGTCATACAAAAAGTGTGACTTTATAGAGTGCCTCAACTGGTATCGTTTCGCACTTCGCGCGCGCGAAGTGGGGCGACGCCGTTCAATTTACCGCGCAAAAAATCTAGGGATCATTCTCAAAGAGGACGGGATAGATTACGTGGATAGAAAACTGATCGCTCACCATGCAAACGATTTTGAGATGCCGATCACGTATTGAATATTAAAATGGTGCGTGACTAAAGAAGTCGGTGACGCCCGGAAAAATAAAGGACTTCGAATTGTGATGAGGAGTATTAGATGAAAAATGTAATGTTTTTGCCACTGTTTGCGCTCGTAGCTCAATCGGCTCTCGCAGCAGATGTTTGTATGATTAAACTATCGGGCGCAGATGTTGCCGAAATTTCGTGTAATGGAAAAGATTTTGATAACGCTCAAGCAGCTCTTTCGGGAGTACTTCAACAAAAGCTTAATCAAGGTTTCGAGCTGCGGAGTGTGAATACTGTCGGACTCCAATTAATTTATACTCTTATCAAACCCTAACTGTCAGATTACGGTCAGGGCGCTCAGAAACAATGAAAAACCGATTTTGCCATGCTAGGGTGGGGTCAAATACAAATTGAGGAGAACGTTTATGAAAAATTTAGGAATTTTGATCGCCGTTTTGATGACCGCCAGCAGTGCCTTCGCCGGAACCGAACTAGTTTGCGGTGCTAAAGGAAAAGTGAACGGGATCATGGAGATTCACGCTCAGGATTCATTTCCGGAACAGCAATATTGCGCGATCTCGACGATCGACAGCCCAGCCCCACGGGTTGAGGTTAAATTTTGTTCTAACGGCTCGATCGACGATTCTAGCGTGCTGATCGCGAGCGCCACTCAAACTGGTATCGGTACCACTCAAGTGAAACTCGAAAAAGCTGGAGATGTTTACACCTTGGTGAAGACTTTCGACTGTGACTGGATCAACGGCGAAGAGCATTGCGGAATGAATTCTCCGACGGAAATCCTTGCTAAAGAAATCGTCGATTGCATGATGGTTCGCGAATAGGTGAGTCGTCCACCATCGTCAGGTGATTATTTCAAATAAATATACGCATACATATTGTAACGAAGTACGTCTTCTGGAACCCAGATATTTCCAGCTTCGCAGTTTTGTCTCACCTGGTAAGACCAACATTGCGAGCCCCAGGAATTGCGAATTAAATAATCGCAGCTGTTCGTATTGGTGTTCCAACGCCGTCCGACCACTACGGACGAATGCATCCCATCGCGTGCGGTGTGCGGGTGTTTGATGAAGTCGGTTTCCAAAAATTTAGAAAAGTAATCAATCGCCACGATATTGTTCTGAGAAAGCTGCTCGTCGATTTTTGCCACGAAGTCTTTGTGAGACGCGAGCGGATTCCAAGCAATCGGGTCGATATGGACTTTGCTTGAATTTGCCTGGCCGGTCAGCCAACCTGGAACAGAAACATCAACGGGATTGCTCATGAGTTTGCTGTCAAAAACCACTTCTGGTTTATTGTAAGGAACTCGGACCTGTCCCTTGCAAAGATTTTTTGCAAATTCGTTGATGAAGGTTCTTGGAGTAGAGTGGTCGAGGATGTCGAAGAGATCATTTCTGGATAATTGAGCAACGATGCTTTTGTTTTTCACGTAAAGGGAGTAGCGGGCTTCCCAGCGTTTCGTTGCTTCTGCATCGCCTTTTACTAATTTATCGTAATCGATTTTGAAAGCCTTGAGTGCATCCAGACGCTGACTTAGAGTAAGCTTGCTGAGTCCTTGATGCTCAACCTTATCCTCTAAAGTACGCGGGCAAATTCCAAATTCCTCGGAAGCATAAACTGCCGCCGAAACGTAACCGCCGTCACCAATCGAGCCGTAAGTGCTGCGAAGATAGGTCAAAGCCGTGTAGGCAGCGGAAACTTGTTGTCCGTGGAGTTCATTCCGATGTTTAAAGCTGAGCAGATCGGCGGCTGCGTTAGCGTAGCACCAACCCTTATCACCCTGATCGCGAACAGGGCCCATTTCCGGGCGAAGATCCACGTTTGTGCATTGAGCTTTGTTTCCATTAGCGGCCTGGGCGTGGGTAGAAATGGAGACTAGGATCACTAGAAGTAGAGGGATCACCTCGTTCAATTTCATAAAAACATTCCTTTGCCGCTCGCGCAGCTATCTAAACTTTAGACAGATGTACACGCGAACACGCGTTTTGGGCGTTCGTCGGCATGCAAATCGTCAGTACGGATAGATAAAGCAATTTGCGTACCCTGGAGGAAGAAAATGGGATTCAATGAAAGAGATTGAACCAGGACGATTTAGTCTTGTCCGACTGCTTCAGGATGCCAGAGAGTCGGGGCTCCTCGTTTCGAATACGTGAAGCCGTCGTGACTCCCATTTTTACTGATCGCCAAAACTTCGAAATCATCACCGATTTTGGCTGGTACAGAGATCACCACGACGATGGTATCTAGTTCTTTCTTATTTGCATGAGCAAAAAATGGAGTCAGAAGTTTTTCCTGAATCTCCTTCTTTTCGGCTGGCGTGAGCAAACCCTCCCGCTCGTAAACCACGATCGGCGACTTAAGAATCACTTCCTTTTTGTTTGCAGCTCCTGCAGAGCCTGAAAGACCTACCATGGTACTAAAAGCAATGAGCACTAAAATAATATTTTTCATCAATTTCTCGCTTGCGGCTAATCCTGCGGCTTCAAGGCCACGTAGATGCGGTGAACATCGTCGTTGTCGTCGGCGTTTTCTAAGAAGTCGCCGACTTCTTTCATTTGATCCGCATTGAGCTCGACGAAATTCTTGGTGATGTAGGCAAGTTCGGAAGTTAATACGTTCCAGCCATTCTTGCTCAAAAATTGGTTCACAGTATCGAGTTCGGTAACGGCACAAGTGAAACGTGCGAGAGATCCCGTAGTCGGTTGTCCTTCGCTCGGTTTAAAGGCAATCACGTCGTCCGCACCGGCTTCGATCGCAACACTTTCTAGATCCACGCCCGTTTGAGTGGAGTGAGCTTCGACTTGTCCCTTGCGGTCAAACATCCACGCGACGGATCCCGCGCTGCCGAGTTGTCCTTTGCGGAAGACTCCGCGGATATCGGCCGCAGTTCTGTTGCGATTGTCGGTGAGGCATTCCACCATGATCGGAACTTGGTGCGGGCAAAAACCTTCGTACACGATGGTTTCGTAATCTGCTGGTTCGTCGAGGAGTCCTGCTCCGCGTTTCACGGCGCGTTCAATCGTGTCTCTTGTTACCGAGTTTCGGCGCGCTTCTTCCATGGCTCCACGCAAACGGAAATTAGATGCGGGATCAGGTCCGCCCAGTTTTGCGGCCACGATGATTTCTTTCGTGAGCTTGCCAATAATGGCACCCTTTTTTGCTGTATTTGCGGCTTTCCCGGCGGCTTTCCACTGTGCTCCCATGATTTCTCCTGTTCTGTAAAGATAGCAGAAAAAGAGCTAAAAGACGAGGCATGGCTTAGAAAATTGAGGAAGTGCTCGGGGGACTATTGATCTTGCTTCATCGCCAGAAGGTGAAAAATGCGGAATTGCGCGGCTCCGGCGGTATACATCACTTTACGAAGCGTGTCGTACTTCACACGCTTATCCGCCTGAATCGATAAAATCCCATCAAAAGGCAAGGGATTGCCGTTTGCATCGCGGGCAGTGGACTTCGCACGCAAGAGTTCCGCTTTTTCACGAGCAGCATTGAGGGCATCGTAGAGGCGTGAAATTCTCATTCCACCTTCGTCGATGTCTTCAGGCTTGAAGGCGTAAGTCGGGGCGTCGGTATTGAGTGCATCCGCGGTTTGAACGAATTCAATTACCCGTTGGGTCTCAAAGGTGATCGCATCCGGGGTCACGATCAAGTGAAGACTGTCCGGGGTCATTTCCTGAGATTTAGAAATCGGGAGTTTGATTCCCGGGACCGAAGAAAACGAGTTCGTAGAAGTGGAATAGCTCTTCAGCAAAAACACGAGAATGATGACCAAGATGTCCATCATGGAAGTGAGCTGAAGTTCGAAGTCCTTATGGATTTTTCTGCGACCGCGACGATTGCGGATGGAAGTGCGTGCCATTATTCATCGCCTCCTAATAGGTTACCGAATACGACTTCACCAAAAATATACTTCGCTTGCTCTTCCACGCCGGTCTTCTCGTTTTTCACGACGATCACCGGATCAGTCTTGTCCAAGTTCTTCGCCGCATCGATCACACCGACGATGAGATCATAGCTGGTCGAGCTCTTCGGAACGAGAATGAGCTTATTCTCCGTTGGGAACTTTTGTTTAATTCCAATCAAGGTCTCGTGCAGTTTCAGAAGATCAGGAGATTGATCATCCTTGTTCGGAATACTCGTTTGAGGGATCAAATCAAACGGACTCCAAAGCAAGATGTCTTTTTCGTTGATCGTGAGAGTCAGCTGCAGGGGTTGGGTCTTCAACTGCTCTTGGTTTTCCGCACTGCTCACCATCGGGAGTGGAGACTCGATCATGGTGAGAGAGAGAAATGCCATCGTGTACATGAGAAACGAAATCATCGTGACCAATGCATCGAGCATTGGAACGAGGTTGAGTTGCACCTCGGCCGGATCAGATCGTCTTCGTGAAGAAGGGCGTTTTAGCACGATTGAGTCCTATCCCTTAGGCTTTTTCTGAAGAGTGTTGCACTTTACGAGCAGAAAGAAGATCGAGCAATTTCACGCTGTGTTCGTCAATCTGGCCAACGATGTTTTGAGCCTTAGAAGAAAGGATGGAGTGAGCAATCATGGTGCCGATCGCTACAACGAGACCGAATGCCGTTGCTCCCATCGCTTCTGAAATACCCGCGGAAAGAATTGCTTGGCGTTGTGCCGGATCGGCCATCGCCACCGCTGCGAATGATTTAATCAAACCCGTGATGGTTCCCAAGAGACCGAAGAGGGTCGCTACGTTTGCGATCAAGGCAAGGTAGGGAAGGTTTCTTTCGAGTTGTGGAATCACTTCCAGTGAAGCGGAATCGATCGCGTTTTGAATTTGATCTTCAGAACGTGAAGCACGCATCAGGCCCGCTTTGATCACTTTCGGAAGGGCAGCATCTTTAGCGCCGTTACAAACGCGGATCGCGCCGTCGAGATCGTTGGCGAGAATGTGTTTTTGTACTTCAAACATGAACGAGTTTCCGTTGATGTTGAATTTGAGATAAAGTTTAGCGAAACGTTCCAAGATAAAAGCGATGGAAGCGGCCATGGTGATGGCGATGAGTGCTGCGGCGAAACCGCCGTGTTGAAGGGTGCTGAAAAAACCCATTTGTGCTGCTTGTTGATCCATGCTTGAGTCTCCTTACTCACTACTTAATTTCTAAAAATCCTTTTATAACTCTAGGATAGGGAAGAAGAGCGAAAAGATCAAATTAGTTTTGAGTATTATCGTAAACAAGGGCGACAAAAAAATGACGAGTGGGTGGGAAATAGAAAAACCCCCATCCGATTTCGAATGAGGGCTTTCATTATTATTACTGAGTAAACTGATTAACGAACAGTGCAGGCTGCTTTTTCGGCAGTCAATGCTTGGCGACACATTTGAGCGTTCGCGATATTGCCATAAGATCCGCCAACCGATGCGCAAGCATTCCAAAGTTGATTGAGTGCTACCACTGCGTTTTCTCCGGCGCCGTTTTGAGTGAAAGTATCACCCCAATCGTTGGCGAAAGACATCGTGCATGCTGCAAAACGATCCAGACCAGCATCTTTGGCGCGAGCGAGTGCAACGATGTTCACGCATTTCGCAGCAGCAATCTTGCTTTGGCAAGCTTGAGCATTGGAAACGTTACCGTATGATCCGCCGATTTTGCTACAGTTGTTGTAGAGGTCAGAAATTGCGCCGGATTCATTGAAGCCTTCACCGGAAGTTGCAAATACATCGCCCCAAGCATTGGCAAAACGAAGGCTGCATTTGCTCGCCTTGATGTTTCCGAAGCCAGTTGGAACGGGTGGAGCTGGATCAATCGCGACCGGAGGAAGGTTCGGAAGTTGGAGTGCGAACTGGGCTGCGCCCACTGCCTTCACTAATTGATGAGCGCGTGGTGCTAATTCAGGTTCGATCGCATTCATGATCACCGATAAATTCATCGCAGTTTTAGAGTCGGCATCGATCGCCGACAATGTTTGGCGAACCACATTGAGATTGCCGCCCAAAACCTGAGTTTCTAGTGAGTTTGCATCTCTTTCGATTTTGTCAGCTAATGGCTCGAGTTCGCCACCGTTGATGTTCACGTTCATGTTCAATTTATTGTTAGCGAGATGACCTTCTCCACGAATGTGGAGGTGAGCCACGCGCTTGAATTCACGCGCGCTGATCGAGAGTTGTGAAGAGGCTTGCATGATCGGAGAGATTCCCGGCGCAAGGCTGGTCTGGCTATTTGAATCGGCGAGGCATGTTCCGTCGCTACAAGTGGTATTTTGATACCCTGGGCTTTGCGCGAACGCATAATTAGATAACAACAATGATAAAACGAGAATATTTTTTTTCATGGCGTCATCCTAACAGGAATTGCCATTTTTTTAAATATGAATTGTGTAATAAACAAAAAAACAACTGTGTTCGTTTACTTGAGATCGTAAATGCTGCCAACGTCAGGCGGCGCCAGCAAGTTAGAGATGCTTCTCAATCGTTGAAGCAAAGCTGTCTTTTGGCTGATTGCCGACGAGTTGATCCACAATCTCTCCGTTTTTCAGGAAAAGAGTAGTGGGGATCCCGCGAATGCGAAAACGCTGTGCGGCATCTGGATTTTCATCCACATTGAGTTTGAAAACCTTAACGCGCCCGCTATATTGGTCGGCCAATGCGTCGATGGTTGGTCCCAATGCCTTACAGGGTCCGCACCATTCTGCCCAAAAATCGACCATAGTTAGGCCGGAATTTTTGATGACATCAGTTTCGAGATTTTGATCTGTTGCTGTGAAAACATTTTTTGAATTCGCCATAGTTTTAGCGTACCACTAATAGTAGGAAATATCCAAATGAAACCCACAGCCCATGACTACATCCGAGCGACCTACGAAGAATCACTCGCTGCGAAAAAAGCCTTTATTGAAACCAACATCGATAAGATCGTCCAGGCCTGCGAACTGATCTCCAAAAGCATTAAAAGTGGCCACAAGCTTCTGATCTGTGGAAACGGTGGATCAGCCGCTGATGCTCAACACATGGCAGCCGAAATGATCGGACGGATGTTGATCGAGCGGAATCCTTTACCGGCCCTTGCGCTCACCACCGACACTTCCAACATCACCGCGATCGCGAATGATTATTCTTATGAAGCGATTTTTGAAAAGCAAGTCCAGGGTTTAGGTCAAAAAGGTGATGTACTCCTTGCGATCTCGACATCCGGAAATTCTAAAAATGTAATCAAAGCGGTGGATGCTGCCAAGCTAAAGGGCATGGTCACGATTTCGATCACCGGCGGCAGTGGTGGAAAGTTGAAAGAACACTGCGACCTCAATTTGAATGTCGAGCTCGGGAAAAACTCTAGCCGTATTCAGGAGACCCACATCTTTATTGTCCACTCCTTAGTGGATGTCATGGATCGTTTTTTTCTATGAACCAAGCGGCATCGCATTCCTCGCACTTTGCCTCTACTCAGAAACGGGCCTTTGCAAAGATCATCGATCTTTCCATCGTTCTTTTTTTGGGACTGGCCATTCATGGAGGGGCCGGATCGGTGATCGGATTTTTGTATTCGCTAGCCGCGGATTCTTTCTCGTTTAAGAGCGTTCAGGGTCAAAGTATCGGCAAGAAGATCCTGAGAATCCGAGTGGCCTCCGGAAAAGGGAAACAGACCCGAATCGCGCGCTTAAAAACTTCAGTGGTGAGAAATGCTCCGATTGGCGTGGTTACTTTTTTGATGATCATTCCTTTCTGGGGATGGATTTTGAGTCTCTTGATCGGTGTGCCGCTTTTCTTCATTGAGTTGAGTCTCATGATCAAAGCGGATCGTCATCAGCGTTTGGGCGATGTGATGGCTGAAAGCGTAGTTTTGGATTTAAGTGAAACGGCTTAGTAAAGTAGTATGAGCAAAAATAATAACTCCTATCAAATTTTGTACATGATCGACATCAGCTCGTTTATTTTTAGAGCCTTTTACGCGATCAATGCCTCCATGACCGCGCCCGACGGCACCCCGACGAATGCGATTTACGGAGTGGCGTCGATGTTGGGGAAGTTATTGGAGGAGGTGAATCCCGAACATCTCGTCGTGGTTTATGATTCCAAAGAACCATCTTTCCGAAAAAAAATGTACGAAGATTATAAGGCTAATCGTTCGGCACCACCGGAACCTTTGTTGCCGCAGTTTGATCTGATTGAAAAGATGATCGGCTTGATGGGGATTCCCTCGTTTCGAAAAAGCGGTGTGGAAGCCGACGATATCATCGCCACTCTTTGTAAGCGTTGGGTCGCCGATGGTAAAAAGACGAATGAGAAGAAGCGCGTGGTGGTCGTTACCGGCGATAAGGACTTAATGGCGCTCGTCGATTCCAATACTCAACTTTGGGATACGATGAAAGATCAACACTTCACCGAGCATGAAGTACGAGAAAAATTCGGAGTGAGACCGAATCAGATTCGTGACTACCTGGCGATCGTCGGTGATACCTCCGACAACATTCCGGGGATTACCGGCATCGGTCCCAAAGGCGCAGAGGCACTTTTGAAGGAGTTTGAAACTCTGGAAGCGATTATTGAGGCCGCTAAGCAGGGCAAGATCAAAGGCAAAAAATGCGAGACGATCGTCGAGTCTGAAAAAGCGGCAAAACTTTCTCAACAGTTGGCGACCTTGATCGAGGATGTGGACATCGATTTCTCGTCTGAGAAGTTGAAATTTCGATTGGACGTGAAGCCGGAGCTGCTTCAGTTTTTTGAGAAGTATAATTTTAAATCCTTGTACGCGAAGTACGCGGGCAAGATGAACGCGCAAGTGAGTAGTGTTCCGAATGCGCTTAAAACTGATTCCTCGCCAAAGCAGGAAGAGATTTCTTTCGATTCTAGTTTTAATACCACGGACGCGACGACGTCCACCGCTCCCGCGGCCGTGAAACCAGAATTTAAAACCGTGAGTGATGCGCCCGGATTGATCGCGGTAGTCCAAGAAATTAAAAAAGCCGGATTGATGTCGTTTGATACGGAGACGACCTCTCTTGATCCGAGACAGGCAAAATTGGTGGGGATCGCGATCTCTACGAGTGAAAAAAATGGTTACTATATTCCGGTCGGCCACGAGATGACGCTGGAATCACAGTCTCCACAGCTCAGTCAGGAAGAAGCGCTCGAGAGTTTGAAGCCGCTCCTTGAATCACCGAAGATTAAAAAGGTGGGGCAAAATCTGAAGTATGACTATCGCGTGATGCTCAATCAAGGTGTAGAAATTCGTGGAATTTACGGAGATACGATGATTGCGGCTCATTTGGTGGACTCCAGTGGTCGTCACAATCTCGATGAGCTTTCTCAAAAGTACTTGCACCACAAAACGATTGCCTACGATGAAGTTGCGGGCAAAGGCGCAAGTCAGGTCACCTTTGATCATGTTTCTATCACTGCTGCCACCCAATACGCGGCCGAAGACGCTTGGTGTGCGATGGCCCTTTGGAATATTCTCGAGCCGCGATTGAAATCGCAGCATTCCGAAAAACTATATCGGGAAGTGGATCTACCGATTATCGAAGTGATTGCGGGAATGGAAGAGGCCGGGATCAAAGTTGACGTTCCATTTTTACAGAAGATCGATCTTCAGTTTGAAAAAGAATTGATTGAGATCGAAAAGAAAGTGCGATCTTTTAGTAAGAACCCCGCCCTCAATTTGAATTCGCCAAAGCAGCTGGGCGCATTTTTGTTTGAAGAATTAAAATTACCCACTCAAGGAAAAACTAAAACGGGATTTTCAACGGACGCATCGGTTTTGGAAGCATTGGCTGGCCTGCATGAAGTGCCGAAGATGTTGCTCGAGTACCGGGAGATTTCAAAACTCCGTGGGACTTACGTACAGCCCCTTCAGGAGCTTCGGGATCCAAAAGACTCTCGGGTGCGCACGAGCTACAATCTCACGGGAGCGGCGACGGGTCGTCTTTCGAGTACTGATCCGAATCTTCAGAACATTCCGGCACGAACCAAGCGCGGACAACTCATTCGTGAAGCCTTCATCGCCGAAAAAGGCAATGTGCTACTTTCTGCCGACTATTCCCAAATTGAACTTCGAATTCTCGCCCACATGAGCGAAGACCCGAATCTGATTGATTCCTTCGTGAAGAATGAAGATGTGCACCGTAGAACCGCGAGCGAAATTTTTCACGTAAAACCAGAAGACGTGACCGACGAGCAGCGGGCCGGTGCCAAGGCAATTAATTTCGGGCTCATGTACGGCAAAGGCGCATTTGCGCTTGCCGAAGAGTTGGGAATTTCGCGTACCGAAGCAAAAAAGATGATCGAGCAATACTTCACCCGCTATTCCAAAGTGAAGTCCTTTCTTGACTCTCAGATTTTACTCGCTCATGAACAAGCCTATGTGAGTACACTTTTGGGCCGGAGACGGGCCTTGCCAGAGATCAACTCTAAAAATCACATGATGAAAGCCAATGCGGAACGAATGGCGATGAATTCGCCGATCCAGGGTACGGCTTCCGATTTGATCAAAATCGCCATGGTGAAGTTGGGGCATGTGTTGCGTGAAAAGAAATTTGCCGCGAGAATGCTTCTTCAGGTGCACGATGAGTTGGTTTTTGAATGTCCTTTGAATGAGGTGGATGCTCTAAAAACGGTGGTCAAAGACGCCATGGAAAATGCATTCGCGATGAAAGTGCCCCTCCAGGTCAATATGGCCACCGGAAAAAACTGGGCGGAGCTGTGAGACTAAATGCTAAAAGATAAATTAACCGACCATCTTTCCAAGGGGATTGCAGTCAGCACCCTTCAAGGATTGGTCAAAAACACCGCGCCCTTTATTTTCAATCAAGGCGATCCGACTCCCGCGACTCGTTACATTGAAATCTTGTCGAACGAGAGTACGGAGCTCAGTTCAATTCAATACTTTGAGTTTTGCATCGCTGCTCATTTCGCGACGGTCGGAACTTTTGTTCCCACGGATGTGGACGTGGCGATCCGTGAAAAACTCTGGCGTAAGATTAGCACTCCAGAAGAGTTTGCGCCGATGTGGGCTCTGGTACAGGAGTTCGCAAGCTGGGATGAGTCTCTCGTTTCCAAGCGTTGGTTGAGGACGCCATCTGGAAAAAAAATCAGCGGACACCAAGGCGAATGGTTCAGTATCGCGATGGGTGCATACGGAACAGCGGTGAAAAAGGTTCATGCCTTCGTGCCGGAGATTCGCTCACAAATTGAAGCTCTGGTGAAAAAACACGAAGACGTTCTTAAAGAGCTGCGTGAACAGTTCCTGGAAGAAAATAATATAAAGAACGCCCAAAATTATTTGGACGCGATCGCCGCCGTTGCGCATAATCTAGGCGATTTGGATCGCATGTTTGATGCCTGGGAAATTGGTGAGCTCGATGTATTGAAACGTCGGGTGTATCGTTGCGGACATGAAGATGCGCGTAATCCACGCGAAGAGTTTTTGATCGCGGGGAAAATTTATAAAGAGTTGCTCGCGAATGAGAATCACCGACACTTTCCCCTGCGGGAGCCGAAGTGCATCCGCAAATCCGGAGATTTTTTATTGAATTTTGGCCCATTCTTAGACGATTGGGGCGCTCGCCTAGTGCCGGCGCTCACCGAGGGCGAGCTTCGTGACGTTGCAGAAGCGCTCATCGTAGGCTGGAAGCGTCTTAATCCAAAATCAATTTACACTTCTCAAGGATATTCTAGAGCGTTAGCTGGAATGGTCTCTGCCTTTCCAAATAAGCGTTCGGATTTGGAGTCATTGTTGTCTCCATCGCTTCGCAAAGAATTCAACGAAGGCGGACTGCGTACGCTGATGAACGTGACTCGTCCTCAGTTTGAAAAACTGTGGGTAGGTAAGCTGCGACGTTTGTTGGAAGCAGGTTTATCAGAAGCTCCAGATGAGTCTACGGATTCGGAGTAGGCGAACTCACCAGCGCGGTTAGTTTTGCATTCCCGCTAAAACTCGCCCCGTGAAAGAGTGTCCATTCTTCGATTTCGCTTTTGTCTTCAAATTTACAAATTCCAAATTGGCCTTGCTCAGTCCAGTAGATTTCAACTTTGCCGCCGACTTTGATGCAATTCAGAGTCGCAGGATTGGACATGGATTGGCCGGGAGTGGAAGAGGGTTCTGTTTGCGTTTGAGAAAGATATTTTTTAATGGCGATCGTCTTGGTGCCGTTCAACTCGTGATAAAGAGTCCATTCGGGAACCATTGCTCGGTCGAGGTTGCACATTCCACCTTCGTTGCCATCGTGATCTTTGGCGATGCTGACGAGTCCGCCTTTTTGCACACAGAGAATGGAAGCGGGATTGCCCATTTCTTGTTTTGTTTCAGCATGTGCACAACTCACCAGAAAAAATACGAGAGGGAAAAACTTCATGCTCCCAATCTAGTTCAATTGGCAGCGGGCCGCAATAGGGTATTTTGTTGTGAAATCTTAATGTTTTTTCGCCATCCGAAGCTTCTTAATCAGCAAAACGTTGCTGAGCTCGCCGCGGCCTCGAAAGAAGGCATTTTCATTAATACCGCTAAAATCTTCAAAGCGGCAAAGATTGAAATCTCTCCACTGATCTTTCACCGCGAGAATTTTTCCACCATGTGCTCTGCAGTTTTTGGTGGCCTGGGTTTCTTTGTTCATGAAATCCGGTTTTGCTTTCTTGAGGGCGGCGATATTCTTGGGGAGGGTGCTGTCGAGAAGTTTGTTGAGAGCCATTGTTTTTTCATGCAGTAGCTCTCGTTGGAGAGTCCACTCGGTGATCATGGTTTTGCCAAATACGCAGAGTCTTTCCTCGGTTTTCGGATTGTCGGGGCTCGGCTTTTCCAGTCGAGCAACGATATTGACTTTTCCGCCAGCCTTCACGCAGGGATCGACGGCTGCAGCGCTGGGGTCCGCTGCGAAGCTGGTGGGAGTCGTTGAGTAAATGCAAATGCTCAAAACTAGAGCACGGTATAAAATCAGCTGGTCCTTTCGATCGCTCGAGAAATACTCTCGAGACCTTTTTTGAGCTCCTCGTCCGTAGGCCAGCCATAACCGATTCGCATATAACGTTTATGCTGCTCAAACCAATGGCCCGGACCAACGTGGGTGCTGAATTCATCGTTCAATGTCTTATAAAATTTTTCAAGATTGATTTTTGCCAGTGTTGCGTCCGTAAAGCGGGGGAAGGAAACGCAGCCCCCTTGGGGTTCAATCCATTCCAACGAGGTTTGGGATTCCATCCAGTTTTTCAATATCCCGAAACGACGTTTTAGGTTCGCGAGGATCTGCGGAAGAAACTGATCTTTCTTTTGGTAAAATTGATACGCGATTTCTTCGTCGAGAGCACTTCCGCAAATTTGAATCTGTTCTTTAGCAGCGAAGAATTTTTCAAAGAGGGCGGGATCTTGGGTCATGAGCCAGCCGATGCGAATGCCGGGGAGTCCGAACGTTTTTGAAAAACTCGCGACACTGATCACATGAGGCGCATGAATCGCCGCGTAGGGCATGACACCCACAAAGCTCATTTCACGGTAGGTTTCGTCGACGAGTAAATAGCAGCCTTTTTCTTTAGTGATTCGAATCACTTCAGCGAGGTCGTCGCCATTCATCTGGGAACCAGTCGGATTGTGGGGGACGGTAATACTCACGAGCTTCGTGGCGGGGGTGATGGCTTCAGCGATGGCACGAGGATCGATTCGCCAGCCTTTTTCGAACGACAGTTCCACGATTTTAATTTTTGCTTCGATCGCGCGTGGAGTTTCGATGTTCGTCGCATAGTTTGGACGGATCACGACCAGTTCATCGTTTTTGCTCAATAGTGTGGTTGAAATAATGAAGAGAGCTTGGGCGGCGCCGGCAGTGAGCAGGACTTGATCGGGAATGATTTTTCCCTGGGTGTCTTTGGAGAGGAGGGTGCGGAGACCTTGATGGCCGCGATGGTCCACGTACGCGATTACGAGATCATCGATATTGATTCCGAGTTCCTTGAATTTGAAATCGGTGTAAGAACTTTCAGTGAGATTGCAGGCGATGGTTTCGTAACCAAGCTGTTCGGGGGCTTCAATCTCGATGGGCATGCGCACGTACTTCATGTGCTTACAGTTTTTCAGAAAGCAGAGTAGAAGAGAATGACAAAGAATTGACTAGTCGTACACCTTGATGATTACGGAGTAGCGAAGAAAGACCAGGCTTGAGTACCCGTTGCAACATTGCCAACATAACTGGGTACGCCGGAAGTCGTATTAATAGTGAAGAGCGAAACATTCGAGACGGCACCGCCATTATAAGTAGTCGTATAGAAAAACCGCCCAGTTGGATCGACAGTTGCCGAACGGAGATAAGAGCCGCCCGAAGTAATATCGGCACCGATTGAGGTGAGGGCTCCTGTTGCCTGGTTGATCGAGTACATAGAAACAGTGTTATTGCCTTGATTTGCGGTATACGCAAAGCGGCCCGCTGGATCAATAGAGATACCCCATGTGCCAGATCCGGCAGCAATATTGGCAGCAATCGAAGTGAGTAAGCCGCTCGTCATGTTGATCGAAAACATCGAAACGGTGGAGGTTCCTGAGTTTGTGGTATAAACATACCGCCCAGTCGGATCAACGGTGACGAAGGTTGGATAAGTTCCTGCACCAGTTGCAACTGCAGCGCCAAGTGACGTGAGTGCACCGGTCGTTTGATTGATGGAAAACATTGAAACACTGTAATTGTCGTAGTTTGCCGCGTAGACAAAACGACCGGTACGGTCGACCGCTATGGCGGTTGGCCAAAGTCCAGTGACTAGATCAGAAGTGATCGAAGTGAGTGCGCCGGTGATCTGATTGATCGAGAACATCGAAATTGAGTGCCCAGTATAGTTTGCCGTGTAAACAAACCGTCCGGTAGGATCAATGGTGACAGAGCTAGGAGCAACTCCAGTACTAGCATTAGTTCCGATCGAAGAGAGTGCTCCGCTAGTTGGGTTAATGGCGAACATTGACACTGAATTACCGTTTTGATTTGCTGTATAAGCAAACCGCCCAGAGGGATCAACGGCGACTGAAACAGCAAAGGTTCCGGTGGCAACGTCGGCACCGAGGGAGGCAATCGTGCCTGTTGCTGCATTCAATGAAGATGTTGATATCGTGGAGGCGTTTTTATTTGCTGTGTAAGCATATCGTGCAGAACCGGTAGTAGTCGCGATCGTAAATGGGTGAGATCCAGTCGTTACTGCAGCAGCGATTGAAGTGAGTGCGCCGGTTACCGGGTTGATCGAGAACATGGAAGCGGTTGCTCCACCATAATTTGCGCTATAAAGAAATCGCCCCGTGCGATCAATGGTAATGTTATTGGGATTGGCGCCCGAAGCAATATCAGCACCAATTGAAGTGAGTGCCCCTGTGTTTTGGTCAACCGTGTACATGGAGATCGTAGAGGCAGTGAAGTTTCCAACGTAAACAAAGTGGCCGGTAGGATCAACGATCACCGTATCTGGATTCACTCCAGTGGCCGCATTGGAGATCCAGGTGAGTGCTCCCGTAGTTTGATTGACCGTGAACATTGAAACAGTGTTCGCATTGTAGTTTGCTGAATAAACAAAGCGTGCTGAAGGGTGAACGGCCACAGCGTAAGTTAAGGTTCCCGAGGCAACGGCAGCCGCAATCGAAGTGAGTGCTCCAGTGCTTTGATTGATAGAGAACATGGAGATCGTGCCAACATTATTGGCGACATAGGCAAAACGCCCAGCGGGATCAATCGCTATTGCGATCGGAGCAGATCCCGTCGCAACATCGGCGCCGATGGAGGTCAGCACTCCAGTTGAGGAGTTAATAGAATACATCGAAGCAGTGTTAGCGCCATTATTTGCCGTGTAGGCAAAACGCCCGGTAGGATCGATAGTGATACAGTAGGGATGAGTTCCGGAAGCAATCGGAGCCGCAATCGAAGTGAGTGCTCCCGTGGTTTGATTGATGGAAAACATCGAAACACTTGGCCCACCGTAGTTAGCGGTGTAAGCAAAACGTCCAGTGGGATCAACGGCAAGACCAAATGGAGAAGTTCCGGTAGGAATAGCCGCGCCGAGGGAAGTGAGTGTTCCCGTGGTTTCGTTCACTGAAAACATCGAGATGGTGCTGGCAGTGTAGTTTGCCGTATAGGCAAATCTTGGCGTCATGTATACGTCTACAACAAAAGTCATGCAACTTGAGGTCGCTGTTGTGCTTAAGGTTCCGCAAACCTTGAGTTCATACGACCCTGGCTCGGCAATGGTGGGCGCCCAGGAGAATGTTCCATTGGTATTTGCTTGAGCAAAAGTCAGTCCTGAAATTGTACTGCAGGCAGTGGTATTCGCAACAGTTCCATCAATCACCTGATCGTAATAACAAGTATAACTCATGTTCGTATTGCCTGCGGAAGGAGACTGCGAGGTGTTTTGAAAGGCTAAATTCAGTGTCGCGCCTACAACGAGTGGAGATCCGGCAGCAAATGTTTGGTTTGTCACGGAGGTAATCACCACGCTTGGCAGAATGGTAATTGCAGTCGTCGTTGTTGCCGTGCTGTTGCCCGCCGCTCTTTGGTCGTCTTCAGTGATGGTGAGTGTGTAAGCAGTGGACGCGTTTGAAATTGCTGCTGCGATGGAAGGAAGCCATGAGAAAATACCGGTAGAAAGTCCAAAAGAATAAGTTCCGGGTAATGAACTGCAATTGGTACCAGCAGAAAATCCGCCGCCTGCAAAAGTACAAGTAAAGTGAAGAGCGTCTCCATCAATATCAGTGCTGGAGCCCGTGTTAGAGTCTTTCGCAGTAAAAGAAACCGTATTCACCCCTGCTGATGCAGTTGGATTGGTCACAGTGCCAATGATTGGAGCAGGTGCACGATTCACATTGGCCACATTCACCGCAAAGGTTTGAGTGAGAATGCTTCCATTGATCGTACATTGAACGGTTACGTTATCAGTCCAACTTGAGTGAACGCCCCCAGCGGCGTGAAAAGTGGGTGTACATGAAATTTTTGCTGTTGCACCAGTAGTTGCGGTGAGTGAGCAAGTTGCAGTCGCGTCACTTTGTGCAGTGATGCTGAAGAGATTCGCGCTGCTGTAGGTGTCTGTACAAGATATTGATGCGGTTTGAACATTTGAATTTTCATTTGCGGCGAGCGAGGAAATAGTCGCGAATGTTCCTATGGTTTTTGTGGTGACCGGAGTATCAAGTGAGGTGGAAAAAGTCGCGCCACCGGAATCGAGCGCGACCACTCGATAGGTATAAACGGTTGCTGGTGTGAGTCCGCTATCGTTGAAAATGCAAGGACCGGCTCCACAGGCTGCTGCCGTTATGGTTCCCATCGGAGTGAATGGGCTCAAGCGGTAAACAACATAATTTGCAGCGCCGGTTATTTTAGTCCATGAAAGTTGTGTGGTAGTCGTCGTCGTGGTACCCGCTGCAAGTGTCAATGCAACTCCTGGATTTACCGTCACATTGAAAGGGGTTGCCGCGTTCGTCCCGCCTTGCCCGTCGTTGCCGGTGATCGAAATTGCATAGGTGGTAGCATTTCCACCGATTGCTGCGGCAATTGATGGAGTCCAATTCATGACTCCGGTTGCCGAATTCATGGAATAAGAAGAGCTTGGAAGTGATGTACAATTCGTACCTGCTCCGAATCCTCCGCCGGAAAATGCACAGGTGAAGGTGAGAGTATCGCCGTCTATATCGGTAGCACCGTTTGTATTGCTATCTTTTGCGGTGACTGCAGTCATTGGAAGTTGCGCGGAAATTATTTGCGCACTAGAACTCGTCACTACCATCGCAGGGTTACGATTGGTGTTAGAAACGTTCACCGCAAAAGTTTGGGAATAATTGGTGCCATTCATGGCACATTGAACGGTGACGTTGTCAGTCCAGCCCGGATGAGCGCCTCCAGCAGCATGATATCCCGGGGTACAACTTACTTTTGCGGCTGCACCAGTGGTTGCAGTTAGGGAACAATTCGCCGTTGAATCGCTTTGTGAAGTGATGCTGAAAAGATTGGTGTGCACGCCATCCGTACAACTCATGGATGCGGTTTGAGCATTTACGTTTTCACTCGCTGCGAGTGTGGGGATTGAAGAGAATGCACCGGTGCTGCTCGTGGTAATGGGCACGTCCAATGATGTTGAAAAAATTGCGGCGAGTGAATCAAAAGCCACTACCCGATAGGTGTACGCACTTGATGCAACGAGACCCGTATCAGTATAGGTACACGGGCCGGCACCGCAGGATGCGGAGATAACCGTCGTGAGCGGAATCAGAGGACCAAGTCTATAGACAGTATAGCTTGAGGCGCCAGTGATTTTGGTCCAAGAAAATGAAGTGGTGGTGGTAGTCGAGCCAGTTCCTATCAGCGCAACCCCGGGATTAACCGTCACGCTAAACGGTGAGGAAGCACTTCCGCCATGTCCATCATTGCCGATCAGGCTGATTGAGTAGGAAGTGGCGTTTCCGCCCACTGCAGCGGCGAGACTCGGTGTCCAGTTGATCACACCAGTTGCCGCATTCATCGTATAAAAAGAATTCGGCAAGGAGGTACAATTTGTTCCGGGCGCAAAACCACCCCCCGAAAAAGTACAAGAGAAGGTAAGAGTATCTCCATCGATATCCGTATTGCCATTGGAGTGAATGTCTGTTGCAGTGACAGGATTAATCGGAAATTGAGCGGATACAGTTTGCGCAGTGGCGGCGGTGAGTTGAATTACCGGATTGCGATTGGTGTTTGCTACGTTCACGGTAAAAGTTTTATTGTAGTTGGCTCCGTTGATCGCGCACTGAACAGTGACGGTTCCAGTCCATGGCGCATGGACCCCTGCAACCGCTTTGAAGCTAGGGGTGCAACTCACTGTCGCAGCGGCACCAGTAGTTGCGGTCAATGCGCAGTTGAGAGCAGCATCACTTTGATTGGAAATTGAAAATAGGTTGGTGCTCGCATAAGCGTCTGAACAAGAAAGGTTCGCAGTGGTGATGGCGGAGTTTTCATTTCCGGAGATATCGGTGATCGTTGAAAAGATTGCGGCAGTTTGAGTGGTCACGCTTTGGCTGATGATGTTTCCCTCTTGGACTCCGCCCAGATCCGTTGCTCGAATTTGATAAGTATAGGCGGTATTCGGAGTTAATCCCGATACTACATAACTACAAACGGTACCCACACATGCATTGGTGGGAAGCATCGATGCGACGAGGGTCCTTCCCGACGTGACATCATAAGCCTGATAGGAGCTAACGCCGGCGATTCCAGTCCAATTTAATTTCACGCTAGTGGTGCTCACTTGAGTTACGGAAGTGAGGCCAGCAAAGGCAATCAGAGAAGTGCTTGACCCGGTTACACTCAGTATGGAAGAAAATGTCCCTGCGACTGACGGAGACGTATAGGAAAGGGTGAGGAGCGAATTTAAAACTCCGCTCGTAGTCGGTGCAAATTGAACATTGAAAGTACAATTGTCAAAGGGCTGTAATGTTCCAGAACAATTGTTTGTTTGAATTAAAAAGTTTGCATTGCCGCTCACTAAAGAACTGAGTGTCAATGGATAGGTGGAGGCATTGAGGACGGTGAAAAGTTGGGTCGGAGTTCCAACATTCACGAGCACGGTTCCGTAATCGTGAGAGGCCGGAGAAAAGGTAATTGCAGAATTGGCGAGGGGTGCTTGGACGCTGGTCGTGGGTTCTGTGAATCCGGACACCGCCGTAAGATCAGACTGCGAAGGGCCTGAACATGCAGACACAGCAATGACGCAAAAAGCGTAAAGAAGTTTTTTTAAAATAAAACTTTTGTGTCTGAAAACGTTCAACATTCGTACCTTTGAAACTTTCCAATCTCTTGATTCTTATCGGAAAAATTTCTATATATCTGATATAATCATGACGTATTAGGTGGGGCTTTGAAAATGTGTCAGGCAGGACTCATCCCGCAACTAATGATATTTTTTTTGCTACTTGCTACGCTATTTAGGATCCAGCATTTTGAATGAGATGATTATTCTTCCGGACTGGCGGGCAGAACTTTCTTCTTCCTTCGTTGAATCAGGATTTTTGCAGTCCCGCTGATTTGCGGAGCATCCGATCCAATTCCTTGAATTTGAACTCCGACACGATCGCCAGCCCGTGATTGATATTCGAGGCCCATTTTCCCGCCTTCGGGACCGTAGAGGAGGCTGTGCTTGGTTTGATAGCCATGAAGCGCGCTCGTTTCTGCTCCGGTGAAAACGTAGAGCTTGGCGTCGGCAGGAAGTTTGAGCTGTAAGCCTCCGATGACGTAGGTCGATTGCCCGATGTTACTTCCTTGATAGAAAATATCGCCTCGAAAGTTAATTTTATTCGTGATCGGTTTAAGAAGCGTTACCTTTCCGACCAATTGATTGAGATGAAGGTTGGAGTCGCGAATCATGTTCAGCACATGCTGAAAAGTGACCGAATCGGTGGCACCATTCATTCCTCCTGAATCTCTAGCACCGAGATCGTTAATGAGGGTCGCACTTCCGGAAGCTTGGAAAGCTTTCGTCCCAGGATTGGTAGTGTGAAAACTGAATTGATTCACGGTCTCAATGGCGCCAGTGGTTCCGAGTTCCGGGGTTACCACATCCATCATTCCCTGAGCGCGAACCCCGGTGGTGAAATCCATTTGGAGTTTTGGATGGATGTAGTGAAACAGATTTCGATCATAGCCGGCACGCGCGCTGACGCTGGCCTGGTTTTTTTGGACGTTTTCAAACGCGCTGTTGTAATCGAGCACCGATCCGAAAAAGGATTGATCGTCGACTCCGGCGCCGGCGTAAAAGTGATTTTTTTTACTGAAAGCATCGTATTTGACAACGAACACGCTGACCGTGGAATTCGAAAGATGTCCTACACCGCCTGTGATTGAAAGTTCTTTTCTCTTTTCGTCACTTTGAGCGAATACTTTTTTCACGGTCGAAAACACATCGTTGATATTCGCGCCGGTTTTTAAGATGGGTTGGTCAAGCCCATAAGCCGTGTTGAGGAGCTGACCGAGTTGGGTATCGATCACTGCAATTTCTTTTAGCTTTCCGTCCTCCACTTTGTCGATCCTGGCAACCGTCGCCCGATTGTCGGGAAAAAGTTCAAGTTGATTCTGAGTGCTAAATTCATCGGGACCATTAATGACTCGTGTGTTTTTTCCATCTGCAAAAATTACCCCGAAGTGAGTGCCCCCGGTGATGGTGAGCACGTCTTGGTCTGGAAAGAGATGTGCACCGATCGCAGCGATGGATTGAGAGATGTTATTGCAAATTCCGCCGCCGAATGGATTTTGTACCGCAGCCGCCGTGAAGAGCTGCTGCTGTGAAATGTTTCCATCCGGAACGGCAACGTGATTCGGGTTATTGGCTTTATTATTTGCTCCGGGATTGAGCGCGTCGTTGTAATTATTGTAGAGTCGATCACTCAGCATGGAGAGCAGGACAAACTTTTCTTCATTACTGTGGGAAGCCTGAGAGAGGAAGCCCGCGATTTGCTGTGAGATCTGATCGTCGGAGACACCCTTGAGTTGGGGGATGGTCTGCACCATCGCCTCCAGGAGTGCGGATCTTTGGAATTGTAATTCTTCGGCAGGGTCCACAAAATAAGAACCGTTGATCGCGGCGATTGCGGCATGGGTTGCGTAATTTTGAATCGCATTGAAATCCAGTGACGACGATGGCTGCGGTTTCTCCGATGTCGATTGTTCAAAGCCAACACTCAAGGTCTTCAGGCTAAAAAAATGATTCGATGGAAAATTCTGTTCTGTGGCGCTCGAACCTGAGCTCGCTTCGGTGACCAATACCACCTCGAGGGGTGAATCCGGCGTTTCACTGTTAGGGGTTGAGGTAGGGGTTGCATTCGCGAGGGGAGATTGGGCAATCGAACGATTGATCTTACTGGGTACGAGTGCATCGCTCGAGACGAGTCCCGCGAGTGTCGCCACGAGAGCGATCAAAGGCAAAAATTTGCGAAAAGAGAAGGGTCGTACCATTACCTTGTCTTTTCGGCTTTTTTAATTCGGAACATTAAAGCCGATTTGCGATTAAAAGTCATTTAGTTTCAAATGGTTATGAACAATACATCCTCCAATCAGTACCGCGCCGAGTTTAGGCAAAAGAATTGAGAACCCGAACAAAATCAGCTATCCTGACCCCCTATGACATCCAAACTTGAGCCGAAGAAGTTGATTCAGATTCATGATCTGATGGTGAAGTCTCGCGTCCTCGAAGAACGCCTCATCCGCATGTACAAACAAAACGACGGATATTTCTGGATCGGTGGTCCGGGTGAAGAAGCGTTTTCAGTTCCACTCGGGATGCAAATCAACAAAGGAATGGGACTCGATCACGATTTCCTTCACCTTCATTATCGTTCTTCTCCGATCATGTTGTGCATGGGGGCTGATCCGATGGATAGCATGCGCCAGATGAAAAACGTGGCAAGTGATCCTTACTCTGGTGGACGAAATTTTGCGAACCATTATTCAAAACGTGAATGGAATGTCGTTCCGGTGACCTCCACGATCGAAACCCAATATTTAACGGCGATTGGTACAGCGATCGCTCAAACAAAAAAAGGCTGTCAGGGGATCACGATTGTGAATGGCGGTGATTCCGGAACAGCGGAAGGTGATTTCGCGTGCGCTTTGGTTTGGGCTTCTCGTCCGATGATGCCATTGCCGATGCTCATGATCGTGACCAATAACGGAATGGGTATTTCAACACCGTATTGTTCGCAGTTTGGTGGAGAATCGATTGCGGGCCGCGGAAACGGTTTCGGAATCAAGAATAAAACCATTGATGGAAATAATGTGGAAGAAAGCTGGTTTGAAATTCAAGCCGCGATGAAGTACGTGAGAGAAGAACGAAAACCGTTCTTGCTCGAAGCAAAGGTTTCTCGTTTGTATGGTCACTCCTCGGCAAGTGGTGCGAACTTTGTTCCGGGCGAAGAAGATTCTCTCAGTATCTTTGAAAGAGATCTCGAAGAAAGAAAAATCATGACTCGCGCTCAGATGGACAAAGTGCGCGAAGATTATAATACCAAGATGCAAGAGCAGGCAAAACAAGTGAAGGTCGAGCCGATGCCGTCTGGAGATACTATTTACGACAACGTCTACTATGGTCAAAAGGGGAGGTACTGGTAATGGCTACTTTAGTTCAAGCTATTCGAATGGCCCTTCACTATGGTGAAGAAAATTTAGGACTCGAACATATTTTCGGTGAAGATGTGGGTCCACCACTCGGTGGAGCGTTCACTGCAACCCAAGGTCTGACTAAGAACTGGAATTCTCCGCTCGACGAGCGTGGGATTGTCGGCGCTGCAATCGGTCTTGGTTTTGCCAACGTTCGTTGCGTGGCTGAAATTCAATTCTGCGATTATATTTATAACACGATCGATTTATTAAAACTCGGTGGCATGTCTACTTGGGCGAGTAATGGCGACTGGCCTAGTCCGTTTACGATCATGACTCCGGTTGGAGCGGGAATTCGCGGCTCCATTTATCACTCTCATTCTTTTGATGCGATGATGACCCACATTCCTGGTTTCAAAATCGTGATGCCGTCGAATGCACTCGATGCCTATGGATTGATGCTCGCTTGTTTGAAGGATCAAAACCCGACGATGTATCTCATGCCGAAAGCATTATTGCGCGTAGACGGTGAAGAGCAAATTCCAGGGGAACCACCGCTCACTCCAGAAGGTAAAAAGCAGCTGAAAGAAATGATCGATGCTCCGCTGGGCGATCGTTCTAATTGGAAGGCAAAGTGGCCAAAACTTGCGGATCCGAACATCGAGCTCAGCAAGGGTAAGATTGTACACGAAGGAAATCAGGTGACGATCGTCACTTATGGTCGTCACGTGTTGATTGCCCGTGATGTGGCAAAACAGTTGGCTCAAGAAAATATTTCTGTGGAAGTGATCGATCTTCGCACCCTCTGGCCATACGATTGGAAAATGATTTCCGATTCCATTCTCAAAACCAAGAGAGTGATCTTCGTGAATGAAGATACGGAAGTGACCAATTTCGGTGAGCATCTTCTTCGTCGTACTATTGAAGAACATTTCTATACTCTGCTTGCTCGTCCTCGTTTGCTGGCAGGTGCTTTCATTCCGGGAATCGGTCTCTCTGACAATCTAGAGAGTGCTTCGGTTCCGCAGATGAATGACATCGCGAATGCGTGTCGTGAAGTGGTGGCCGAACAGCCTTAATTTAATGAATGCAGCCGCGCTGTCCGTTCAAGTTGGGCATACCGGTGCCCGCGAGGTATGCGGCATTCGACCATTCCATTTGAAGTTTGAAATTCGCTCCGTTGGAAAGAGTGGAGATTCCGTTCAATCCTAGCCAACTGCTGAGGCTGACCGGGTAACTCCAGGCACATTTATCGCCATCTTCGTTTTGGAGGGAGTCGTACCAACCGCCATCTCGCGGATCGGTGATGCTTTCCATTAGTTCGTGCGCGGTAACATTGGCCAGAGCGGCAAGTCCCTGAGAATGACCGGTCACGTGATCGCCTGGATCACATGCGGCCATGCCAGTGATGTTGGGCATGTACGCTACTTGAATTGGTGCTCCGTTGGTGCAGTTACCATAGCTATGCCATGCGCAGTAGTTTACATTGCCGGCAGCTGTTGAAGTGTAGATAAAGTAAACTGCGTTCGGGTTTGGATTGTTGCTGGTGATCTTGCATGCTTCTGCAACGGCACCATCGACGCTTAATTCTTGGTTCGGAGCTGGTGTGGTATCAAGCACGTGGCCAAGATACGTGGAGCTAGTGGTAATCGGCGCGGAGTTATCATGATATTCGAGTGCGGTTCTGGCGTAAGAAGAATTGTTGATACCAGAAAAAAATTGGTCGAGTCCGGTGATTTTGTCTGAAGTAAAAGATGGGTTATTCCATGGTGTTCCCCAGAAGATCGCCATGGTGCTGTTGGTGTGAAGAACGCTTCCGTTATGATAAGTCATGAGAGCTGCTGGATCCGGAGGAGTGGAGTGGCCAAAAAGTTTTCGTAACAAAAGATGCTTCGGAGCTTCGCGATGACGAAGATCTTCCATTCGTTCCGCAGACGCTGTCATGCCGAAAAATAGAACTGCAAAACTTGCGATGATTACTTTATTAAAAACCATGATGACCTCTTCCCTGATCTATTTCACGGAACGTGCCAGGGAAAGTGGGCGCCAAGTACTTGTTCTCACAAAAACTAAAGAGAAATTTCTTCGTCTTGCTGTCTATATTTTGGGCACCTGTGACGGTCTTACTGCTGTCTTGGTGGACACATTACCATTAAAATCGTTGTGAGATAAAATTGGTGATATGGCTTTTCGCCTGCACCTATTTTTTGTTTTTTCCTTAATGATGCTGAATACCGCATATGCGGCAAGTTCATGCGGGGTGCTGCATGGAATGGAGCCGGATGGAGTACAGTGTATCTCCGGGGATCAATGTGCGAGTCGAATTTGTGGTGGATTCATACCGGGAACACCACCGCAACTCGGTCATTGTGTAGGTAAAGCTTTACCCCAAAATCCTGGGGACACGCTCTGTGGAAACACCTTTTCCACTCCGCTCACGGTGCAGTCTCATGCCACTTGTCCAAAATCAGGTTCCAATATGTTTTATACGCCTTGTGCTGAAATTCCCACTTGGCAAATCGAGCAGGGGTGGCACACGTATTATGTCACTACCGACAAAACCTATCGTTGTTCCTCTCCCAAGACCTTGTTAGGTACTTTCTCTCTCGACCTTCAATACTGCGGATTAGTCTCCAAGTTTTATACCAACACCGTGAATCCCGCATGGAATACCATGTACGACGGACTCTTCAGTGCTCACACTTTACAGCCGTGGATGATGTATCAGACTTCCGGAGATCCGATCACGATCGCCTTTGACCACGTAGAAAATAAAAATACGAGTGTGAACGGAACCCTTTATCAGAATACTTTTCAGCCGTGGATCCCTGTGAGTGGGCCGAACAAATGTATTTCAGGATACAATGCGGCTGGCGTGTACGACGATTGTTGGACCGCCTACAATGGGCTTGTTGAAATGTCGTGGCAGGTTTCCAATGCGTCGACCAACTGGGGCGGAGCGAGTTACTATCAGCACGAAGGCCCAGTAGTTTGGCCCACCGATGGATACATTCGTCCGTGGACCACATCCGATCCCGCTCCGAAATATTCACAAGGTGTATCTACGCATGGCGTTCGTCATCCTCATTCGATTATTTATGGTGAGTTTATTTATCTCTATTATGCGGATGCGAGTCCGAGCAATTCCGGAATTAAACTCGCACGATCGTTTTTAGCCGAAAAAGGGATGCCGGGTACCTTTCGAAGTTACGGCTCCAAGGGATTTTCATCGCAACCCGATGCATTGCCTGCAGGCTTCAATTTAGCTCACATCGAGCAGTTTGTTTCTAAATCCGGTCCCGCAAATATGCCGATCCTCGGTATGAACCGTCAGTCCGTCAGTTTTAGCGCCGCCCAAGTAGGAAGTTCGAAATGTTTTGCTGGTGTCGAGGAAGTTTTGGATCCGAACGGGGGATGGTCCGTGGTGTTGTGGAAGTCGCCTGATTTGATGCATTGGTCTTCGGTATCCGTTCTTGCTACGGCTAGCGAGTGGGGTAAGGGAAAATTTCACTATCCGATATTCTTGGATTCCTCGGGAACAAACAATACCAAGATCTCGACAAATATGTTCTACATCGAAGGAACAGACAATTCTGGAAGTGGCGGAATTAATTTAATGCCGGTGCAAGCAAACAATTTTTGTTCGTTTCTGACTACAGCCAGTTCCTCGGTCTCTCTTAGTCGTTAGGGAGTCGCCTGCCATTGGCTAGTGGTCGAAAAAAATGAAGTCTGTCCATAGGATTGATCCGGGCAAATCGCGCCGAGCACATGATTGATGGAGCCGTCCACCGAATCCAAGCCTAGGAGTAAAACTCCCATTTTTTCGGAAGTTTCGGGAAGGTTCGGGCAAAGAGCACGAAACTCAGTTCTGCTTTGATCACCGTCAAAGGACCCTGAGTAATTGTAAAGTGTCGTGGCAGAAAGTGAAACAAAGCTTCCGGTTTTCAACACTTCCAGCAAATCGGAATTTGCTTTTGCATCGCCAGTGGCGACAATCGAAGTTCCAACGCCATCAAAAATTCTCTTCAGTTTTAAGTCTTCGGTTCCAGCGCAGCTTCTACACAGAGTCTCTTTCACGATGCAGGCATCTTTTTTTCCGCAGAGATCGATACAAAATGTTTCCTTCAAGGGATCACAGGCAACGCTCAGAGCTTGTCCAGAATATTGAACGATCGGTGCAATGATCATTGCCTTCGCGGAGACCATGGTGAGTGATACGATCAGCGATGCGAGGATCAAAATCGTTTTCATTCTTCAGGGGTGACCAATCCTGGCGCCGGAGAAGCGGTTTGAGTGGACGCATTTTTTTTCGCCGCTTCACGCTCGCTCTTCGTGAAGGTCACGTGCTGACAAGAACGACCTTTAGAAAGGCGATGAACGCAACGTTTAGGAATGAAGCTGTACTTTTCAAAGGTGTTCGAAACTTCGTCAATATCGACCTTAAAACGATGAGGAACATCTACTGGGTTGTTCATCCGTTTTGCGAACGAAACGCCGCTGAAGATCACACCGGCCGCGATCCGAAGGCCAGGAACACTATAGGATGCGAGGGCAGCACCGCTTTGAAGTACTGAGTATGGATTTAAGTAGCACATCGCACAGCCCGAGTAGGTGTGTTTTTGGTTCTCACCAGGAGAAGAAGCATCATTCACTACGAGTTTGTTATTATTTTTTCCACTACACACCTGACCACGAATTGCGGTGATGGTGTAAAATCCGTTCACATTCGGCATCGTCGAGGTGGGGCTGAACATTGCTGCGCATGGAATTCCCCATGGCCCGAGGTCGACGCCGAGGGTGAGGTCCACTCCTGGGCCTTTTTTGATCGGCTTCATGAACATTTCGTCGCCTTTTGGTTCGATACTGAAACCAGTGACTTCGCGTGGTCTTGCAGACGCGGCGAGGTAGGCAGGTACACCAGTGATTCCGACGACGGTGGTGCTCACGAGATCGGTCACCAGGCTCACCAACGATTGCTTGGTAGCAAACCACGGATCATAAACCTTACATGCAGTGGAAGCTGCCCAAGGGTTGGCTAGGTTTGGAGATTGAATCCATTCGTTCATCGGCATGAGAGCGTCGGACCAAGAGGAGACAGCATAGAGGTCTACCATGGATTTCAGTAGCATTCGAACACAGTCGGATGCGTCGGTGCAGACTACCGTGGATTCTTTTTCGCCGTCTTGAGAGATCTTTTCCTGAGAAAGAAATACGTTTGGAGAGGAAGTCATTTTATTGAAGACCGCTCCCATTCCTGAAAAATCGGGAGCAGCAGTCGTTCCGTCTGGTTGAGGAACTGGCGCTGCCCACGTACCGCTGAGATCACGATACCAAGCTGCATAAGACTCAGTGGCGACCGCGGTGTCGTTCTTCCACAGTTTTTCTACGCGGATTTGCTCGCAAATCGGGAAAGTGGTTTTGGCGATGGACTGGTAAAAGCCAATCATGCTGGTGAGCTGCTGGTCGGTGCTCGATTCGACGAGACGTTTGAATTTGCCACTTTGAAGGGTGGTCTCAAAACGCTTTTCGAGAAGATTGACGTCGGGACGGATCGCGACGTCGATTTCAGAACAGAGAACCTGCATCTTTTGATAGAGGACCGGATCCAGGCTCATGTCGGTTTTGAGTTTCGCCAATTCCTTCGAAATTCGATCAGAAGTCATCGAGGACGACAGCAATTCAAATTGTGATACCGCGAGAAGCAAGCGTTGTTTCATGAGACCACGACGCTGCATGATTCGCTCTTGGTAGCCTTTGATCCACTGATCGGACTCTTGATTATCAGGTAAAATCGCAGAATCTTCACGGTGCGTTTCCATTTGTTTGCTGATGAGCAATTGTTCTGGACGATCCGGAAGTGGCTTATCCACTTCAGTAGGAATTCCCATCTTACCCAGTGAATTGAAAATTTCGAGAGAAGCTTGGGATTGAGAACATTCCGGACGATCGATGCTCTGGCAGCTGGTGGACACGAGTTGCATCATTTGTTCGATCGCTAAGTTTTTGAATAACTGGGTCATCGGGTGACTGGAATCGAGCATGAGCTCGGGGTGTCTCCACGCGTAGGAGAAATAAAGTTTTACTGAATACCAGAAATCAAAACCGTGTTTTTTCCAGGCACGTTTTTGAACTTCGGACACATCGACTTCCAGCATGAATCGACGAGAAGAGAGAGTGTCCGATTCGTCAAAACAGGTGGTAAATAGGTCTTTTTCCGCCAAAGCCGCTAAAGCTACTTTTTGGAGGAGTGCTTGATCGGGGCGATCATGTCCCCAGTTTGCTTGAAATTCCGAAAATCGTTTTACGTATAGACAGCTGGACTGAGGGTGCATCCGGCCCTTCAACAATTCGGGGCGTTTTGCGAATTGATCGAGTTCAAGAAAAGAGGGATAAGCGCTATCAGTTCCCTCAGGAAGCGTTTTCCATTGCTGTAAGATGGAACCGAGATATTCATCCATGGCCGCACAGGGGAAACGTTGTCCGCATTCAGCGAGAGCCTGAGCGTATTTTGGTTCGAGATCCGAGTCAGGTGTTGCCTGTAAAAGTGGGAGGCGTCCGTTCAGAAGTTCTTGGGTGACGGTCATCCACGTTTGAGTAAGTGACAAACGGAAAAATTTGAGTGCTTGATCCACACTCATGTCGAAAGTCTGGTCAGCCGATGTTGCTTTTAACCATGAATCAATTAATTTTCCGGCGTTGTAAGAGTCGACAATCAAGAATGCGGATTGACTCGGTAATTTGGAATCTGCGGCGCAGGCAGCACGGTTTTCAAAGGGAATCGTTTTCGGTGTTTTAAATTCAGCCGGATTGATTTCGAATACCGACGCCGTATTTGAATAGATAGCGTGAGCATTGATTGAAAAGAAGAGGGGTAGAAATGCAGCGAACGTACAGAGTGTTTTCATGAAAGTTGACATACTATATATTAATTGTTTAAAAAATACAACTTCTTTAATTTATCTAGAGAGAATCAACGAAAATCGTTTCAGCAAAAAAAGAGGCCGTAGCGGCTAAGCTACGACCTCTCAAAGTGTTCGAATTGCAGCTAATTAGATGCTGCTGCTGTTATCGACTAGACCTTCTTCGATAGCAGTGTAAGTACAAACTTCTGCTCCGTGACGTTGCCATTTACGCATAAATGGAAGTGCACCGAATTCGTTAGTTTCAGAGAAAACATAACGAACTTTACAGAAACGTGGAGAGTGGCTGCTTTGTGCTAACCACGCGCTCATCAAATCAAGACCGTTACCAGCCAAGTTTTGGAATGAACCGCTTGTTCCGTAAGTGTCAGTTCCAGATACTGGGTATCCGTTACCGTCGAAGTTGAAGTTCGCTTCGTTGATGGAGGTGTTGTATGTTCCAGTAGAAGCAGAAGCTCCGTTGTGAGCATACTGGTAAGTTCCTACACCTTGAAGATCACAAGTGTAGTAAGCTTTTACTTGAAGACCAGCCAATTGAGAGTAGCTCAATCCGTCAACAGTTCCTGGAATGACTAGACCATCACGGCTGTTATCGCCTGGATTTGGGTTAGTCGCCAAGAAATCAGTTTCGCTAGCTTGAGCAGTCAACAAAGAATTGATGCCTTGGTTGTTAGCGAAGTACTCGATTTGTGGTCCACGGTAACAAACGTCAACGTAGTATTCAGCGCCGTACAATTCAGATCCGAGTTCGAAACTGAGTTGGTCAATGCGCTTGTTCCAAGTAGTTGCGTTGTCATCGATCGCGTTGCTGTATGAACCTGGGCTACCGTAAGTGTAGTTTGCGTTCTTCACGATTTGTTGCACGCCTGTAGCAGTGATATTGTCACCAGTTGCTTTGTGATCTTTCCAATCTTGAACTTCAACTTTCATGAAATCCATGAGTGAATCGCCACCGTCGTTACCAGTACAAACACAAGAAGTGTTACATACTGTTTTGTCAGTACAATCGTTCGGAGTACAGGTGTTGGTAGTTCCTTCGAAATAACAAACTTTAGAAGAACGTGATTTGTGACGAAGACCGGCGTTACAAGCGTAGATGCTTGGTCCAGAACTGAATACTTTGAATTTGAAACGGAGAGAAATCGCTTGAGAATCGTTAGCTGTTCCTACGAAAGCCATGATCGCCAAGGTCATGATGGTTACTAGTTTTTTCATTTTGCCTCACTATTGTTAATAGTCGATAATTCCATCTGAGAGTCCGACTGCTACCTTCAGAAGTTAAATAAATCCTGTGAACTGAATAGGAAATCGCGAACTTCGCGCTCTTTTCGGCTAAAAGGATTTATTTAGGCCGCACTATGCATAAAAATATGCGGTCCGTCAAATCCTTTATTTTATATTTAAATTTTCTTTTATTTTTATTGAATTGCATTGACTACGATAGTCATTTGAGGCAGTATCCGCCGTAAATCATTTTCGTTTAATAATGTTTTATCAATGATCAATGATCTAAACCGCATGGAGTACGCATGAAATATCTATTTTTTAGTTTGGCATTCTTGGTTTCTCAAACCAGTTTCGCCCAGAACGTTCCCACTGTTCTTGAACCCCTGAAGCCTTTGGCGACCGATGCAGTCGGAGTTGCTTCTCCGACTCCAGCGCCAACGGATCCAACTCAACAGCCAGGACAAAATCCAGGAAATCCAGGTCAAACCCCTGGACAAACTCCCGGTCAAAATCCAGGTCCAGTTCAACATCCGCATCCTCCTGGAAAAGGTGGCAAGCACGGCGGTGGTAGCGGCGAGTATGATGGTGGAGCACCAGAATACGAACAAATCTATTATACTCCTGCTTACATCAGCAAAATGATCGCGGAGAACATGAGCATTCAATGTTATCGCGGTCTTTGTGAGATGGCGATGGTCGATACTCGCGGAGAGGCATTCGTTGCTGAAGTTTCTGCAGGTTACGGCGTGCAAAACGGAATGAACGGTATGGGCGGATCTGGCGGCGGCACCGGCGGCGGGCTAGTAGTCGTTTCTAGCGGAGCATACGCAACTACACCACAACCTTACGCTGGTGTGACTCTCCGTTATGTAGCTCAACATTGTAAACAATCAGTGCGCGTACCAGTATCACTTTATGTTTCTATGAACACTTATCTCTATAACTTGATCAATGAAGATGGAACGACTAAGCGCACTTTCGATCCAGCTGAACAAACGATGATCTTGTTCTACACCACAGTAATGAAGCAAGCGAACGGCTGTACTACACCTACAAGATAAACCGACTCGTTAATTCAAAAAGATAGAAAACAACTCGATTAACATCAAGTCCAAGAACAAGGAGTAAAACTCACCATGAAAGCTGAATTGAAAAGCGGAATATTGGGAATTACACTTGCTCTTGGACTTTTTTCGTCTCATTTCTCTGAGGCCTGCATGGCCTCTCACGATCCTCGTCTAAATTATTTTATTTCGTATGAAAGACCCTACGCGGGTCTTTTCGCCGATGGTATCGATGTAAAAGATGTTCGCGCGACGGTCGTTGAACATTGCAAAGAAGAAGTCGGCCAGTATTTGATGGTTTCCTTGGCGCTTCGCACTCAGAAGCCGAACGGACGTACGGCCGACATCAGTTTTACCGATAAATATAACGACGATTCTTGCAAGATTTTGAACAATCCGTTTCCGACGGCACAAACTTATCAAGACAAATCCAAAACTTTTGAAAAACAATATCGTTTTCTCCGTGCCTGTACTTATCTCGACATCGTTGAAGTCGACAGCAATGGGCTTCAGCTACCAGAAACTCAGCCTGCGGCGACGGTAGAAGTGATCGGAAACAATCACATTCATGCGTCGGGTGATTTTGTTTACCTTAAAATTAAATCGGATAGTCGTTTTGCGATCAGCGTTGCTTTGAAAAAAGAATGTACTCGTGAAAATACCGCGCGCGCCTTGGGATTTGAACCCGGTGATGTGCAAGCTCTGTTAAATACTTATGTTGCCGGAGATGCTTCCGGTTTAACCACTGATCTGACTTCCGTGGGTTCAACCCGCGTGAGACTCGCTCTCACACCTGGATCCAATCTGATGGAAGTGAGTTCTTCCGATCAGCCGAATAACGTTCCGTCTTGGCCGTCGACCTACAAAACAGGGGTGGAGTTCGGAACTCTCACGATCAAACCGGAGAGAGACGCACGTACTCGTCTTGATTTCGTGCCGATGATCGATAACTTTAGCCCTGTCCGCTGTCGCAATGGGATTTGTTCCAGTGAAAACTCTTTTCAAGCTCCAGTTTCAGGACTCGTCGAGTTGACGGACTTGAGCTCTACTCGTCGTAAGGTTGTCGATTCATGGTACTACGGTGCGAATGCTCCAGGCCAGTATCAAGGCTTGCTCGAAAGTGTGTCTAAATATCTGGATCCAGGATTGATGACGATCGGAAAGAGATATTCGATTGAAATGACGATGGGTGATCCGTATGAGGATTATCTTTTGTTTAAGTCTGGTCTGTCTCAAATGATCATTGATCTATCCAATCTCGGCAGTGTTGCCGGATTAGATGTGATGCAGGCCTTCGGCGGCGTGGCTACGCTCACGGGCTCAAGAGCGCTCACGGGACTTGGCGGAATGGGCCCCGATGCCGCACAAATTATCGATTCTGCTTTGCATGAATTGAACGACTATAAAGGCCCGTCTTATTGGCCTCCGTATTTCGATTCTGCTTGTCTTGGTAAAGATGGCGCCTGCTTTTCTCGTGGAAAAGTAAAAGTTCTCAAGAAAATCGGCGCAGAATTCACCTTAGGTGAGATCAAAGAAGATCAAAGCTACACCTTGAATGATCTTCGTGTTTATAGTTCTGATCCTGTAAACGGCTATGTCGAACGAAAAAATACTAAATTTCCTTACGTCGATTGTACCGGACGGGGCTTACAACCATGAGTTCTTCTTTTTTCGGCACCATCGTCATTGCAGTCACAATATTGTTCGTCTCCAATGCTCAGGCAGCCGACGATATGTATCCCTGTAACCTGGAGTTGATGCGTCCCACAGTGGTGAGCTCGGGAGTTGCGGATGCGACGGGTGTGACGACTTCTACCGTTACCGGAAGTTTCACTGCGCGCGCTTACGTGGAAGATCAAACCCAAGATGTGAACTCGCCGCTTCGCTTTAGATGGTTGGAATTGACCGCTCCGGCGGGTGGAGCTTGGGGAGCACTTTTCCCACCGACCAGCGAATTTTACTACCGGATTCAATCCATCGAATTTCCACAGTCCACCGAAGTGATGGGCGCTTCATATCGCGTGGGATTCTGCTATTTAGGGCCAACCGCGGCGATTGCTCCCGGTAGCAGCACCGATGCAAGTCAAGGAAGTTACGATTTCGTAGGAACGATCAATACGGGGATTTTGCCTGAAGATGTTCCCTATCAAGGCCGGGTGACTGGCGTTTGTGATTTAAGAAGTGCCGGCGCGAATCAAGCGGCGAGAGGGGCGACTGAGCTTTTTCCAACGGTTTTGGATGCCGATGCCCAATGGTCGATCAATTTAGGTGCGCTCACTTCAGGGGAAATGAGCTTCGATCAGATCGTCAATACTCAGGTTGCCCAGGCCCCACGTTTTTGTAAAATCAACGTAGAAGTGGACGAAACCTCTACGGGATCCCGTCCCTGGTCAGTAAGTTTGAACGAGTCACAAATTACACTACAAATAGATAAAAATTTGTTGTAAGGTCACCGCGAATGAAACTGCACCTCTCCATTTTAGCGATGCTCCTGAGTTTCTCAGCATCGGCAATGCCATGGACTCCCGAACAGGATCCAAATCAATGGAGTTCCACGCTCGTTCTCAATTTTGATCAGTTACCAAAAACGATCGCGCTTCCGACCAAAGAAATTCCGTGGACCACCACTTATTGGGCGGATTACGAAAGTGGAGTCGCGCATCGTTGGGCTTCAAACTTTCCGGAAGATTTTTCTTACCAGCCACCATCTGCAGCACGCCTAAAAAGCATGATCCTGTCTGAGCGAAATAAACTTTCTCCTGCAGAAAAGTGGGACATCCTCAATTCACATTACGATTATCCTACCGTCGCCGCTGAACGCGCTAGGACGAATGCTCAGGAGGTTTCTTGGGCGGGTCTTTGTCACGGATGGTCTCTCGCGTCTCTCGGTTTTGAAGAGCCTCAGTCTTTCCATTTTGTGAACGCGGAAGGCATCGAGATGGTTTTGAATTCTACCGACATCAAGGCACTCGCGAGTCGTGCGGTTGCGGATCAGGCAGAAAATGATTCTTTGTTATTGGGAACCCGTTGCTACCGTGAAGGGCGCAAGAATCCCACGAACATGAACAGCGGCGAATGCGGTGGTGTGAATCCGGGAACTTTTCATCTGATCATGGCGAATTCTCTGGGACTCATGCAAAAACCCTTCGTCACGAACGTTTCTCGCGATGAGCAAATTTGGAATCATCCGGTGTATGGCTATGAGAGCACCGTGATTGGTGAAGCGGGTCCGTCTCGCAATGCTTCTCCGGATGCCGTTCGTGAAGTGAGAGTGGAGACCTATCTCTATACAGTGGAAATGCAAGACCCACTCACTCCAGATCCTGTTCAGGGCACGATCGATCAGCCACTGAGTTCGGTGAAATATGTTTATTGGTTAGAGTTGAATGCTCAGGGAAAAATCGTGGGCGGAACTTGGGAAACTTTCTGGCATCCGGGTTTTATCTGGAAGAACAAAAACCCGATTCGCACTTTCGACGGTTTGTTCACTGGCCTTGAAAAAGTGCTCAAAGCACGCTGATTCGACTACGCCTACTTCGGTACATTTCAGAAAACGGATAATGCGCAGTTTTGGCGGAGTGTCTGCTTGGACACATTTTCATCCCTATCGAATCTATATAAAATGTTAATTAGGGGATCATATGAAAAAATTAGGGCTCGGGTTTGTTTTTGTTTTGTCGCTATTCAATATGTCTTCCAGTCATGCGACAGACATGGTCTGTAGTTGGCACGGCACCTGTGTAGGAATCAACAATACTGGTCCTCAGCAAGTATCGGGGACCTGTTCCTGCGCACCGAATTCCGTGATGTGCGCAAGCTCGCCCTCTGTTCCTTCGTCGTGTGTAGGTGCTTTAGTGATCAGCAATTCTCCAACTTTACAGCAAGCCACCGCGGTAGATGCTCGTGTTGTTCGTATCCGGTCGGGCAATATCCGATAAATTTTATTGAGACATACGAGGAATTTATGAAAAAAATGATGATGTTTTTATTTTTGGTGAGTTCAGTTCTGAGCGGGACAGCAAATGCGGCGTCGACAACGCATTACTGCGATAAGCTCTGTCCAAAAGCCGATGGCACTTATTTTCAAGTGAGATGCCTGTGTAAAACCGTAGATGGTGACGAAGTTCCTGTCGGAGCTTGTGCCTGTGGCGGAAGCGCCATGATTACCAACGCGTCTCATCTGAACAAAGTGATCGGGAGTGATATTTTGTCAGTTCCGGCTTCTCCGGGAACGGCGCCACTAAAAAAGTAGCATAACTCACCGCATCTTAGAGGTGTTTTTAGTTCATTGGCGTCACTCGCACGTGACACCACTTGCCGTTATATTCACCCTTTGCTAGTCTCTGGCTACAAAGGAACTCCTATGTCTAAACCTAATTTTGATGCTGTTTTGAACGCGCTTCGTACCGTGAATGATCCCGATCTTCAGAAAGATTTAGTCACTCTGAACATGATCCGTGATCTCAAAGTATTCGACGACGGTAAAGTCTCACTGAAGGTGATGCTCACCACTCCAGCATGCCCCCTCAAAGAAAAAATTAAAAACGATGTGATCGCGGCAGTGATGTCGGTTGCTGGTGTGACTTCACACGAGATCGTGATGGATGCGGAAGTTCGCAAATCAAACAAAATGGGAACTGCAGCCGTCTCTAAAGAAATGGGAATTCCCGGTGTCACTCACATCATCGCCGTATCCAGCGGTAAGGGTGGAGTGGGTAAGAGTACCGTTTCTGTGAACCTCGCAACCTCACTTGCTCTCGAAGGAGCAAAAGTAGGACTCCTCGACGCCGACATCTACGGACCCAACATTCCAACGATGATGGGCGTGACTGAGAACCCAAAATTATTCATGGACCCTGAAAAGGGTGAGATGTTCGTTCCACCGATGAGTCACGGCGTGAAAGTGATGTCGATGGGCTTCTTGATCCAAGGTGATCAGCCGGTGATTTGGCGTGGTCCGATGTTGCACAATATTCTCAGTCAATTCTGCAATAAGGTTCAATGGGGCAATCTCGATTATTTGATTTTGGATCTTCCTCCAGGAACCGGAGACGTGCAATTGAGTATCGCTCAAATGTTGCCACTCACGGGCGCAGTGATCGTCACCACTCCACAAGAAGTCGCTCTTCAGGATGTGCGTAAGGCGATCAACATGTGGGATAAGGTAAAAGTACCCATCATCGGGGTAGTGGAGAACATGAGTCACTTCACGGGTGATGATGGAAAGAAATACTTCATCTTCGGTTCCGGCGGTGGTGAATTGCTCGCTAAAAAATTCAATACGAAGTTATTAGTGATGAATCCACTCGTTCCAGAAGTGCGCGAAGGTGGTGATGCGGGTAAACCGATCGTGGTGAAAAATCCAGAATCGGAATCGGCAAAAATCCTGCGTGACATGGCCAAGAAAGTAGCCCAGGAAGTGGCGATTTTGGATTCGAAACAAAATTCAAGCGCAGGTCTCGAGATCGGTCAGTTCTAGTGATCGTCATTACGGGCGCCGCAGGTTTTATTGGCTTCCAAACAGCAAAGCGTTTGCTGGCGGAAGGTCACAACCTGATTTTGGTGGATTCACTCCCGTATTTCGATCAACGTCCGGAGCATGCTGAACTGGTCGGTCATAAACAAATCATCGGACGGCTGAGTCCTCTTGAATTGATCGCGAAAAAAAGCGCGATTGATTTTGCGAAGGTGGATGGAATCATCCACATGGGTGCTTGTTCTGATACCACGGAAATGCGGGTGGACTATATTACCGAAGTGAACTTCGAATACACGAAGTCCCTCTGGAAAATCGCCACGGAATATAAAATTCCATTGGTGTATGCATCCTCTGCCGCGACCTATGGTGGTGGAGAGTGTGGTTACGACGATGACGAATCGAAGATGCCGCAATTGAAGCCACTCAATCCTTACGGCGATTCAAAACAGCAGTTTGATCTTTGGGCGCTCGAACAAGAGAAAAAGGGCAATACTCCACCAACCTGGTGCGGGTTCAAGTTTTTTAATGTGTACGGTTTTGGTGAACGACACAAAATCAAAATGGCGTCGGTCGTGTTTCAAGGTTTTGAACAAATTCGTGCTCGTGGAAAATTGAAATTATTTAAGAGTCATAAAGCCGGAATCGCGGATGGCGAGCAGAAGCGTGACTTCGTTTATGTGGGCGATGTCGTTGACGTGATGCTATTTGCACTTAAAAAACCAATCGCACGCGGGATTTACAACTTGGGTTCTGGCAAGGCTCGCTCATTCTTGGATTTGGCAAAGGCCACGTTTAAAACGCTTGGAAAAGAACCAAACATTGAATTCATCGATACGCCGATCGAAATTCGGGATCGTTACCAATATTTTACCGAGGCCAATATGGCCAAACTTCGCGGAACTGGATATCAGCGCGAATTCACCAGTCTTGAAGACGGCGTTCAGTTCACGATCACCGAACTTCTAAGGCACACCGACTAAGATTTCGATTCAATGAGTAGCTTCTGCTTAGAACAGCACTTAGAATCGATTTACCTTCCTACGCCTGAAAATTACTCGTATTCAGAGGCAAAACAATTTTCGCGAGAGCTCGACCTCAAGCTGGGTTTGTTGATTGACGAAGTCGAAAAGGGGATTGTGCAAAACTCCCCGCAAACACCTTGGGCTGGTCTTGATCCCCAGGCTCTTCAAACGCCCTATCCGGAAATCCGGATGATCTTATCGAAACTCGAACTTCAAAAGGGGCAAAAGATTGTTGATCTCGGAGCGGGTTACGGACGCATGGGACTGGTGATCGCGCATTTCCATCCAGAGCTGCAGTTCGACGGCTATGAAATTTCCGAGGAACGGGTGGATGAGGGCAATCAGGTTCTTTCGAAATTCAAAAACGCGAAACTGATTGCTGCGGATATTAGTCAGACGAGTTGGATGATGCCAGTGGCGGAGGTCTATTTCATTTATGACTTCGGAGACTTGGAATCCATTGTTCGTGTGATTGATCGACTTAAAGAGATTTCTCGTGAAAAGAAGATCCGTGTGGTGGGGCGAGGACGCCGGACCCGTGACCACATTGAACGTCAGGAACCCTGGTTATCACAAGTCCATGAACCGCTTCATTGCGGAAATTTTTCGATTTATCAAAGTTAATACCGTTGCTCTCCTGGACATGTTAATTTTAGGAGATGAAAACTCTCATCGCCTTTTTGTTCTTTTCCCCAGGTCTCGTTTTGGCAAGTCCCGCAAAATTCGGAATCGACATCAAAAAATCGTCGATCCACTATTTTCTTCCCTACAGTACCGGAACCAGTGAGGGCGACGTACGCGCCGTTGATGGCAGCGTGACTCTCGATCCGGACCATCCGAGTGCGGTGAGTGGAGAATTTACTGTGCCGATTTCTTCGATTGATAGCGGAAGTGCAAAGCGAACCTGTCATTTACAGGAAGCCCTGGGATTGAACTACGCAGTTTCCGATTTTCCGAATGATCATGTCTGCGATGGGGACAAACTTCCACTCACGGGAAAAAACTCCGTCGTCTTCACCACCATTCACTTTAAGGTGCTGAAAATCACAAGCATGACAGAAGCCGCTTCGATCGAAGTGGAAGGAGAATGGGTGATTCACGGTGTTTCCCATAGCGATCATCTCAAAATGAAAATGATCCGTGAGGGAACTGGCTTGAGACTCAAAGGCGAGACTCAGTTTTCGCTGAAGAACTACGGAATCGTGGTGAAGCCAGCAAAAATCGCTTTTATCACGATTAGCGTACACGATGAGTTGCGGGTAGTGCTGGATTTGTTGCTCACACCGACGATTTAAGTTTATTTTACGACGAGTACGGTGATCTGCTCACCACGATTGATCAATTTGGTCGCAGTTTTGCCTACAATTTTATGAATCTGCTCCGAGTTGATTTGCGTTTTTTCGGCTTCAGTAGGAGCATCGGAGCTCCAATAAAACGCGTTGGATTTTACTAAGGACGACGGGACGATCATGAGTTCGATTGAAGATTCGTTGATCACGTCTCCGACCTTGATCTCCGTTTTGGCAACCACCACATTGAAGGTCGGGGCGATTACGTCACTCGCTTGGATTAAGTATTTCGCCGCGACTGCGATCACGAGGGTAAAGGTGGCGAGAGTGAGAAGTAGTTTTCCTTTTTTGCTCATAGATTTTTATAGTCCCATCAAAAATGTGGTCATGATCTTCGCTCGGGAATCCAAGGAACGAAGATCGATGTGTTCGTCCACGGTGTGCATATCGGCACCGACTGGCCCGAGTCCATCAATGATGATGATGCCGTCACGACTGAAGTGATTGGCGTCGCCGACGCCACCAGAAACGTAAGAAAGCGGGCGTTTTCCCTCGATTTTTGCAATCGTTTCAATGTATTTTTTGACAAAGGGCTTGGACTTTTCGTTGATTGCCAGAGCGTCGGTTTCGTCGGCGATCGTTACGGTAATTGCCGGATCATCCAGGATTTTCATGATTTTCTTTTTTAACTCATCCCGCGAATGAGCATCAGGAAAACGAGTGTCTAATTTTGCCTTTGCCCAGCCACAAACAATATTGAATTTGTCCTGACCGCCCTCGATGTGGCCGATGGAAACGGTCACATTTTTACTGTAATCGGTAAGTTTCTGGATTTGGTTGATTCGGGAGGCGAGGATATGGCAGGCATTGATCCCGCTTTTGTGATCCACACCCGCATGAGCCTCCTTGCCCTTGACTTCGATCAAGAACCAAAGATTTCCTTTGCGTCCTTCCACGATTCCGCCTTTCACAGACGGCTCCATGCCGAGCGCCATGAAGGAGTTTTTACTCATTTCTTTAAAGGTGTCTTCCCATCCGTCCGCGCCCACTTCTTCGTTCGGAGTAATTTCTACACGCAGTGAATACTTCGGTAATTTTTTGGGACTACTCTCAATATAATCCTTCAAGGCCTGCAGGGTAACAATGATGCCGCCCTTGTCGTCGATCACACCCGGACCACGCATAGTGTTCTTGTCTTTCATTTCCCATTTTTGGAAAGGGGCGAAGATTTCAAACACGGTATCGGCGTGCATGATGAAGGTGATGGTGTCCGGTTTTTCACCTGCATACGTGGCGATCAGCATCGGTGCTGAAATCGTGTCGCCTTTTGGGTTTTTCTTGAGTTCGACCTTGAATCCAATTTCTTCGAACCAGGGTTTGATTTTCTCTTGAACGGCGGTCACCCCTTTGATGTTCGCGGAACCGGAGTTCATGTTCACGATTTCTTTGAGGCGATCGGCATTGGTATCAGCAAAAGAGGACGTGGCTACGACGAGCAGGGAGAGAATCAGAAGTGGGTTCATCCCTGTAGCTTATCAGTGATTCGCAATTTGGGAATAGTGAGTTTTCACCACGGCGAACGCTTTTTCAGCCCAAGGGATCGCGACTCGGGCGCCTGCAGGGAAGGAGTAATGAGTACCATCTCCACCCGTAGCAGGATAAGCGGTCACGAGCGTACTATCGAAGAATTCGCAAGTGGGTTCGACGGTCGCTTTGATCGTTGCCACAATATCCGTCATGAGCTTCTTGAATGCCGCGGCTTCCTTCGGATCGCTTGGAATTCGGTGAGCCGGTGGTCCTACCCAAACGCATTCAACCTTGGATGGAGTGCTGTGTTGGTATGTTTGAACGTCCGTAATAAAGGTTCCAACCTCACTCTTGATCTCATTAAGCGGATCTTTTGATTTGGTGTAGTTTCCACCCATTTCAACCACGATGAGCTCCGGTAAAAAAGTGTGAATGATCGGCACAATTTTTGGCGTTGGCGCGTTGTTTGGATAGTATTCTGTTTTATGATTGGCATCGGCAGCATGAAGTTTCGGCAGTGTGGTTCCAAACGAATCTTCATCATAATATCCGCAACCGGTGCTCCAGCCCGTATACCAAGAACCCATCACCGATCCACAGCGGGCATGGGTCGTGACGAGAGCATTCGGTAGTTCTCGCAAGAGTTTATTCATCGTCATACCAAAGGGCCCGTAAGTCGCCACACTTTGTGAGTCGCCGAAAAATAGGATTCGAGCCGCGTTGGCATTCGAAATCGAAAGACTGGAGAGCATCAAGGTCAAGAGGAGAGGCATTTTCATTTTTAGTTCCAATTCACTTTCACTTCGGCATTGTTTCCATCGGCGCGGCGGAGTTTCACGTGTCCATTTTTCCGGCCGAACTCAAAGATGTCTTTGGTCACTTCGACGTCTTGCTTACAGTATTGAATGATCTTGTCCATCTCGCCCGTTTTCCACCATTCCACGGCCATCAGACCATCGGCGGACTTGCCTACATTCAGGGTTCCCTGAGCGATGGTTTCGAGTTTCAAGAATTTCTGGCGAGTGAGGGTTTGCACATCATACATGATGTCGAATACGTCGAGGCCTTTGAGGTTAAGGCCATAGGCTTCCAGGATCACGAGATCGAAGCCACGAATGTTGTAACCGATCACTAGGCGTTCTTCGCAAAGATCATTGAGTTTCTTAATTTCATTTTCACGGTAAACCAGCATCTCACCAGTCTTACTGTCGTAAGCGCAGGCAACCGAAATCTTGAGTTTATCGATGTGTCCCCAACCGCCCACATCTTGGACTAAGTTTTGGGTTTCCAAATCGACGACCAAATAGTGTCTGTTTTTCAAAAATAGACTGGAAGGGACGACATCTTCTGAGAAGGGTACTGCGTTAAGATGCTTCCAGTAACTGGGATTTAATCGGACGCGTAATTTGTCGTTTTGGTCTTTATCCTGGGCCATGCTGGGTTTAGGGTCGTTCGAATCTTTTCAATTGTCAAGTGCATCAAAATCCGTTAAATTTCAGGGAAAATATGCAGACTAATACCAAGCCTCACCAGTCGATTCGCCTCTTTAAAAATCCGATTTTGGAAGCGCTCTCTCACGTGCATCCGATCGTTCCTCTGATCCTTTGGGCGCCTGTGGTGACCTATTTTCTTTATCAGTCCTTCGCTCACACATCGATGACCGCTCTGACCGCAAGTTTTTACACCGTCATGGGGGTGGTTTTTTGGTCTCTGACCGAATACCTCATGCATCGTTATTTCTTCCATTATTCGGCGAAAACAAAAGCGGGTAAGTGGATCATCTTTTTGTTTCACGGAAACCACCACGACGATCCTCAGGATCCAACACGTCTGGTGATGCCACCGGCGGCGGGGATTCCCATTGCGACCGTGTTTTACTTTCTTTTTAAATGGAGCCTGGGCGCTGAAGCCACGATGCCGTTTTTTGCGGGCTTTTTGATCGGGTATTTGATTTACGACTATATCCACTTTGCGGTCCATCACTTCAGAATGAGCTCTAGCTGGGCGGCCGCTTTGAAGGAAAACCACATGAAACACCATTATATGGCTAAAAAGGGCAAATGGGGTGTGAGTTCACCGGTGTGGGATCACGTTTTTGGTACTTATAAACAATAGCATTTGACTAATAATGTTTGACGGAGACTTTAAAGCTCTGTTAAGGATTATGTTTCCCGAAAGGATTAAATTAGTATGGTAAAAATTCGTCTCCAACGTCTCGGAGCTAAAAAACGTCCACAATTCTTGATCGTTGCAACTGTTGAAGGTGCAAAACGCGACGGAAAATTTTTCGAAAAACTCGGCTTTTATTATCCAAAAGCTGAAAAAACAGCCGATAAATTGAAACTGGACAAACCAGCTTTTGACGCTTGGATTGCAAAAGGCGCTCAAATGACATTGACTGTTGAACAAATCGTAAAAGCAGCTACAATTAAATAAGTTGATTAGCTTGCAGCTAGTCGACTGTTTAAAGCAGCGTTAAAAAAGCAGTAAAACAGCATTAAAAAGCGAAAAAACGCTCAAGGGCGTCAAGTTTTTGCTTTATCACTGACAGTTGTTCAGGGCAGTTGTTCTTAAGGTGGTCGCCCTCTTATCTAGGTTGATGTCGAGTATGGGTACTCACGGGCATACACACTGGAGAACAAAATATGAGTGACCCTGATAGAAGTGTTAAGCCTAAGGGCTCAACAAATGAGTTAGCGTTTATGGTTGAGGTGATCGCCAAGGCTCTTGTCGATCTGCCTGACGAAGTAAACGTGCAAGAGGTGATGGGGGAAAATACCACCGTCATTGAGCTCAAAGTAGCTAAAACCGATATTGGTAAAATCATCGGTAAAGAAGGAAAGACGGCGAAGGCGATCCGTACCATCCTTCTTGGAGCGGCGACGAAACTAAAGCGTCGTACCGTGCTCGAAATCGTAGAATAGAATCGCTTACGGCGATCTTCCATGAAAATTCATTATCTTACCCTCTTTCCCGACACCATTCGCGAAGGTCTTAGTCACAGTCTCGTGGGCAAGGCCCAGGCGGCAGGGAGAGTTCTCCTCAATTTTATTCAAATCAGAGATTTTGCGACCGATAAACACAAAACAGTAGACGACGTCGTTTACGGTGGTGGTGCGGGTATGTTGCTCAAGCCGCAGGTGATGTTTGATGCCTGGCAATCCGTCAGTTCCCTCGAAAAAAAGGCACTTCCCATCGGACAACGTCCATACACCATTCATCTCTCACCTCAGGGCAAGTTGCTCACTCAAGAGGGAGCAAAGGAACTGGTGAAGACCCATTCCGAGCTTATTTTTGTTTGCGGGCATTACGAAGGGATCGACGAGCGATTTCTTGATCTCTGTGTGGATGAAGAAATGTCGATCGGCGATTATGTACTCACTGGCGGAGAATTCGCGGCAATGGTGGCAAGCGACGTCCTCATTCGCCTGCTTCCAGGTACGGTGGGAAATGAAGATTCTTTATCGAGCGATAGTCTCGAAGGTGGAGTTTTGAAAGCTCCTCAGTACACGCGCCCGAGAGAGTTCATGGGAAAAACGGTACCGGATGTATTGATGAGTGGAAATCACCAGGCCATCGAAGACTGGCGCAAAAAAGAATCGCTCGAAAAAACTCGGCAGAAACGTCCTGATTTGTGGGAAAAGTTGAAGAAATGAAGAGAGCTCCACACAAAGCAGTCGTCGTATTACTTCATCATCCGGTGACGAATCGCAAGGGTGAGATCGTTGCCACCTCGATTACCAACATGGACCTCCACGATATTTCACGGACGTGCAGAACTTTTGAAATCGATCATTATTATTTGGTTTCGCCGGTCGTGGACCATCAGAAATTGGTGGGAACCATCATCGATCATTGGAAGCAGGGGAATCAAGCGGAGTGGCACCCAGACCGGGCGGAAGCCTTCTCCAGGGTGCAAGTCCTCAGCGCCTTTCAAGACGTGAAAGACGATCTGGCGAAGAAATATCCAGGACTCAGCCTGGAAGTGGCGATGCCAGATGCTCGTCCCTTGCCGAATCAGTTGACCTATCAGGAGACTCGCGAGAAGTGGAAGCGCGAGGAAAAGCAGGGGATTAAGATCGTGGTGTTGGGCACGGGCTGGGGCGTAGCCCCCTCATTTTATGAGGAAGTCCATACCTACCTAGGGCCGATTTATGGGCCTTTGGGCGCAGACGGCTATAATCACCTCTCCGTCAGAGCAGCTGCAGCAATTATCCTCGATCGCCTCTTTTCAATTTAAATTTGGGCTTGTCAGACCTTCCTGATCTTGTTAATGATTATCCCTTACACACAGGAAAAAATTTTATGGCACAAAAGATAATTAAAAGAAAATCTGACAGAAAAGCACAATACGATAACTCAAAAGGTATCGAAAATAAGGTGAAAATGATCGACGCCGCACAAATGCGCAAAGATCTTCCTGATTTTGCTTCTGGAGATACAGTTAAAGTTCACGTGAAAATTAAAGAGGGTGAAAAAGAGCGTATTCAGCTTTTCGAAGGCCTCGTGATTGCTCGTCGTAATGCTCAAGGTGGAAAATCTTTCATCGTTCGTAAGCTTTCCCACGGCGTTGGCGTTGAACGTATTTTCATGGAAACTTCTCCGGTTGTTTCTAAAGTTGAAATTGTTGAAAAAGGTAAAGTACGTCGTTCTAAACTTTACTACATTCGTGAATTGGAAGGCCGCGCTGCTAAAATTGATCGCGCTATTCAAACCAACGAATCTGCTAAAGCATCTGCTGCAGCAAAAGCTAAATCTAACTAATTAGATTCGCATCAAATGGTGATTAAAAAACCCAAGCCCTATCCTGATCTCGTATCGGAAGTAAGCTTGGGTTTTTTGCATTCTGATCCCGCAAAACAAAAAGTCATTATCGGTGTGGATGAAGTAGGACGCGGCTGTTTGGCTGGAGTGGTGGTCGCCGCCGCCGCCGTCTTGAGTCCTGAAAGGGTTTTGGAAATGGGTTTTCTGGCGAACGGGCAGCGAGGACGAAGTTTCAAAAAAAAACCGAAAGACAGCGCCCATCCGATCCAACGAATTCAAGATAGCAAAATGATTCCGGAAGAAGATCGGGAAATGTTTCGAGATGCGGTCGAAAAGTTTGCTTTGGGTTACGCCATTGGTGAAGCAAGCGTAGACGAAATCGAGTCCCTCAATATCTTGTACGCCTCACATTTGGCAATGGAACGAGCAGTGGCGGCCCTGGAAAAGAAACTAAACATTAAAGCAGATTGTATTTTGGTGGATGGCCACATTGTTCCGAAGGTATTCAAGCATCGAGGCATGCCACTGATCAAGGGCGATCAGAAGTCTCTCAGCATCGCCTGTGCTTCGATCATGGCGAAGGTGTACCGAGATCAATTGATGGCCGAGATGGAGTTGGTGTATCCCGGTTACGGTTTAAAAAAGCATAAGGGTTATCCAACACCGTTTCATAAAAAGCAGATCGAGATTTTAGGTCCGACGCCGATACATCGCCGTGGTTTCAAGGGCGTGATCCTGAATCAGGACATCAGCGCGATCATGCAAGATGAGCTGTTTTCGGAAGAGGATGAATCAGAGTTTTAACCTTTAAAAAATCTAGAGAAACGTAAGCGATGGTATGGCAATCATCCCTGTTAATAAGGCATTTTTTATGCTACAAGAGCGTCCATGAAAAACTCTCAGAAAAAAGAACGATCCGCTTTCGCCCAGTCCGCCGTTGTCCTCGATCAAGATTTTGAGCTCCTATCGCAACTCGGCGAGCAGCTTGAAAACGCGGAATTGGAAACCGAATACGGTTTTAACCTCGCTAAAAAACTACTACTCAAATACAGCGAATGCGGAGAGCGCGTGGGCAGCGAAATTCAAGTCCTGGCCAAAGAATTGGAAGCAGCCCGTGTTCGTGCCGAAAAAAGTGCAAGTCTGGTTTCTGCTCGATCAATCGAGATTCAAAAGCGCCACGAAGAGATGGAGCAGATTTTTAGCCGGTTTCACTCCCTCGGTGAAATGGTTCGGAAAGTTACGGAAACTGTTTCTGAACTCTCGGCTGGCGATAAGGCAGCTCTTGGTGCCCATATTCCCGAAATCCAATCCAAACTAAAAATTCTTTCGGATGAAGCAACTCAAATTCAAAATGAAGCCGATCAAGCAAACATGAAAACACTGAAAAAAGACGCAACCGCATTGGGCCAAATGTTGAGTTCCGTAAGCAGCCGTCTCAAGAATATCAGCGGAATTCAGCAGCAGGTGATGTAATTAGTGCTCTACCGCTTTGGTCTGATCAAGTAGCAGACACAAAAAATAAGTGTGAGTAAGCTCGTATAGTCGGCAATGTGTTGAAGCAAGGAGAGTTTCCAAGTCACGGGCATGCCGCGACTGAAATTCTGGAAATTCTCCTCATCATCGGTTCGGATTCGGTCGCCCGGTTTGCAATGATTTTCCTCAGGATATTGATAGCAGGCCGGATTCATTAAATTGTAGGCTCCCTGATAATGGAGAGACGTCGGGCCCACCAAAAGTGGAAGTGGATACGTTTTTTTTAGCAATTCAATATGACAAATATTTCCTGCGCGAACGTAGTCTGTATTTCCGTTTTTGACATCCGTAACGGAAAGCTGTTCATAGTGTATTTTCTCCAGTGAATCGAATTGTTTGGTTCGAAGGTCATAGTTTTCAGCAAGGAGAAGTTGGGAATGAACCGCATACCAGCCGGTGGTGAGTGAAAGAAGGGTCAGAATGGAGGCAGCGTTCAGCACCATTACTTTCGAATTCTGGTTTAGGTGGGCACAGACTTTCGACAAACTGAAAATACTGAGAATCGAAATGAAGATGGAAAAAATATAGAGGAAGCGACTGGCCACGCGGAGGGAGCGAATCACCGGAAGGGTGAGAAATTGATCGACCAAAAAGCCGTGCCCCTGAGCGAGTTGAGTGAGAAACAGAAAAGTGAAAAGGGAAAGTAAAAGAATGAGCACAGTTTTTTTGCGCTCCTTGAACAAGGCAGCTCTATTTTTAAACGCGAAGTACAATCCCGCTAATAAGCCCATCCAAACTACGGGCGAAAGGAAAATGGATTTTTCGTGCAAGTCCCACCCATATCCCGGGATTGATTCACGGGTGGGGAAAACTTCCCAAAAAGATCGAATGATGTATTCAAAGAGGTTAGTGCCGTCCCACATGTGCGCGTAGCCTTCGACACGCGGGAAAAACCGCATGAAACTCAGTACTGCAACTAACTTGCTGGACAGAATAAGTAGGGACGTCCCGCCGAAGAGGGCGAAACGGAGAAGGAGTTCCCGAATTCTGCCCTTCGAATCGTTGGAAAATACCAAATCAAAGAGTAAGAAAAAGAATCCGGTGAGCGCGCTGAAAAGAAGGACATTGTAACCCGCCCCACATAAAATATAAATCGTGAGCAACGCAAAAATACAGGTGCGGGTGAAAAGCACTTTTCTCGAATAGGGTGTTTGATCGAATAATAGAAAGAGGAGCCACCCCATGAGGGGCATCGTGTGCATTTGAAAGTGACCGACGGCAAGATGGATGAAGACAAATCCATTAGCGATCATGATCAGAGAAAGTAAGTGAGACCAGCCTTGATCTAATCCGAGTGCTTTTTTGCCGAATTGGATCCAGCCAAAAAATCCACCGATTAAGGCCACGACGATACTGATCTGGATGGCGAGATAAGGATGAATGACGAAAGAGAGTGTTTGGGCGAGGCTGTAGAAAATACTTTCCGGATCTCCGTATACCGGCGCCCCTCCGCAAGCATGCGGTGAGAAACGGAGTGGTAACAAGCCTTGATGGGCGAAGTGCCATTTTCCAATCATGAGTTGGTCGAACCAAATGGCGAAATCGTGCCCGAGAAGGGGCATTCTCGCATGGAGAGCGACTTCAAATATGATGAGAAAAATGAATAAAAATATCATCGGCATCGATCAGACTGTTTCATCCGACAACGCCTTCGCCCAGTTTTTCTTGAGCCAGGTGTAATACTGAGTCTTCGTCAGCTTCAATTGGAGCTCGCGCAATAACCACGCTTTTACGAAAGCGGCTTCTGGGGTGAGATCAGAACACCAGAGGACGCCCTGTTTCTGGAGGATTTTTCCGGAAGGGTAAGTCCCCATGCTGCGGATTTCATCTTCGCGCTCGGTGATCGCAAAAATCGGCGTACTGAGTTCTTTTGCGTTTTCCAAAAATGTTTGGAATGGGCCGAACTCGGTAGGAGCAGTTCCTGAAGCATAAAGATGCAATAAGATCCCATCGAGCGTTTCTAAGAATGGAACCTGAGCCAGTGAACTTGGAAACTGTGGAGTGAGATTGACCGGCAAGATCTGAGGCAGGGGTGCGAATTCGGGAGCGCCCTTGAATTGGGTGAGTAAGGGTTTTTTGCTCGTGAGTTTTGAGGAGATCTTCGGAAGGTGTTGAATGATCTCGTGGTATTGAATCTCGCTCCCGATCGTAGCGAGCACCGGGAAGCGCGGACTTTCAAAGGCCGCGAACTGGCGGGCGCTCTTTTTCCGAATTCGGGATCCGAGGTAGAGTTCATCGTGGAAGGCCACGAGGGTACGGTTCTGAAGAGCTTTTGGGGCCTGGGTAGCCACTTCTAATGCCGAAATCAGATTCAACTGTGCATCATTTCTGAGGGTAGAAAGGGGCTTTTGAGCTCCGGTAAACACAATGGGGACTGGGCTCGGTGAGAGTAAAAAGGAAACCGCTGCTGCCGAATAAGCCAGGGTGTCGGTACCGTGCAGCACGACAGCGCCATCGTACTTTTTCTTTTTCGCTAAATTTTCGTACAAGAAGGAAGCGAGTTCAAACCAATGTTCGGCCTGGAATTGGCAACTATCTAAATTATAGAGCACTTGAACATCGCAATGGGCGATCTGATTCATTTCTGGAACTTGTGCATGTAGCCAGTCTTTCAGCTCTTTCGAACCAAGTTTTTGGACTTCTAGGGAAGGGCCCATGCCGAAAGTGCCACCAGTAAAGACCACTAGGATTTTCTTCTTTTGTCGTGTTGCCATTTAGAATTTATATGACATTTTTTGTCGTTTGTGATGGATTTATTCAATGAAAAATTCACGCGTTATTTCGTTTCATTACACACTCACCAATAAGGCCGGCGAAGTGATCGACACTTCTCGCGATTCCAAAGATCCGTTTTCCTACATGGAAGGCGTTGGCCAGATCATTCCAGGACTAGAAAAGCCAATGGGCTTGCTCAGCGTGGGTGATGTACGCAAAATCGAAGTCGCGGCTGTCGACGCTTACGGCGTTCACGACACTCAATTGATCGTGGATGTTCCACGCGCAAAACTTCCGAACTCTCAAGAACTCGCCGCTGGCGATCAGTTCCAGGCTTCCGGTCCTCAAGGCGAAATGCTCTTGTTCCGCGTACTTGAAATCAATGGCGACACTGTGAAGCTTGATGGCAATCACCCACTCGCTGGCGAAGACCTCGTTTTCGACGTGGAAGTGATCAAGATCCGTGATGCGACTAAAGAAGAATTGGCTCACGGTCATGCTCACGGTGGAGACGGTCACCATCACTAGTCACTAGGTATCAGGTTACCTTTTAAGATGCGGCGCACTTCGCGCGCGCGAAGTGAAATAAATTTCAGCTCGAATCAATGATTCATCCGGCAAACCGGGTGAAAGAAAAAGCCTCTGTTACAGATTAGTAACAGAGGCTTTTTTGTTTTGATTCAAGATCTGTTTTGCGAAGAGTAGGAAGCCGTAGCAAGCGGCCTGGGAGCACGAATGGAGCATTAGTCTACGGGCGTGATTCCATTCGCTTCCAGATCTCGTGACGTCAAGACGTCAAGACGCCTTGACGTCTTGATATTATGACTATGACATTGAGACGGTGCGCCCCCGGATACCGTCAAAGCTGATCGTAGAGATAATATCCAACAGCGGTGGCACCCATGTTCTTAGGAAGAGCAATCGGTGTCTTCACACGGGTAGCGATATCGATATCCGCTTGAAACATATCTTGGGTTGCTTTCGCAAAATTGGGGTCGAGCACGTTCATCGTGACTTCGCCTTCGTAACGGAAGGAGCGCGGGTGGAAATTGTAACTCCCAATCCAACTGTACATGCCATCAACAGTCATCGCCTTGCTATGAAGGGTATTGGTGCCGGCTTTTACGTAAACCTCGAAGTCTTGCTTCGCCAGGCGATTCACACTTTGCATGATCGGCATGCTCACGATCGGTTCATCCACACTGGTTGCGGAGTTAGTGAGGATACGAACGCGAACTCCCCGTTTTTTAGCTCGGAGAAGGGCACGATAGGTAGCAGGATCCAAAATGAAATACGCATTTTCGATGTCGATCGTCTTGGTGGCACCTTCAATGGCGAGTAGGTTTGCGCGGTAAACATTTTCACCCTGACCGGGCTGATGATTTACCAAAGAAATTTTCGAAGTATTGGTGCCATCAAAAACGGGCGCCTTCACTTCGATCGGAGAGAGTGTCTTCCCATCGATCACTCCGCGTTTGGTGATCTGTTCATTCCATAATTTTGCATATAATTTTTGAGCATCGAGGGTGGCTGGCCCCTTCATGTATACGTCGGTGTCTCGCCACTTCGCTGTGGTCTCCGGACCCATATGGCTATAAACATCGCCGAAGTTCATTCCTCCGCCGACCACCTCTTGATTGTCGAAAATCATGAATTTACGATGTTGGCCATCAAAGCGGCGCAAGGGATCGGTACTTCTCCAACGAATCACCTGGATACCGTTGTCTTCCATTCTTTTCAATACCTGCATGTGGTCCGGCTGAAGGGCGACTTGCCCATCGACCATCACTTTCACTTCCACGCCGCCCTTTGCTTTTTTAATCAACTGATCGGCAAAAGTATTTCCGGTGACATCGTCGTAAAAGGCCCAGCTCATGATGTGAATGCGTTCTTTGGCCGCGTCGATGAGCCTCGCCCTCTCTGCAAAAGAAGCTTCTCCATTAATGAGCAGTTTGATCTCATTTCCATCGGTGAAGGTCGAGCCCGTTTGCTGTTCAAAGGTTTTTACAAACTCAGGAATTTCAAAACCGCTCTTACCCGGATTCTTGGCGAGAATATCTTTCACCGCATTTTCTGTTTCGGTCGTCATCCGAGTCGCGAGCTTGGTCCAGTCTTCATACTTCGCGCCTTGTGAAAGCGTGGTGAGTCCGCGTGCTGAAAGTTCCGCATCGAAAGCGGAACTGGCCATGGTGATGAGTCCATCCAGTTTTTCCGGGGTGAGGCTCGCCGGTAGTTTTCCCATTTGCTTTGCCTGCGCGGCGATTTGTCTGAGGAGGTCGGGGAGCTTGCCTGAGTTCTGAAGTTTTGCACCGATATTCTCAACGAGGTCTAAGAGATGCGGATCCCGAACTGAGGCTTGCCCGGATTGAATTTTGGGAAGGAGATCGAACAGCTCGTTACTCTCTTTGGCGAGGTCCGGATCTTTTTTGATCAGGTCGGCCATCTTGAGTTGCTGTTGGGGAGTGAGTTGGGTGAGGAATTTTTGAAGAAAAACCGGGCAGGGATTCTCAATTGCAATAGACGTGGGACTGGCCAGCAAAAGTGCCATCAGTGCGACAAAAATCTGTCTAGTTTGTTGAGAGTTTCCCACGACTTCTTATCGGAAGAAGGACCTGATTTCTATAATTTCGCCCTAAAAACGCGATCTAAGATGAGGAGCAAACCGACAGCCAGCATTTGCTGATGCATGACCTTACCTTCCCAAAATGTGACATTAGTAAGCCCGTTGAAGTGGAGGAGCAGCAGGGCTACAAAAATTCCGCGCGCGAAATCAGAATAGAAAAAATCCCAGGATTGATTTTGATCGGTCGTTTTGCTCGCCAACGCTCGGAGCTCAAAGCGAGTGGAAAGCCCGTGTGCGAATTTCAGCGTGAACAGCGACCAACCCAAGAAGGCGAGCAGGCCCAGGATGCCGGTTCCGCCGAGCATTTCGAAAAAATTACTGTGAGCGTGTCCCCAAAAATGTTCTCGATAATGATCGGGATCGATTTGCTTAAAATAATACTCCGACATCTCCTGAGTTTTTAACCAGCCGATTCCCGTGATCGGTCGATGCGTGAAGAAATCAATATTTGCCTTCCACAATTCGGCGCGCTCATTGATTCCGTAGAGTTTTTGTAAGCGTCCTTGAATGATGGGGAGTTGTGTTGCTGCTAAGCCGACGACGGCGACGGCGACGGCTCCCAGGATCCATTGTTTGCGGCTGAGCTGGGAGGCCAGGTATTTTTTAAGCAGGAGTAAGGCACCGATCACGATCGCGATCCACGCCGTGCGCGCATAACTCAAAAATAAAATACCGTAGCCGGCGATCCCGGCGATGAGCACCAATTGAACTGAGACAAACGAGTAGGTTTTTTTTCTGGTGATGGCACCGAGTGCAACCGCCAGTGCCGTGAAGGTTGGAAAAATAAGAATACTTGCTGTGGAAAGATGGTGGCCAAAAAAAAGCGTGGCGTGAAAACGATCCACGGTGTCTGGAATCAGCTGTGGTTGAGGCCAACCGGTGAAATACTGAACCACCGCCAAAACAAAAAGCGCGATCGTGAGCCACCACCAGGGTTTGACGATCGTGACGATCGAGAGATTTTCACCGAGAGACGCAGCTTCAAAAACGGTGGCGAGAATGACCGGAATCACGAGGTACCAGATTTTCAAGAAACCATGAAAGGTGATTTCTGGGTCATGTCCGGCGTAGGCGAAGGGAAAAATTTTGGCGACGACCAGGCTTCCCCAACACGTGAGTAAGAGGGCGAGTCCCCAAAAACGATAGGTCTTGAAGGGAGGACCGAAGGGATACTGAATGATGAGTGCGCGTTGGGCGCTGAAAAGAACGGCAAACCAAGCGACGAGAACAAGCAGAAAACTAAGATTCATGGGCGCCATCGCCGTGAGCGATGCCAGCGCGTAGCCGATGAGCGATCCTCTGAGCAGCTTGGAAAGAGTTCCGCTCATCGTTTCTTCTTCAGATTCTTTTCCAATCGGCGCGCCAAACGAACAAAGGGATAACCGATCAAGAAGTAAATCATCGCGACCAAGATTCCGAGGCCGAGGTGATCAAAGTAGGTAGACGCGAGTTGTGAGTAAATCGTCGTGAGTTCCACCATCGTGATCACGGAAACGAGGGATGAGTCCTTGATGAGCGAAATGAAATCGTTGGTCATCGGCGGAAGAATAATCCGATACGCTTGCGGAAAAAGGACGTAGACGAAACGCTGGTACGGACTGAGGGCCAAGGCTTGAGCCGCTTCCAATTGAGTTTGTGGTACCGCTTCGATCCCCGCACGATAGTTTTCGGCCTCATAGGCACCGTAGTTCATGCCGAGCCCAATGATCGCAGCCCAAAACGGTGGGAAGTGAATCCCAACGTAAGGAAGACCGTAAAAAATGAGATAGAGCTGAATCAACAACGGAGTCCCACGCAGAATTTCGACAATTCCCTGGGCAGTCATCGACACCAGCGCATTTCCATAAAGGCGCATCAAGGCAAGTGCAAGACCGAAGGTGATGGCAACAAACATCGAAACAATGGAAATCTGAATCGACGTGAGGGCACCTTTGAGCAGGATCGGTAAAATGCTCCAGTAGCGAGCCATCCGTTCGCCGAAACTGATGTGCGTCGATTGCTCTTGTTGGGCGGCAACCTTATTGTATTCGCCCTTTTCATTTTTAGGTTTGATCTTGAGCCCCATCGCTTCGATCGTGAAGGGGTGCAAGAGATCCCATTTTGCGAGAATTTTTTCTAGGTCGCCATCGTCGATCATTTGCTTGATGCCGAGATTGATCTCCGTGAGTAATTCTGGGTGCTTTTTAGAAATGGCCACGCCGTAAAACATTTTACCTACAGGCCCGCCAGCCGCTTTTAATTTCGGATTCGGAAGTGCGTAGAAAAGTGCGATCGGATAGTCGATGAAGAAACAATCGATCCGACCGTTTTCCACGTCGGTATAGCCCGTACTTTCTTCTTCATAGAATACTAGTTTTGCTTTCGTTTCTTTTTCGAGAATGTGGTGAGCGAGAGACGATTTGAGTGTTCCCACTTTTTTTGAATTTAAAGTGGAGAGTCCCGCGTCCATACTCTGATCGTTCGCGCGACTGATGTTGAGCTCAAAAGTAGAGTAGTAAGGAACGGAGAACAAAACCTGTTGCTCACGTTCGGGAGTGATTTCGATCCCGTTCGCCGCGATGTCGTAGTCGCCACGTTCGAGACCGGGCACGAGTGAGTCCCATTCGTTTTGAATGAAGACCAATTTACGATCCATTTTTTCCGCGAGTTTCGTGATGATGTCTAATTCAAAACCTTGGTACTTCTTCGGATCCTTTGGATCCACGAACATATAAGGGGCGCCCGATTTGGCATCCGCGGCCCAACGCAACTCTTTCTGAGCGGCCTGCGCGTTGAAAGAAAGCGGGGTGACGATTGACGTGAGCACTGTCGCGAGCAGTAAAAATGTTCGCAAAAAACGAGGACGGAGATTGGTCATAGAGACCAATATATATACTCTTTACTGAATTGAAATCTGAATTTTAATGATCGTGTAGCCAGCACCATTTTCCAGATAAATGTCGTAAGCGGCGTTGGTCACTTTTTCGTTTGCGACGCCGGTCAGAGCAAGGGTTCCTTCGGAAAAATTCAAGCCAGTGGGCAGGGCCGCCGGGGTCAGAACTTGGGCCACGAGTGCCACACTGCCATTATCGCAAATCACTGGATTTGGCGTGATCGTAGAGCCGAAAGCATAGCTGGGTTTTGGGTTCTGGAAATGGCAGTTGGTGAGTTGGGTATTGGAAATCGGGTAGGTCTCGAGTGTTGGATCACCCATGGGGGTCACCGCGCTTGCCGCTGGTTTCGAACACGAAGCCAGAGCCAGCATTCCAAGGACCATCACCACCCGAATTGTTTCTTTTGTACTCACGACCATACCCTTAAATTCTGACCCAAGGGTGGGGGCAATTCAATGGGTAAATCTGACCTGGTAGTGCTCAAACCTCATTCAGCAGGCTTATAAAGATCAGGGTGGGATTTCTGATAGCTTGGAAGAGTTTCGAGGTGTTTTTGGATCGCTAAGATTTTTTTGAAAGGATCAAGGCCGAGACCGTATCGCTTCGCGTTATATAGCTGTGGTAGTAAAAAAAGATCGGCGATCGAGAGACGATTGCCCACCGAAAAGGGCTCCGCACTTTTCAAAATCGAATCTGGCAAAAGTTTTTCATACAGATCGAGTCCGTTTTGAATCCAATGTTGGGCCCAGGTGCTTTGTTTTTCGGTGTCTGAACTGTAAAAAGTGAGTACTGGGATATTCTGAAGTGGTTGAGTTCCCGCATTGATCACCTCAGCGAGCGCGAGGGCTCGGGCTTTTTCCACCGGATCTTTTGGAAACAGGGTGGGACTCGTCGGATTCGTGTCCTCGAGATAAGTAATAATCGCGAGCGACTCAATGAGGTTCGCGCCGGCATTCGTTTCCAGCACTGGAACAAAGCCCAGTGGATGACGTGCAAGGTGCGCCGGAGTCTCCGCTTCACCATTCAATAAATGGATGTGCACCAACTCACAGGCAATTTTTTTATGCTCCAGTGCCCAGCGCACTCGCCAGCTGCTGGTGGATCGCCAATAGTGATAGAGTTTCATCGTCGTTCCCTTAGGCATTTTCTTTACGAATGGTGTTCTCGAGTCGGCCCAAAGATTCGACCTCGAGTGCAAAGGTGTCGCCCGGTTTGAGCCAAACGTTATCGGTCACTTTCGTTGCGTTCAATTCCATGTAGCAACCGGTACCAACTGTTCCGGAGCCGATCACTTCACCCGCATGAACAGTCACCCCGTAACTCACGCGCGCGAGAATTTGGGCGAAGGTCCAGTTCATGTCTTTCAAATTTCCATCGGAGACCTGTTTCCCGTTATGGAAGGAGGTCATGCGGAGGTTGTAGCGATCGCCCACGCCGTTTGGTTTGCTCGCATCTGCATTCGGATTCCCCGGAATGCGGTATTTTTCGAGTTCGTCTTTGGTGACGAGATAGGGGCCGAGTCCGGTCGCAAAGTCTTTTCCTTTTGCCGGTCCTAAATTCATTTTCATTTCTTGGGTCTGGAGCTCGCGCGCCGACCAGTCGTTCATGATCATGTAGCCAAAAATATATTCGTCTGCCTTACTCGCAGGAATGTTGCGTCCTTCTTTTCCGGTGACAATCGCCACTTCGAGTTCGAAGTCCAAGCGTTCCAAAGCTTTTTCCATGACGAAAATTTCGCCTGGACCCACAATCGCCTGGTGATTGGTGTAATAGAATACTGGAAATTCGTCGAATTCAGGAATCATCGGAAGTCCGCGTCCACGGCGGGCAGATTCCACGTGTTGGCGAAAGGCATATCCATCTCGGCAGGAAAGCGGATGAGGAATAGGAGCGGTGAGCAGGACGTCACTCTCGTTCACCACGCAGTGGGCGGAGAGTTTCCCTTCTTTCGCTTTTTGAATTTGTTCTTTTGCCCACGGAAGAGTTCTGGATTGATGCTTGATGAACTCCACCATGTTGGAATGGTTGGTGCTCATTTCCACTTCATAAAAATCGACGATTTTGTTTTGTCCAAAAGGGAGATCGGTGATGAGGGCGCCGATGTGATGAGAGCGATCCGGGGCAACGAGAGTGACTAATTTCATACGCAGAACATACAAAAAAGCCCGAACAGACACAAGGTTTGTTCGGGCTTTTCAAAGATTTAATCTTTAGAAAGAACTACCAGTTCTTCTTATCAGAAAAAGTTTCTTTCAAAGTTTTAGGGAAAGACCAACGTGGCTTTTTAGAAGCCGCGCGAGCTTTCACATCAACTGCTTCGCCTGTGAAAGGGTTAGTGCCTTTTCCAGCTTTACGAGCTTTTACGTCACGACGAACGATTGCTCCGATGACTGGAAAACGAACACGCTCTCCACCAGCAGCGAGTTTAGCGCCTTTAGTGAAAGCAGATTCTACGAGATCCTTAAGATCAGTGCGCTTCAATTTGATCGCACCGTTTTTGCTTACTTCAGTGATGTTTAATACACCTTCGTATAATTCGTTGATGAAAGAATATTTCTTTTTTGCAGCTTTTTTAGCCATTGTTTTCTCCTTATGTTTTTTAGTTTTAAAGAGTAAACTTCTTCTCAGCAAGAAAAAAAATAAAAAAAAGATTAAAAATAGGCTCTTTTGTTACAGAAATTATAAAGTGCGTATAAGATTGGGCCTAGAATAGAAAAAAATGACAAAAAAAATTGACGTTAAAAATAAAATATTGCTTTTTGATCTGGATGGCACATTGGTCGATACGGAGAAGCTCGGCGAGCGTGTGCTGAGAGAATATTGTGTCGATAAAAAAATATTTGATCAAGAGGAAGATCTGCAAAAAGCTTCACAGCAAATTATTGGCAGAACCTGGAAATCAGCGATCCAAGAAGTGATCAAACTTTACGGACTGAAGATCGATGCCGAACAGTGCGAGCAAGACCTCAAAAAACACTATCGAAAACTCCTCGATGGTGGAATCGATTTGATCCCCGGAGTGAAAGAAAAGTTATCGAAATTTAAGGCAAAATCCCTTTTTATGGGAATCGTAACCGGCTCAGCTGGGGTGGAGGTCGATGCGATTTTAAACGCGGAGGGTCTTATTTCCGTTTTTGATCGCGTATGGTCGTCTGAAACTTATTCGGAAAGTAAGCCGAGTCCCGTGCCTTTTTTAACTGCTTTTCACGAAACACAAAGTTTCATGCGCTCCGCATCGGGCTTTGAAATATTACCTCATGACGTGATTGTCTTTGAAGATTCAATTGCAGGGATGGAATCCGCAGCCAAAGCCGGATTTTCGTTTATTCAGGTACTTCACGCTCATCCGAACGCCCGTCCTGACCCCCGTGCGCTATTTACGATTCAAGATTGGCATGAGATCCATATTATTTGAAGGTGCAGCGTTAAAAACACTGAAACGATAGCTCAAACCCAGGTAAGCCTGCATCGAGCGAGTGTTGAGAGTGTCTCCACTGGTCCCCGGCGGAGTCAGATTCGTGAGCCCGTGGAGATAACGTCCGTCTAAAATAAGATAGAGGTGCGGAAGCAGACTGAGGCTCGCGCGCGCACTCACGAGCAATCCAAAATCACGGCTCTGAACGCCGGCATTGGAATAAGAGCTGTAAGTGGAGCTACCTCCTTGGACCGTGTTGATGCTTCCTTCGCCTAAATTGGCGTAGCCACCGATTCCGAGTCCGACTCTTTCATCGAAATTATAACGAATCAACAGGGGTAGGTGGATGGCGTGCGTATTTTGAATGACCGCGATTCCTGAAGCGTCTCGCTGTGAAGTTTGATTCAGATAAACAGCTCCAAGTTCGGCATCAAAATCGCTGTTGAACAAATTGAATGAGGCGAGAAGACCGTAACCGGGAGCCACGTTTCCAGTCCAGCCCATGCTACTTCCATTTTGAATTTGAGTAGGAGCTGCCGCACTGAAGGTCATCACCGGATTCACTTCCATGAAAAGTGCACGAGCAGGCACCGCCTTGAAGAAAAGGAAGAGTCCTACGGAGAGAGTTAAAAACGAGCGCCAATTTTTTATCGCTTTGATACCTGTCATCACCTCAGAGTTTAGCTTGATAATGAAGCGCATGCTAGTCGGCAAATATTTCCCCTTGGGTAAGGCGCTGATTTGCCGCATAATAGATGGAGTATGGACCATAAACAATACCACCTGATTCAGACCCAAATTCAAGAAGCCAGAAACGCGCTCCACCATTGGAACGATCGTCGGACCGAAGCGATGATTGAATTGGATTCGGTGTTTACCGAAATAGAAGCGTATAAGGCGAAGACGAGTGAAGACTACGAGGTCGCTCAGAACACGATCGCCGGTTTGCAGGCGAGTCTCGCCAAGAGTGAACAGGAATTTCACCACCATTTTAAAACATTCACGAATGAAATGCAGGAACTGAAGCTAGCCAATGAGAATCTCACCCGAGAGTTGAAAGAGGCCAAAAATGAAATCGAAAATCAAAAACAAGCTCAGAAAAAAATGGAAGCCAAGCACATTGCGCAAATCGCGCAAATGGCATCCGAAGCGGAAATCCGCGTGGCCGATCAGCAGTTCCAGCTGAAAACGCAAATTACCGATCTCGTTTCCCAGTTGAAAAACACAGTGAACGAGAAGCAAACCATGATTCAAAAAGCGAATCAGTATGAGGGAGAGCTCCGCACGATTCGCACGCAGATGATGAGTTTTCTTCACGTGACGAAAGAAGTGGCCGGTACTTCTGCTACTCCCGTAAATTCGGCAGTCGCAGCCGCGTCTGCGAGCAATGCAGGTGCCTCGGTTTCTGATTCGAGCGCTCTCAACGTTGCGGTGAGTTCGGCCAAAAAGCTCCAAGAGTTTGAAGCCAGTTCGCCAGCCTTCTCGAATAATCCTGCTCCCACAACCGTAAACGATTACCTCAAACGTTTCGGCTATTAAGATTTCTTCTCTTGCGGGATTGAACGCTCATCTGTTAAGTTCCGTTCATGAAAATACAATTTTTAATCGCGATCGGTTTTTTGGTATTGGGCACCTCTGCATTTGCAGCAGATGAAGATCTCATTATAAATAACTCCATCGTCACTTCCACTGCGAAATTGTTGAATGCGAAACATGATGGTGAATGTGTTTTGCCCAAAAGCACCGACGTTCACTGGATGTGTTTGGGAGCTCTGTTTCCGGTGATGGAACCGACGATCACTCCAAGCTCTTGCGGGTTTCAAGTGCAGATCGTTTGCCCGGGTGAAACTGCTCAATTTACTGGCAGACGGACAGCTTATTTTCTTCAGATGCCACAGGGACAAAATACGACTGTGAAGGAAACGCCAACGACAATTTCATTCAACGATTTTCAATTGTTCATTCGATAAGACTGCTAGCGAATACTCATTAATTGTAAGAGGTCACCGTGGTCAATACTCGAGCTGCGACCAACGAACATGCAATGATGGTGAGTAATACATAATATTTGATCATCATAAGAAACCTCTGTCTTGATCCCATCATAAGCTATTCCATATATGTTTACTATGTGCTCATTTTACGATACACCTTTCCATAATATGGAAGAATCATGGATCGCTTAGCTTCAATGTCGGTGCTCGTTTCTGTAGTGGAATCCGGCAGTTTATCGGCCGCTTCTCGCAAACTTGGAATTCCGCTGGCGTCCGTCAGTCGAAAAATTTCAGAGCTCGAAGCGCACCTCAAAATACGACTATTGAATCGCACGACGCGAAGTCTGGAGCTGACCGAGGCGGGACGGATTTATTTAGTCGCTTGCCGTCGCATCCTGGATGAAATCAGCGAAGCGGAACGATCGGCAGCGGGAGAGTATCTCGTGCCGAAAGGTAATCTGGTCATTACGGCCTCCGTCGGTTTTGGTCGCGAGCACATGCTGCCTGTGGTGACTGATTTTCTAAAAGCTTATCCGGAAATCGATGTTCGACTGATTTTAACGAATCGAATGCTGGATCTACTCGAAGAGCATGTGGACCTTGCAGCACGGATCGGAGATTTGCCCGATAGCTCGATGATTGCGACACGAATTGGAAACGTACGTCAGGTGGTTTGCGGGAGTCCCCGCTATTTTAAAGAACGGGGCATCCCCAAAACACCCAAAGACCTCGTTCACCATGATTGCATCAACATTGAGGCTCTGACTTCTCCGACTGCTTGGGATTTTCCTCAAGGTAAGGGAAGTACATCGGTTGTTATTCATTCACGCCTTTCCGTTTCAACAGTGGAAGCTGGGCTTTACGCTGCATCTGCAGGAATGGGGATCACTCGTGCGCTCTCGTATCAGGTGGCGCCATTTGAAGCTGCCGGAAAATTAAAAACGGTGCTGAAAGATTTTGAATCGGAGACCTGGCCGCTTCATCTTGTCTATGGTGGGAACAGGATTGTTCCGCAAAAATTACGCGCGTTTCTGGAGTTCGCAACACCGAGGCTGAAGAAGAGGTTGTTGAAGTATGAAGTCTAAAACCGAGTACTAAAATCGATCATTAAATACAATTGCCTCATGAAGAGCGGCTTATTTTCTCCGTCGATTTCAGTGGGTGGACTGAATCGTCGACCACCGAACCCACCTTCCGAGGCAATCAGATATTTATTCCCGATCTGCACGCCGACTTCCTCATCGCGATCGCGAATGGGATGGAATTTAATGCCCGTCCGATAGAAAAAAGATTTGAAGGGTGAAGCATTGAGATAGTCGAAATAGATCGCCTCGGTTTCCGCGAAAAAACTGTAAAAAGAACTGACTCGGAAGTCGGCGTTGAGTTCTGTTGAATACGTATTCACCGAATCGCCCATGGCAAAGATATCTTGCAAATTGGTGTAGGGTTTATCGTTCTGATCGTAACTCATGTAGGTGGTGTTCACGTGTTTTGCTAGCTGACCCACGACATCGGATCCGTAGTGTCGAAACTGGGGTTTAAGCCACATGCGGAATTTGTTCCATGTTTGTCGGTATTGTAAATAGGCCATGCTGGCCCAATTATATTTATCCCCGCCGATTTCCGCGGCATATCCTAGCCCTTCATCAGGGTTATACTTGGAATAGATCGTTCCGATATACATCGGGGGATTAAACGCGGGATCGACTTCGTTAAACATGGACGTGATACCGAGCAAACCCTTCCAGAATGAAAGCTCCATCGCAATCACCCCGCCATTAACGTTGTAACTGCCCGTGCCGTCGACCATCAGTTTATATTGAACAAAATCTCGACGGATGAGCAGATATCCACCATCTGTTTCTTTTTGTTCGATAAATAAACCCGATCCGACGGTTTGACGACCAATTTCGCTGAGGCGTGTTTCCCAATGCAGGCCAAAAATATCCTTTTCAAGAGTCACTCCGACGAGCGGGTAAATGAGCGCAAAAGACCCCAGGCCGCCACTCGAGTTACCGTGAGTGACTACTGTTTTTAGGTTGAGAGTGATGTTGGGAACAGGTTTAAATTCAGCTCGAGCAGTCAGCCAATAACCGTTGCCGTGGTAATAATCTGCATAGCAGTAAGCGAAATCCAAGCAGGGTAAAAAAGCCGGTTTTAAAAAATCGGCGTCGATGGCGAAAGCGTAGTGAGGATTTCTAGGTAAAATGCGATAGGACTCTCTCGCAACCTCATCGATAACGTTTTCGTTCGGAGTGTATTCGATGAAAGCATGGGCTGTGCCTTTGTACAAAAATACAATTGCCAGGACAAAACATAAACCCCATTTATTCATTAGGCGAGTCTGCGTGATTTAACGGAAAAGTTGAAGGGAAAATTGATGGAGACTAAACTTTTTACCGAACCCTGATCTCTTCAAACAACCAAGGCTTAAACTCGGCTAAAACTCCGCCGATGAGCACCGGATCCTCGCTCGGATTGAGTGCGAGATCCAAGACTCTACGCATGAGCGGTTCCTTTTTAGGGTAATGCTTTGAGAAGGACTGGTAACAGAGATATAGATCCCGGGTCCATTTTTGTTCGCGGATCATCACGATTTCAAACCCGGTGCGGAGTAGGCGTTTCATGATCCAGGTGCAGTAGCTCTTCACCTCTTCTGGAACGAATTCTGACGACGCAGCTAATTCACTCAGGGCCTCGTTCAACTCTTTCTCGATTCCATAAACGTGTGCGAACATTTCAGGTAAACGGAAAGGCTCGATCTCATCTGAAAAATCTTTCCCCCAAACGCAAATTGCCTGGGTCTTGATCATTTCGTGATGGATGCTTCTTTTTTTTGGTGTCCAGAGTTCGCCTAGGCGGGGGAGTGGGCGGCCGTAGATTTCCACGCCATTTACGAATGGAAATTTTGTCTCGACGATTTCGTGGAATGCCTGCTTCGCCGGCTTTGAAATTTCAGAAACGGTTTTCGAGATAAACATGGAGTCGACGTCGGATACGGATTCAACTGCGCCACCCTTGGCGACACTCCCACGAATGTAAACGGAAAGCAGATCGTCGCGGAGCTGTTCTTGATAAAATTGAATGGTCGCATCGACCACTGGTTTCCATTTTTCTTGGATGAGTCCTGTATGAACTACTTTTTGAATGTAGCCATTGGAATCGGGGTAGAGGTAAGTCCCCATTTCTGTAATTTTAATCATGAGTGAAGTGTGCGCGATTTATACTTCGCGCGCGCGAAGTGCACCGCATCTTAAAAGGTAACCTGATACCTAAGCGTCTTTGCCGATCGCTTCTACGGGACAAGCTTCGAGAGCGGCCTGGCAGCGAGCTTCTTCTTCTGGAGTAGATGGCTGCTTGTAAACATACGAATAACCGTGCTCGTCGTTACGAGTGAAGTTATCGGGCGCTTCGGAGCGGCAAGCATCGCAATCGATGCATTGATCATCCACAAAGAACTTACCGTTGATGTTGTCTGCCCACTTCTTCGCCTTGTCTGCCATGGACGAAATTTAAGCTGTCTTTGTGCTAAAAGTCAATCTAAACTTATATTTAGACGTGAATGAACAATATAAGGTGGTCATTAGTGACTGCCATCTCTCCGCAGGACGTTATTTTGAAGGGAAGTTTAACCCCCACGAGGATTTCTTCTTCGATCAGGAAATGATCGAATTTTTTGAGTATTTCTCAACGGGGCTCTATGGCGATGGGGGGCAGGGGCCCGTAAACGTGGAGTTGATCATCAATGGGGATTACCTCGATTTCCTGAACGTGCCCTATTTGGGCGAGTTCGAGGAAGGGATCACCGAAGAGATCGCCATGGCCAAGCTCGAGGCCATCATTGCCGGCCATCCCCGGGTGATGGATGCCCTCAAAAAATTTGCTTCCAAACCCAATAAAAAAATTACCTACCTCATTGGTAATCACGATGCTGAATTATTTTTCGAAAAGGTGAGAGAGCGAATCACTCAATTGTGGGATCCAGAAGGCCAGTATCCGAGCGAAAAAGTGAGACTGGTCGCCGATACCGATCGCCTGAACTACGATCACGGATTGCAGATCCGTCATGGAAACCAATTCGAGGCCAGCAATCAACTCGATTTTGAACAGCCTTTTCAAGAGCTTCCCAATGGTAAAAAAGTCCTCAATATTCCCTGGGGAAGTATCTATGTTCTGAAGATCATCAATCGCTTGAAGTGGGAGCGATTGAACATCGATAAGATTCGTCCGATCAAAGTTTTTGCGTTTTTCGGTTTGTTGTTCGACCCCGTTTTTACCTTTCGTTATCTTTTTTTATCGCTCGTTTATTTTTTGAAGACGAGAATTTTCGGGCGCATGCAGAATCGCTTTCAGGTGAAGAACACTTTCAAGATGATTTCTCAAGAGGGAGCGCTGTCGCAGGATCTGGAACGGGAGGCGAGGGAATTGCTTCATTCTAATCCAGAGGTGCACACGATCGTGTTCGGACACACTCATCTTCCTATGCACCGTGTATACGAAAATGGGCGTCAATATCTCAACTCTGGTACCTGGACGAAGATGGTTTACCTCGATTGGCGTTTTATGGGCGAACCACCGATGAGAAAGACTTTTGTGCTAGTTCACCTCAAGAATGGTGAGATAAAAGCCGAAGTGAATCAGTGGGTTGGACAAAAAATGCCTTATCAGGCACATCACAGTTAATCGCTTTTTTTACGCTGTTGTTTACCGTCGTGGCTATTTCAACCACGGGCTGTAGTCTCATCGCAAAATTAGAATCTCTCGATGCCGCCGCTCCACCGATTCCAGCAGCAAAACTTTATCCTGGCGCGAGTGTTCCCGGAGCTTGGACTCCAACGGTGAACGGAGTCAGTTCCAATCTCACCAAGGGAACCGTGACGACGTCGACTCAAACCTATCAGAAAAACGGAGTCGGCATGATTCGCTTTCAGGATTCATGGGGACCCAATGAAATTCTCGTCGATCTCGGAAACTACGATGCGGCGAATGACTTCGGCTATTCGGGAAATAGTGGAAATGGCTCGCTCACCCTGACGGCCGATACCCTCAATTATCCTTTTCAAGGTGGGGCTTATCCGGTCCTCACTTCATTTTACGTAGTGGACTCAGTCAGCAATTCATCCATTGAATTTGTGAATCTCGGACCGAATTGCGCGAATGGCATGTGGACTTGTCCGAGTGGTATTTGTGAACCGAATCCCGCTTGCCCGATCGCCAGTCCGAGCGCGTATTTGAATCGCGACGACTGGGATCAGCATCAAACACCGCCTTATGGCTACACTTCCGTGAATACTTTCCCTCACTGCGATCCGAGTGTGGGCGGATGGTCGACTTGTCCTGCAAATATGGGAAGTCTGCCGAGTGGGCATTATTATGCGAAATACGTCCTCGTGTCCGACCGTGGGATTGGTCTTGCTGGGGCCACTGCAAATCTGAGGGTGAGGACCACGGCAAAAAAAGACACGGCTGCAAGAAATTTCGGACCGAGCAACGGGACCATCAATTTGAATGTGATTCTCGTTGGCGATAAGAACATCAATGACTCCCACACTCCAAAAGGCGCACAAAACTTGAATCTGCTCTTTCAAGAGGCCAATCAAATTTTGAAAGCAGGAAACTCTAATCTTTCGTTTGGAAATATTACCACGTATGAGTGGCGTGATGCGAACGGCGGAGACTACGTTTCACAAATCGACTATTCGCTCGTAGGATTATTGTTCGCTTCCGGTTCGCAAGGCGTAGATCAAAGCTCAGAAGCCAACACGATTAATATTTTTCTGGTGAGAGACATCGAGATTACGGGTGCAAATTATTCGATCCTCGGCATTTCGGGCGGAGTGGAAGGCCCCTTGTTTAACGGCTTCCCGTCGAGTGGCTTGGTATTTGGAACCGATCAGTCGGGTGGATCTCAAGGCGTTCTTTCTGAATTCAATCCAAGTTGTTCCCTGAGTAGTTGCCCCCGAGACAGTCAGGACGGAAATTTTCTGGAGATGGGTGCGACCATTGCCCATGAGTTAGGTCACTACTTAGGACTCAATCACCCGTCTGAAAAAGTAAGCTTCATCACAGACGTTCAACGCCACGATCCACTTTCTGATACTCCTACCTGTGCGCCACGCGCAGGACCTTATCTCGATCAGCTCGCTTGTTATCAAGACAGCACCGCACAACTGGCGAGTGCACAAAAATGTTCTACCGCCTGCGATGCTGCGAGTGGTGGGGCTTATTATATCGGGACGAGTAAGACAGTGAACTATTGCCCGAACACTCCCGAATGTGAATTCAATCACTTGATGTGGTACACGACCAAGCAACGTTCGAAAGGCAACGGGGTTTGGATGGAGGATGGAAATCAGATTTCACCGCAGTCTTCCGCAGTCATTCAATGGAACCCCTTTGTGAGATAAATGAAAACAATTCTTTCGCTCTTCATCGTGTTGTTGTTAAGCGGAACTTCGATGCAAGTACAGGCTCAGGGTACTAGCGGCCCCAGCGACGCCTCGATTCGCTCCGCAATTCAATATCAGATTTCTCAGCGTCATCCGAATATCCCGCAAGGATTTTGGGAGGGCTTGGGAAGTGGAGCGGTGCCAGTGATCATCAAGATGTACGGTGAGAGTACGAGTGGGAATGAAAAGAGTTTCCTGATTGATGGTCTGTCGCATTTTAGCTCTCCTGCGGCGGGTTCCTTTCTTCAATCGCAAACCTCGGCAGCGCAAGATGAAGTGCTCCGTAAGAAGTTACTGAGTGCGGTGATCGAATCGGAGGGTGAAAGTTCCTACGAATTCGTGGAGCCCTATTTGAAAGATAAGGATCCACATGTCCGTCTTGCAGTGGCAAAAAATCTGAGCAGCTTTGATCAAAATGAAAAAATACAAAAGAGACTTGCCGAATTCAAGGTGAGTGAAAAAACACCATGGGTACTCGCCGAGCTAAATCGCAAACCATCTGCGGAGCAACTTCAAAAGTTACGAAAATTGGTCGATAAAGATCCTTCAAAAAAACTGGGGGTATCAGTGTCTCCCGTCGGCGATGAGGTTACTACGGCGGCTCCAACGAAGAGCCTGGCGGGTATTTGGCGTGGCGCTTATGTCACGGAGAGTAAAGTGATCCTCGTGGAGGCGAATTTGGTCGTGGAAGACGCCGCGTCAGTGCCGATAAAATGGAAAATTGAGCTGAAATTGCCAAAACAAGAGAAACAAGTGTGGAAAAACGACGAGCTTAAGTTAACTTATTTTAAGACCAATCGGGCCCACTGGATCGAAGTTCGGAACCCCCGCTTGGACATCGTTTTTTTAGCACAGAAGAAAATGAAGTAAACTAGGGTAGTAAGGCAACGAAGTCAGTTACGGAGCAGCGATGAGCGAATACGACGAAGGACGAATCTGGTTTAAGAAAAAAGGGAAGATCATCACCATTGGTCTTACCGAAAAAGCCTTTGAAGAAATCGGGGAAGTCGAAGGCATCATGCTTCCGAGCGATGGCGATGAACTCACTCAAGACGACGTGATCGGCGAAGTCACCGGCACCAAAATCAGTTTCGAAATTATTTCTCCGGTCGATGGTTCGATTGTGGCCGTAAACGACGCGCTCAGTGACGACATCGATCTCCTGATTCAAGATCCTCTCGATGAGGGTTGGGTCTGCCAAATCCGTATGGAAGCGGCGGACGGTGGCGACGACGAAGACGACTCGGAATAGAATGTCGATTGGTATTACGGTGAATAAAATAGATTCTCTGCCCGATTTCATTGACCGATAATTCTGAATTCATGCCCCATGAATCGCAAATCCCGAGCCAATCTACTGCGACATTAGGCCGATCTCAATGCACTGGAAGTATTGGGACATCTTTCATACCACGTTGGTTGCTATTTTTGAGCGTTATTTCAAATCAGTTTTTGACTTTTTTGCGGATCGTGGACTTTAATCAATCGAATGTCGGGCTAAGTCTTAATCCCAATTTTCCTTCGATCGGGTGATCGAATTGGATCGTCTTTTTCGATGGTATCGAGTCTTTCAAAAACGATTTTAAAAAGTTGATTCGTGTTTTGTTTGAGATCGGTAAGCTCTGAACCGACATCTCTCCCCTGACGGAAATGATCCCGTAGTTCGATAAACGTACGTATGATTGAAATGTTGACTTGAATTGCGATATCGCTGCGAAGAACGCCTGAGAGCATTGCAATGCCATGTTCGGTGAAAGCTAGCGAGAGGTAACGCTTACCGCCACGGCCGATGTTTGAGATCCCAATTTGGGATCTCAAAGCTTCTTCTTCAATATCGCTGAACTGAAAGGCGAAGTCTGCTGGAAAACGTTCAATGTTTCTCTTTACCGCACGGTTAATGATTCGAGTTTCAACACCATAAAGTTTAGCCAAATCGTAATCGAGAATGACTTTCTGGCCTCGGATGTTGTGAATGATAGCTTTAAAAACCGGTGTAATAGTTTTGTTCATGCCAGTAGCTAAGCAAGATCCGTGACAATGTGATGTATTGAAACATTCATGCTCCAGACAAGAAATAAACGGGTGATATTGGGACATATTTCATACACCGGTTGCAGTGCGCATTTGCACATTCTTTAGGCATAATTTTTTGACGATTGTTGGTTTTGTTCAGCTAGGCTTGCACACTTTAGATATTCAGCAAACGTTCGAACCGTTTTATTATCAGTTCCTTTATTTTTTGCAATACTGCATTCTTCAGACGATCTCTTCTCATGATCATCGAAACAGAATAAGGCGCATTCCAAGTTAGCGGTAGGCTAAGCTGCTTTATTTTTTTGGAATGATATTTCACCACAACATCAGGCAAGAGCGACCATGCATCAGAGTAAGTTAATTTTTCAACAGCACAGGAATCGCTATCAAACAAAAAACTGGAATGAACATCAATTCCAAATTTTTCAAAAATAGGATGATTTTCACAGATATCCACTCCTGGGTTAGCTTTGTGAATTACGGCTGGATACTCAGAGAGCACTTTGCAGGCTTTACGATCATTTAATGAATGCTTTATGAGTGGATGATAGGAACGGGTAGCAATCACCAACTGCCCTTGATGAATCGTTTCTTGGTATAAGTCAGGGTGAGCAAAAGGGCTAAAACACAAACCAAAATCAAGTGCTCCAGAAACAACACTCGAAATTACATCTGTGGTTGAGAGTGAAGATATTTCACCGAGCAATTTAGGACTGCTTTTTTGGAGATCAGCCCATGCACCAGATAATACACGTGAAGCTAGAAAATGGCTTGCACCCAACCGATATTGACCGCTCAATTCATTTTGTTCTCCAGTTACACGGAGCTTGATTCCATTGAATTGATCTAACAATTCTTTTGTTTCACGCTGTAAAAGCTTTCCGGCATCAGTAAGCTGGATTGTTTTACCAACCCGATCAAAAAGCATCACGCTCAACTCGGATTCTAATGATGCAACCGCAGCGCTAATTGCACTGGGGCTGATGTGAGTTGCTTTTGAAGCTTTTCCTATGTGTTGAAACCGGGCAGCCTCAAAGAAATATTTTAATTGGTCTAAAGTCATAAATATTCATTCTCTAAAACAGAACAATATTGATCTGATTATGTCGTTTTACAACATTTGATAGCGTCTGTATATACATGTTCATGAGGTGCCAATGAAAAAACTTTTGATCATCACAATGCTTGTCTTAACGAGTGCGGCTAATGCACAAGAGAATAAACCCTATATATGGCGGATTGAGTACAGTAATCCCGTGCCGTACGATTCTATATATAATTACACAATTCCAAGTGGAAAAGTTGAATTACAAATCACTAATCGACCTACGCTGGATCACATAAAAGTAGTGAGTGCTAGAGTTGCTTGGACAAATGCTTCATGCACCATTAGTTTTCAAAAGTATGAAAATGTCATGTGGCCTGATTATCCACATGATATTCCACGCAATGTCTATTCTATCTCAGTGGATTTCAGATACGGTAATTCCGAAACCACAAGTGAATGTTTTATTGATGTACAATATGAAAGCGGAAAAATAGGACGCTTGGAGCTGGGATATAATCCTAACAATTACCCTGATACTCCGATTTAGTTCATAAAGGTAAAAACGTCTTATTCCGCCATCTTAAGGAAATGACGAGATGAAATGGGACATAACTAATACACCGGTTGCGGCGCGCATTTGCACGTTATTTCGGAATAAATTTTGACGTCGCTACTTATCCCTATCGAAGACTCTATTGAAACTTAATTTAACTAAAATACATTTTCTTAAGAACAAAGTTAACTATTAGTTAATATTAAATGCATTTTTAAGTAAAATAGTTAAAGACAAAATTAACAAAGCCAATTATTATACAGAAATTATTTATTAAGGTGTGCATTAAAACAAACAAAATAGGTGCATGTGTTGCATTTCAAAATATTAGGGTAAACGGAAACTTATGAAGAAAATTACTTTTTTTTTGCTGACGATAATTGCCATTACTTCAAGTGCTAGTGCATCGATTCAACACTGCACTATCGATGAAGTGCAGAGTGACTTAAAGGACGGGGTAAAGTATTGGTTGAAACATATCAATCCCAATCTTGACCTTTCGACTGTGGAGATTGCGGCTGTTGGTAAATCAAATTTCTATAATTTACTTCATTTTGAATATAAAATAAGTGTTAAAGATAAAAACGGACAATTATACAGCATCGGAACTTTCACTCAAGACCGTAAAACAAATGCAATTGGTACTCAAGTCGGTGGCTTATTTACGTCAGATGTATTTGTTGTAAAAGGTGATGGCAAGTACTTTCCAGACCAATGCGAATCTCAATATCTTAGTTTCACGAGTCTTTGGTTCAATGATGATCAAATTTATATTACTCGTTTATTGGATGACAAAGGTCGTGAAGTTCATCTAAATAGCGATTATGACTCTTTCGACAGAGCTTTGCGCTCACTTTCAGTAGACATTCAATAATTGAATTTTTATCTGCAATAAGTCATTTACCGGAAATATCTCCGCAAATTTCCTCACAAAAATACACGATATATTGGCCATACAATCGTGCAAAATTTTTGACAGCGGCTTGAAAGTTATAGAGCTGGAAAATATAGTCTGAGAATTGGGTCGACTGTTGTTTGCTATTTTATCGAACGAATCAATTCCTGAAAATACTTCGGCATTTCCGGCCGATGATACCAGCAAAGAGCCATGTGGTGTTCGTAGAGCCGGCCTTGATTGAGAAGGACGAGATTTTTTTCACGCGTGAATTTTTCCACGAACTCTAGAGCGAGCACCCCGTAGCCGTGGCCTGCTTCGATGAGTTCCATGAGCGATTCGGTATTATTCACGTAATGCCGTTCACGGGTGATTTTGTTTTCGAGATGAAACTTCTTTAAGTAGTTCATGGTCATCGGATCATTCTGATCAAAGTCGATGATCCGTTCTTGTTCTACGATTTCAGCAAGAGACCTGCTCTTCCACTTCTTTGGCCCGACCAGAGCAAAGAACTCCGGTTTGAGAAGTTTGCTCTCCATTTCAGCGGGTACCTGCGTTCGTGGAATGACTGCAAATTGAGCCGTGCCTTTGCGAAGTTCATCCAACCAATTGTCGAAATCATTCAAATGATAAGTGAATAACAATTCGGGAAAACTTTTCAAGAGGCCTGAAGTTCCAGGAATCACACGGGAGCGGATGATGCTGGTGGGGCCGGTGATCGTGGTTCGAATCTCCTGGTGTATTGCTGAACCGGAGATTTGTGAAAGGGTCGCTCCTTCGAGCTCGAGCGCGGATTGCACGTAACGAAGTAGGGTATTGCCTTCGGGAGTGAGGAGCATGCCTTTGCGAGAACGTGTAAAAAGCGTAATGGCGAGAGACTTTTCTAGGGCGCGAATTCGCTGAGTCACCGCTGTCTGAGTGAGATTCAATTCACGAGCCGCGGAATGGACCGTGCCGGTCTTCGTGATCGCGTGAAAGGCCTGAAGATTGGGATTGAGTAAGCTCATTTAAAATCATCATAACATAATAATAATGAATTATAAAGTGTATCGTTTTTTGGTTAGCTTCAGCCCAGGAGAATGAAAATGAAGTTATTTTTGGCGAACTGCGGATACTATGAGCCGGCGATTTTAGACGGTATTTTTGAGATGCACATCACTCTGCCGATCGTGGCCGAGACCCTCGAGGCGGCAAAGGTGAAGGCAAAAGAGCATGAGTTCTTCGTTTCTCGAGGAATCCGGGTTCACGTGGATGGGATTACGGAGTTGAGGGAAGTGGACGGATATGAAGTGTTGGTGGGAGCTCCTCGTGCGTAGTGGGCTCGTCCTCTGTTTCTATCTTTTCTTTTCATCGAATGCGATTGCTTTGAATATTCAAGTCATTGCAGGAGATCCCGTAAATGGGGCAATGTCGAACTCCATTCTAGTGAGCGGAAAGCACCAGGCATTTTTGATCGACACTCAGCAGACGGTGGACAATGCCAATCGGGTAGTGAATGCGATTCGAGAAATCCATAAAAACCTTTCATTCGTATTTTTTACCCACGCACATTCAGATCACATCTTGGGTGCCACCGTGATTCAGCATGCGTTTCCGAAAGCAAAATTCATCGCTACCGCAACAGTTACAGCTGAGGTAGAAAAAAATGGCGAGCGATTGAGACAGTTGTTTACAAAAATCCTCAGCGACGCAAAGGTCCAGGATACGATTGCGGATTCAGTGGTAATCCCCTCTATCATTTCCTCGACAGCACTTCAGTTTGAGGACACAAAAATTCAAATCATCGAGGTGAAGTCCGGTGAGAGTGAATCGTCGGCAATGATGTATATTCCTAAGCTCGGAATACTGTTTTCAGGAGATGTACTTTATCATGACGTCCATCTTTGGTTGCGCGATGGAAAGTTTGAAGATTGGGTTGCCAATTTACTGATGGTGAAAGGACTTCCCGGCTTGAAAACGATTTATCCGGGTCATGGAACACCCGCTAACACGAGCTTGATCGACCGAAATATTGAGTACATTCAAAACTATATCAAGATCGTGGAGTCATCAAAAAGTGTTCAGGACGCCGTTGAAAAGATGAAAGAAGCGTATCCGGGCTACCGTATGGAGCGGATTCTTCAGCTCGGCGTGGAGAAAAACTTCCTGAAGATGCATAAAACGCGGGATTAAATTATAGATAAATGCCCGGCGTTAACACTCAAGTCTTTTACCCATTTTCCGATAGGTCTTTATCTCGAAAATGAGGAGTACATCTGTGAAAAAACTGATCCTGAAATACAATCAAAAATTCGGAAACGACAAGATGCCGGTCATCGTAAAAATGACGGTCGAACTGAATTGCACCATCGAGAATGCCTACTCCGACGAGGCGCAAAAAATGGTCACGATTGAAGTCTCCGGCGATGAAAAGGCGATCTTTGAAATGAACGAGCGCCTGATTCGGCACGCGTCGATCGATCGGAAAGTGGGCTAGATCACTTTTCGAGTGCAGAGCGATCGAAGGCTTGAGGAAGTAAGTCGCTGTGTTTGAAACTGAGTTCTTCTCCCTTTTTATTCACGAGAACGATCGTGCAATCCTTTGCCACGAATTCATTGATCACCTGGCGGCAGAGTCCGCAAGGAGACCACGGCGGCGACGCTTCAGTAGCCACAAAAACTTCGGTGATCTGAATATTTCCACCGAGTTCGCTCACGGCATTCCAAACGGCCACGCGTTCTGCGCAGACGGTTCCACCGAAAGAAGAGTTCTCGATATTGCACCCAGTGAAAATTTTTCCATCGCTCAAACGAATCGCAGCACCCACTTGGCGCTTGCTATAGGGAGAGTAGGACTGGTTCATGGCGTTGATCGCCTGTTGTTTTAATAATCCAGAAGGTGCGGGAGTATTCATTTCACATTCGCTTCCATAATGAGTTTCGGCGCCGGTTTTTTGGTCGCGCTGATTTTAATGCTTTCACGAATTTGATGTTCGATCAACGCCAGATCCGTGTTGTTCTTCGCAAATACGGTGACGAGAGTATCGGTCGCCTTCACCATGGAGCCCAATTTCTTATGGAAGAAGATCCCCACTGAATGATCGATCGGTTCGTTGGCCTTGTTGCGCCCGCCACCCAGGGCGATCAGAATGCGACCAATGGCTTCGCTGTTCATCTCGGTGACATAGCCTTTTTTAAGTGCTTTCATCTCGACGATTTTTTCGGCTTGAATGAAACGCCAAGGTTCATCGAGAGTTTTGATGTCGGCGCCTTGGGCTGCCATCATCTCTTTGAATTTTTTCCAGGCACTGCCGTCTTTGAGTTTTGCGGTGGCGAGCTTCCGGCCATCAGCCAGGTTCTTCACCACTTTGCCCACTTCGAGCATTTGTGCACATAAATGAATCGTGAGTTCTTTTAGATCCGTGGATGGTAGCCCGTACGGATTCATCGTTTCATCTTTCATGATTTCAATGCATTCGTACACTTCAACCGCGTTTCCAGCAGCATAGCCCAGAGGCTGATCCATGTTACTCAGAGTCGCGCGAAGCTCCATGCCGGCTTTTTTTGCAACCGCGCGAAGGGTTTTCGCGAGAGTCACCGCTTCTGTTTTGCTCTTCATGAATGCGCCGTTACCCACTTTGATATCCATCACAAGTGCTTGTGCACCTTCAGCAATTTTTTTCGAAAGAATGGAAGAGGTGATGAGAGGAATGCATTCAATGGTCGCCGTCACATCGCGAAGGGCGTAGAATTTTCGATCCGCAGGAGCGATCGTAGCGCTTTGGGAAATGATCGCACAGCCCACGTCTTGAATAATTTTTGCAAATTCGTCTTTGGTGAGGATCGCTTGGTAGCCCGGAATCGCTTCCAGTTTATCAATGGTACCACCGGTGTGTCCAAGTCCGCGGCCAGCCATCATTGGAACCTTGAGTCCGCAGGCGGCTGCCAAGGGAGCAAGAATGAGAGAGACTTTGTCGCCAATCCCACCGGTGGAATGCTTATCGACTTTCGGGCCTTTGATGTTCGGAAGGTGATATTGCTCACCGGTTTCCACCATCGCGAGCGTGAGGTTTGCCGTTTCTTCAAAGGTCATTCCGGTGAAATAGGTAGCCATGAGAAAAGCAGCGATTTGGTAATCGGGCACTTCTCCTTTGACGGCGCTGGCGACGAAAAAACGAATTTCTTCTGCAGAAAGTGGAATCTCATCCCGTTTTTTTTGGATGATCTGAGGGATTGAGGATTGCATGATAGTTGCCGTGCTGTGCGTGGCTGCTGCTTGCTGCTGAGATTGCATAAAATTTTATAAGTCTTTCAAAAAGCTGGTTCCAGATGAATGAGGTTTATTCGTCAGTGCTTCGTAAACGGTGGCGCCCATGTCAGAAAAAGATCCGCGGATTCCGAGTTCCACATTTTTCTTCCCCTTGGTGGTGTAACAAATCACGGGCACAAATTCACGGGTGTGATCCGTGCCTGGATAAGTCGGATCATTGCCGTGATCCGCGGTGAGCATCAAGAGATCGGTATCGGTCATGACGTCCATGATTTTTCCGATGGCCACGTCTGCTTCTTCAAGTGCGGTTGCAAAGCCTGGTACATCACGACGGTGTCCGTACAGCATATCGAAATCAATCAAGTTCACGTAGATCAGCCCTGCTTTACGAGTTTGCAATTCTTCCATGATCACCTTTAGGCCATCGGTGTTTCCTTTGGTGTCGATATTTTCTGGGACGCCGACGCCCGCAAAAATATTGGAGATTTTTCCGATGCCCAAGACCGGGATTTGATCGGAGCCGAGGTCGTCGAGAATGGTGCGACCGAAGGGTAATTGTGCGTAGTCCTTCCGATTGTAAGTGCGCTTGAAAGGAGTTCCTTTTTCAGGATTACCGATAAATGGACGCGCGATCACCCGGCTCACATTTAATTCATCGCAAATTTTTCTCGCAGACTTACAGATGGAATACAGACGATCGAGTCCAAAACTTTCTTCATGACAAGCGACTTGCCAAACGCTATCGGCAGAGGTGTAGAGGATCGGTTTTCCCGTCTTCATGTGCTCAAGCCCGAGCTTTTCGATCACTTCAGTGCCGCTCGCCGCTTCATTACACAGAACGCCTGGAAGATTATTTTCTTTCACCCAACGGGCAACCACTTCATCGGAAAAGCGTGGATAAACTTCAAAAGGTTTGCTCACCACGAGTCCGGTCATTTCCCAATGGCCGGAAGTGGTATCTTTGCCAGTGGAGAGTTCCGCCGCTTTTCCGTAAGCACCGACAATTTGAGAATCGCTGATTCCAGAATCATTGGCGAGCTTCGTAATTTTTCCGGCGCCGAGTTTTACGAGATTCGGAATGTGGAGGGGGGTGCCACGCGTTTGTTTTATTTTTTGAGAAAGATTTCCGAGAGTGTTCGAGCCAATGTCTCCGAACGCAGGAGCGTCGGGTGCTTCACCAGCGCCGACTCCATCGAGCACAATCCAAATCACTCGTTTAAAATTTCCTGTCGCCATTAATAAGTTCCTTCGTTCGTCAGTCCATTCAAGATCGCCACACTTGCGGAAGTGCCCAATCGGTCCGCGCCGGCATTGATCATTTCAATTGCCATCGCGAAATCACGGATTCCACCGGAGGCCTTGATTTTGGTGCTGGGTTTTAGATTCTGTCTGAAAAATTGGATGTCTGCAAGCGTAGCACCAGCAGAAATTCCAGGAGCGAGGCCTGTAGCAAAACCTGTAGAAGTTTTAACAAAGGCTGCGCCGGCATGTTCAGCGATTTTTGCCGCCGTCAGTTTTTCATCCTGGGTGAGGTAAGCCGTTTCAATGATCACCTTCAGCGGTGTTTTTCCGCAGGCTAGGGCCACGATTTTGATGTCGTCTTCGAGCTTTTTTAACTCTTTGTTTTTAAGCCAGCCGATGTTGATCACCATGTCGATCTCACTTGCGCCATGTTCAATCGCGATCGAACTCTCGAGCGCTTTCGATTTAGATTCAGAATAGCCCAAAGGAAAGCCAACGACGGTGATCACCTCCGAATGAGAGCCATTGAGATTTCTCATGCCCTGCGCCACCCAGGTCGGCGGGATGCAAATGGTTTTGAAGTGATATTGAATTGCCTCATTGCATACCTGGTCAAACTCCGTCGCCATGAAGTTGGGTTTGAGCAGCGTATGGTCAATCTTTTGAGCTAGTTCACTTTTAGAGAGCAATGGTTTTGGGGGCGTATGCGTCATAAGGGTCTGAATTTTTGTTGAATTCTCCTTCAATTGCTATAACCTGTTTATAAGGTTGTGTGAAGGCAGCCGAAATTTTTAGGTCTTGAAGAGTGACAGGCGACTCAAGACGGATAGTAAAAAGAAGTAATTAAAATCGACAGTAATTAAACAACGGTTGGGACAGCAACCGTTAGAAACATAAAACAAGCGCAGCGAGAGCGACGTCTAAAGAGATAAAATCGGAACGCATCAGTGACAGATTGGGTACTAAAGTAGTACAAGAAGATTCCCCGATAACTCTTGGAAAAAGCACCGGAAATTGCGAGAAGACTACAGGCGATCAAGTAGTCACTCCAAGATGCTAGTTTGGAATATTAGAAAAATTTTCATGAAAAGTTTGAATCACAATCAAAGATTTTCCAACCTCCGAAGCCTTCCTCATGGGAATGTTTCGCTAGGTTTTACTTTTCTAATTCCAACCCATTCTTGATCAGCAACTCTCCGAGTCTTTTTTTCAAAACGTTGACTTTGCCGGGCCTGTAAAAATAGAACCTCAAGGTTCTAGTAGAGGTAAGCAATGGCTAAAGAACTCATTATTAACGCATCCCTTCCAGAAGTACGTATCGCACTCTTAGAAGAAGGACGCATCCAAGAACTACTCATCGAACGTCAAAGTGAAAAAGGGATTGTCGGCAATATCTATAAGGGAAAGGTCACTCGGGTTCTCCCTGGGATGCAGGCCGCCTTCGTGGATATTGGTCTCGACAAGGCAGCCTTCCTTTATGTGGATGATATTTATGTCCATCCAAAGGTGATGGGCGAAGAAACTGAAATAGACGAAGACGATTCTGAAGGTGAAGAGGGCTCGGAAGAGTCTTCTGGTCACGATCACGCCGAACACGACGGACATCATCACGAGCATGGGCGCAACGAGAGCGCAGAAATTCACGCACTCGGTGCAGATGGCGCTCCACACGAAGCGTCTGCTTCGAATGTGCAAGAAATGTCGGCCGAAGATCTTGCCGATGCTTTGCAAGATGAAGCGACGGAAGCTTCTGAAGAAGGTTCTGCTGATGAAAACGGCGAAGAAAACACCGATGAAAATTCAGAAGATAATTCTGAAGATAGCGGCGATGAGTCTGAAGAAGACTTCGAAGGCGAAGACGATGATTCCGACGAAGATGATTCCAATGAAAATTCTACAGATCAATCGGCGATGCAGACTTCTTCTTCGGAAGGCAACAGCGAAAATAATGGTGAAACGCAGACGGTTGGAATGTCTGCAGACGGGCTCACTGCTCCGAACGGATTAGCTAGTGGTGCTCCCGGTGGATTTAAAGCTCCTCCTGCAGGATCCATGGATGCAATGGCTGCACAGGCAAAAGGTGGACGTCGTGGACGCAACCGTAATCGCAATCGCCGTGGCAAAAAAGGTGGCGATGCAGCCAATCCAGATGCAAAACGCGCGCAATTCGCCGGTGGCGAATCACACATTGACCCTGAGTTGGTTCCAGACACGTTCAATGAACACATGGACGACAAAGGCGATGTGCAAAGTGATCGCGCCGCTGTTGCCGGTGAAACCATCACGGTGGGTTCTGCTCAAGGTGGTCCAGCAAAGGCTCCTCGTCAGCGTCCTGAGTTCCGCGAACCACGCAATCGTGATCGCCGAATCAAATCAAAAAGTTTACGTCCACGCGCTCAAGCAAATATTTCCGACCTTCTGACTGAAGGCCAAGAAGTGATCGTTCAAGTTGCAAAAGATCCAATCGCGACGAAGGGTGCACGTCTGACCTGTCACGTGAGTTTACCTGGCCGTCACCTCGTGTGTATGCCATCGATCGATCACGTGGGTGTGAGTCGCCGGATCGAGCGCGACGATGAGCGTCGCCGTTTGCGTGACTTCGTAGAAAAGAATCGTCCAAAGAAAATGGGTTTCATCGTTCGTACGGCGAGTGGTGGAAAAGATCCGGAATCTTGGATCAAGCAGGACATCGATTACCTTTCCAAATTATGGAAGGGCATTCGTAATCGTGCCGACAACACTCCACCAGCATCCCTCGTGTACGAAGATTTGAACTCCGTGCTTCGCGCGATCCGTGACTGGGTGAATGAAGACATTTCCAAAATCGTGGTCGACTCTCGTTACCACTACAATGAGTTGCTCGAATTTGCAGAGCGGTTCATGCCTTCTCTTGAAGGAAAAATTGAACTCTATCATGGTGACATTCCAATCTTCGATGCTTATGGCTTGTCTGCTGAATTACATCGTTCGTTGGAAAGAAAAGTTTGGTTGAAGTCCGGCGGTTCGATCGTGATCGACCAAGCGGAAGCATTGGTTGCCATCGATGTGAACACGGGGCGTTTCGTAGGGAAGACCAACCTGGAAGCGACCATTCTGAAAACAAACTTAGAAGCTGCAGAAGAGATCGCGTATCAGATGCGTCTCCGGAACTGCGGTGGGATGATCATCGTCGATTTCATCGACATGGAACGCGAAGATAATAAAATGCGCGTGTACCGTGCAATGGATGAAGCGCTCAAAAAAGATCGCGCTCGTCCGACGATCCAGAAAATTTCGGAACTCGGCCTCGTTGAAATGACTCGTAAGCGTACTCGCGATACTCTCGTGCGTTCACTCTGTGAGCCATGTACTCATTGCGAAGGTAAGGGTTATACGAAGAGTGCTCGTACAGTAGCGTACGAAATCTTGCGTGAATGTGAACGCCTCGGCGTGGATCGTGATGCGAAGAAAATTCTCATCTCTGCCCACGAATCCGTGGTGGATCTTCTCGCCATCGATCTTCGCGACGTGCTCGACACCTTAGAAAAACGTTACAACAAACAGGTTTATATCCAGGCGATTTTGGATTTCCACAACGAGCAATTCGAAGTGGTCACGGATCGCATGCAGGGTAAGAAACAAGCGGGAGACATCGCTCGTCAGTTGAGAATTGAACGCGATCGTACCGAACGGAAAGAAAAACAACAAAAGCGCCAGAAGGAAGACAACATGTCCCAAGGCGACGATGATTCTGAGGGCTCACAGGCTTCAGGTCAGGACTCCGGTGGAGACGGTGGATCAAACCGTGATTCAAATCGCGACAACAACCGCAATAATCGCGGTGGACGCGGTCGCGACCACAATCGTGGCGGACGCAATCAGAATCAAGGCGGCAGAGATCAAAACCGCGATCAGAACAGAGACCATAACCGTGATGCAGACGCATCTCCAGCGGCACAAAACGCTGCACCCACCACTCCTCGTGGATCATTCGTGATTCGTCCGAAGGCGGAAGTGGATCCGGCAGCAGTGGGTGAGGCAAGTCCTACTGTATTGGCTGACGGTGCAGACACGAGCGGCGGCGAAGAGTTTGGTAACGCGAGACCAAGACCAAGTGCTCAGGAAATGGAAGGCATGGATGAAGATCAGTTAGCATACTTACGCGCACAAGCCGCGCAAGATGCGGCGATCGCGAGTCTGAGCCAAGACGGAAATGCTCAGGGCCAAAAACCTCAGCAAAACCGCAACAATAATCCTCGCAATCAAAATGGACGCAATAACCGCGGAGGCCCTGGTGGTCAAGGCGGAGGACAAGGCGGCGGACGTAACCAGAATAACCGCAATCAACGCGGTGGTCAGGGGGGTGGACAAAATCGAAATCAGAAGTTTCGTCCACGACCCAGCGGAAGCGCTGGTGGTAACCCCGGCAACGGCGGAGGATATCCGATCGACCAACAGCCCATCCTCGCCTCAGCGGGGAATCAAGAAGCTTCTTCAAATGCTCCGGATTACGAAGTGATTTCAAAGCCCGAGGGTGATGGATCGAACTCATGATTTTTGCGCTTTCGTTTTCGGTGGGTGGAGAAGTGCCACTAAAAGAAGGCGTAGGAGCTCACACGCGTGAAGATCTCATCGCGCGATTTAATGACTACTGTGAAGATTTAACGGACGACGCATCCGGAAGTGCAGAACCTGCATTTTTCGGGATCACTGAAGGAGTTTTGCTTGCTGAAGAGGCTCACGAGCGCGGTTATGAAACCGAATCGTGGGTACTGGATGCGGGAGAAGCTCCTCACGAACGCGATTGGCTCGCCCGAGAAAAAATACTCAATCTCATTGCCTATTTTAAGACCGAAAAAGCCGGAAAAAGTGCACTGTCTTGGTTGATGCGCGAGTACACGCTTCCGAGCATGCCCAGCTTAGCAGCAGAAGAAGAGCAGGACTGGAACGCGACTTGGAAGGCTTCCTTCACCGGGATCGATGTACATGAAGGGCTGCGAGTGCTTCCTCCATGGCATGAAGAATGGGAAAAAATCGTGAAGGACTCAGGCGGCACTGGAGCGTTTCACGGTAAAGGCGATTCTGTTTTTGCAAAAACAGGAATTATTGCGATCAATCCCGGCGCAGGCTTCGGGACGGGAACTCACGAAACGACTCAGCTCTGTTTGAAAATTTTATCTCAACTCGCGAATACCCTGGGCGACCTCCGCGGAAAAACCGTGCTCGATTTTGGTAGTGGCTCCGGAATTTTAGGAATTGCGGCTGCACTTCACGGCGCGAAAGTTTACTGTGTGGAGATCGATCCACTCGCGAACGACAACGCGACGGAGAATGCCCGTATGAATGGAGTAGAGGATCGGATCTCGATCACTCGCGAAATTCCTGCCGAAATTCGCGGTGGCAAAGTCGATGTTTTGATCGCCAATATTTTAAGGCCGATTCTTTTGCAATTTGCCGGAGAGATCAAAGATTGTTTGAAGCCGAAAGCTGAATTGGTGTTGTCTGGTTTGATCGAAAGCGATTTGGATCAAGTGATCAACGAGTATCAAAAAGGTGGAAGCTCATTTAAAGTCGAACGACTCGAAAAAAATGAGTGGAGAGCGCTATGGCTACGCAGGACTTAGAATTCGTACTCCATGTGATCCCGCCACCAATGAGACTGAATTGGTCTACACCTCGTTCTCTTTTGCTCACGACTTTAGCTAATCATTTACGCGGAGACAAGGCACCGATCGGCCATTTGTTCGTTGATTTCCCATTGCCGAAAAATGCAGTGGCCAGTGTGCCACCGAAAGTGGCGAGTGTGGTCGCTGGTGCAAGACGCGTGATTACCGGCATGTCTCGCCAAAAAATGAGTCCCATCGACACCATTCGTCTGGTGCAGGGAAAACGATTAGGACTCGGCACTTTTTATTATGACTTCCGGGGGAAGTTAGATTCGATCGACGAAGCCCATCGCGAGTTGGAATGGGCAAAAAAAAGAGGACGCCTTGCCTCGATCCGAGTTTCCATTAGCGAAGAGATTGCCCAGCAAATGATGGATTTTTTAAAAGAGTGGATTGAACGAGGTTCCTTTCGCCATTATAGCGGTGGACTCCGCGTCGATTGCGGCGAAGGTGCAGGTTGCGCCGAATTCGGAATGCATTTTTTGAGCATGGCTCTCGGTTTGCACGCGATCAATCCGGAATGGATGCGTAGAGTGCGGGTTCCTCACCAGCTCATTGGTGGCGGATTTGCAGGGCACGACGAGCGCATCAGTATCATCCGTCTCTTGAAAAATGGTGATCGTTGGGCTTACGGCAGTGAGCCTCATCATGTGTATTCGATTCCGGACCCAGAATTAATTTTTGATTGGATCAAGAATCATACAGGTTCAGATCTTTCCATGAATATGATTCCGCACGCGGTGAATTGGCATTCCGGTGAGTTCGTACGACGCGAGTTTGAGGTGAAGTATCCGCCCGAATCCATGGGCTCGATTCAAGAGCAGTGGGCGAAAGTCACAGTTAAATAAAAGCTAAATAAAAGGCTAAATAAAAGTTATCTCGCGATCAAGCTCTGTAAAAAGGCCGGCATGAGATCGCCGTCGAGTCCGTCTGGATCGACGAGATGATCTTCATCCCACCAGGTTTGATCGGCTTCAAGGTGGGGTCCGATGAGTCCCACTCTTCCCGTTCCAAATTTTGTTTGAAGTGCGGCGATGGCACCGGTTTTGTAATAAGCCCAGATGTCGGTGGGGTTGGTGGAGCTTGCGGACAAACTAAATTCAGGGCCGTCTTGAAAATAGAGCCAGCGATGATGCCCTTGCCAGGTGACGTCTTCCATTCTCGCTTCTTTGGTAGGACTGTGATTTCGGATTTCACCATCGAAGAGTTGAAGACCGTGTTGAGACTCACGATCACTCATCCAATTGGCGGCGAGGTAGGCGCCGAGACAAACACCGAGATAGCTCCCGCCTCGGTTTACAAAATCACGAATTCTTTCGGCTTCACCTGGAAAAAGTGCATTTTTCACATCGGCTTCTTCTTCGCCGCCGGGGACCGCGAAAATACTAGCCTTGGATAAAATTTCGCTGCTGATTTCTCCGGCCCGAATGAGTTGAACTCTAAATCCAGACTGGTGAATCGTGGCGGCCAAGCTCGTTTCGCAACCGTCGCAAACGCCAGGTCCGGCGTAGACCAATGCCAAGGGCTGCGTTTCTGCAAATGTCCATGACGTCGAGAGAAGGAATAAAATAGAGAGGGTCAGGGTTTTGAGCATGAATAAATCCTTGAGTCCGAATCATAGCAAAGAATACAACGGAGTACAATGATTTATTAAATAAAAACTATTTACTAATTGAGGCGAGGCTGATAGACTTCAGGCCATGAAAAAATTCATTACCTTATTAGCATTTGTTTCTATTGGTTTTTTATCAAATTCAGCACAGGCCCAGATTAACCTGAATGTCGATGCCAGCGCCTTAAATGGCCCGGAAGTAGGCGCGGGTTACCAGATCAACGATAACCTCGGTTTTGGGGCTAATTATGGCTATTTGAAGTACGCCAACGCTGTGAATTTTCAATTTCGCGCGGGCCTCAAGCACCTTTACGCTTATGGCACCGTGAACATGATCAGTGCCGACTCCCAAGGCAGAAACGCCATTGCCGGTGCGGTGAACCAGATGATTGTGGACCAGGAGAACAAGGATCCTAACGTGAAACAAGGCGTAGGCGGTTTTCAAGTGGCTCCCAGTGAATTTAAAATGACCGACCTCGGTGTTGGTGGCGGAGTGGGAATCAAATTCGGTGTGTTCTTTATGGAAGCCGGACTTCGCACGACTCGAATTACCGAGATTGCCAATCAGCAAGTCGATGGATTTATCAATAATCTTCAAACCTATGTCAATAACAATCCAAACGTGAATCCGGTGGAGCGTGCTGATGCCAATGCCCAGATTGAAAGCATGCGTGCGGATGTGAAAAGCCAATTGCAGAGTCAATTCAACCAAATTCCGGGATCGTTGAAATTCCTTCCTGAATTCAGAATCGGATTGAAGTTCACCATCGGAAAATAAATCTTCATGTCATGCCTCAGCCGTTTTTGCGCAGTTTTGTTTCTTTTGTTCGGGGTATCGGCCCACGCTGATGACCTGGCAGAAATCCGCGCTCATTTTATCGAAGACATTCATCTCCAGCAGGTGGCAACACTTCCGGACCTCGCTCCCTTTTTGAATGCGTTCGATCCGCAGAGTGGTTCGTTTAAAGATCTCGATTATGTTGATCCGAACAATGCTCACTGGGGTCCGGTGATGCATCTCGCGCGTCTGGAAAATCTTGCTTTGGCCTATACTCTTCCCGCGCATCCCTTATTTCACAGCACGAAGGCATTGAGTGTGGTGGAGAAGGGACTCGATTTCTGGGGCGTCCACATGTTCCTGAATTACAACTGGTGGATGAACGAAATTGGAAGTCCATTGCAGTCCTATAAAATTCTGTTGCTCGTCGGCGAACAACTCAGTCAAAGTGAACGGGATATTCTCGTCGGGATCACTCGTCGCGCAGAAACTCGTACCGATAATTCCGCACAAAATACAGTTTGGTATGATGAGGCGGTTGCAGGACTGGGTGCCGCGACCAATGATCTCGAGATGGTTCGCAAGTCTGTTCAGGAAATGGTAGCGACTCTCGAATACACGTCCGGTCAAGGGCTTCATGTCGACAATTCGTTTTGGCAGCATCAGGCAGTTTTTTATAATGGTGGCTATGGCGCAAATTTCTCTCTTGGCCTTTCCCGTTTTGCAATGTTGATGGCGGGGACCTCACTCGCATTCACTTCCGAACAAATGGATCACCTCACTCAATTTATTCTCGACGGCCAACTCTGGCTCGTGCGTGGCAAGAGTTACAACTTTAGCGGTGCCGGTCGATCCTTTGCCAGACCGGGATTCACGTCGCTGTCACTCGCCAATACGTGTAATGTGATGTCTCTTTTTGATAGCCCGAAACGGGATGAATTTAAACTTTGCGCGAGTAGTATCTTAGACGGAGTTCCCACGACGAAGACCGGCAACAAGCAATATTGGCACAGTGACTTTGCGATTCAGCAGAGTCCTACTTTTGCCGCATCGGTGAAGATGTTTTCCACGCGAGTGGCGAATGGAGACACAACTCCGAACAAAGAGGGGTATTTCAACGATTACCTCTCGGATGGTCTGACCTACCTGTTAAAAACCGGCGATGAATACAAAGATATTTTCCCGATCTGGGATTTCACCCTCGTTCCGGGAACCACCGAAATCGATACTCCCTTGAAGTCAAAGACGGATGTTCGTTACTACGGTCTTACGGATTTCGTAGGTGAACTGAGCGATGGTGTTCAAGGAATTGCCACCATGGATTTTCTTCGAGGCTCGACGTTTCTACCTTATCTGAAGGACGATCGTTATGTTTCCACGATGACACTCGCAGAGAGTAAGTTGTCTGCAAAAAAATCCTGGTTTTTTACATCGCATGGATACGTTGCCTTGGGCGCGGGAATTCATTATGAGACGACTTCACCCACAGCACCGTCGGCGGAGCGCTCGGTGAATGTTCGCACCTCCATCAATCAAACCTGGTCACGCTCGGATGTCGTTGCTGCTACCGATGGAAGTCTGAACGGCGTGCGCACCTATATGTCTACGGGAGAAAACACGGCATCCTTTAAATGGTTTAATCATGATGGTGTTGCGTATCTGGTTTTGGATCACGGAAAGATCACGCTGAAAAATGACATTCAAAGTGGCGACTGGAATCATCTCAATCAGATGCTAGGGAAAGACATCGTCCAAGGGAGAGTTTTTTCAGCCTGGTTCAATCATGGAAAAAATCCAACGAATGAGAGTTATGC